>OFGV01000011.1_pt1 | contig 26411 bp, 28 predicted proteins | sample 1521911 | NCBI WGS metagenome assembly OFGV01 (sample SAMEA2553413, study PRJEB24118) | soil metagenome
CCGGGTGGGCGACCACGATCTGGCTGTCGAACCGGCCAGGACGCAGCAGCGCCGGGTCGAGGATGTCGGGACGGTTGGTGGCCGCGATGACGATGACCCCGCCCTTGACGTCGAACCCGTCGAGTTCGACCAGCAACTGGTTGAGGGTTTGCTCGCGCTCGTCGTGACCGCCACCGAAACCGGCGCCACGGTGCCTGCCGACCGCGTCGATCTCGTCGACGAACACGATCGCGGGCGCGTTCGCCTTCGCCTGCTCGAACAGGTCGCGCACCCGGGAGGCGCCGACACCGACGAACATTTCCACGAAGTCAGAACCGGAGATGGAGTAGAACGGCACCCCCGCCTCGCCCGCAACGGCGCGCGCAAGCAGGGTCTTGCCGGTACCCGGCGGCCCGTAGAGCAGGACCCCCTTGGGGATCTTGGCGCCGATCGCCTGGAACTTGCCCGGGCTCTGCAGGAACTCCTTGATCTCCTGGAGTTCCTCGATCGCCTCGTCAGCCCCGGCCACGTCCGCGAAGGTCGTCTTGGGCGTGTCCTTGGTGATGAGCTTGGCCTTCGACTTGCCGAAGTTCATCACCCGCGAACCGCCGCCCTGCATCTGGTTCATCAGGAAGAGGAAGAACAGGATGATCAGGACATAGGGGAGGAAGCCGATGATCAGGCCCAGCACGGAGTTACCGCTGGGCACCACGATGTTGTATCCACCCTTCAGGTGGCCCAGCTTGTACTGCTGCTGAAGTTCCTGCTGGAGGGTATGACCCTGGCCCGACACCCACGACGCCTGGTAGTGCTGACCGCCAACAGTGGTGATCTGGATCGTCTGGTTCTTGTCGGTGATGGTGGCGTTGCTGACTTTGCCCTGTTCAATCAGCGAGACAACATATGAGGTGTCCCTCGCCGCGTACGTGCTGCCGTGGTTGGCATACGTGAACACGATGAAGAAGAGCAGCAGCATCACAAGGACCGCGATGAACGGCCCGCGGAAATAGCGCTTCAGATCCATCGATCAACGACCCCGCCTGCTCGGGGCGGGGTCCCTCCTGACCAGCATCGTGGCCCGCCGACCCCCGGCGGGACTGTCGTCATGCGTCCCAGTTACCATGCCCGGCTTCCCTGTCAGTCCCGGCCGTGGCGCGGGGATATTTGACGTTACACCGCGCCCGGGACCCCTTGGGCGCGAGAAGTACCACAGGACGGCCTGCTGACCTCTCCCACATCAACGCTCTCTATCACTGATCGTGTTCCCCTCCTGGCTCCGCGGCCCAGTCACCACCGTAGACGTGAGGCGAGAGCGTCCCGATGAAGGGGAGATTCCGGTAGCGCTCGGCGTAGTCGAGCCCGTACCCGATGACGAACTCGTCGGCGATCTCAAAGCCCGTGTACGCCACGTGGACGTCCATCTGGGCCGCCCCCGGCTTGCGGAGCATCACGCAGACCGCCAGCGACGCGGGCTCCCGCGACCGCAGATTCCCCATCAGCCAGGACAGCGTCAGGCCGGAGTCGACGATGTCCTCAACCACCAGCACGTGACGGCCGCAGATATCGGTGTCGAGGTCCTTGAGGATGCGCACCACGCCGGACGAACGGGTTCCCGAACCGTAGGAGGAGATGGCCATCCAGTCCATCTGCACCGGCAGGCGCATGGCGCGGGCGAGATCGGCCATCACCATGACCGCTCCCTTGAGCACGCCGACAAGCAGGAGTTCGCGCCCAGCGTAATCCGCGTCGATCTGGGCCGCGAGTTCCGCGACCCGCGCCTGCACACGGTCAGCCGGGATAAGAACCTGTTTGAGGTCGGCCCCTACGTCACTCGCGTCCAACCATGACCTCCGCCTCATCGGGCCCTGCATTCTCGCTGGTCGCGGTGAAGATCAGCTTGCCATACCGGCGCGTTCCCCGGATCCCTCCGGGAAGGTCAGCCCAGCGCTGCCCGTGCCAGTGTGTCACCAGCGCGTCCAGCGCTTCGATATGACGCGCGGTGAGCGCGCCGGGCGGGCAGCCGGCCCCGATTGCCGCCGACCGCAGCAGGCGGGACCTGATCGCCGCAGGCTCCGCGGCGAGCAGGTCAGCCCGCCAGGAGCCATCGGTGCCGCGGATCCCCGGTGCGCAGCGGGCGGCGATCTCGTCGAGTGCCTCGGCGTCGGAGCGCAACTGGCCGGCGGTGCGGGCCAGGGCCTCCGCCACTCCGGGGCCGAGGGCCGCCTCCAGCGCCGGCAGCACCTGGTGGCGGACCCTGACCCGGGTAAAAGCGGGGTCAACGTTGTGCGGATCGTCCCAGGGGCTCAGGCCGAGCACCTCACAGGCAGCGCGCATCGTGGCCCGCCCCACACCGAGCAGTGGCCTGCGGTAGCGGCCGCGGCGGGCGGGCATTCCCGCCAGCGACCTGCTCCCCGAGCCGCGGGCCAGCCGCAGCAGCACCGTTTCCGCCTGGTCGTCCCGGGAATGGCCGAGCAGGATGACGCTCGCACCGGTGGCGTCCGCGACCTCATCGAAGGCCTGGTACCTGGCAGTGCGGGCAGCGGCCTCGGGGCCACCCTGGCCGGCCCCGCCGCTGACCGTGGCCCGGACCATCGCCACCGGATCAAGGCCGAGTCCCGCCAGTTGCCGCGCGACCGCCCGTGCCCGCTGCGCGGACCCCGGCTGGAGCCCATGGTCGACAGTGACCCCGCCGGCCCTCAGCCGCAGCCGCGGCGCCTCATGTGCCAGCGCGGCCGCCAGGGCCAGCGAATCAGGCCCGCCGGAGCAGGCGGCCAGGACTAGTTCGCCGGGGGCGAGGCCGGCCAGGCCCCGGCGCACTCCACTGCGGACCTCCGCTACCGCAGGATGGGGGCCCACCGGAGTCAGTCGCCAGCCGCCAGCGCGCCGCTGCTCCCCATGCGCTCGAGCCAGCGGGTGGGCGCGGCGATCTCCTCCTTGGTGGGCAGCGTCTGTGGCGAGGTCCAGACCCGGTTGAAGGTGGCCATCCCGGCTTCGGCCACCACTGCCTGCACGAACGCCGAGCCCTGCGCGTACTGCTTCATTTTCAGGTCGATGCCGAGGATGCGGCGGATGGCCTGCTCCACCCGGCCTGCCGCCCCACGGCGCGCGTTGAATTTCGCCCGGATCTCGGCGACGGAGGGCACCACCTGCGGCCCGACGGCGTCCATCACGTAATCGCCATGCCCTTCCACCAGGGTCATGACGGCCGAAAGCCGGTCCAGGATCTCCCGCTGGCGCGGGGTCTGGATCGCCTCGATGAGGCTGTCGCCCCCGTCGCCACCCCGTACCGCCCCGGCCACCGCGTCGGCGGCCGACCTGAGGCGGTCCACGATGGTCGCCGGGTCAAGGTCGGAGGCGAGGAGGAATTCGGTCATCTGCTGCTGGACATAGCCACGGAGCCAGCCGACCGCGGTGAACTGGGTCCGGTGGGTTTCTTCGTGCAGGCATACCCAGCGCCGGAAATCGTGCGGGTCCACGCCGAGTTCGCGCTCCACCATGACGATGTTCGGCGCGACCAGGGTCAGCCGTCCGGCCGGGGCGGCACCGCCGGGCGCCGCTGGGTCGGGTGGCAGGAACAACTCGTACTGCCCGAGTACCCGGCCCGCCAGGTAGGCCAGGATCAGCCCGGCCTGCATGCCGGTCATCCGTGATCCCACAGCCGCGATCACCGAGCCCGGATCCGGTGCCCGGCCACGTTCGCGCAGGTGCTCGGCAAGCGGATCGAAAACCACCCGGAACCCGTCCACATTCGCACGGATCCATCCCGGCCTGTCCACAACCGCCACCTGGCCAATGTCCTCGGCGCTGAACATCGCGGTGACCTGCTGGACCGGTTCGGCAACCGCGATGGCCAGTTCGCGCAATTCGGTGACGACCGCCCTCGCCTCGGCCAGGCTGACCTGGGGACCTGGCCGCACCCACCTGACGCCAGTAGAGATTGCGATGTCCCAGTCGATCATCTGCCCGCTGCTCACCACTCCACGGTACGTGGTCCTGGCCACAGGGCGGGGCGCACCCGGCCGGAAACCGTGGCGTTCAGCACACCGTCAGCGGCAGCCGCATCCGGCAAGCGCCGTGGCCATCGCGTCCATGACCCCGGCCGCGTGTGTCAGCTGCCCGGCCGGGAGCTGGTCCGCCATGAAGGCGAACGCCAGCTGGCGGCCGTCGGCATCGCTCACGATGCCGGTCAGGCTGACCACGGTGGTGAGGTTGCCGGTCTTTGCCCGCACCATCCCGAGTGCGGCCGGGCCGAAGTTGCTGCCGAACACACTCTGGCCCGGCGCCAGCGTCCCCGAGAAGCCGGCCACCGGCATGCTGGTGACGACTGGCCTGAGCGCAGGCTCCCCGCTGCCGCCCGCCAGCCGGACGAGGGCTGCGAGCACGGCGGGCGTGATCCGGTCCTGCGGGGACAGGCCGCTGCCGTCGACCAGGTGGATGCCACCCGCGATGCCGAGGCGCCGCAAGGCGGCCGTGACCGCCGCGGCGGCACCGCTGAACGTCGCCGGCTTACCGCTGCGCATCGCCACCTGCCGGGCCAGATTCTCGGCGATGACGTTGTTGCTCTCCCTGAGCATCCAGCCGACGATTGCCGACAGGAACGGGGAGCGGACGCTGGCGAGGGTGACGGCACCGGCCGGGGCGGTGGTGGCCGTGGGCGCGCCGAGCACCCGGCTACCGTGCGCCCGCGGGAAGGACGCGAACGAGCCGGCCGCATCAGCGGCCGGAGTGAACGAGCGGGGGCGGTAATTGTCCGGGTTGTCCGCGTCCTCCGGCTTGCCTGCCCGGGTCAGCCGGCCCTGGTCGATCTCGAGTGCGGTGATCGGGGTCACGTTGCCGGTGGTGATGTAACTGGTGGTCCAGCCCGGCGCGGTAAGCGGGCCGGAGAACAGCGAGACGTCATACCCCAGCCGTACCGCGGTGCGGCCCTGGCTGTGCAGCCACTGGGCGGTCGCCGCCGCCAGCGAGGCGAGAGTGGCTGGCTGCGGGTAGTCCGCGGCGGGAGCCTGGCCCGCAGCCAGGGTCGGGTCACCGCCGCCCACCAGGACGATCGACCCCGGTGTGCGGCCGTTCACCACCCGGGTGGTGAAGCGTGCGGTGGGGCCGAGCACGCTCAGCGCGGCCACCGCGGTGGCCACCTTGGCGCAGGACGCCGGGGCGGCAGGGGAGGTGCCAGCCTGGGAGAACAGCACCCTGCCCGTCGCGAGGTCGGTCACGACCGCGCCGACATGGCTGCCCAGGGACCGGGAGGCGAGCAGGGCCCCCAGCGCGGCCGCCAGACCGCGCCTGGTCGGCGCCAGCGCCGTGGCGGCCGCGGGCGTCAGGACCTTCGCTGGGGTGGCGAGCGGAACGGCCGCCACCCTGGGGATCTGCCAGAGCGCGAGCCGGGCGGGCAGCATGGCGGCCACGGCCACGCCCGCGCCGCACGTGAACACGCTGAGCATCGCCAGCGCGGCCAGCGCGGTGAGCCGGAGGCGATTCGCCACGACCCGTCCTCTCACGAGATGCTTGGCACAGAACCTGTGTGCCCGACAGGCGACCCAGGCACAGGAGTAAATCATCTCCGCAGGGAGCTGAAACGTGGAATTCGATGTGGTCATCGAGATCCCCAAGGGACAGCGCAACAAGTACGAGATGGATCACGCGACCGGGCGGATCCGGCTGGACCGGATGCTGTTCACGGCCACCCGCTACCCGTCCGACTACGGCTTCATCGAGGACACACTCGCCGACGACGGGGACCCACTGGATGCGCTGGTCCTGCTGGATGAGCCCACCTTCCCTGGCTGCCTGATCCGCTGCCGGGCGATCGGCATGTTCCGGATGCGGGACGAGAAGGGCGCCGACGACAAGGTGCTCTGCGTGGCCGCGACGGACCCGCGGATGGCGCACATGACCGATATTGACGATGTCGCCGAGTTTGACCTGCTGGAAATCCAGCACTTCTTCGAGGTGTACAAGGCTCTGGAGCCCGGCAAGGGAGTCGAGGGCTTCAACTGGGTAGGCCGGGCCGCGGCGGAGGCAGAGATCGGGAACTGCCGGCGCCGGGCGTCGGTGCCGCATCCACCCGGATGAGCCCTGTTCTGTGCCAGGTCACCGGTACGGATGCGCCACACTGTGTACATATAACATGTGCAAGGAGGCACCCAAGTGGCTCACGCGGAGGACGTGCTCAGCCGCGCGCCCCTGTTCGAGGCGCTCGACGAGGAAGGAGCGCGGGCGCTGCGGGCAGGGGTGGTCGATGTCCGGCTGGCCCGGGGCGAGCGGCTGTTCGATGAAGGCGACGCCGGTGACCGGCTGTACGTCATCCTCGACGGCAAGATCAAGCTGACCAGGACCGCGCCCGATGGCCGGGAGAACCTGCTGAGCGTGCTGGGACCGGGCGAGATGTTCGGCGAATTGTCGCTCTTCGACCCCCGGCCGCGCACCGCGAGCGCGGTGGCCGTCACCGACAGCCGTCTCGCCGCCCTGGCCCATGACAACCTCCGCCACTGGCTGACCGGCCGGCCCGACGTGGCCATGCATCTGCTGCGCGCGCTGGCGCAGCGGTTGCGCCGCGCCAACGACGTCATGGCCGACCTGGTGTTCACCGATGTGCCCGGACGGGTGGCCAAGGCGCTGCTGGACCTCGCGGACAGGTTCGGGGAAGAGCAGGAAGAAGGGCTCCAGGTCCATCACGACCTCACCCAGGAGGAGCTGGCACAGCTGGTGGGTGCCTCGCGGGAGACCGTCAACAAGGCGCTGGCCGACTTCGCAGCCCGTGGCTGGCTGCAGCTGTCGGCGAAGTCGGTGCTGATCCTGGACCGGGAGCGGCTGGCCCGGCGCGCCCGCTAGTCCGCCACCCCTGGCGGGAGGCGGTTCTCACTGCCCAGGTAGTCGAGCTGGGCGCGGACGGACATTCTGGCGAAGGGCCAGAGCGCGCGGTCCACATCCGCGTACACGCGGGCCACGATCTCGGCCGGGGTGCGGTCGCCAGCGGCGAGAGCGGCGGTGATCTCGGCAAGGCGTTCCCTGCGGTGGGCCAGGTAGTAGTCGAGTGTCCCGGCCGGGTCGGCGAGCAGTGGGCCGTGGCCTGGGAGCAGCACGCGCAACCCGGCCTCGTCGGCCAGGGCGCGCAGGCGGTCCAGTGACCTCAGGTAGTCGGCCAGGTTGCCGTCGTAGGCGATCACGGTGGTGCCGCGGCCCAGGACCGTGTCGCCGGTGAGCAGGGCGCCGTCAGCGGGCAGGAGCAGGCTGACCGAGTCGGCGGTGTGACCGGGGGTGCGCACCACGCGCAGCTCGCAGCCGTCGGCGGTCACCGTGTCGCTGGGCGCGAGCCCCTCGCCGCCGAGGCGGTGAGCGGGGTCGGCGGCCAGCACGGGTGCGCCGGTCATGGCCGCGAACGCGGCCGCGCCCGCGGCGTGGTCCGGATGGCCGTGGGTGAGCAGGATCTTCGCTACCCGCTGCCCGGCAGCCGCGACTTCGTCCCGCACCCGGCGCAGGTGCGCCTCATCGTCTGGCCCCGGGTCCACCACCAGTGCCGACGAGGAACCTGGCTCCGCGATCAGCCAGGTATTGGTGCCGTCCAGCGTCATCGGCGAGGGGTTGGGGGCAAGCACACAGCGCGCCCGCTGCGTGCCCTGGCCGTCGACGGGGCGCTGCCCCGCGTCCTGCTGCGGGTACTCAGTCACAGCGGGTAGTCCAGGCCGGGTGGGACGCTCAGCCAGACCGCACCGTCAGCTACGTAGACCTCCGGGATGAGCGCGGTCAGGCGGCGCCGGGCCGTGAGGGCGGCGGGCAGGTTCCCGCGGGCGGCGAGTTCGCCGAGGGTGACGGCCGTCGGTGGCAGCACGACGATCTCCCGCCGGCGGGCCGCTGCGAGCGCCTCGTCCGGCCCCACCCAGCCCGCCCGGTCGGCCTCCCCGCTGACATCCCTGGCAAGCTGCCCGGCCGGCAACGCGGCGGCGAAGAACCTCGTGTCGTAACGGCGTTCCTCGGTAACCGGGGTTACCCAGCGCGACCAGGCTCGCAGCAGGTCACTGCGCAGGATGAGCCCGCGCCGGCGCAGCAGCCCGGCGAGGGAGACCGAACGCTCCAGCAGCGCCCTGCGGTCCGCTTCCCAGCCGTCGCCACGGGTGTCGGCCACCACCGTGTCGGCGGCAGGCCCGGCCAGCAGCACCCCGGACTCCTCGAAGGTCTCCCTGACCGCCGCGCAGATCAGCGCGCGGGCCAGGTCGGCCGGGGCATCGATCATCCGCCCCCATGCCGCCGCGTCCGGGCCCGCCCACTCGACCTCGATCTCGGCGTCGCGCGGGTCCACCGACCCACCAGGGAACACGAACGCTCCGGGTGCGAACGCCATCGTGGGCCGGCGCCGGAGCATGTAGACCTCCAGGCCGGCGTCATCGCGCACCGGCCGCAGCAGCATGACGGTGGCGGCGTCGCTCGGCGTGACCGCGGGAATCTTGCCCGACAGGACGTCGCGGGCACGTTGCGCCAGCATGCCGGGCAACTGGATGGCGGGGCGGGCGGCAGAACTCATGTGCGTGTGTGACTCAATCCCTGACCTCGGCGATCAGCTCGATCTCGACCGGCGCGTCGAACGGCAGGACCGCCATCCCGACGGCGCTGCGCGCGTGCCGGCCGGCCTCGCCGAACACCTCCAGCAGCAGTCCGCTGGCGCCGTTCACGACCTGTGGCTGGTCGGTGAAGGCGGGATCGCTGGCCACGAAGCCGGTCACCTTCACCACCCGCGTCACCGCCGACAGCCCGCTAGTGACCGACGCCACCGCAGCCAGCGCGTTCAGGGCGCAGGTCCGCGCGAGCGCGGCTGCCTCGGCTGTGCTTACCTGCGCGCCGACCTTGCCCGTCATCAGTAGCTTGCCATCCACCAGCGGCAGCTGCCCAGCCGTGTACACATGCGATCCCGTGCGCACCGCGGTCACGTAGGCCGCCAGCGGGGCGGCCACCGGCGGCAGGGTAAGCCCCAGCGCGGCCAGCCGTGCCTCCGGCGAACCGCTCACTCTTTCGGCCGCTTCATATAGGCGACGAGTTGCTCCTGATTCGGCCCGGGCACCAGCGCCACCAGCTCCCAGCCGTCGTCGCCCCAGTTGTCGAGGATCTGCTTGGTCGCATGCACCAGCAACGGCACGGTCGCGTACTCCCACTTCACCATGGCGCCACCCTAGGGCATTACCTGGCTTCTCCCGATACGGGCAGCACGGGGGTACGCCAGAGCCCGCCCAGGGCCCGTGCCGGCCAGCCCCGGCGCCCGCCGCCAGCGTTCCCGATCGCCGGCCGGCGGCTCGTTCTGCGTGCTGGTTTCAGGTTTCTGCCCGCTTACGGGCGGCGCGGGTGGGCCTGTCCGGGGCGGGGGCTGACTGGGCAGGGCCGTCCGTCACCTCCGGAACGGGCGGGATGTCCGGCTCGGCGAGTTCGGGGACGGGAGCAGACGGGATCTCGGGCTTCACGTCGGCGGCCAGCGCCGGGGTGGGGGCGCCCTCGATCAGCGCCTCCGCCGCCGCCACCTCCGCCTCACCTGTGTCCTCGGGGGGCGGCGCGGGCTGGGCCGAGGGGGGCGCCATCCGCTCGAAGAACCGCAGCAGCTCAACCGGGACCGGCATGACCAGGGTGCTGTTGCGCTCCGAGGCGACCTCAACCACGGTCTGCAGCAGCCGCAGCTGCAGGGCGGCCGGATCGCGCGCCATCACGTTCGCCGCCATGGCCAGCCGCTTGGACGCCTGGTACTCACCGTCGGCGGTGATGATCCGCGCACGGCGCTCACGTTCGGCCTCGGCCTGGCGGGACATGGAACGCTTCATGCCCTCGGGCAGGTTCACGTCCTTGATTTCCACCCGCTCGACCCGGATCCCCCACGGGCCCTCGGTCGGCTCGTCGATGATCCGCCGCAGCTCGCGGTTCACGGTGTCGCGCTCAGCCAGGAGCTGGTCCATCTCGGACTGGCCGATGATCGAGCGCAGCGAGGTCTGCGCCTGCTGGGAGACCGCGAACATGTAGTTCTGTACGTTTACCACCGCTTTGATCGGGTCCACCACCCGGAAGTACACCACCGCGTCCACCCGGACGCTGACGTTGTCCCTGGTGATGCCCTCCTGGGCGGGGACGGCCATGGCGACGATCTGCATGTTTACCTTCTGCAGCCGGTCGCCGATGGGCCGGATGATCGTGAGCCCGGGACCGCGGGTAACGGGGAGCACCTTCCCGAACCGGAAGAGCAGGCCCTGCTCGTACTGCTGCACCACCTTCAGTGAACGGGCTGCCACGGCAAGCCCGGCAACCACGATGACAATGAGGATCACCAGGAGGGCTGCGACAACGCCCATAGGGAACACCCCTTTTCCGCCGACGCTCCCGGCCTTTTCGCCCCAGCCTAGTAACAATTCACGTGCGCGCCAGTTGCCCGGTTCACCGGCCCGCGATGTTTCCGGGCCCGGGCACGGCAACCCCCACCCAACCGGACCAGGCTCCGCGCGGACGGAGATAGCCTCCTTCTCGTGAGGGCTCGGGACACCGACTGGGAGGGCGTGCGTCTGCACGTCATCACGGGCAAGGGGGGCACCGGCAAGACCACGGTGGCCGCCGCGCTCGCGCTCGCCCTCGCGTCGGCGGGGGGCAAGGTGCTCCTCATGGAAGTGGAGGGGCGGCAGGGCATCGCCCAGTTGTTCGACTGCCCGCCGCTGCCGTATGAGGAGCGCAAGGTCGCGGTGGCACCGGGTACGCCCGGCCGGGCCGGGGGCGACGTGTACGCGCTCGCCGCCGATCCTGAGTCTGCGCTCCTGGAATACCTGGAGATGTTCTACAACCTGCGCCACGCCGGGCGCGCCCTGACCCGGCTCGGAGTCGTCGACTTCGCGACCACGATCGCGCCTGGACTGCGGGACGTGCTGCTGACCGGGAAGGCCGCGGAGGCCACCCGGCGCAAGGTGGCCGGGCGGTTCGTGTACGACGCCGTGGTCATGGACGCGCCGCCGACGGGCCGGATCAGCCGCTTCCTCAACGTGGCCACCGAGGTCTCCGGGCTCACCAGGATGGGGCCCATCCGTGGCCATGCCGACACCGTGCAGAGCGTGATCCGGTCGCCGCAGACCGCCGTCCATTTCGTCACCGTGCTGGAGGAGATGCCGGTCCAGGAGACCCTGGATGGCGTCGCCGAACTCCGCGGCCTGGCCAAGGGAGGGCTCCAGCTCGGCGGCATCATGATCAACATGACGCGGCCGGTCGGGCTCAGCGATGACCAGCTGGCCGCCGCGGCAGCCGGGACACTGGACGTGCAGGACATCGCGCTCGGGCTGAAGGCGGCCGGGATCGAGGACAGCCTCGGGCCGGCCGGGAACCTCGGCCTGGCCGGCAGTCTCGCCGCCGAGGTCAGCGAGCACGCCATCGAGGCGCTCGCCCAGCGCGAGCAGCGGCACAAGCTGGACGAGGCCGGCCAGCCGCGCTACGAGCTGCCGATGATCACCGACGGGATGGATCTGGCCGGGCTGTACCTGCTGGCCACCGCCCTGCAAGAGCAGGGGGCCGCCTGATGCAGCCAGATCAGGCTCCGGACGCTCCCGCGGGTGGCCTGCGCGGCGAGGTGGAACTGCGGCCACCCCGGCTGGAGCTGGACCGGCTGCTCGATGACCCGCGCACCCGCATCATCGTCTGCTGCGGCTCCGGCGGGGTGGGCAAGACCACGACCGCGGCCGCGGCCGGGCTCAGGGCGGCCGAGCGGGGCAGGCATGTGGTCGTGCTGACCGTCGACCCGGCGCGGCGGCTGGCCCAGTCGATGGGCCTGTCCTCGCTGGACAACACCCCGCGGCCAGTGCTGCTGGAGACCGGGACGGAGGCCGGGGGCAGCCTGCACGCCATGATGCTCGACATGAAGCGGACCTTCGACGAGATCGTCGAGGCGCACTCAGACCCCGACCGGGCGGCGGCGATCCTCGCCAACCCCTTCTACCAGTCGCTGTCGTCGAGCTTCGCCGGCACGCAGGAGTACATGGCGATGGAGAAGCTCGGGCAACTGCGGCGGGCCGACGAATGGGACCTGATCGTCGTGGACACCCCGCCGAGCCGGTCCGCGCTCGACTTCCTCGACGCCCCGCAGCGGCTCAGCCGGTTCCTCGACGGGCGGCTGATCCGGCTCCTCACCGCCCCCACCCGGGTCTCCGGCCGTGCGTACCTGAGGGTGGTCAACGCCGGGTTCGGCATGTTCACCGGGGTGGTCACCAAGATCATCGGCGCCCAGGTACTGCGTGACGTCCAGACGTTCGTAGCCGCGTTCGACACGATGTTCGGGGGATTCCGTGAGCGCGCCGAGGACACCTACCGGCTGCTCCAGACACCCGGCACCGCGTTCCTGGTGATCGCGACCCCGGAGCCGGACGCGCTGCGCGAGGCCTCCTACTTCGTGGAGCGGCTCTCCCAGGACCGGATGCCGCTGGCGGGCCTGATCCTCAACCGCGTCCATCGCTCACCGGCTGCCCGTCTGTCGGCGGCACGGAGCCTGGCAGCAGCGGAGGCACTGCAGCCAGGAGGGCCTGCCTCGCCGGCTGGCGGCAACGGGCATCCACTCGCGGTGATGGCCCTGCGGCTGCATGCGGAGCGGATGCAGCTCGCGGCCGCCGAGCGCCGGCTCGCGCAGCACTTCACTGCGGCTCATCCTGGGGTGCCGGTCGCCCGCGTCCCGGCTCAGCCGGAAGACGTGCACGACCTTGCGGGGCTGCGCGCTATCGGCGAGAGCTTCGCGATCGGCTAGCTCCCCGCGGTGCGCGCTAACTGGCGACTAGCTCGTCAGCCCTGCGCTCATACTGGTTGCGCGCCTGCTAAAGCAGGTCACGCCAGGAGGTGCCGGCGGGGGGGCGGCGCAGCAGCGCCCGCCGCTCGCGCTCGGTCATGCCTCCCCAGACACCGAACTCGATGCGGTTGTCGAGGGCGTCCGCCAGGCATTCGGTCCGTACGCTGCAGCCACGGCAGATCAGCTTGGCCCGGTTCTGCGCCGCCCCCTGGACGAAGAGCTCGTCCGGATCAGACTCCTTGCACGCGGCACGGCTGGTCCAGTCAGCGATCCACATGTGGTCCAACTCCTCCTGATCGTCACGCCCGCAAGGGGTCGTCACGCCGGATGGCGTTTACTCGCGGCCCGGCCAGCAGCACAGCCACCGGCCTCCTGGTGTCATAGTTGCGAAAAAGTAACTTACGGAAGTCCGTGCCCATGCGCTAGACCCCGTTGGGCTCATTTCACAGATAGTCCGCATGGGCCATGCCGCGCCAGACAGGTAGTCACCCGTCAGCACCAGCCACCCCCGGCGGCCGCCGGGCGTACCCTTGGTCCGTGCTGACGACACGTTTTGCCGGGAAGGTCGGGGCTGCCGCCCAGATCATAGGCCTGGCCGCGGCCGGTGGCGCCCTGGTCGCCGCCCTCGCCCTCCCCTTCGTGCTCACCGGCGGGATGACTGTCCGCAACGCGGCGGCGAAGTTCAACACCCTGGCCACGCCGGAACTCGGCCTGCTGCCGGTCCGCTCGGAGATCCTGGACCGCCACGGGAACGTGATCGCCTTTTACTACAGCCGGGGTATCGACCGGGTGCCGGTGAGCTACTCCCGGATAGCCCCGGTGATGCGGCAGGCCATCGTGGCGATCGAGGACTCCCGCTTCTACCAGCACGGCGCGATCGACTTCAAGGGCACGATCCGGGCGCTGGTCAACAACCTGCAAGGCCATGCGGTGCAGGGCGGGTCCACGCTGGCCCAGCAGTACGTGAAGAACGTGGAGATCCTGTCCGCGGCCAACCCCCAGGCGGCTTTCGCGAACGCGACGATGGACACCCTCGGCCGCAAGATCCGCGAACTGCGGATGGCGGCGCGCGTCGAGCACACGATGACCAGGAACCAGATCCTGACCGGCTACCTGAACGCGGCCTTCTTCGGCAACTCGGCGTACGGCATCGAGGTCGCGGCGCGGCGCTATTTCAGCACCGACGCCTCCCATCTCACGCTGCCGCAGGCGGCGATGCTGGCGGGAATGGTGGAGAATCCCGCGGCGTACAACCCACTGCTCGGCGGCACCTTCGCCAAAGCCGCCCTCGCCCGGCGCAACACCGTGCTCGCGCGGATGGCGCAACTGGGCTACATCACCCAGGCGCAGGCCAAGGCGGCGGGCAACCAGCAACTCGGGCTCAATCCCTCGGTCCCGCAGAGCGGCTGCACCAGCAACTCCGCGCGGTACGCCGCCTACTTCTGCGATTACGTGCTGGCAGTCATCCATCACGACGCGGCCTACAAGAAGGTCGCGGCCCGGCTGGATGGCAAGGGCGGGCTGAAGATCTACACCACGCTTGACCCCCGGGACCAGCAGGCCGCGCAGAACGCGGTCAACTATGAGATGCCACCCCCGCCCTCATCGGTCAACCCCGGCAAGAACGCGGCGACCGAGGTGCTCATCCAGCCCGGCACCGGCGCCGTGCGGGCGATCGCCATCGACCGGCCGTACGGCTTCGGGCCGCACCAGAACTCGATCGACTATGCGGTCGGGCCCCAGTACAACGGCAGCCAGGGAGTCCAGATCGGCTCCACCGGCAAGGTCTATGTCATGGTGACCGCGCTGGAGCAGGGCATCCCGTTCGGTTACAGCAAGACCGTGGGCTTCTCGGCCACCGTCGGCCCCTACACAAACTGCAAGGGCCAGGACACGGCGCCGTGGCAGGTGCACAACGACGAGAGCGAGCGGGGCGGTCACTACACCCTCTACACCGGCACCAGCTTCTCGATCAACGTGTTCTACGCCTACCTGGAGCAGAAGGTCGGCCTGTGCAACACGATCCGTACCGCCGCCAGGATGGGCCTCACCTGGCCCGACGGCAAGTCACTGCTGCGCCCGGACCGGGCCGAGCACCACTACCTGAGCGCCGACAACGACCCGTCGTTCACGCTGGGCGCGGACAACGTCGCGCCGATCGACGTCGCGGCGGCCGACGCCACCCTGCCCTCGCGCGGGATCTACTGCCACCCCGTGGCCATCACCAGGATCATGATCATGACGAGCGGGCAGAACCTGCCGGTGGAGTCGGCCGGCTGCCACCGGGTGCTCTCGCGGCGGGTGGCCGACGCCGCCAACTACATCCTGCAGGGCGACCTGACCAGCATGGGGACCGCCCCCCCGGACGCCATCCCCCGCCCAGCCGCCGCAAAGACCGGGACCGCGGACCAGTACGTGTCGGCGTTCTTTGTCGGGTACACCCCGGACCTGCTGGGCACGGTCTGGGTGGGCAACCCGGCCGACCCGTACAAGTACCCGATGTCCGGCTACCCAGGCTCCTGCTACCGGGTCGAATGCGGGGGCGTCATGTACGGCTCGATGGCACCCGGGCAGACCTGGCAGCAGACGTTCCTGCACGCGCGGCTGGCCTCGCCACCGCTCAGTTTCGTGCCCGTGCCACCGGGAGATGCGCTGTTCGCGCTCGGCAACGGGATCGTCTCCCCGGCCCCGCCGCCCAAGAAGAAGTGCCCACCAGGGCACGGCACGAACCCACCCTGCCACTAGGGTCACTCGCGCCACCCGGCCCAACGGGTCAGCTGGCCAGTTTGCGGCGGACCTCAGCGGCTACCCGGGCGCCGTCGGCCCTGCCCGCCACCCGTGGCGTCACCGCCTTCATCACCTGGCCCATGGCCGCCATCCCGGACGCCCCGGTCTCGTCGATGACCTCGGCCACCAGCGCGGCGATCTCCCCATCGGTCAACTGGGCGGGCAGGTAGCTGTCCAGGATCGCGCCCTCGGCTCGTTCGGCGGCTGCCTGCTCGTCGCGGCCGGCCGCCGCGAAGGCCTCAGCGGCCTCGCGGCGCCGCTTCGCCTCCTTGGTGAGCACCGTGATGACCTCGTCATCGCTGAGTTCGCGGGCGGAGCTACCCGCGACTTCCTCCTTGCTCACCGAGGTGAGCGCCATCCGCAATGTGCGGGTCCGGACCTCGTCACGTGCCTTCATCGCGGCAGTCAGGTCAGCGCGGAGCCGGTCTTTCAATGCAGTCATGGGCCTATCCTGCCCGCCCGGCGGCCCGGTGGCATGACTGACGCCGTCCGGCCGCCCCGGCGGTCATGGCACCATAGGTGGATGCGAGCACCTCTGCGCGCCCTCGTCCTCACAGCTACCGCTGGTGCCGGCACGATCGCCTATGCCTCCGTCATCGAGCGGAACTGGTTCGCCCTGCGCCAGTTCGAGGTCCCGGTCCTGCCCGCAGGTGCCCCCTCGCTGCGGGTCCTGCATCTGTCCGATGTGCACCTGACCCCGGGACGGCACCGGCTCTTGTCGTGGATCAGGTCCCTTGCGACCCTTGACCCCGACCTCGTGGTGAACACCGGTGACTCGATCGCGCACGCCGGATCCGTCCAGCCGTTTCTTGCGGCCCTGGGGCCGCTGCTGGACCGGCCCGGGGTCTTCGTCTACGGCTCGAACGACCTGTACTCGCCGACCCCGAAGAACCCGCTGCGCTACCTGTACGACACCAGCGAACTGGTGAACCGCCGCCACGTCCGCGACCTGCCCTGGGCTGAACTCGGCGAGAGCATGGTTGCGGCCGGCTGGATGGACGCGAACAACCAGCGCGGGCGGGTCAAGGCCGGCGACCTGGACATCGAGGTCGGCGGCGTGCACGACTCGCACATCCGCCGCGCCCGGTACGACGAGATCGCCGGTCCCACGGACCCCGCTGCCGACCTGCGGCTCGGGGTGATGCACTCACCCGAGCCCAAGGTGATGGACAGATTCGCCGCCGACGGCTATGACCTGCTGCTGGCCGGGCACACGCACGGCGGGCAGGTCTGCCTGCCCGGCTACGGAGCGCTGGTAACCAACTGCGGGATCGACGCCACCCGGGCGCGGGGCCTGCACCGCCACCCTGGCCAGGGCAGCCCCGAGCGGCCCTGGCTGCACGTTTCCGCAGGGCTGGGGACCTCGCCGTGGGCACCGTTCCGGTTCTGCTGCCGGCCGGAGGCAAGCCTGCTCACGCTGGTTCCGCGGATCGGCTAGACTTCGCAAGGCCCCGGCGTTGCCGGGGTCAGGTGCCGCTCAGGCGGGCGGCGGGGTGTGGCGCAGCTTGGCAGCGCGCTTCGTTCGGGACGAAGAGGCCGCCGGTTCAAATCCGGCCACCCCGACCAGAAGGTCTTAGCAGGTCAGAGGGATTCTGGAGTACCGCTCCGGGGTCCCTCTTCTGATCTTGATTAGGTCTTCGGGAACCAAACGGGGAGCCACTGCCTCACGCGGACTTGGCTTGCTTTTGCTGGGTGAAGATGGCGTTCATGGTCTCCGCGCCCTTGGTGATCACCGGCTTGAGCTGGTGCCGGTAGACCTCCTCGGTGACCGCCGTGCTGGCGTGCCCGACGAGATCAGCGATGGTCTCGATGGGGACGCCGTTGTCGCTCATGATTGATACGAACGAGTGACGCAGCTCCCGCGGCGTCCAGTTCTCGCCAAGCCCGGCCTTCCTGGTGATCGCCTTGAACGACCGGCGGACGTGAGATGCGTCCAGGGGCGTACCGGCCTGGCTGGCGAAGACGGGACCGTGATCCCGCCACAGTGGGCCTGCCGCGAGCCTCTCGGTCGCTTGCCGCGCCCGGTGATCCCGGAGGGCGTCGGCGGCCTGACCCGGGAGTTCCAGCGTCCGGCGGGACTTCTCGGTCTTGGTGTCGCCGTCTGCCCGGACCGAGCGCCAGACATAGATCGCGAACCGCTCGTGATCGAACCCGACCTCGGTGACTGGCCGCCACTGTTCATCTTCCGCGATCCATGCCACGACGTGGGACCAGCGCAAGGCGCGGGCCTCTTCGGTGCGGATCCCGGTGAGCAGGCTGACGACGACGTAGGCATGGAGCCTGGACGCCTTCGCCTGCTCCAGCATGGCCGTGGCCTGTTCCAGCGCCATGGCCTTACTGGGCCGTCCTGGCCTGCCCTTGGGTGTCGTGACCAGTTCGGCCACGTTCCGCAGCACCCGGTCGCGGGCCTGGGCCTGGCGGAGTGATCGCTTCAGGATCGCGTTCACGCCTTGGAGGCTTCTCGTCGCGAGTTTGGCGGTCAGGCCGTCGAGCCACTCGTCAACGTCGTCGGCGGTCAGCTCGGCGAGCTTGCAGGCCCCGATCAGCGGTAGGACATGCTGCTCGGCCAGGATGCGGTTGGCCGTGATGGTCTCCTCGTCGCGGCCCTTGAGCCCCTAAGACAGCCAGTCCTGGACCGCCTGCGCCACCGTGTAGTTCCCGACGGTCTTGAGCCCAGCATCCCGGTCCGCTACCGCCTGGATGAGCTTGTCCTTGACGATCGCCTTCGTACGGCCCTTGCGCTTGATCCGCTGCCGCCTGCCCTGGCCGTCGAATCCCAGGCTGATCGCTCCCGTGAAGCCGTCTCCATCGGGGTAGATGGTCGCCTGGTACTTCCCGATTAAGATCTTGGACACTTTCTCTCCTTCTGCCAGGTTGGTTCGGTGTGCGGCCTGGCGTGCCCTGGCCTGCGTTCGAGGCGTACTACCGCATTCGTAGCGGCCAGGGCTGACAGGGCCTCATTCCCTGTCCTCGTGGCGGTCTAGGTACTCCTCGATCGCCTTCCTGATGACCCACGAGACGTCGCGGTCCTGCGAAGCGGCGTACCGGGCCAGTCGTTCCTTGAAGTCGGCCGCCACCCTCACGGGTGGGAGCGTGGTATCGCGCACGTAGAATAATGTAGCACGGCGTTCTACACACGGACGTGCTACCTCCCCGGCTCGCTTTCGAGTGAGGCGATGAACTCGGCTACGTGCTGGCTGGTGATCCTGCGCAGCTTGCCGATCTTGATGCTGCGGAGCTGGCCGGTTCGCAACAGGTAGTACACCTTGTCGCGGCCGACGTGCAGCATCTCCGCTACCTGCTCGACTGTGTACGCTTCCACGTCCCCTGGCCTCTCTCCCTCGTCGTTGTGCTGTGCTCGTGGGTTCACAGGTCTGCTGGTTTGCCCCCGGGAATCCCTGCGGTGGTGTCAGCGAGTGGGACCCCGGGGCCGGGACGGTGCGGGCCCGCGCCAGGACGACGACGCGGTTGGGGGCCAGCCAGGCACGCGTGGCGCGGCCCCGGGCTGGGCTGGGAAGCTCTCGGCGGCCAGCCGCGCCGATCTCGTGGCCCGGGACTCCGTGCGCCGACCGAGGCGCCTGCCCTCGGCGTGCAGGTGTTCGGCCGCCCGGCGGGCGGCGGCGGCTTGGGCGGCGTGCTGCTGCGCCTGGCGTAGCTCGATGACGGCCTCAGCCAGGGCCGCCAGCCGAACGATCAGGCTGGCCTGGGCGGCAGTGGGGTTGACCAGCGCGGCGCGGGAAAGCAGCCGGGCAGCCTGGCGCAGGCTGTTACCCGCCGGGGTGGGCCTGGGCATCCGTGCGTAGGGGATCCGGGCCGCCCGCGCGTAGCTGTCGGCGGCTTGGCGGACGACCCGGCTGCCCAGGACGGCGGCCGCGGAGTGCAGCGTGTCGGAGGCCGCCCACGCCGCGTCGGTAACCGAACCGAGGTCGCCAACCGACGCGGCCGCACGGATCTGATCGCGAGCATTCTGGGCAGTCCGGGCGGCATGCTGCCAGATCGCATTCCGTTCGGCCGCGGTGAGGTCCACCCCTCGGAGCGCTCCTGCGCGGCCGGTACCCCAGCGGCAGCGGAGCTTGGGCAGGGTCAGGTCGGCGGCGAGCTTTCCGCCGCCGAACCACACTGGTCCGCCCGCGCGGGCCATGTCGCCGGCGAGTGCCACGGCGTACCCGGTGACCTGGCCCGGCTCGCGGGTGCTCAGCCGGGTGCGGACCAGCACGCCCGGGCGAAGAACTCTTCTTCGCTAGCTGCTCCGGCGGCGGCTGTACTGACGATCCGTCGGAGCGTCACACGGGGCGCCTCGGGCCGACCGTGTCGGCGCGCCTTCTCGCTCTCGGCGCGGGTGGGCCGGTGCCCAGCGGTACGGTCACCGGGCGCGGTGCGGCGCAGCCCATGGCGTTCCTCGGCTGCCTGGCACGCGTCCCGGACGCGAAAGTAGTCGTTCCAGAATCGGGGCCGCGCGCCGTCCTGGCGGGCCAGCGTGCCGACGATGTGCACGTGATCCGCAGCGTGCCGGACCGCGATCCAGCGGATTGCGTCGTCGTCCTGCCCGTGCGGCGCGAGCCCGGTCCGGTGCATGATGTCGCGCGCCAGTTCAGCCCACTCATGGTCGGACAGCAGCGGATCCCCTGGCGCGGCCCGCACCACGCAGTGCCATACCGGCTGGCGCAGGCCCCGCGGTCCCAGCGCCGCGTGTGGCTGATTCAGCAGCCCGGTCAACTGCCGGAAGTCCCGGTGGCCACCGGGACGCAACGGTGGCTCCAGTTCGGCAGGGTCCCGCCACCCGGCGACGATGCGCGGATCCGTGTGCTCCTCGCGCCTGCCCGGCCCGAACAGGTAGTACAGCAGGCCCCTTGGCCGCTGCCCGCGGAGCACCTTGCCGATCACCGCAGATGCCTCCGCACGTCTTCGGCGGCCGCATCGAGACGCCGGGCTCTGCGCAAGCTCTCGGCCGCGTACGGCAGAAGATCCGCCGAACGCTGCCCGGTGGCGTTCAGCTTCGCCACTGCCTGATTGAGGTTGACCCCGATGCGCCGGACCAGTCCGGCCGCCCGGATCAGCTCAGCCAGCGCCTGGCGGGACGGCGTGTCGGCCGGGCTCACCAACCCCTGGCTGCTGCCAGCGTCGCGTGAGCCGCATACGCTCCTTTCGCCAACCCGGCGTGCGCTGCGGCGACAGCAACCTCGCTGTACTCCTCCTCGGTCAGGCCGAACCGCACGCTGCGCATCCTTCCCGCCGCCTGGCCGGATCGCCTCCGTGACCGCGTGCCTGCTCGCTGCGTGCCATCCCATGCCGTTGCCATGCCAGCCCCGTTCCCCGGCGAGCTTTCCGGCCTATCCGCTGTCATCTGATGCCACCCGATGTCATTCTCTTTATTGCCGATTAGCTGAACTGGCGGCCATTATGCATCGGTAGACCGCGCCCGGTCTACAGCGATCGGAACGAAGTGGATATCTTGCTTCACGCCACGTTGAGGTTGCCGCCGACATCCCCGCCCGGCCACCGCCCGCTCGTGCGGCGAGGCGCTCCAAGAGCGACTCTAGCTGTGATGACATCGCAGCTCTTGGGGTCATGACTGGCCCAGGCTAAGTCGGCCCGATCTGGCTGCCCAAGCGAACAGAAAGGCAAAGAGGCCAAGACCAGAGTTCATTTCCGTGCGGCACAGTTCATACCGGTTCGGCGCAATTCAGCAGAGTCCGGCATTCAATTCTTCATAGTGGCTTGCGAGCGCTTCTACTGGCTCGGGCTCGCAGCCAATCACAGCAAGCTGTTCGAGCTCTTCAGCTGCACTGACGCAGCCTCCTGGCGCCCGGCCCTGTGCGGCGTAGAGGCGAGGAGTTCCCTATCGTCGCTCCACGAAGGTCCCGCGACCAGGGACGGTCCGGACCAGACCCTCATCGGCGAGCACCTGGACGGCTCTCCGCACGGTCATCGTGGACAAGCCCGATTCCTCAACCAGGTCAATGATGCTCGGGATTTTCCGCCCAGGCGGGTACACCCCGGTCTCGATCCTCTCCCGCAAGATGGCAGCCAGCTGCTGGAACGGGAACTCGGCCGCATCATGATCAATCCGCACGCGATCACGTTAGCCAGCGTGATCATGTAAATGCGAGACCGTGCATGCTCTCGCATGCGAACGCATGCTAGACATAAGATAGCGCCATGGGCAGGCACTCCACTGCGTTACCAGATGACCACGCCGCCAACCTCGCGGCGATAACGCAGGCACACGGCAGCCGATGGGAGGTTGGCCAGGAACCCGACACCGGTGTCTGGTTCGCAGTCGAACGACCTACCCCAACGGCACTGCACGTAGTTGTGGATCACAGGTTGGCCGGCCTAGCCGTCAAGCTCGACGCCCAAGGCACCAGCTCATGACCATCGAGGTCGTCCCTTGCCCACACCCTGGGTGCGTGGATCTCAGCGACATGAAGTACCCCGACGATGGTGTTCTGCACCTGCAGGCGGCCGAGTGGACGGAGTTCATCACGGCAGTGAAGCGCGGAGACTTCGATCAGTTGACCGATCCGAACAAGACGGCCTGAGACGGTCCGGGTGATCGATCCTCCGCTCGGGGGTACTTGATAGGTGTCCAGCGGGCACGGGCGCGGCGCATCGCAGTGGAAGTCGAGCATCCGGGTGCTCTCGCCGCACTCGCCGCACCAGGGCGACCGTGCCGATCGCGCCGTTGGCGGCGGTCACGGCCTCGTGCCGCCATGCCAGACTTCTGCTGGACTGTCAGCTGCCGTCGCTAGCCGAGTTGGCGACTCCTTGCTACGCGGAGCGCATGCCAGGGCAGTATCACGTCCGCCGACAAGCTCCGCATCTCGTGAGCATCTGCAGCTGAGCCTGGGTAGCGTTACCCCCGACTGAAGGGGATCAGATATGAGCAAGGGATCCGCCATTCGTACCGTGGACCGGCACGGATGACTGACGGGTGCTCTGAGCCCGAGCCGATCCAGGATGATGAGTGGCTGACCCAGTACGTACGCCGACGGCGAGATGGCACACCTGAATTCAGGACCACTCCTACCGCTCCCGAGACAGTGCGCCCAGCACGTTGTGGCCGTCAGCCCACCGCCAACGCCATGTCGGTCTTGCGGGGGCGGCGCACCGTGGAAGAGGCCACCCAGGCGGTATGCCGCCGGACCGCCAGAGCAGGCGATGGTGCGCGGTACGCCAGAGCAAAGACTTTCAGGGAGAAGAACTTCACGGTGGAACCCGACCCCACAGCGAGGGTGCCCGAGCATAGCCAGGTTGCTAATCTGGACGTGACTAGACAGTGGACCGACGATGGTAGCGAGGACTGCGACGCCGTCCGGTTCAACGGATCCTTCGCGGACCCGGTCTGGTGGGAGGGAACAACGTGAACGACCATCTGGAGCTTCGGCTCGGCGCCCGGCCGTGGCAGCCGACTGACAGCACTCGGCTGGTCGCTGAGCTGGACTACTACGATATGCCCACAGCTGGGATCTTTGAGCAAGATGGCTCACCCGTCCTGTTTATGTGCGTGGACGGCCATGGCACTCAGGTCACCGTCTGGGTCTACGCACCGTTGGAGACCGCGGAAGCTGAGGCGCTTGGCAACGTGCAGGGCGGCGAAGCCATCGACGCGGAGATCAGGCGAATCTTCCGTACCCACCCCATGGTCGCCGCGCTTGCCGTCGATGGCCAACTGCGGCTCGCTGCGCCGATGCAGCTGCGGCGGCAGGGCTCCCCGCTCCGCGATGCTGCCCTGGCAGCGGTGACCCAGCAGGCCGATAGCGAACAGCAAGCTCTCCGTTCCCTGTTGACGCCTGCCTGAACCGCAAGAGCTGAGACTGGCTGCCAGGCGTTACTCGAGCGCTGCCCGGACCAGCAAGGTCGGCATGCCGGTACCCGAGGCTACGCTGAGATTCGCGTAGCCTCGGGTACCGGGTGGCGTTACGAAGTGATTGGGGACTTCTCGCAGAGGGTGACTGCGCTCGTTTGAGCTACGCGTACCAGCAGCGGCAACCGCGAGCGCGGCGATGATCGTGTCTGGTCGGTCTGTCATCGCAACTCTTCGCGGAGCGCCAGCAGAATGGGATCGTTGCTGGCGCGACCGGTCTCCAGGAGCTCGGTGATGGTCAGGGCAGTGATCGCCTGGTTGCGGTCGAAGAACCGCGGCCAGTAGCTGACTTCCCACCAACCACCGGTACGCTCCCTGGCGATCGCGACAACCTTGCCGTCGATCTCCAGGGACATGAAGCCGTCGTCGATCTTGATTGGCACGGGGAACCTCTCCCGCCCCGGAAGGGCCACGGGAGCCAGAAGGGGAGCCAACGGGCTCACTCCTTTACAGACCATCGCAGACCCTTCTAGGCATTTCTGCTGGTAAGAGGCTCCCTATTCGACTCGGTTCGACCTAGATCGACCTGCTTGGGTTACTTCGGGACGAAGAGGCCGCCGGTTCAAATCCGGCCACCCCGACCAGTAGTTCCAGCTAGACGGCCTGACCGCCCGCGTGGCGGCCGGGCCGTTGATCGTTTGACCGCCGTTTGACCGTGGGATCGGGCGGCAGATTTTGCTCTCCACGGTCACTGTGCGGCCCTGGCGTGTGCGCCCGGACGCCGCCTGAATGCGGCCGGACGTAGCTCACGCTACGGGCTGGGGCCGCGCGGCCTTGGGGGCCGGCTGACACGGCGTGAGGTGGGTGGATAGGCCGGGTCTTGGCCACGGGATGCCGGGAGAGGCCGGCCGGGGCGTGCTGAGCCCGGCTGGGTATTCGAGCCGGGTCAGGTCGCCGGCGGTTCTCGCTCGGCGGCGGGAGCGCGCCGCGTGCCGCACCGGGTCGGGCCTGGTCGGGCCGGGTCTTCCGCAGGTCGCCGCGTGGAGGCGCTCGGCCGCTGCGCGGGCAGCCGAGGCCTGGGCCGCGTGGCGCTGGGACTCCCGCAGTTCGGCCACCGCGCCGGCAAGCCCGGCGAACTGGGCGACGAGCAGCATCGCCGCGTCCTGGTCCTCGCCGCCCGCGCCGCCAGCCAGATGCCGCCAGCCAGGTAGTCAAACGAGATGAGTACGCGATGCGGCTCGGCCACACCGTCAGACTACCGAGCCGCGACCCACTGCTTTCAAGGTCGTCACCGGGCGGGCTCCGATCGGCATCCGAGCAGATTAGAGCCGATTTCGATCTGCCCATGAGTGACCGTCAGTCACCGTTGGCTGACTCCCCCCATCGGGCACGGATCGGGCACGCGCCCTACGTTTGCAGATCACCGGCGCCGGGCGGCCATCGGCTAGCTTCGTCGCCAGGACGGCTGCTCGTACCGGGCACCTTCCAGGGGTGGGCTGGCACGGCCAGTATCCAGGTCATCACGGCTCCGAGCACCAGCCACGCGGCACAGATTCCCATCTCGCCCCAGCTCACCACGGCGGGGCTGCTGATCGCAGGGCAGTTCTCTGGGCCGCCGATCGCAGGGCAGTTCGCTGGGTAGTTTCCCCAGATCTCGGCCTGGTACATGAGCGCGAAGCCTGCAATCCACGCCCCCGCCCACGCAGCTATGCGGAGCCAACTGCGCGGCCGCCAGCCGCGGAGCCTGATGAACCCGGCTATCAGCGCTGGGATAGGGAGAGCCAGCGATGCGGCAGTTGCCAGAACTACGGCGATCCTGACGGCCTCAGGATCTGTGCTCCACCCCTCAATCCCGAGGCTGACGTCAGCCCAGGTGTACGGCTTGGTGGTGATGTAGAAGTCGTAGCCAGTGCCGACAGTCCCTGCCACCACCCACAGCATCGACAGCGACCAGGTCCAGCCCCGGACGCGCAGGCCTCCGGTGACCAGCGCCCGCGCGTCACGGAGGGAAGGCCAGCTTTGGCCAGGCCCGCTGGCCTCCAGCAAGGTGCCCAGCATCTCCCCGGCCCGGTCGCGCCGGTACCAGGCGGGATACGGGAGCAGCAGCCAGCGGCAGCGCCGCTCCAGCGGGGTCACGCAGGACTCGTCTTCCGTGCTGGGCCGCCCGCCTTCAGGTCGCGGCCCCGGTCCGTCACCAGGCGGGCCGCCTGCGCCATCCGCGCCGCCTCGGCCCGCAGCGCCCCAGCACCAGGCGGCGTCAGCCCGTATGAGCGCCGCACCCTGCCGTTGACGATCTCCTCGCGCACCAGCTCCACATGGCCCTCAGCGGTGAGGCGGTCCAGCGCTGTGTACAACGTCCCGGTGGCCAGCCGGACCCGGCCGCCTGACAGTTCCGCGGTGCGCTGGATGATGGCGTAACCATGCAGGGGCCCATCCAGCAGGGACGCCAGGACGAAGTATGTCGGCTCCCGCATCGGGCCCCTCACCTTACTCACATGACCATCATAAGTAGATGTATGACACATGCAAGGCGAGCGATCAGCCCGCCAGGTCAACGGATACCTGCACCTCCCCGTTCTTCCTCGTAGGCGCTGATCCCTTGTGAGTGGTCACCGTGTCTAGGTTCGGCGGAGCCGATCGCGCAGCGACGCCCGCAGGGCGACCTAGACGCGGTGACCGCGAGCGGGACAATTGGAGCCGAGGAAGATGGCTGAGTACTGAACCTGCCTGCCGCAGATTGGCCGGACTTGGTCCTGCGGTCTGATGGCGGGTGTGGCCTGGCGTGCGGCGGGCGGCGCGTCCCCAACACAGAGCCCGCCGCTGACACCGGGCCAGCGCTCCCGCGTCCACGCCACCCCGCTGCGGTGCGGGTTGCGCTTCGGGTCAGCCGCCGACGGGCACGGTATCCCGGCATCATTCAGCGCCCGGGTGATCCGGGCGACGCTGTGCCCGGCCAGCCGCTGAGCGAACATCCACCGGACGATTGGCGCCGTTTCGGGGTCGGGTTCCAGGCGGTGCGCCCGCCGGCCCCACGCGGCGTGGGCCTTGTCCGGGTGCGGCCCG
>OFGV01000012.1_pt1 | contig 26184 bp, 33 predicted proteins | sample 1521911 | NCBI WGS metagenome assembly OFGV01 (sample SAMEA2553413, study PRJEB24118) | soil metagenome
CGCCCGGCCGCACGCCGGCCTGCGGATAGCCGGCGACGTCGAGCCCGCTGTCGACCGCGCTCTGCGAAAAGCCCTGCTGCACCGCCCCGCCGACCACCAGCGTCGGGACCTGGCGGGCGCCGGAGACGCGCTGCAGCTCCGCGTTGGTGTCCGGATTCCAGACCACGATCTCCTTGAACGGAACGCCGCGCCGGTTGAGCGCCGCGCGCGCCTGGCTGCAGGCATCCTTGCAGGACGGAGAGGTATAGAGCGTGACCGGTGCCTCCTGCATCGCCTTTCGCAGCGAGAAGGGGAGCTGGCTGTTTCCGACGCCGCTGCCGCTGAAATTCTTCCGTTCGACCGTGCGCGCGTTCGCAGGAGGAGGGGTGTCCGTCACGTGCACCTGGCCGGCTTGATCGGTCCAGCGATACAGCTGCTGCGCAGAAGCCGCGCCCGGCGCCAGCGCCAGGCACAGGGCGATTGCGGCGGCCGCGTACCTCATGCGGAAATCATACCATTGTGACGCAACAGGGCGTCGACCTGAGGGTCGCGCCCGCGGAAGGCGCGAAACGACTCCGCCGCCGGCCTGGCGCCGCCGACCGCGAGCACTTCGTCGCGGAAGCGCGCACCGGTGGTCGCGTCGAGCACGCCGTTCTCCTCGAACAGGCTGTACGCGTCGGCCGAGAGCACTTCGGCCCACTTGTAGCTGTAATAGCCCGCCGCGTAACCGCCGCCGAAAATGTGCGAGAAGTTGTTCGGGAACCGGTTGTAGTCGGGCGGGAAGACTACGGCGACGCGCTTGCGCACCGCGTCGAGCACGCGCGTCGAGTGGCCGTGCGCGGTGTCCACCACCAGGAAGTCGGCCCCGGCGTCGGCGAGCGCCTGGACGGACGCCCAGCAGTCGAGACCGGCCTTTGCCACCCACAGGTACAGCCCGGCCTCGGAGTGCCCGGCCAGCCAGCCCGCGGCCGCCAGTGCCGCGCGCAGCCTGGTGCGCCGGGTTGCATACCGCGCCCGCTGCTCATCCGCGTGAGCGTCATCGTCGAGCGCGGCCGTCATCGCCGCCTGGACCGGGCCGGGCACCATCATGCCCGCGTGCCGCCGGACCTCCAGCAGGTCTGCGATGAGTGCCGGGTCGCCGGTGACGAACCCCGCCCGGTACCCGGCCATGTTCGAGCGCTTGGACAGCGAGTGCACCGCGAGCAGCCCTGCGGCCGACCCGCCGCTCACTTCCGGGTGCAGGATGGAGCGGGGCTGGGCCTCCCAGGCCAGGTCGAGGTAGCACTCGTCGGCTGCCAGCACCGCCCCCCGCTCGCGCGCCCAGTCCACCATCTTGCGCAGATGCGCGGGGGGCAGCACCCGCCCGGTGGGATTGGCGGGGGAGTTCCCCCAGACCAGGCGCACCGGCTCCGGCCCCGGGGCTGCCAGCCCGTCGGCCGCTACCGCCCGGGCGCCGGCGAGCCGTGCCCCGATGTCGTAGGTCGGGTAGGCGAGCTCAGGGTGGACCACGGTGTCGCCCGGCCCGCAGCCGAGCAGGGCCGGCAGTGCAGCGATGAACTCCTTGGTGCCGATGACCGGCAGCACCGTATCGGGGTCCACCGTGACCGCGTGCCGGCGCGCCAGCCAGCCAGCCGCCGCCTCCCGCAGCCGTTCTGTTCCATGGGTGGTGGGATACCCCGGAGCGTCAGACGCTGCCGAGAGTGCCGCGCGCACAACCGGGGGGACGGGGTCGACGGGCGTTCCGACCGACAGATCCACGATCCCGCCCGGGTGCGCTGCCGCCTTCTCGCGGTAGGGGGCGAGCAGGTCCCAGGGGAAGCGGGGCAGCCGTGCGGCGAGGGTCAGCTCTCTTCTCCCTGCGGAGGCAGCGCCGCCACGATCGGGTGGTCCTTGTTGATCTTCCCGACCTTGGACGCACCGCCAGGCGAGCCGAGGTCTTCGAAGAATTCGACGTTGGCCCGGTAGAAGTCCTTCCACTGGTCCGGTACGTCGTCCTCGTAGAAGATGGCCTCCACCGGGCAGACCGGCTCGCAGGCGCCACAGTCCACGCACTCATCCGGGTGGATATAGAGCATGCGCTCGCCCTCGTAGATGCAGTCGACGGGGCACTCGTCGATGCATGACTTATCGAGCACGTCGACGCAGGGCTGCGCGATGATGTAGGTCACGTCGGAACTCCTCTTCCGGCACTGGCCCGGCTGCCCGGGTCCAGTATCGCGGTTCTCCCGGACAGTATCGCGCCGGCGTGGCGGTGACCGGGCCGTCTCGGCAAGGCGTGGGGACCGCAGGTTATCAGTTGGCCTGGATTTCATCCGGGTGTGCCGCGCTCTTGTCGCGGGTCCAGCCACGGTCGCCCGATGACGCCTGCCACTGGAACCCGGCATAGTGCACGTCGTGAATCCCGTATGACGCTGCGTGCGTCACCAGCCAGGTGGCGACCGCCCAGCCCAGCACGGGGTGCGGGGCCTTCACCAGCATGGCCGGGGCGTCGCCGGGCGAGGCGAGCCGGTGGGAGCCCACCCGGCCGAACGTGCGTGCCAGCGCCCGCCGGGCGGCGACCAGGTTGGCCTTCCCCCGATTGGGCCCGGGCGACCAGCACCAGACCGCGTGCGCGCTGTGCCCGGTGAAGGCAGTGGCGAGACTGGCTGCCTCCTGCTGGTACTGGAGGTATGCGTAGCCGTCCGCACTGCGCTGCACCGCCTGGGCCGCGCGGTACACGGGCTTGCGGGTGTAGTCCGGCACTGTTGCCAGGACCTGGAAGAACCTGGTGGTCGCGTAGACCGGGTCCATCAGCTTCTTCGCCGGGCCCCAGCCTTCCGACGGCCGCTGCTGGAATACCCCCACCGAGTCAAGGTCGCCGTAGTTCAGGTTGTGCAGGTGCGACTCCTGCATCGCGGCCGCGTAGGCGACGACGACGGCGCGTGGTGGCATGGCCCGCTGATGCGCCACGCCGACGATGGTGGCCGCGATCGCGGCCTGCTCGGTGTCGAGCGGGATCGCCGCCACACCTGTCCCCGCCTGGCACCCGCTCCCGACGAGGATCGGCTTGCCGCGCTCGGCCACGATGTACGCGACGAGCACAGCGGCCAAGGCGACCAGGATGATGCCTGGCCTCAGGCCACGTCTCTTCCGGCTCGTCGGCACATCACGACGGTACCGGCCAGCACACAGTCAAGGGCGCATCCGGTGAGTCTGGCGAGTTCGCAGGGCCACTAGCATCGGCGCCATGAATTCCTCCCTGCCCGCCGGTGCCGCCGTGCCGGCCTCGCCGCTCGACGCCCGGATCGATGAGTTGTGGGAGCGGCGCGGCGAGCTTGACCCAGCAGATAGCGCAGCCCGCGCGGTGGTGACGGCGGCGGTGGACGCACTGGATGCGGGGGAGGCCAGGGTCGCCGGGCCGGACCGGGGGACGGGGGGGGTCGGCGTGGACGAACGGGAAAAGCGGGCGATTTTGCTGGCATTCCGGCTGCTGCCGATGGAGCCTTCCGGGGCAGGCGGCTTTCACTACCACGACCGGGTGCCGCTCAAGACCCGCCTGGACGGGGTGCGCGTGGTACCGGGCGCGGTCGCCCGCTGGGGTGCCTACATCGCCCCCGGCTGTGTCCTGATGCCCTCCTTCGTCAACATCGGGGCGTACGTGGACTCGGGCACCATGGTGGACACGTGGGCAACGGTGGGCTCCTGCGCGCAGATCGGGAAGAACGTTCACCTGGCGGGCGGCGTGGGCATCGGTGGTGTGCTCGAGCCACCGAACGCGGTTCCCGTGGTCATCGGGGACGAGGCTTTCATCAGCTCACGGTGCATGGTCGTGGAAGGCGCGCGGGTGGGCGCCGGCGCCGTCCTGGGCGCGGGAACGATCCTGACCCGCAGTTCCCATGTGATTGACGTGGAAACCGGCGAGGAACTCCCCCGCGGCGAGGTCCCGCCGTGGTCGGTCTGCGTGGGCGGCACCAGGATGCGCAAGTTCGCCGGCGGCGAGTTCGGCATGCCATGTGTGCTGCTGCTGAAACGGCTTCCGGAGGGCAGCCGCCACGACAAGGCGGTGCTGAATGACATTCTCCGCGATCATGGCATGAACGGCTGACAACGCCCGGGCAGACGCTGACGGCGGACTGCTGCCACCCTGGGCACTGCAGGCCAGGGGCGTCGAGGCCGGTTGCCTTGCTGGGCTACCGTGGCAAGACCATGAATGCGCAACCTGAACCACGCCGCCGCGTGCGCCGGCAAGGGCCGGCCATGCTGCGCGGTAAAGCCATCCCGAAGACCACCACAGATCAGCGATTGCTCGACCGGCGCGGCCCGAGTGACTGGGTGCACACCGATCCCTGGCGGGTGATGCGTATCCAGGCGGAGTTCGTGGAGGGCTTCGGTCTGCTGGCCGAACTCGGCCTGGCGGTCTCGGTCTTCGGATCGTCGCGGGCGGTGCCGGGCAGCCGCCAGTACGAACTCGCCGAACACATCTCGGCCGGGCTGGCCGAAGCGGGCTACGCGGTCATCACGGGAGGCGGGCCCGGGATCATGGAAGCGGCCAACAAGGGCGTAGCCGCCGCCAACGGGGTGTCGGTTGGCCTGGGCATCGAACTGCCGCTGGAGCAGGGCCTGAACGACCATGTCGAGATCGGGCTGGAGTTCCGTTACTTCTTCGTCCGCAAGACCATGTTCGTCAAGTACTCCCAGGCGTTTGTCGTGCTGCCTGGTGGCTTCGGCACCCTGGATGAACTGTTCGAGGCCCTCACCCTGGTCCAGACGGGCAAGATCACCAGGTTCCCGATCGTGCTGGTCGATAGTTCCTACTGGTCGGGCCTGGTCTCCTGGATCCGCGACACGGTAGTCGACCAGGGCAAGATTTCCCCCGGCGACATCGACCTGCTGAGTATCGCGGACGATCCGGACGAAGTGGTGCGGATCATCCGGGCGGCACACAACAACGGCGGGGCGTTTGGGCCGCCCGTGCCGACCGTCACGCAGGTTCCCGCGCTTCCCCCCGCCGCCCAGGACCGATGAGGATCACCTGATCAGGCCAGCCCGCGGACGGTCAGCGCGGGCGGCCGCGTGCCCGCGATAGCCGCTGCCATGTCGATGGCGCGCCGGGCCACCCGGGTGTGCCGGGTCCGGATGACCGGCGCACCCAGCCAGGTGCTGATCGCGGCCAGTGCGGCCACCTTGGCCTGCGTGGCGTCAGCCACCAGCAGGTCGATGTCCAGCGGGCCGGCGGGCGAGCCTGCCCAGAGCACGCCACCGGGCTGGCTGGCGCGGATCGCGGCAAGCGAGGCTGGGCTGGCAGCGGAGGCGTCGACCAGGTCGGCGCCCTCGGCCAGCGCCTGGGCGGCCTGCTCCGGGCTGGTGGCGATGCCCAGCAGAAGTGTGCGCGCGGCGGGGTGGGAACTCTCCGCGTGTGCTGCCACCTCCCGAGCATGGCACGATTCGTACTGTGCCAGTAGTCCTGTTGCTGATAGCCGTGGCCATCGGGGGCGGCGCGGTCCTGGCCGCCCTCGGGCGGGCCGGCGAAATGGCCCCGTTTGCCGCTGACCTCCCGCCGATCGGCCTCGACGAGGTGACGGCCACGGATGTCGCCCTGCTGCGGCTGCCGATGTCGATGTGGGGGTACAACGCGCAGGCGACCGAGGAAGCGCTGCGGGTGATCGCACGGTCGGTGACCGAACGCGATGTGGAGATCGCGACACTCCGCCGGGAACTGGCCGACCTGCGGACCGGCCAGGACACGGCCCGGCCGGCCAGCCGGGACGCTGGCCCGCCACCCGGCCAGGCCGGCCGCGATGGCGACCGCGATGGCGACCGCCCCGTGCTGCCTGACGTGCCCGGCTCCGGCCCTGATGAGTGAGGCCGGGCTGGGCCCGGCCGCGGGGCCGGACGGGCGGCTGCGGTGCCCGTGGGCGCTCGGTAGCGCTGACTATCTCCTCTACCACGACGAGGAATGGGGCCGGCCGGTCCGGGACGATGTGGGGATCTTCGAGCGTATCTCGCTTGAGGCGTTCCAGTCCGGGCTGTCCTGGCTGACGATCCTGCGCAAGCGGGGCAATTTCCGGGCCGCTTTCCGCGGCTTCGACCTGGCCGAGGTTGCCGCATTCGGCCCGGCCGACACCGGGCGGCTTCTCAGCGACGCCGGCATCGTGCGCAATCGCGCCAAAATCGAGGCCGTGATCGGCAATGCCCGGGCGGCGCTGGCCATCCCCGGCGGGCTTGCCGCGCTGGTGTGGCGGTATGCTGACGGCCCGTCCCGCCCGCCGGTCACGACGGGCGACGTTCCCGCGTGGACTCCTGCGTCAAAGGCATGTGCACGCGAACTGCGGGGGCTCGGCTTCACCTTTACCGGCCCGGTCACCGTCTATGCTGCTCTGCAAGCCTGCGGCATCGTTGACGACCATCTGTCCGGCTGCTTCCGCCGGGGCGCTTATTCGTAAATTTGCCTGTCGGTGATTTGTGGCTAGCGGTTCGCGATTCACACGGAGCGTGCGAGACTGTGAACTGTCGGTGGGTAGGGGAGCACTGCGGCGAGCGCTCCCCCGGCCGTGGCCGTGGAGTGGTCACGTGCCTGAAAGCGGTCGACCGGAGGGAGGTGACATGACCACCGATCCGCCGGTCCCGCCGGGCGTGGACCCCACCACACCGAGCCCGGCCCGGCTATACGACTACTACCTGGGTGGGACGGCCAACTACGCCTCCGACCGGCTGGTGGCCGACCGGCTGCGCGACTTAATCCCCGAACTGGAGGACACGGCCTGGGCGAACCGCGCGTTCCACCAGCGGGCGGCCCGCTGGCTGGCAAGGCAGGGAATCCGCCAGTTCATCGATATCGGGTCCGGGCTTCCGACGCGGGGCAACACGCATGAGGTGGTGCTGGCCCAGGTCCCGCATGGGCGGGTGGTCTACGTGGACCACGACCCGATGGTCATCGCCTACGCCAAGGCATTCCTGGCGGATACCGGTGCCGTCACCATGATCCAGGCTGACCTCCGCGACCCGCCGGGGGTGCTGGATCATCCCAGCCTGCGCGCGCTCATCGACCTCAGCGAGCCGGTGGGTCTGCTGATAACCGCGGTCCTGCACTTCGTGGCCGATGAGGAAGACCCGTGGCGGATCGTGCGGCAGTACGCGGCCGCGCTGGCACCGGGCAGTTATCTGGCCGTCTCGCACGTCACCGGCGACAGCAAGCCGCCCCTGTCGCTGGCGGTGTGCCGGGACGTGTATGCCAGGTCTTCGCAGGACATCTACCCGCGGACCAGGGCAGAGGTGGAGCGCTTCTTCGACGGGCTGGAGATGGTCTCTCCTGGCGCGCGGACACCACCCGGAGTGGTGCACACGGGTGAGTGGGGGGCCGAGGACCGGGCGCGGGCAGACAGCGACGGCTCCCGGTGGCTGTACTGCGGGGTCGTGAGGTGCCCGTGAGGGCCGCATGAAGTGACGAGCAACGTATGAGGTGGCCAATATGACCGAGGAATTGCAGGTACCCGCCGGGGTGGACCCCACTGTGCCCGCCCCCGCCCGGATGTATGACTACTTCCTGGGCGGTCACAACAACTTCCTCGCCGACCGCGATGTGGCGGATCAGGTGCGCGAGATGATTCCCGAGGTCATCGACGCGGCGTGGGCGAATCGTGGGTTCCATCAGCGGGCGGCGCGCTGGCTGGCGGAGAGGGGGATCAGGCAGTTCATCGACATCGGGTCCGGGCTGCCGACGGTGGGCAACACCCATGACGTGGTGCAGGACGTGGCCCCGGATGCCCGGGTGGTGTACGTGGACCACGACCCGATGGTGCTTGCCTACTCGGGTCAGCTGCTGGCAGGCAACCCCCACGCCACGGTGGTCTTTGCCGATCTGCGTGACCCGGCCAGCGTGCTGGGCAACCCGGACCTCAAGGCGCTGATCGATTTCGCTGAGCCGGTTGGGCTGATGATGACGGCGGTGACGCATTTCGTGGCGCCGTCAGCGGATCCATGGGGGCTGGTGGCGCGCTATGTCCAGGTGCTGGCATCCGGCAGCTACCTGGTGCTGTCTCAGGTGACCAACGACAAGACCCCGCCCCGTTCGGTGCGGGTGGCCGAGGAGATGTACGCGAAGGGGACCGAGCAGATCTACTTCCGCAATAAGGCCGATATCGAGCGGTTCTTCGACGGGCTGGATATGGTCTCCCCCGACGGGACCGCCGCCGGGGTGGTGCATGTGGGCGAGTGGGGGGCGGACGATCCGGATCTGGCCGACAGCGACGGGTCCCGCTGGCTGTACTGCGGAGTCGCGAGGTGCCCATGAGCGCCACGCTGCGAGGTAGCGGGCAGGCCGGAACCACCGATCCGCCGGTCCCGCCCGGGGTGGACCCAGCAGTTCCCAGCCCGGCCCGGCTGTACGACTACCTCCTCGGCGGCACCCACAATTTCGCCGCCGACCGGGCGGCGGCCAGACGGATCTTGGCGGTCCTGCCGGAAGCCAGCGACGGGGCGTGGGCGAACCGCGCGTTCCATCAGCGTGCCGCCCGCTGGCTGGCTGAGCAGGGTGTCGGGCAGTTCATCGACATCGGGTCGGGACTGCCCATGGCCAGCAGCACGCACGGGATCGTGCGCCGGGTGGCCCCACCCGCCCGGGTGGTGTACGTCGACATCGATCCGATGGTGGCGTCGATGTCGGACGAGTTCCTCGACGGGGTCGGCGGTGCGGCCCACATCACGGCTGACCTGCGTGATCCGCAGACCGTGCTCGGCCATCCGGACCTGCGGGCGCTTATCGACTTCGCCGAGCCGGTGGGGCTGCTGATGACCGCGGTCATGCATTTCGTGGCACCGGCGGCCGATCCCTGGGGCCTGGTGGCCCGTTACGTGGGCGCACTGCCGCCCGGCAGCTATCTGGTCCTGTCGCATGGGACCGCCGACCTGCTCCCGCCACGCGCGGTCGAGGTCAGCCGGGAGGAGTTCGCCAGGGCGACCGAGAACATCTTCCTGCGGCCCCGGGCGCAGGTGGAGCGCTTCTTCCGTGGCCTGGACCTGATACCGCCCTACAACCAGGCCGCGCCCGGTATCTGCTACGTCGGCCAATGGGGGGCCGAGGATCCCGGGCTTGCTGACAGCGATGGATCACGGGTGCTGTATGGCGGGGTGGGCCGGCGCCCATGAGGACCAGTGGAGGTGATGTGACCAGCAAGCCGACGGTTGAGAGTCTCGGTATCGATGCCGCTGCCCTGTCCTGGCAGCGCTCCGGGGATGGGGAAGGCGCTATCGAGGTCGCCTTTGCCGGGGGGCCGGACGGCCCTGCGGGTGAGTGGGTGCTGATGCGGGTGGCCGGTGACCCGGCGGAAAGGATCCTGGTGTACGACCGCCATGAGTGGGAGTGCTTCCTTGACGGCGTCCGGAAGGGCGAGTTTGACGACGCGCTCGGCTAGCGGGTGCGGGTGCTCCTGGCATGGCTGGTGCGGTGGCCGTAGCCGGAGGTTCTGGGAGCTTTTTCCGGTGTTTCCCCGGGAGGGCGCTTTAGCCCGCGTTCTCTCTGTGGCAGGAGCGATAGCTGTGACAAGCGAGTGGAGTGAGCGACATTGTTGAGGCCCATAAAATCTGTGATTCACAACTTAGGTACCGCTATACTGCTGGCAACATCCTGTCAAGGAGGCGACCCCGAATGACCGACGATGCCTACGGTGCCACCGTGGCTAAGCGTCGGCTGTCCCGGCGCCTTCTCCAGCTCCGGGTGAAGAGTGGCTACACGGCCAACCACGTCTGTGACATGCTGAACTGGGGGCGGGGCAAGGTAGGTCGATTTGAGGCCAATCAGTGGAAACGCCCCGAGATGAGTGATATCCGCGATCTCTTGCGGATCTACGACGTAGACGTGGCCGAACGGGAGCAGCTGGAAGAGCTGGCCATCCAGGCGCGGGCCCGGCCGTGGTGGCGCGACTATTCCGACATTTTCGAGAACGAGTTCCCCGGCTTCGAGAATGACGCCGTCCGCATCCGGTGCTTCATGCCACTGGTCCTGCCCGGGCTGCTGCAGACGCAGGACTACGCGGAAGCATTCATGCGCATCGGGCCCAGGCCCCCGGCCTGGCGGCGCAAGGTGCTGGAGACGCGGTTGCGCCGGCAGGAGATCCTCGACCGTTCTGACGGCACCGCCCCCATGCTGTGCGCGGTCATCACCGAAGCGTCGCTGCGGTACCAGTGGGGATCGCGGTCTGACCGGCGGGAACTCATCGAGCACCTGATTGACCTCAGCCCGCGTCCCAACGTTGACCTGCGCATCCAGCGCTTCACCGATGGGCCGCCGCGTGGCCTGATGTCAGCGATCAACATCTTCGACTTCTCCGACGGCGAACCCAGCATCGCCTACACGGAGACCGATACGGCGATTCAGGAGGTGACTAGCGCGGACCAGGTGAACATGTACAGCCAATCGTTCGATCGCGCGGTCGACGGTGCCCTGGAGCCCGCCGACACCACAATTTATCTCAGACAACTCGCTGAACAACTGGAGTGATACATGATCGACCTGTCTCAAGCAGTCTGGCGGAAGGCCCGCCTCAGTCAGTACAACGGCGGGTGCGTGGAAGTGGCCGCCAACCTCCCCGGCGTAATCGCCGTCCGGGACAGTAAACGTCCCGAGGGGGGTGCACACGTCGTCGGCCGGGCCGCGTTCGCCGTTTTCCTGGCGGATGCCCGGTCGGGCCGCTACGACTTCGGCGCGATCAGCGACGTGCATTGACCGTCTCATAGCGCTGACGAAGAATCCCCCGGGCTGCCACCCGGGGGATTCTTCTATGCTGCGCCTGTCTCAAGGCCCGGCGGAGTGCAACCCGCCGCGTCTGTGACTGTACACGTACCTTGGGGCACACGCACTTGCCTGACTAGCGGAAAGTAATCGCAGGATGTCATTGCGAAGGGGGCACAACAACTCGTAATCTGTGTTTCACAGATCCACGAGTCACGAAGGCTGAGGAGCATGTTACCGTCGCCTGCCGTAGCCACACCGCAGCCCGTGGTGATGCCCGGGTTGACTCCGAATGTTGCGGGCCGGTGGAGGGGAGTGCCCGCCCCAGTCGGAGATTCCGCGATCGGCCGGGAGGCGGCGGATTCACGGGTAACCGGTCCTGCTGCGCTTGCGGCAGGCGGCTGCTGCGCCTGGCCGCTCCCGCTTGACGCCAGTTGTGCCCGCGAGGCCAGGTGGGTCTTCCGGGAAGCAGTGGCGTGCCTGGGACTTCCGGATGACCAGGTCCATGACGGCGTCACGATGGCGAGCGAGCTAGCGGCGAACACGCTGCACGCGCTTCAGAACGTCGCGTTCGACGGTACGGCGCGCTGGCCGGAGGCTGGCGCCCCCGAACTATGGCTCTACTTGCGCCGCCGCGAGGGGCGATGGGAGCTGGTCTGCAAGGTATTTGACTCGCTGGCCGGCTGGAAGCACGGTCCGCCACCCGGCACGGGCAGGACCAGGCCGCAGACGGAAAGCGGCCGCGGTCTGCAGGTAGTGGCCGGGCTGTCGGGCGGACGGTGGGGCCATCATCTGACCCGTTCCCGCCTGGGGGGCTGGAAGGTCCCTGGCAAGGCCGTGTGGTTCGCCCAGCCGGTGGCGGCCGAGTGCGTCCCGGCCGGCCTCGGGCACACCCGGTTGCGCCCGTGCCATGCCTCCCGGCGGCTGGAAGCGATGCTGGCCGACCGGGGCCTCGGCGGGAGCCTCCTGCATGCCGAAGAGGCCGCAGCGGGCATATCGGTGCTCTCGGTCCGGCGCGGGCTCACCGTATGGTGCCGCTCTGGCAGGATTTCGTGGCGGACCAGGGCCGGCTCCTATGAGCACCGGACACTCACCGACCTCGAGGACGTGGTCGAGCAGATCGTGTGCCTGTGCGAGGAACTGGACTGCGGGTACGGCGCCGGGCGCACCGGCCGCGACCGGGTCCGGTGATCGGGTTCCCGCTCGCGTCACCGCGGGTCTGGCATGTCAGCCTGCAGGCAGCAGTCCACGAAGCGGGAAGCGGCCGGCAAGAGCCGGGCCGATTCGGCGTGGAAGAACCTGGCCGCCTCATGCCCGGGCCACTGCGCCGGCAGTAGCGGTGCGGGAAGACCCGGGTCGGAGAACAGAAACTTGCGCCACTCGTGGACCAGCGTGCTGCGTACCGCGAACACTGCCTCGTCTGTCGCGCCGGGGCCGATGCCCGCGATCAGTTCACCAGCCGCGGCGTGCCAGTGCTGGTAGGCGTGAGCGAGCCGATCGAGGTTCCATGCCCGCGACAGCAGTCGGTATGGGTCGCCGTCATAGGTGGCACAGAATCGTTCGGCGGGCAGTCTTTCGGTCTCCAGCAGGACGTCAAGCTCCGCCGAGGCGCGGGGGCTGACCCACGTCGATTCGTCCAGTTGTGCGTACCCCAGATAGTGCAGGGCGGAGCGGACGCGCTCCCGGCGCGATCGCTCCCGTACCCGGCTGGTCACCAGGATGTTCCAGCGGCCATCCCAGCCATGGTCGCCGTGGCGGTAGATGCGCTCGGCTGCCTCGTCCAGCCGGTGGCTGGCCCGCGGCGTGAGCGCGTAGCCCGGCCCGCCGGCCAGCCGGACCGGCGTCAGCCACCCCTGCCGGACCATGCGGGACACCGCGGTACGGACCGCCGGCGCGGTGATGCCCAGCGGCGCCAGCAACCGGACCAGCGAGGCCACCGGCGCCTGGGCGCCACGGCCGCGCAAGTGGTCCCCATAAAGGTCAAAGAGGGCAGATCGCGCGTTCACGGTTCCAGTTTCACCTGTCATGCCGCGGCCTGTGTACGAGCCGCCCGACACTGATCATTACCATCCAGCGCCCGAACCCTGGATAATAGACGTACTGATCGACACGGCTGTGAATCGGCAGTACTCGCCGCAGCCGCCGGCAGGACCGGCGGCGGGCCTCGCAGAGGCCTCATGCGGCCCCGGGCAGGAAGGGGATGCAGGATGGCGGCGATGAAGCCGCGGACGGGTGACGGCCCGCTCGAGGTCACGAAGGAAGGCCGCGGCATCGTGATGCGCGTACCGCTCGAGGGCGGTGGCCGGCTCGTGGTCGAATTGTCGGCAGACGAAGCGGCTCAGCTCTCGGATGCGCTCAAGTCCGCCACGGGCTGAAGCTTGCCGATCGATGCCCGGCTGACCGCGGTCGCCGCGGCCGGCTCGCAGCCGCTCGCCCATTACCTTGCCGGGGTGGGCAGCGGTGCTCACGGCGCCCCCGATCTGATCGTGGTGCCGGTCCAGGGCGCCGAGTCGGCCGGGATCGACGCGTTCCTCGGCGCGCCTGCCGCCGAGGTGATCACCCGCTGCGAGGCGACCGGCAACGCGGGTGATCTCGCCAAAGTGGTGGTCGGCCTGGGCGGTGGCACGTGCCCGTTGATGTTCCTCGGGCTCGGCGACGGGTCGCCCAGGGCCATGCAGAAAGCTGGCGCAGCGGTCGGCCGCCGGGTCACGCGGGGCCGCTGCCTGCTCACCTCGGCGGTGTTCGGCCGGCCCGATGAGGCTGTGCAGGCGTTCCTCGTCGGGCTGCTGCTCGGCTCCTACCGGTTCTCGCTCGCCGCCGGGCAGGCCACTGCCGAGCCCGGCGAGGTGCGCCTGCTGATGGCCGACCCGGATGATCATCCGGCGGTGCTCGAATGGGGCACCACCATCGCCACCGCGGTGGCGATGGCCCGCGACCTCACCAACATGCCATCGGGGCGCAAGACCCCCGCCTGGCTGGCCGGTCAGGCACGGGAGGTGGCGGCCCGCGGCGGGCTCGGGGTGCGGACGTGGGAAGCCGGTGAACTGGCTGCGCACGGGTTTGGTGGCCTGCTGGCAGTGGGATCGGGGTCGGCGCAGCCGCCCTGCCTGATTGAGCTCAGCTACCAGCCGCCGCACCCGGACGCGCATGTGGTGCTCGCCGGCAAGGGCATCACGTTCGACAGCGGAGGGCTGTCACTCAAGCCAAACGGCGGCATGAAGCTGATGAAGACCGACATGGCCGGCGGCGCGGTGGTGATCGCGGTCATGTCCGCGCTTGCCCGGCTCGGTGTCCGTTCCCGGGTGACCGGGCTGGTGGCTGCGGCTGAGAACATGCCGTCCGGGTCCGCGCTGCGGCCTGGGGATGTCATCGCCCACTATGGTGGCCGCACCACCGAGGTGCTGAACACGGATGCGGAGGGACGCCTGGTCCTGGCTGATGCCCTTGCCTACGCCGATGCGGTACTCCAGCCGGACGTGATGATCGACATTGCCACCCTGACGGGTGCGGTGCGGGTCGCCCTCGGTACCCAGATCGCCGCGCTGTTCGCCAGCGACGACCAGGTGGCCGCTGGCCTGCTCGCCGCTGCCCGGGCCAGCGGTGACGCCCTGTGGCGGATGCCACTGGTCGAGGACTACCGGGGCGCCCTGGACTCCCCGGTCGCCGATCTGGCCAACATCTCCCGGGTGAGCGGTACCCGGGCCGGGTCCATTGACGCCGCACTGTTCCTGCGGGAGTTCACCGGTGGCCGGCCCTGGGCCCACCTGGACATCGCCGGGGCGGCCAGGTCCGCGTCCGACGACGGGGAGAACACCAGGGGCGCTACCGGGTTCGGCACCAGGGTGCTGCTGCGCTGGCTGGCCGGGGAGACTCCCTAGCCTCGCTTGACCGCGGCCAGCAGGCCGTCCCCCACTGGCAGCAGCAGTGGCACGAGGCGCTCGTCCTGCCGGACGAGTTCGGCCACCTCCCTGATCGCGGAGGTCTCCGGGTCGGTCCGGCCGGGATCGGCGACGCTGCCGCCCCACAGCGCGTTGTCGAAGGCCACCACGCCGCCCACCCGGAGCAGCCGGAGCGCGGCAGTCAGGTAGTCGGGGTACTCCTGCTTGTCCGCGTCGCAGAACACCAGGTCGTAGCCGCCGTCGGTGAGCCGGGGCAGCACGTCGGCGGCCTTCCCGCTGATCAGCCGGTAGCGGTTGCTGGCGAAGCCCGCCTCAGTGAACGCTTTGCGTGCCAGGCGCTGGTGCTCGGGCTCGACATCGACGCTGGTGAGGACCGCCTCGCGGCGCATGCCGCGGAGCAGCCAGATGCCCGAGGTGCCACAGCCCGTGCCGATCTCGACCACCGCTCTGGCGGCCAGCGCGGCCGCGATGAAGCGCAAGGTGGCGCCCACGGCGGGGCTGACCGGCGCTGCGCCACCCACCCGTGCGGCACTGCGGCGCGCTGCCAGTAGCGCCTCGTCCTCGGGGAGATACTCCTCGACGTAGGCCGCAGTGGCCTCAGCGCTCACGATGCCTGCCTCCCGGTGGGTGTGGGACCCTCCCAGTGCGGCAGCTTATCGTCACGCGCCGTGACCCGGGAACCAGGAGGGCCGGTCTGAACGTTCCACTGCAGTGAGCTGAGCGGCTACCGTGGGGCACAGACAGGGGCGGGAGGCGCCAGAGTGGGCGAAGCCGGAACGGCCGAGACCGTGATCCCCGAGTGGACGCCTCCGAGCTGGGACGACGTGGTTCGGCAGCACTCCGCGCGGGTATACCGGCTTGCCTACCGTCTCACCGGCAACACGCACGACGCCGAGGACCTGACCCAGGAGGTCTTCGTGCGGGTCTTCCGTTCACTGCCCAGCTACACCCCTGGCACCTTCGAGGGCTGGCTGCACCGGATCACCACCAACTTGTTCCTCGACATGGCCCGCCGCCGGCAGCGGATCCGGTTCGAGGGCCTGGCTGACGACGCGGTCGGGCTGCTCCGCGACGATGAGCCCACACCCGCGCAGGCATTCGATGCCCGGCATCTCGACACCGATGTGCAGGCGGCCCTGGAGGCACTCGCGCCCGAGTACCGGGCAGCCGTTGTGCTGTGTGACATCGAGGGCCTGTCCTATGAGGAGATCGCTGCCACGCTCGGAGTCAAGCTTGGAACCGTGCGCAGCCGGATCCACCGTGGCCGTGCCCAGTTGCGGACGGCGCTGGATCACCGCCGCCCCCGTCACCCCGGGCCCTCCCCCGCTGCCCTGGCCGGGCGGTCATGAGGCACCTCGGCGCCCGCTTGTCCGCCCTGATCGACGGGGAGCTGAGCGGTGCGCAGCGCGAACGTGTGCTCTCGCACCTGGCCAGATGTGAGCCCTGCCGGGAGGAGGCAGCTGCGCTGCGGGTGCTCAAACGGCGGATGCACGCCCTTGGTGGGGCCGCCACCGGGAATGCGCCGAACTGGCGCCTGATTGCCCTGGCCGCGTCGGGGGCGCAGCCCGGCCACGGGTTCTGGCCCGCGCATGCTGGCCGGGGGCGGCGGGCCCGCCCTCTGCTCGTGGCTGGGGGGGCCGCGCTAGCCGTGGCCGGGCTGAGCCTGTCCGCCGCGGCATTCCTTGGCGGCCGGAGCCAGCCCCCGGGGGGCCCGAGGGTGGTTCCGGCCCTGGGCGTGTTCATGGTCCAGCACGCGATCACCACCGGGGAGGTGCCGGTGCAGCCTGCCTCCCAGCCGCCCGCCCCCCCCGCCTTCCCCCCCGGGGTTCCATGAGCCCGGTGACGGGATCCCAGGCCAGGCCGGGGGCTGCTGGCCGATGCCCTGGTACCGATCCGGCGGCACTGCGGTTCATCAGCGCCGCGGTGCTGGCTGGCCTGCTGATGACCGGTGCCGTCATGGCGGTCCGGGGCCAGCTTGCGCCCGGCAGGGCCGCCAGGACGGCGCGGCCGGCGGCCGCCCCCGTCCCGGCCGCGGTCGGCTCGCTCCGGCTGGGCCAGGCAGCGGGCCTGCGGCTGCTCGCCCAGGCTGCCCGCGCCTGCCATTCCGTCGCCTACCAGGGGGTGGAGGTGGCCTGGTGGGCTCAGGGGGGCGGGAACTCGTCGGCCATGGACGTCTGGCACCAGCCGGGCGGCCAGGCACTGACCCTGAACGCTGCGACCGCCGTGGAGCTGCCGGGCCAGCCACGCCAGGCCGTCCCGCTCGCGGGCGATGCCGCGCGGAACCTGGACGGGGCCGGGGTCCTGGGCATGAGCACCCGGCTGGCGGCTTTGCTCGGCACGAACTACATGCTGGCCGTCACCGGCTGGGGGCAGGTGGCGGACCGGACCGCCCGGGTCGTCACGGTCCGCCGCCACGACGGGAGCCTGGCCGCCTGGTTCTGGCTGGACAGCACCACGGGCCTGCCGCTGCGCAGGGAGATGTTCGACTCCCGGGCGCACCTGATCAGTGACGTGGCATTCACCAACGTGACGATCGGCGGCACGGCGGTGGCGGGCGTGCCCGGCGCCGCGGCCAAACCCTGGCGCAACACGCTCGCGCCGGCGCGGCTCGCCGCGTTCCGCGCGCGAGGCTGGCCGCTGCCGGGGCGCCTGCTGGGGAACCTGCGGCTGCTGGGCGCCAGGGAGAACATGACCCCGTCCGGCCCGGTCGTCGACCTCGACTACTCCGACGGGCTGTCTGTGGTGTCGGTCTTCGTCCAGCGCGGGTACCTGCCGGACAGGCTGAGCGGGTGGTCGCGGGTGGCGCTGGAAGGCCACCGCGTGTACACCGGCGATCCCGACGATCTCAGCACTGCCTGGTCAGCGCGAGGGTTCGTGTTCACCCTCATCGCCGCCGCGCCCCGGGAGACGGTTGGCCAGGTGGTGGCCGCCCTGCCGCACGACGACCGGCCGGGCCTGCTCGCCAGGATGTGGCACGGCCTGCTGTCATGGCTCAGCCTGTGATCTACAGTGGACATGACCACGTACTACGGTGCGCCCAAGCGCCCTCTGGAGACCCGCCGTGCTCTTCGACCTGTCCATCACCAAGCTCCTGGTGCTTGGTGTGATCGCGGTGGTGATCTTCGGGCCCGATCAGCTGCCCAGGATCGCCTCACAGGCAGGCCGCGCGCTGCGGGAACTGCGGCGCCTCGCGGACGGGGCGACCAGGGATCTTCGGGAAGGCCTGGGGCCGGAGTTCTCCGAGTTCGACGTCGCTGACCTGAACCCGCGCAATTTCGTGCGCAAGCATCTGCTGGACGGCTTCGACGACGAGCCGGTAGCGGAGCCTGAACCGGTGATGGCCGAATCCGGGGCGGTGCTGGCGCCCGAGGAGAACCCGCCCTACGACCTCGAGGCCACGTAAGCCCAGGTCACACTGGCGACAAGCCCAGCTGCCTGCCCGCCAGGCTGCGGCTGCGGTTGGCCAGCCCGGTCGCGATCTCGGTGAGCTGCTGGGCAGCGGGTGATCCCGGATCGCTGAGTACCAGCGGGACCCCCGCGTCCCCGCCCTCGCGCAGCTTCACGTCGATCGGCACCTGACCGAGCACCGGCACCCTGGCGCCGGTCATCCGGGTCAGGGCAGCAGCGACCGTCTCGCCGCCCCCAGAGCCGAAGACGTCCACCATCTCGCCGCAGTGCGGGCACGGCAGGCCCGACATGTTCTCCACCACCCCGGCGATGCGCTGATGAGTCTGCACCGCCAGCGCCCCGGCGCGTTCGGCCACTTCCGCGGAGGCGATCTGGGGGGTGGTGACGACGATCAGCTCGGCGCCCGGCACCAGCTGGGCGACGGAGATCGCGACATCACCGGTGCCCGGCGGCAGATCCAGGAGGAGCACATCAAGGTCGCCCCAGTACACGTCGGCAAGGAACTGCTGCACTGCGCGGTGGAGCATCGGCCCTCGCCACACCACCGGTGCGTTACCAGTGGTGAACATCCCGATCGAGACGACTTTCACATCATGCGCGGACGGCGGCATGATCATCTGCTCGACCTGGGTGGGCCGCCCGGTCACGCCAAGCATGCGGGGCACCGAGTGGCCGTAGATGTCGGCGTCGAGCACGCCGACTTTCTGCCCGGTGGCAGCCAGCGCGGCGGCCAGGTTGACCGTCACCGAGGACTTGCCGACCCCGCCTTTGCCACTGACGATGGCGAACACCCGGGTGAGCGAGGTGGGCTGGGCGAACGGGATCTCGCGTTCGGCGCGGCCGCCGCGCAGGCGCCCCTGGAGTTCGCGGCGCTGCTCGTCGCTCATGACGTCCAGTTCCACGCGGACCCCCGACACGCCCGGCAGGCCGGAGACAGCGGCGGTGACATCGCGCGTGATGGTGTCGCGCAGCGGGCAGCCCGCGACGGTGAGGTACACGTCCACGCGGACCTTGCCGTCCGGATGGACTTCGACGTTCTTGACCATGCCCAGATCGGTGATCGGCCGGTGGATCTCGGGATCATTGACGCCGGCCAGGGCGGCAGTCACCTGGTCAGTGCTGGGCGGTGCGGTGGGAGCGGACGGGGAGACCATGGGTTCATGGTATGCCGGTGGGCAGAGCACCGGGCACCGGGTCAGTGAGCGACCTGGCGAGCACACCTCGGATGGGCCTGCACATCAGGAAACCTCCACACTGGTGGCCATTTGCGACGCTGACGATGGCCGGCCAGACGGCCGCCCGGGTGAACGGCAGGCGGCGGCGAGGCTAACCCGGTGCGAGAGTTCAGTGCCGGTGTGTTATCTCACCGGAGACAGGTGAGAGCCGGAACACCGCGCCGGAGCGTGCCCAGCGCTGCGCAGGCGAGGTTTCGCCGGGGGCCAGCACGGCGTTGAGCCGGCCGGCCACAAGCGGGCCGATGACCTCGTCCCACTCCCGCGTTCCCGGCTCGACCCGGCTGACATCAGCGGTCCAGGTCACCAGCGCGCCACCGGTCTGGCTGCTGGCGACGGTGACGCCTACCTGGTCCCCGGCGCGCAGGCCGGGCAGCGGCTGCTCGCCGGGGCCGGTCACCAGGTAGGCGGCACCCGGTGGCTGGGACCCGGCGCCGGGCGCCGGGCGCCAGATATGCCAGGCTGGATAGGGGTGGCCGTGGGTGCCGATGGTGATCCAGATCAGGCCGGCCCGCTTGGTAGCCTCCGCGATGAGGGCAGTGATCACAGGCCGAGTCTCGCTCACGTAGGTCAGGGTGCCATGAGAAGCAGGAGGCCGTAAGCCGTGGCGCAGGAGTACAGTTCCCGGCGTTCGGTCCTGGCGGTGCCGGGCAGCAGCCCGAGGTTCCTGGCGAAGGCCCGCGGACTCGCGGCTGACGAGGTCTTCTTCGACCTGGAGGATGCGGTCGCCCCGGCGGCGAAAGCCCAGGCGCGGCAGAACGTCATCGCGGCGCTGAACGAGGGCGGCTGGGATGGCAGAGTCGTGGCGGTGCGCATCAACGACGCCGGGACCCGGTGGGCCTACCGGGACGTGGCCGAGGTGGTGACCGCTGCCGGGCACGGCCTGGCCGCCATCGTGCTGCCCAAGGTCACTGACCCTGCCCATATCGCCTGGCTGGACGTCACGCTCAGCCAGATCGAGCAGGACACCGGCGGCGAGGTGGGCCGGATCGGTATCGAGGCGCAGATCGAGGACGCCAGGGGACTCACGAACGTGGATGCCATCGCTGCCGCATCGCCCCGGCTGCGGGCGCTGGTGTTCGGGCCGGCCGATTTCATGGCCAGCCTCGGCATGCGCTCGCTCCAGGTAGGCGCGCAGCCCGCTGGTTACGCTGGCTCCGACGCCTACCACTACCCACTGCTGCGCATCCTGGTGGCTGCCCGCAGTCAGGGGCTGGCCGCCATTGACGGGCCGTATCTGGCGATCGGTGACCTGGCGGGCCTGCGCACCGCTGCCGTCAGTGCCGCCGCGCTCGGCTACGACGGCAAGTGGGTTCTGCACCCTGGCCAGATCGACGTCGTCAACGAGGCGTTCTCGCCTAGCCAGGACGACTATGAACGAGCTGAACTCATCCTCGACGCCTACGAGTACTACACCACGGTCGAGCACCGGGGGGCGGTCATGCTGGGCGACGAGATGATCGACGAGGCCTCGCGCAAGCTGGCCATGGTCGCCGCGGCGAAGGGACGCGCGGCGGGGCTGACCCGGTCGCTGCGGTTCGAGCCACCGGTGAGCACGGGCCGGCCGCCCGGTCAGCCCACGTCAGCCCACGTCAGCCGAGCACACCCCACGCGGTGAGAGTCTCGGCCAGTCCGCTGGTCAGAAGTAGGTGATCGAGATCACGAGGATGGACCCAGCGGGCATCATCGGCGTCGTCACCGGCGGCGAGGTCACCACCGGTCACGCTGGCGGCGTAATCCCGGATGTCCACCACCGCCCCGTCCCGCCCCGGCCGCTCGACCGACCCGACCAGCCGCCCCGGCTTCACCCACAGCCCGGTCTCCTCGCGGACTTCGCGCACCACTGCCTGCTCGTCGCTTTCGCCGGGCTCGATCCGCCCGCCCGGCAGCGACCAGCGGCCCGCTTCGGGTTCGTGGCCGCGCTTGACGAGCAGCAGCCGGCCGTCCTCGTCGGTGATGATGGCGCCGACGCAAGGAATCCGCAGGCTAGTCATGGTGCCATTATCCCGGTGGTCCGGTGCCCATGAAGGCGTCCATGTGCCCGCGCTGCGGCGGGCCGGTGACCGCGCCGAGTGCGTGGTCCAGTGGCTGGCGATGCCAGTGGCACGGGGTGATTTCCCCGCTCCGGCCGGCCTACCGCCCGTCGCCGGAAGGCTTGCAGGGGCTGCTGCGCGACGTGAAGGTGCCGGTCTGGCTGCCGTGGCCACTGCCGGACGGCTGGCTGGTGACGGGGTTCGCGGGTGCCGGGGATGACCGCAGCGGGGGGCGCGGGTGTGTGGTGGCGCTGTCGGGGCCCAATCCGGTCGGTGGCCTCGGTGAGATGCTGCTGGTCTCCGAGGAGATGGGGGTTGGCCTGGGCGCCTGGCTGGCCGGCCTGCCCGGCCCGGATCCGGGTGAGGGCTTTGCGACCTGCCAGCCGGAGGCTTTCGTCCGGTTCGCCCAGCACGAGTTCCCCCTGTGGCATGTGGAGGCCCCGCACCGGGCCGCCTTCGCGGGCGAGGTGCTGGGGAACTGGCTGTGGGTGGTGCTCTGGCCCGATACCGCCGGGATGCTGCTCATGGAAGGCCTTTCCCTGCGTGACCTGCGCGATCCCGGCCAGGACCTGGATCTGCCCTTCGGTGCGCCTTCGCCGCGCCTGCCCAGCTGACTCCGGGCCGGCACCCGAGCCCCTACGATGAGCGCTCATGCGCATCGATCTGCACTGCCACAGCAGCGTGTCGGATGGGACGCGCCCGCCGGCCGAGATGATGCGCCGGGCCCGCGCCGCTGGCCTGGATGTGATCGCGCTGACCGACCACGACACCCAGGCCGGGCATGATGAGGCCCGCCGGGCACTGCCGGAAGGCCTGGCTCTGGTCCCCGGCATGGAACTGTCCTGCCGCCTGGACGGCCACAGCGTTCACCTGCTCAGCTACTGCGCCGACCCGGCTCATCCCGGGCTGGCCGCCGAGTGCGCGGCGATCGTCGCCGACCGGGTCCGGCGCGGCCAGGCCATGGTCGAGCGGCTGCGTGCGCTGGGGGTGGACATCACCTGGGAGCAGGTGAGCCAGATCGCCGGTGGCGGCGTGGTGGGGCGGCCTCACGTGGCCCGCGCGATGGTCGCGGCCGACGTCATCGAGCGCCCGGCCGACGCGTTCACCCCCGAGTGGATCGGGGCCGGTGGCCGGGCCTATGTTGGCAGGTACGCGCTCGACCCGGAGCGGGCGATCGACTTGGTCAGGGCCGCCGGGGGAGTGGCGGTGCTCGCCCACCCGGGCGCGGTGACCCGCGGCTGGAAGATTCCCGACGATGTCGTGGCGGGGCTGGCGGCGGCAGGCCTGGCTGGCCTTGAGGTTGCTCACCCAGGCCATGACGAGGCCGAACGCCAGCGTCTTGGTGCCCTGGCCCGCACCCTGGGTCTGGTTGCCTCAGGCGGCAGTGACGACCATGGCGAACTGACCGGTGACCGGATCGGCTGCGCGACCATCGAGCAGGACGAGTTCGAGCGGCTCATGTCGCTCACCGCCAGCGGCTGGCCGGCTGGCCGGCTGTGAGCACCGTCTTCGCCCTGAAGTTCTTCTGGGAAGTGTTCGTCACCCTCCTGGTGATCACTGACCCGCCCGGGGTGGTGCCTCCGTTCCTCGCCCTGACCCGGGGCGTGGAGCCCCACGTGCGTGCCCGGCTGGCGTGGCAGGCCGCCGTGGTCGCGCTCGGGGTGATCGTGGCGTTCGCGCTGTTCGGCCAGTCCATCCTCGCCTATCTCGGGGTGGAGCTTCCCGCCCTGCAGGCGGCCGGGGGGCTGCTGCTCCTGCTGGTCGCCCTGCAGTTGCTCACCGGTCAGATGTCGGAGCCGACCGAGCAGCACGGGGTCGCAGCCAACGTCGCGTTCGTGCCGCTGGGGACGCCGCTGCTGGCCGGTCCCGGCGCGATCGTGGCCACGATGCTGTATGCCCAGCGGGCACACGGCGCTGCTGAGTACGTGGCATTCGCGGTGGCCCTCGCTGCGGTCGCCGTCGTGCTCTGGCTGACCATGCGCTTTTCCGGACTGCTGCTGCGGATCCTGCGCCCCACCGGGGTTGAGCTGATCAGCCGGATCGCGGGCCTGCTGCTGTCGGCGATCGCAGTGCAGCTCATCGCGGACGCGATCCGTGCTTTCATCAAGCAGGGCTGAACGGAGGGAGCACACAGATGGACGCTCGGATCGACCGGGTGGTGCCGGACGGCCAGGATGGGTGCAACACCTGGCTGGTGGGCGACGATACGGAGGTCATCGTGGTGGACCCCGGTGACAACGCGGAGGCGGTGCTCGCCGCGGCCTCCGGCCGGGAGATCCTCGCCGTGATCTGCACCCATGGCCACCAGGGGCATGTGGCCGCAGCGCTGGAGGTTGCCGCCCGCGACGGGGCACCGGTGGCGCTGCACCCCCGGGACCTGCTGGTGTGGCGGGAAGCACACGCCGGCCAGGACCCGGAGATCCAGATGGAAGAGGGCGGCGTCTTCGAGGTCGCTGACGCCGCGCTCGAGGTGATCCACACCCCCGGGCACAGCCCGGGATCGGTCAGCCTCTATTGCGAGGAACTCGGCGCGGTGCTGACGGGCGACGCGCTGCTGGCCGATGGCCCAGCACAGCACGCAGGCGAGTTCCCCGATTTCGCCCGGCAGCTCAGCGCGATCGGTGAGGCGTTGCTGACGCTGCCGTCCCAGACCAAGGTCCTGCCCGGACATGGCGATGAGACCACGATCGCCGTGGCCGGCCGGCGTTTCGACTCCTGGGTGTCGACCGGCCCGCAACTGCCTGGCACGCCGGGGTGAGTGATGGAGCAGCCGGCCTTCGAGGGTATGCCGCGGCGGCTTTACCCGTGCACGCCAACCCGGCTGTCGACCTGGCTCGACTGCCCGCGCCGGTACCGGATGACCTACCTGGACCGTCCGCCGGCCCCCAAAGGCCCTCCCTGGGCGCACAACAGCCTCGGGGCGAGCGTGCACAATGCGCTGGCAGGCTGGTGGCGCCTCGAGCGCGCGCAGCGCACCGTGACTGCCGCGGGCGACCTGCTGGAGAGCGGCTGGATCAACCAGGGCTACGCGGATGACACGCAGTCAGCCCAGCAGCGGGAGACGGCCCGGCACATGGTCGAGCGCTACGTTGCCGGGCTTGACCCGGCCGGCGAGCCGCTGGGAGTGGAACGCACGGTGGGGACGCGGACCGAGCGGATCGTGGTGACGGGGCGGATCGACCGGCTGGACGAGCGCCGCCGCAGCGACGGAGACCGGGCACTGGTGGTGGTTGACTACAAGACCGGCCGGCGGCCGCTCACCACTGACGACGCGCGCACATCGATGCCGCTGGCGCTGTATGCGCTGGCGGCGGGACGGATGTTCCATACCGAATGCCGCCTGGTGGAACTGCACCACCTGCCGACAGCGACGGTGCATGCATGGGAGCACTCGGCGGAGAGCCTGGGCAGGCACCTGCGCCGGGCGGAGAGCATCGCCGCCGAGTGCGCGGACGCCGATGAGCACTTCCAGGCCGGGCTGCCCGCGGGCCGGGTGGACACGGTGTTCCCGCCCCGCCCCGGCCCGGCGTGCGGGTGGTGCGACTACCGGGCATCGTGCCCGGAGGGGAGTGCGACGGCCGCCGCCCGTCGGCCCTGGGAGGGGCTGGCGGTGGCGCTGTGATCAACGACAGTCAGTGGCCCGCTTCCGCTGAGTTCCAGAACGAGGTCAGCGTGCTGGCAGCCGTCTCCGGGGCTTCGACGGCGGGCGAATGGGCCGCACCGGGGATACACCCCCGCCGGGCGCGCAGCCGCCGGGCCATGTCGTCCTGGATCGCCGGTTCCCAAGCGTCGTCGTTCTCGCCGTAGACCACCAGCAGCGGTGTGGCCAGCTCGGCCAGCGCCGGGGTGCGGTCCGGGCAGGCCAGCAGGTGCTGGCCCATGGACCACAGACCCGTGGGGCAACTGCTCAGCATCCGGGTGCGCAGGAAGGTAATGATCTCGGCAGGCGTGCCATCGGCGATCGCGGCGGGTTCCAGCTGGGTGTCCCAGAGCCGCTTCACCTCGGCAGCCAGTCCGTCCGGTACGGCCGGGCCGAGTTCGGACAGTATGGCCCGCAGGACCGCGGCGCGTGGCCCGGTGAGCGCGCCGGGGCCGGAACTCATCAAGGTGAGCGAGCCGACCCTCGCCGCCTGTGCCAGCAGGATCTCCCGCGCCACCAGGCCGCCGAACGAATGGCCGAGCACGTGAACTTCGCTGTCGCCGGGCGCGCCGTCGCGGCCGCCCACCGCATCCGCGATCAGCGCCGCGTCCGCGGCGAGCGCGGCCAGATGGTATCCACCGGCGTCGGCCGCGGGCGGACTCTGGTACTGCCCGCGCATATCTATGGCGACCACCCGGCGTCCTGCCGCCGCGAGCGGGGCCAGGACCGGCAGGAAATCTTCCTTGCTGCCCGTGTAGCCCGGGATCAGCAGCGCCGGGCGGCGTTCGGTCACCCCGGTCGAGGGCAGTGCCTCAAGCGCCGCGAAGCTGCCGCGGATGGTCTCAACCGTTATCCGGCGGACACCATCGGGCAGCCGCAGCATGTTCGATGTGCTCACAGGCGGCCAGCCTACCTAGCCAAGGTGAGGACAAAACCCATCGGAGTGGGGCGGATTCAGACCGTCTCCGGCGCTGGGCCCTTTCTCCCGCGCCCGCCGCGCCGCCGCCGCCGGGACGCTGCCTGCCGCGATTCTGGACCGGCCGGGCCCACCGGCGCGCTTGTTTCCGCATGAGCACGGGGGCTGGCCGCGGTGTGCGGGGGGTGGCCGCCGCCGGCGACTTGACCGGCAAGGGTGGCCTCGGCCCGGGCCCTGGCGTCCTCAGCCGGCTGGACAGCCCCGGCCACGCCATCTTCGGCTGGGAGGGCAACCCCGGCCCTGGTCCGGCGCCGCATCCGGGACCCGCGCCGGCCTGGTGCCCGGTCGCTGTCCGCGCGCGCGTCCTCGGTG
>OFGV01000013.1_pt1 | contig 26136 bp, 24 predicted proteins | sample 1521911 | NCBI WGS metagenome assembly OFGV01 (sample SAMEA2553413, study PRJEB24118) | soil metagenome
CTCGCCCGGCGCGCGGGGAGCGCAAGGGCCTTCCTCCCAGCCCCCCCCCAGGCGGACCTTCGGCCTCCGCCGGGGGGGGGGGGGGCCCCGGCGCGCCGCCCGGACCCGGGGCCGGGACGGGCCGGTCAGCAGGGGGGGCGGGGGCCCGCCATTGCCGATCCGCGGAGGCGGGCTACCGGGCCCCGGTGAACCGCAACAGGGGCAGCTGGCTGTCTCGCTCACATCGGCTCCGGCACAGGCCTCGCACGCTACGCGCGGTGACGGCGGCCGGCAACGAGCCCTGCCCCAAATCCCGGGGACATGCTTGTGAGGCCGGGCACAAGCGCCCGTGGCCAGCAGAATCACCAGGGCGCGTCTCGCTGGCAGCCGCCGGTGATCTGGCCATGCGGCCGCGTCCCGGGACCGCCGGGCGGGCGATCACGCGGCCATCACGGGCCGACGGCGATTTGTGGCCGGGACACAGAGCGCTCAGCAGCAATATTGTGCCGGCGCCCGGTGCGCCGGGCCATGCACCGTTGCACACTTGGAATAGCCGGGAAAAGAGTGCCTAATAAGCAGGCCCCTTCAATCGGCGGCCGGAAGCAAGCGCCCTGAGGTCTGTTCGGAGGCAGTGTGGAAACCGACTTCAGGGCGCTTTCCCGCGGACCAGGAACGCTGTCCGCGCGGCAACGGGCCGGCGATCGTTATGCCGACGTCGGACGCCTGTTGATCACCTGCCCGGACCGGCCCGGCATTGTCGCCGCCGTTTCCAGCTTTCTGTTTGCGTACGGGGCAAACATCACCGAGTCGCAGCAGTACTCGACCGATCCGTTCGGTGGCACATTTTTTCTCCGGGTCGAGTTCCACCTGGATGCGCTCGCGGACCGTTTCGATGATCTGCTGGAGGGTTTCGCGCAACTCGCCGACAGATTCTCCATGCGCTGGAAAATGACCAAGGCGGCGGACCTGAAGCGGGTCGCCATCATGGTCTCGAAGGCCGATCACGCGCTGCAGGAGATCCTGTGGCGCGCTCACTGGGGTGAGCTGAGGGCCGACATCGTGATGGTGATCTCCAACCACCGCGACGCCGAGCAGGCCGCTGCCGGGTGGGGCATCCCTTTCCGCCACATCCCGGTTAGCCGGGAAAATGCCAGCGAGGCGGAGGCCGCCCAACTCGCACTGCTCACCGGGAAGACCGACCTGGTCATCCTCGCCCGTTACATGCGGATCCTTTCGCCACACTTCCTGTCGGCCTATACCGAGCCGATCATCAACATCCATCACAGCTTCCTGCCGGCTTTCGCCGGGGCGGATCCGTACCGGCAGGCAGACAACCGGGGAGTCAAGCTCATCGGCGCGACCGCGCACTACGTGACCCCCGAACTGGACGCCGGGCCGATCATCGAGCAGGACATCGTGCGGGTCGACCACCGCTGCTCGGTGGACCAGCTCCGCCAGCTCGGGCGCCACGTGGAACGGGCCGTGCTGGCCCGGGCGGTCAGCTGGCATCTGGCGGACCGGCTCATCGTCCACCAGAACAAGACGATCGTCTTCACCTGATGCAGTCACAGCCGACCCGGCTCACCGGAAGGAGGGATGGCATGGATACGTGGCCGCAGCCGAAACGGCCCAGGCTGACGGCATGGCTGCTGTACCGCGTCCAGCGCCTGCTGGCTCCCTCCGCCTTCCACGGCTGGCTCGGGAAGTGGCTGGAGACGTCGGCAGTCAGGTACCGCATCTTCACCGGCACCGAGAAGTCGATCAAGAAGGAGATCTTCGGGTGCCGGATGTGCGGTCAGTGCGCACTGCCGGCCACCGGGTACGCCTGCCCGATGACGTGCCCCAAGCAGTTGCGCAACGGCCCCTGCGGGGGTGTCGGCGGCGACGGCTCCTGCGAGGTCCACCCGAGCATGCGGTGCGTGTGGGTGGTGGCCTACGAACGGGCGGAACGGCAGGGACACGCCGCCGACCTGCAACTGCTCCAGCGCCCCATCGACCACCGGCGCTGGGGGGAGAGCTCGTGGGTCAACTACTGGCAGCACCGTGACGACGACCTGTGGACCAGTGATGACGGCCTGGACACCGCGCCGGTCATCTGGCGGCCCGAACCTGCCCTGAGGGCGGGGCGGCGATGATCCCCGGGCTCTCCCCCCTCCAGCACGAGGCCTGGCCTGCCAACGGTCAGGCCCGCCCGGTGCTGCGCAGCCGGCTGGAGTCAGGCGAGACGGCAGTGACCGCCGAAGTCGGCCCGCCCCGGGGATCGGACCCGGAGGCGGTCCGCCGCAAAGTGGCGCCGCTGCGCGGCTGGGTGGATGCCGTCAACATCACCGACGGGCAGGGCGCCCATGTGCGGATGTCCAACTGGGCGGCCAGCCTGCTCGCCCTGAGCGCCGGTGTGGAGCCGGTCATGCAGGTCACCTGCCGCGACCGCAACCGCATCGCCCTTCAGTCCGACCTGCTGTCCGCGTCCGCCCTCGGCATCCCCAACGTGCTGCTGATGACCGGCGACCACCCCCGGTTCGGCGATCATCCCGACGCCAAGCCCGTGTTCGACCTCGACAGCACGCAGCTCGTGTGGACCGCCCGCACCATGCGCGACGAAGGGCGGGTGCTGTCCGGCCGCAAGCTGGACCCGCCACCGCGCTGGCTCATCGGCGCGGTGGAGAACCCGTTCGCGCCGCCGGTCCTTTTCCGCGCCGCCCGGCTCGGCAAGAAGGTCGCCGCCGGCGCGGAGTTCGTGCAGACGCAGTTCGTCTTCGATGTCACCGTCTTCACCACCTGGCTGGCGGAGGTCCGCGACCTCGGGCTGCTTCAGCGCTGCCGCATCCTGGCCGGGGTGGGGCCGGTCCGCTCGCTGCGGGCGCTGGAGCACATGCGCACCGGCGTGCCGGGCCTTTCCATTCCGGACGAGGTAGACCGCAGGCTGCGCGGTGTGCCCGGCGACCAGGTCGAGCAGGAGGGGCTGGCGATGTGCGCGGAGATCATCCAGCAGGTCCTGCAGATCCCCGGGGTGAGCGGGGTTCACGTCATGGCACCGGGTTTCGAGCGGGGCATCCCCGAGATCCTCGACCGGGCGGGCCTGCGCCAGCGGGACGCCGCGCCGGCCGCGGTGGGACAGCGCGGGAGCGGCGCCACTGGAGCGGGGGAAACCGGGAGCCAGCATGCACATTGATGTCCGCCCGGTCGCGAGGCTGCGCGGCCCGGCGCCAGTGAACGTCCCGGCCGCGCTCACGCCGGTCTTCGCGGCGCTGGGCGATGCGCCGGTGGACCTGGCCAGGCTGCGGGTCGTCTGCGACTGGATCCAGTACCGCGGCAACTTCTGCGGGCCGGTCGAGTGCCGGCCGGTGCTGGCTGAGCGGCCGGGCGAGCACGGGCAGCCCGGCGGCGCGGCCTGGCCGCCGCTGGACTTGCTGGAGATCGCCATCGACCTGCGCCGCTGCGGCGAGGTGGATCTGGAGACGCACGTCAAGGAAGCGCTGGCCGCCCCGGCTGACCCCGCAACCCCCGCGTCCCCCGCGCGGATCGTGCTGGAACCCTGGGTGCCGGCCAGCGGGAGCTGCATCTGGCGGTTCAACACTCTCTACTGGCAGGCGCTGTCCCGGTGGGAACAGGCCACCGGGCGGGAGTACGAGCAGGCGCTCCCCGGCGGGGAGAGCGATGCCCGTAACACCGAGGCCGTGCACGAGATGATCCTGGAGCTGTTCCGGGTCTGGGACGAACTCGACGCCCGGCATGCCCTGCCGCAGGAGCTGTACGTCGTCGAACTCGGTGTCGGCAACGGGGGCCAGGCGCGCACCTGGCTGGACGCTTTCGCCGCCCTCGACCGCGGGCACGGCCGCGATTACTACCGGCGGCTGCACTACCTGATGGGCGACTACTCGGCGCATGTCCTGGACCGCGCCCGGCAGACGGTGGCCCATCACGGCGACCACGTCAACGGGCTCGTGCTCGACGCCACCCGCCCGCTGCTGACGCTCGGGTTCCTGCGGGGCAAGGCGTTCTGCGTCTATATCTCCAACGTCTACGACAACCTCCCCACCGACGAGGTGGCCAGCATCGGAGGCCGGCCCTATCTGGTCGAGGTACGCGCCTACCTGCGTGATGAGGACGCCGCCCGGATCGCCGGCCAGCATCACATCCCGGACAGCGCGCTGGCCGCGGTCATCGAGCGGCTGCTCCGGCTCGGGCCGGACCTGCTGGCCGAGGCCGCGCCCGAGAGGTTCGCCGAGGCCGGTCACGCGGTAACGCTCTGGCGCGACGTCTGGGCGGCGTTGCGCCTGCAGGAGCGTTACGTCCCGCTGGAAGGGCTGGATGCCTACCGGCTGTCGCCCTCGCTGACCGGGGAGATCCTGCGGCCGCTGCTGGGACATGGTGGCGACATCCGGATGCATGCCAGCAACGGCGCGCTCGCCAGCTTCGAGGGCACCCTGCCGCTGCTGCACCCGTTCGGCCGGCTCCTGTGCCACGACCTGTTCCTCACCGAGCCGGCCCAGTACCACGCCGGCTTCTACGGGCCGGGCAAGTACGACGGCTCCGTCGTGAACTGGGTCAACGGCCCGCTGCTCCAGCTCATCGGCAACCGGCGCGGCTACGACGTCCAGATAGCACCCTTCAGCGCCCGCCCCGGCTCGAACGTGAAGACACTGACCGCCCAGGTACGGGACTGATCGCCATGGCAGCGCGGAAAATCTCATCGAGCGGGCGTCCGGCCACCACGGCGCTGCGGACCCGGCTGCTGCCGACCACGGTCGTCGGCTCCTATCCGGTCCCGGAGTGGCTGGAACGCCTCAAGACCGACTTCTACCAGCGCCGGATCAGCGCCCAGCACCTGAACGAGATCCACGAGGTCGCGATCAAGGCGGCGCTGAAAGACCAGGAGCTCACCGGGCTGGACATCGTGTCCGACGGCGAACTGCGCCGCGACAACGACATCGACTACCTGCTCACCCGGATTCCCGGTATCGACATCCCGCACCGGGCCAAGACCGACTACTACGACTACTACGACGCGGCACTCCCCCGGCCGCTGCCCGAGCCGGAGGGCGTGGGCCTGGGCCTGGCCGCGGACTTCGCATTCACCCGCGAGCAGACCGAGCGCCCTATCAAGTTCTCCTTCACCGGCCCGTTCTCCCTGTCACGGCGGATCCGCAACGCCGGCTACGCCGACTCTGCCGACCTGGTGCGGGCACTTGCCAGGTGGCTCAACGCGGAGGCGCACGCGCTGGCCGCCGCCGGAGCGGACCTGCTCCAGATCGACGAGCCCTTCCTGGCCGGCTATCCCGAGGCCGTGGACCTGGCGATCGAGGCGGTCAACATCGTCACCGAGGGAGTCGGCGCCTCCTGGGCGCTGCACGTGTGTTATGGCAACCGCTACTCCCGGCCGTTGTGGGAAGGGCACTACGACTTCCTGTTTCCCGCGGTCCTCGACGCGCGCATCGATCAGCTCGTACTCGAATTCGCCCGCAAGGGACCGGGGGACCTGCGGCTGTTCAGGCAGCACGCTTGGGACCGCCGGGTGGGCCTTGGTGTGATCGATGTCAAGTCGGCCGACGTGGAGTCCGCGGATCTGGTTGCCGCCCGTATCCGCCGGGCACTGGAGTTCGTCCCGGCGGACCGGCTGGTCATCAACCCGGACTGCGGGTTGCGCCACCTGCCCGCTGAGGTGGCCCGGGCCAAGCTGCGTGCCATGGTGGCCGGGGCCGCCCAGGTGCGTCAGGAGCAGCGATCCGGGGAATCCCCGGATCGCGTAGCATCAGCGCCCGCGGACCCATCATCCGCGGGCGCCAACGGATCAGCGGCGGCAGCCGGGCAGACCGGCCTCCGCCCGCTCGGGAACAAGGAAGGGGCGAGCCGATGAGCACGCCGGACGCGGACGGTTTCGTTTTCACCTCCGAGTCGGTGACCGAGGGCCATCCGGACAAGATGGCTGACCAGATCTCCGACTCCATCCTCGATGCCGCCCTAGCCCAGGACCCGGAGTCCCGGGTGGCGTGCGAGACGCTGCTCACGACCGGCCTGATCGTGGTCGCCGGTGAGCTGACCACGAAGGCGGTCCTCGACTACAGCGACATCGCCCGCACCTGCGTCCGCGAGATCGGCTACGTGGGCGGCGAGTTCGGGTTCGACTCCGCCGCGGTCGGTGTGATCGTCGCCCTGGACAAGCAGTCACCCGACATCTCCCAGGGCGTCGACGCCTCGCACGAGGCACGGGGCGGCGGCGACGATCATCCGTACGACCTGGCCGGCGCCGGCGACCAGGGGATGATGTTCGGCTACGCGACGAACGAGACCCCTGAGCTCATGCCGATGCCGATCACCCTCGCGCACCGCCTTGCCCGGCGGCTCTCCGAGGTCCGCACCAGTGGCCTGATCCCCTACCTGCGGCCGGACGGCAAGACCCAGGTGACGGTGCGTTACGACGGTGGCGGCCGGCCCGTCAAGGTGGAGAAGGTGCTCATCTCCTCCCAGCACGCCGAGGGCATGGAGGACAAGCTCCCCGACGCGCTCTGGGACCAGGTCGTCACCCAGGTCCTGCCGGAGGAGCTATATGACCCGGCGGAGCTGGCCGGGCAGTTCTACGTCAACCCGACGGGACGGTTCGTCATCGGCGGCCCGGTCGGCGACGCGGGCCTGACCGGCCGCAAGATCATCGTGGACACCTACGGGGGCTTCGCCCGCCATGGCGGCGGCGCGTTCTCCGGCAAGGACCCCTCGAAGGTGGACCGCTCGGCGGCGTACGGCGCCCGCTACGTGGCCAAGAACATCGTCGCCGCGGGCCTCGCGGACCGGGCCGAAGTCCAGGTCGCCTACGCGATCGGCATGGCGCGGCCGTTCTCGCTGCTGGTCGAGACGTTCGGCACGGAGAAGGTAGCCCGTTCGAAGATCCTTGAGCTGGTGCAGGCGAATTTCGACCTGCGGCCCGCGGCGATCTGCGATCACCTCGAACTGCGCCAGCCGCGTTACCGCAAGACCGCCGCCTACGGGCACTTCGGGCGCAGTGAGCCGGAGTTCACCTGGGAGCGCACCGACAAGGCGGAGGCGCTGCGGCGGCAGGCCGGGCTCGGGTAGCGGGCGGCGCCGTGCGGGTCGCAGTCTCCGGGTCGATCGCGGCCGATCACCTGATGTCGTTTCCGGGTAGCTTCACCGAGCACCTGATCGCCGGCCAGCTCGACCGGGTGTCGCTGTCCTTCCTCGCCGACGAACTGGAGATACGGCGTGGCGGGGCGGCCGCGAACATCTGTTTCGGGCTGGGCGTCCTCGGGCTGTCGCCGGTCCTGATCGGCGCGGTTGGGGCCGACTTCACCGATCATGAGGTCTGGCTGAAGCAGCACGGCGTCGACACCAGCGGCGTACGGGTCTCGCAGGAACGGCACACGGCACGGTTCGTCTGCACCACCGATCGCGACCACAACCAGATCGCCACCTTCTACGCGGGCGCCATGGCGGAGGCACGTGAGATCGGGCTCGCCGAGGTCGCCCAGCAGGCCGGCGGTTTCGAGGTCACGGTCATCAGCCCGAACGACCCGCAGGCGATGCTGCGGCACACCAGCGAATGCCGCGACCAGGGGTACGACTTCCTGGCCGACCCCTCGCAGCAGCTCGCCAGGGCCGGCGGGCAGATGGTGCGGGATCTGGTCGACGGCGCCGCCGGCTTGTTCACCAACTCCTACGAACGGCACCTGCTCGAGCAGAAGACAGGCTGGACGCAGCACGACATCCTCGACCGGGTCGGGGTGTGGGTGACCACCCTCGGCCCGGACGGGGCGGCAGTCACCCGCAAGGGTGAACCTGCGATCCAGGTGCCCGCCGTGCCACCCGTCCGGGCCGCGGACCCGACCGGCGCGGGGGACGCGTTCCGGGCCGGGTTCATCGCCGGGATGGCCTGGGATCTGGGTGACCTGCGGTCCGCGCAGCTAGGCTGCGCCCTGGCCACCCTCTCGCTGGAGGCGGTCGGCCCGCAGGAGTACGCCCTGGGCAACGCCGATTTCCTGGCGCGCTTCGCCGCGGCCTACGGCGGGCCGGCCGCTGCCGAGGTGGCGCCGCACCTGCCTGGCTAGCCCGCTTCCTTCGGCAGCGGGGTGTTCGTCATCGGGGGCCTACGCCTGCACCGGCTCGGGCAGGAAGACGGACTTGGGTTTGAGGTAGGCATCCAGGCATTCAGGCCCGTACGCGCTGCCCTGGCCGCTGGCCCCGCCACCCCAGGGGGCACCCAGGTCGGGGGTGTAGAGATTGACGCCGAAGGTCCCGACGTGGATGCGCCGTGCGATGTCCACCCCGTGCTCCGGGTCACAGGTCCACACCGTGCCCGCCAGCCCGTAACCGGCGTCGTTGACCATCGCCACCGCCTCGGATTCGCGCGCGTACGGGATCACCGTGACCACGGGGCCGAACACCTCACGGCCGGCCGGCACGGCGGCAGCTGTTCCGGCGAGGACGGTGGGCTCGTAGTAATAGCCGCGGACCGGTGCGGCAGGCCGGCGCCCGCCGGCGATGACGCGGGCACCATCCGCGGTGCTGGCCGCCACGTAGGACTCGACACCCCCCCGGTGCTGCGGGCTGACCAGCGGTCCCATGCTGGTTTCCGCTGCCATCGGGTCGCCGACCACCGTGGTCGCCGCCTGGTCCATCAGACCCGCGACCGCCTCCTCGTAGCGGCTCTGGGGTGCGAGGACCCGGGAGGCCGCAAAACACGTCTGCCCGGAGTTGGCGAACGCCAGCCGGCCCAGCTCCGCTGACGTGGCGGCCAGGTCGGCGTCTTCCAGCACGATCGCCGCCGACTTACCGCCCAGTTCCAGGTTCACCGACTTGAATGTCTCGCCACAGGCCACCGCGATCCGCCGCCCGATGGACACCGGCCCGGCGAAGGAGACCTTGTCGACGCCCGTGTGGCGGGCAAGCATCTCCGCCACCTCGTGTGCCCCGGTGACCAGGTTGAACACGCCCGGCGGGAAGTCCGCCACCTCGAATGCCTCGGCCAGGATGTAGGCGCTCAGGGAGGTCTGCGCCGCTGGTTTGAGCACCACTGTGCAGCCAGCCGCGAGCGCGGGCGCCAGCTGGGAAAAGGCCAGCGTCAGCGGGTAGTTCCAGGGGGCGATCACGGCTGCCACGCCCATGGGTTCGTGCCGGACGAGGGTGTGCCCACGGAAGTTGACGGCGGCGCGGATCTCCTCCGGCTCGAACGCGGCGGCCAGAGCGGCGTAGTAGCGGACGATGGTGACCGGGAACTCGGCGTTGTGCACCCGGGACAAGGTGATCGGCATGCCCATCTCGGCGGTCACCAGGCGGGCCGCATCCTGCGCGCGGTCTTCCAGGGCGATGGCGAGCCGGTCCATGACCGCGGCCCGCTCCGCCCGGTCCATCCGCGGCCAGGGGCCGCGGTCGAACGCGTGCCTGGCAGCGTGAACGGCGATGTCGACGTCCGCGCCGGCCGCGGCGGGCGCGGCGCCTATTATCTCCTCAGTAGCGGGATTGGCGACCGTGATCACGTCCGCCGACGCCGATGGCAGCAGGCGTCCGCCCGCGTAGATATCCCGGTATTCGAGCAATCCAGGCCGCCGTCCCGGAGCCGGACGACCCGCGGCAGCGGGGGGCGCGTCTGACTGGCTGTGGTGTTAACTTTCCTGAAATGTGCGTGGCGCGCATGCCGCTTGTCAAGCTTCCTGGCGACGGACGGCGAGGATTTTGTCAAGCTTTCTGACGGCGGCCGGCCATGGGCATGCGCCCCGCGTGGGCAGCTACCAGGGACGGAGGACCGGGCCCGCTGGCCGGCACTAGGACGGCGGGTTCCGTTTGTGCCCTGGTCACAAAGTGCGTGCCGGATTCCGGCCATATGCTGCGCTTGTGACGGACAAGCCCTCCGCCGCTGAGCGCACCGCCGTCCGCGACGCCCGGCCCGGCCGCCAGCGGGACCTCGGCCGCGAGAACATGGTGCTGCGTGAGCTGGTGACGGTGTACCGCCAGCTGTCGGGCCTGGCCCTGCAGGACGCCGACCTGGCAAGCGTCACCCAGCTGCTCGCCGACCGGACGACGGCGACCGTGGCCGTGGTCAGCCCGGTCATGGACGTGATGGCAGCGGCATCCCCCGGGGCACCGCCGGAGAAGGCCGCCGACCTTGTGCGGGAGGCTGTCGTCCACCCGCGTCTGGGCCAGGTGCTGCGGGCCTCACGGCAAGGTCACCGGTCACTCTGGCTGCCCAGCGTCGGCGGGATGCCAGCCATCATCGTCGCGCCCATCCTGGTCGGCGACGAGGTGCCCGCCCACCTGATCACCCTGGACCCGTCCGAGAAGAACGCGGATGAGGACATGAATCTCCTCGTCACCGAGCATGCGGCGACGATCTGCGGGGTGATACTCGGCCGCGAGCACGTCGTCGCGGCCGCCGCCCGCCGGGTACGCGACGACCTGGTCGAGGGACTGCTGCTGGGGCGGGGCCGCGATGACAACGACACCCGGCGCTGGGCGGCGCACCTCGGGTACGACCCCGGGCGTGATCACCACGTCGTGGTCATCGCCTTCGATGTCCCCTCCCCCCGGGTGCCGGAGGACGCGGAGGCGCTGCGGCAGCGCGTCCGCGATGTCATCGAGCACTTCTTCGCCACCCGGGCCCCGGATGTGATCATCTCCGCGCGGGAGTCAGAGGTCGTCCTGGTCGCGGCCGGTGCCGAAGCAGGCAAGGACGGCGGCATGGACCCGCAGCGGCTCGGCGCCACCTGCATCGCCCGCCTGGCCGAGCTCTTCCCGGACACGAAAGTGGTGATCGGGATCGGCGGGACGTGCCGCGACCCGCGCGAGATCACCCGGTCCTACCAGGAGGCACACCGGACGATCGAGACGCTGCGCCGGATCGGCCGGACCGGCACCGTCACCGCTTTCGCTGACCTTGGCATTCACCGGCTGCTGCTGCAGGTACCCCAGCTCGCCGAGCTGAGATCTTTCGCCGACGACGTGCTCGGCAAGCTGTCCCGGGGCGAGCGGGAGCGGCGCGCCGAATACCTGACAACGCTCGCCTGCTACCTCCGCGAGAACAGCAGCCCGCAGCGGGCCGCCCGGTTCCTGCATGTCCATCCCAACACGGTGGCCTACCGGGTCAAGCGGATCGAGGAGATCACCGGCCTGTCGCTGGACAACTACCGGGACCGGCTCACCACGCAGGTGGCACTGGAGATCCTGGACGCACTGGGAGATGAGCCATGACCGCATTCACCGACCTGCTCGGACAGCGGCTCCTGATGTGCGACGGTGCCATGGGCACGATGCTGCACGCGGCCGGCTGCGCCCTGGACCGCGCGCTGCCCGAGGTCAACCTGTCCGACCCCAAGCTGGTCGCTGCGATCCACGAGAGCTACGTGTCCGCGGGTGCCGACATCATCCAGACCAACACGTTCGGGGCGAACCGGCTGTGGCTCGCCGAGCACGGCTACCCGGACCAGGTCGAGGAGATCAACCGCGCCGCGGTCGCCATCGCCCGGGAGATGAGCGAGCGCAGCAACCGGGTTGTATTCGTCGCCGGCTCGGTCTCCCCCGCGGTGACCGCGCGGCAGCGGCGCCAGGTGGGAGCCGCCGAGCGCAAGGACGTGATCGCCGAGCAGATCCTCGCGCTCACCGCCGAAGGTGTTGACCTGCTCATCCTGGAGACGTTTGGCTACCTCGACGAACTTGCCGAGGCCGTGCAGGTGGCCGCGGGGATCTGCGGCACCCCCATCGTCGCGCAGGCCACGTTCGCCGATGACGGGCGCACCCTGGGCGGCGAGACACCACACGAGGTTGCCTCGGTGCTGGGCGAACTGCCGGCCGCCATGCTCGGGACCAACTGCACGACCGGCCCCCAGCGCATGCTCGCGGTGGTGGAGAGCCTGGTCCGCTACAGCGCCCTGCCAGTGAGCGCGCAGCCGAACGCGGGGCAGCCGCGCAAGGTCGGCCACCGGCGGTTCGAGTTCAGCATCGACGCGACCTACTTCGCCCGGTACCTGCGCCGCTTCGCGGAAGCGGGAGCGGCGATGGTCGGCGGATGCTGCGGGACGACCCCGACCCACATCGAGGCCGCGGTGGCCAGCGTGGCCGGACTGCCGCCGGCCGGCATCCGGGCCGGCACGCAGCCACGATCGCGCCGGCCGGCTCGTGGCCAGGCCGGCCAGCCGGGTGACGCCACCGGCATCCTCGCCGCCCGGCTCGCGGCCCGCGACTTCGTGGTCGCGGCCGAGATCCCGGCCGCCGACGGCGGGGCCGTCAGCCAGACCCCCGGGACAGTGACCGCACTGCGGGGCCGGGGGGTGGAACTGTTCGCGGTGACCGCCCCGGAGGACCCGCGCGCCCACCGCGACTCGCTTGGCACTGCCCTGTTCCTGCAGGCCCACGGTGGCGTCGAGACCATCGTCACGATGACCACCTGGGACAAGACCATCATGACGCTGCAGGCGGACCTGCTCGGCGCACACGCGCTCGGCATCCGCAGCATCATCTGCGAGACCGGGAACCCGCCGGTTCTCGGCGACTACCCGGCCGTGGACGGGATCTGGGAAGTGGATTCACTCGGCCTCGTCGCCCTGCTGGCCGGCCTGAACGCCGGCCGCGACCTGGACGGCCTGCCACTGACCACGAACACTTCCTTCTGCATCGGGACCCGTGTCAACCCGGGCGCCCAGGACACAGCCGCCGAGATCGACCGCGCCCGGGCCGAGGTGGCGGCCGGGGCGCAGTTCCTCGTCACCCGGCCGGTCTACGAACTGGCGTCGCTGCGGCAGATGGTGGGGGCACTGGCTGGCACCGGCGTGCCGGTCCTGCTGTCGGTCGCGCCGCTGGGCAGTTTCGAGGACGCCGACTACCTGGCGCATGAGGTGCCGGAGGTCAGCATCCCCGCCGCCACCTTGCGCGCGATGGAAAGAGCGGGCAAGACGGCGGAACGGGCGACCGGCCTGGCCCTGGCGGCAGACCTGCTGCGGGAGGCGCGCCCCCTGGTGGACGGTGTCATGCTGACCCTGGCCGGAGGGGACCCGGCAGGGCTGGATCCGCTCCTGGCAGCCCTCCGCTGAGTCATACGAGGCCGGTAGTCATACGAGGCCGGTGAGGTATAGCCGTGGCGGTCGTGACCGGAGCACAATGGCACCTGCGTGGGCTTGTGGCGCGGCCGGTTGCGGTCTGATGCCCGGTGCCCCATGCTGTAGCGCACCCCCGGCGGAGCGGTCACCCCTGGCCGCCCGGCGGCTGTAAGAGGGCAAGGCAACGCGATAGGCGGAGGCCATATTGAGCATCCTGGGCACCCGGGTGGTGCGGACAGAGGACCCGCGGTTGCTGACCGCCGGTGGCACCTATGTGGAAGATGTCAGGGTGCCCGAACTGGCGAGGGCGGCGCGGGTCACCTTCGTGCGCAGCCCATTCGGGCACGCGCTCATCACCGGCATCGACGCCTCGGCAGCGCGCGAGGCGCCGGGCGTGGTCGCCGTGCTTACCTACCAGGACATCGACGACATACCGCCGCCACCACCACCCCCCGAGGGCGGCCCGCCGCCCGGCAGCGAGGCTGCCCCGCTGCCGCTGGGCGGGGTGTGGCAGGAACCACTGCTGGCGGTGGACCGGGTGCGGTTCGCGGGTGAGCCGGTGGCCATCGTCATCACCGATGAGAGCTACCAGGGCGAGGACGCCGCCGAACTGGTCAGCGTGGGGTATGACCCGCTGCCCGCGGTCGTGGACATCGGCGACGCGCTGGCAGGCCAGACACTGCTGTTCCCCGACGCGGGGTCGAACATCCCGGTGGACCATGCCGCCGGCGCCTCGGCGTTCGAGGGCTGTGACGTGGTCGTTGAGCGGGAGATCGTGAACCAGCGGGTGGCGCCGGTGCCGATGGAGGGCCGCGCTGCCGCCGCCGTGTGGGCGGACGGCAAGCTCACGGTCTGGGTGAGCACGCAGAATGCGCAGATCAGCCGGTTCATACTGGCTGGGGCCTTCGGCCTCGACCCGGGCGCCCTCCGGGTCGTCACCCCGGATGTGGGCGGCGGGTTCGGCGCCAAGGTCGGCATCGACCGGGATGCGATCACCGTCGCCTGGGCGGCCAGGCACACCGGCCGGGCGCTGCGCTGGGTGGAGACCCGCAGCGAGAACCTGACCGCGATGACGCACGGGCGCGCCCAGCGGCACACCATCAGGATCGGCGGGACCAGGGACGGCCGGGTGCTCGGCTACCGGCTCGATGTCGTCCAGGACACCGGGGCCTACTCGCGGATGGGCGGCTTCCTGCCCACCCTCACCAACCTGATGGCGGCCGGGCCCTACGACATCGCGCACGTCGAGGTGGGCTACCGGGTGGTGGTGACCAACACCACCCCGATCTCCGCCTACCGAGGCGCGGGGCGCCCCGAGGCGACCGCCGCGATCGAGCGGGCGATGGACCTGTTCGCGGCCGAGATCGGGATGGACGCGGCCGAGGTGCGGCGCAAGAACCTGGTGCCGCCGGACAAGTTCCCGTACCAGACCCCGTGCGGGGCGCTCTACGACACCGGTGACTATGCCGGCGGGCTGGACAAGGTGCTGGCCGGTGCGGGCTACGCGGAGCTGCGGGCCGAGCAGGCACGCCGGCGGGAGCGCGGGGATGTGGTCCAGCTCGGCATCGGCGTGTCCAGCTACGTGGAGATCACCGCGGCCGACGCGGACAACGGCGAGACCGCCCGGCTGGTGGTTCACGATGACGGCACTGCCACCGTCTACACGGGCAGTTCCGCACATGGGCAGGGACATCACACGGCATGGGCCATGCTCGTCGAGGCCGACCTCGGCATCCCCATGGACAAGGTCACCGTGATCCACGGCGACACCGATGCCATCCCCCTGGCCACCGGCACTTACGCGTCGCGGTCACTACAGCTCGGCGGGGTCGCCGTGCACCCGGGCGCCCCGGGTGTTAAGGAGCAGGCGCGCCAGGTGGCCGCGGGCACGCAGGGAGGCCGCGGGGCCGCGCTGGACCTCGAGACCGCGACCAGACACCGGCCGGTCCCCGGACGCCCCGGGCGCCGCCGCAGCACGGCGCACGGGGCCACCCACGCCGGGGCCGAGGGCCTGACGGCCTTTGTCAACTACACCGACGGCGCGCCGACATTCCCGTTCGGGTCCCACGTCGCGGTCGCCGAGGTCGATACAGAGACCGGCAAGGTCACCCTCGTCCGGCACGTGACCGTGGACGACGCGGGGACGGTGCTCAACCCGGTGCTGACCGAGGGCCAGCGGCATGGTGGCATCGCCCAGGGGGTGGCGCAGGCGCTGCTGGAGGAGATGGTGTACGACGCCGACGGCAACCCGCTCACCGGGACGCTCGCGGACTACGCCGCCATCACCGCCGCGGAACTCCCCAGTTTCGAGCTGCTGGTGAGTGAGACGCCGGCCGCCATCAACCCGCTGGGAGCCAAGGGGATCGGCGAGGCCGGGACCATCGGCGCGGCCCCGGCCATGCAGAGCGCAGTGATCGACGCGGTCAGCCACCTCGGCGTCCGCCACATCGACATGCCGACCACGCCGTCGCGGGTATGGGCCGCAATCAGCGAAGCGAGGAACAGCCAGTGAAGGTGACCATAACCGTCAACGGCAGCCCGATCGAGGCCGACGTGGCGGACCGTACCCTGCTCGTGCATTTCGTGCGCGACGTGGCCGGCCTGACCGCTACCAACGTCGGCTGTGACACCACCTCCTGCGGTGCGTGCACGATCCTGCTGGACGGCAAATCGGTGAAATCCTGCACGGTGCTCGCCGCCCAGGCCGACGGCTGCGAGGTCACGACGCTGGAAGGGCTGGCCAGCGGGGACGAGATGCACCCGATGCAGCGCGCCTTCCACGCCGAGCACGGGCTCCAGTGCGGGTTCTGCACCCCCGGCATGGTGATGGCGGCGGTGTCGCTGCTGTCCGAGAACCCCCACCCCACCGAGCAGCAGGTCCGCACCGGCCTGGAAGGCAACCTGTGCCGGTGCACCGGCTACCACAACATCGTCAAGGCCGTGCTCACCGCGGCCGGCAGCGCCGAAGGGCAGGAAAACAGTTGATCCCGGCACCCTTCACCTACAAGCGGGCCAGTTCGGTGGACGAGGCCCTGGAACTGGTTGCCCAGGGCGGCGATGACGCGAAGTTCCTGGCCGGCGGGCACTCCCTGCTCCCACTCATGAAGCTGCGGCTGGCGGTGCCGACGACCCTGGTGGACATCGGCCGGCTCAGCGAACTCTCCTACCTCCGCGACGAGGGCGGCCACATCGCGGTCGGGGCGCTCACCAGCCATCACGACCTCGCCACCTCCAGCCTGCTGGCGGCCGAACTGCCGCTGCTGGCCCACGCCGCCGGCGCCGTCGGGGACCCCCAGGTCCGCCACCGCGGCACCATCGGGGGCTCGCTGGTGCATGCCGATCCAGCGGCCGACCTGCCCGCGGTCATCCTGGCGATGGACGCGACCCTGGTCGCGCGGGGGGCGTCCGGCACCCGTGAGATCGGCGCCGGGGACTTCTTCCTCGGCCTGTTCGAGACGGCGCTGCAGCCGGGGGAACTGCTCACCGAGATCCGCATCCCCAAGCCGGCCAGTGCCGGGTGGTCATTCCAGAAGTTCACCAAGCGCGCCATCGACTGGGCGATCGTCGGTGTCGTGGTGCAGGGCGACAACGTGGCGCTGGTGAACATGGGGCAGACCCCGGTGCGGGCCAGTGCGGTGGAGCAGGCGCTCGCGGCAGGTGCGGCACCGGCCGACGCCGCCGCGCACGCGGCCGAGGGGACCAGCGCGCCCGAGGACATCAACGCCGATCGCGGCTACCGCGAGCATCTGGCGCGCGTTCTCGTGGGCCGCGGGGTCGCGGAGTCACGCTCGCGGGCCCGAGCGGTCAGCGCGCCCGGATGACGCCGGAGGCGAGCAGGCTCGACAGGGCCTGCTCGCACGATGGGCGGCGTGGTCCGGGCACGGACGCGTTCAGGGCTTCGGCGGCGGTGGGAAAATTCGCGAGGGACTCAACGAGCGCGACCAGTTCCGGCGCCTTGAGAAAGACGAGGCGGCGGTTCCCATAGTGATAGGCCAGGCCGCCGAACGCCTCTTGCCTGATAGCCACCTGGGGATGCTTTTCGTACGCCCGGGCCGGGTCAAACCCCATCTGGCCACCGGCCTGCCCGCCGGGAACCCGCCGTCATCGCGTTCAGTAGACGCCGCACATCCCGTCGATGGAGATCTCCTCGACCAGCAGTTCCTCGATCTCCTCCACCTCGCCCGGCTCGGCTACCGCCACCGGCGCGGCCTCGGTGCCGCCACTCTCCACCGTCACGAACGACCACCTTCCGCCCAGCCGCCGCAGTCAGCCCGCGGCGTCAGCATCGCATCTGGCAGCATTTTCCCATGCCACGGCACCGGGAACCATGTCCCGGCCAGCAATTCCGGCCAGGTCTGCTGTGTGGTGACACCCAATGCCCCCGGTGGTACGGCCCGATGATCCCCGGTGCACGGCCCGATGATCCCCGGCGGTGACGGCCAATGCTCCCGGCTGGCGGTGGCCAATGATCTCCCCGGGGGGGCCTGAGGTGAGCGCCCCCGGGCCCGGCTTGCCCTGCCAGTCGCCCGCTCCAGCCGGGCTGCGCCTGCGCGCCGACCCCGGACTGCGCACGCTCGGGGGCGGGACGATCCTGGTCGGCGGGTCACCCCTGCGCCTGCTGCGCCTCGGCCCGCGGGGCGCCGCACTGGTCCGCGGGTGGTGGGAGGGCACCCCGGTTCCCGCCCAGCCCCAGGCCCGGGCGCTGGCACGGCGCCTGCTTGACACCGGGATAGCCCACCCGGACCCCGCTGGCGGGCCGGGACCCGGCGACGTCACTGTGGTCATCCCGGTCCGGGACCGGCCCGCCGAACTCGCCCGCTGCCTGGCGGGCCTGGCGGGCGGGCCGGATCCAGCAGGCAGCCCTGGTCCCGGTCTGCGGGTGATCGTGGTGGACGACGGATCGGCGGACCCAGGCGCGATCGCCGCCGCTGCCGCTGCCGCCGGGGCGCGCTTGCTGCGCAGGGACGCCAGCGGCGGCCCCGGCGCCGCCCGCAACACCGGCCTGGCGGCTGTGCGCACGCCACTGGTGGCCTTCGTGGATTCCGACTGTGTCCCCGGGCCTGCCTGGCTGGCGCCCCTGCTCAGGCACTTCACTGATCCGGCCGTGGGTGCGGCCGCGCCCCGGATCGTCGCCCATGAGCAGCGCGCGGGCTGGCTGGCGCGGTATGAACAGGTGCGTTCGGCGCTGGACATGGGCCCGGCGGAGAGCATTGTGCGGCCGGGTGCCCGGGTGACCTACGTGCCCGGGGCCGCGCTGGTCGTCCGCCGGGAGGCGGCGGCTGGCGGGTTCACCGAGGACATGCCGGTCGGGGAAGACGTGGACTTCATCTGGCGGCTGGCCGGGGCCGGCTGGCACATCCGGTATGAGCCGCGGGCAGCCGTGGCGCACCAGCACCGGGTGCGCGCCGGTGAGTGGCTGCGCAGGCGCCGCGACTACGGCACCTCGGCGGCACCGCTGGAACTGCGCCATCCAGGCACCGTGCCGGCGTGTGCGATGTCGGGCTGGAGCGCGGTGGCCTGGCTCGCCGCGGTAGCGGGCTGCCCCGGGGCCGGCGCCACGATCACCGGGGCGGCGACCGCGCTGCTCGCCCGGCGCCTGCGCCCGCTGACCGATGACTCCTGGCCGCTGGCCGGCCAGCTGGCCGGCCAGGGGACGCTGGCAGCGGGACGGATGCTCGGCAGCGCGCTCGCCCGTAGCTGGTGGCCGCTGGCCCTGCCCGCGGCCGTCGCGTTCCCGCGGCTGCGGCTGCCGCTGGCCGCGCTGCTGGTCGCACCGCCGGTGCTGGAGTGGCGGGAGCGCCGGCCGCCGATGCGGCCGGCCAGTTACGTCATGGCCCGGCTGCTCGACGATTTCGCCTACAGCGTGGGCGTCTGGCAGGGCTGCCTGGCGCACCGGACAGCACGCCCGCTCACCCCGGCACTGTGGTGGTGGTCGGGGACCACCGAGCCCGGTGGCCCGCGCCCCGGCGGGGCCGCGCACTCCCGGTAGGTCTCACCTGGCAGCTAGGTCCCGCCGCCAGTGGCCAAGTCAGCAGCCAGGCTCATCCGGCCGGGCCGCCGGCGATCTCGTAGGACCACAGTTCGCTGCTGACGCCGACCGGGCCGGGCGCGCCGCCGCCGCCGCGTTCGGCAGCGGAGCGGTGGCCGTGCCCGAAAGCCGGCGAGTGCAGCCATGCCTGGAAGGCAGCTTCGTCCCGCCAGCGGGTCACGACCAGCCATGTGGTGCGCTCATCGGTCGGCTTAAGCAGCTCGAAGCCCTCGAAACCGTCCTGGCTGGCGACCGCACCCGCCCGGGCGGCGAACCGGCGGGCAAGCTCGTCCCCGCTGTCGGCGGGCACGGTGATGGCATTGATCTTCACGACGGTCATGTGCCCCATGATGCCAGCCGGACTGCCGGACCCACTGCCCAGGCTGAGGCCTGCCACCGGGGCCAGGCCGGCTTCCAGGCTGAGCTGCAGCGGCAGCGGGCGTCACCTACGCCACCTTGAGGCCGGCCGCCCTTAGCCCTGGGTGCCACCACCTGATCGGTCACGGCTGGCTGAACCGCGCGCTCTGCTCGCCGGACAGCAGCCCCGCGGGCAGCCTCCGGCCGCACAGGGCCAGCGCGAGGTGCTGGGCCTGGCCGGTCACCGGCGTTCCGGAGCCGAACGACCAGTCCAGGTCGCCGGCCCGGAACTGGATGCCGGCCAGGTCGGCGCCGAAGAACTTGCGGCTCCTGGGCTGGGTGATGGCGTCCAGGACGATCCGCAGGTGCTGTTCAGGAACGTTCCGGCCGGTTCCCAGCGGCACGGTGATATCCAGGCCGTGGATCACGTCGTGGGTCAGCGCGCCTTCGAGCCCGCCGCCGGGCGGCTTCCACGGGGTCTGTTCATTGTCCCTGAGCGACGCCACCAGCACCTCCGCCGGCAGTGCCGCGTCCCGCCGGGCGGAGCGGTCGGCCATCCGGTTGAAGTTCCCCCGCGCCTTCATCATCTCGATCATGAACCGTGCGCCTGAATACCGGAACGGCATCGTCATGTGCGCCACGACCTCGCGCACCCGCCACCCGGCACACAGCGACGCCGCGTCCCACGACGCGGGCGGCAGGCCAGCAAGGAGATCCGCCAGTTGCCGGCGCTCCGCCGCGATCGCCTCGCCGATACCCGTCCCGGTTACACCCGTGCTGTTCATGCTGATCACCTTTCTGGCTCATGCCGCCCGGCTGGGAGACCCGCGAGGTATGCGGCGAACCGGTCAAGCGACGACAGGAAACCGGCCTGTGCTTGTGGGCTGAGAGCGGCCTCAGGCGCGTTCGCCTGATGAATCCGGACCTCCGTGCGGTCCCCGCCGAGATCGGTGAAGGTCACCGTGGTCGTCATCCCGGTGTGGGCTTCGTTCCACACCAGCCGCTCCGGCTCGGCCACCTCGACATAGACCGCCCTGGTCGGGTACTGGCTGCCGTCCGCGTCGTTGACCATGACCGTCTCGAAGGCGCCACCCGGGCGCGCGTCCACCTTGATGTGCGCCAGCGGAGCGCTCATCCCGGCTGGCCCCCAGAAGTGGGTCAGATGCTCCGGTTCGATCATGCACCGGAAGACGAGTTCTCTCGGGGCTTCGAAGATGCGGGTGAAGGTGAGCTCGCCCGGCACCGCCGTTCTGTCATTCATGGTCTTGTCCTCCGGCTGCTGGGGATGCCTGCTGGATGTCGCGCAGATGGGCGCCGAGCTTGTCGAACCGTTCCTGCCAGATCCGCCGGTTCTCCTCGATCCAGCTCACAGCTGCGTCGAGCGCCCCGGCCTCAAGGTGGCAGGGCCGGAACTGGGCGCGCCGGGTCCGCGAGATGAGCCCGCAGCGTTCGAGCACCCTGAGGTGCTTGGAAATCCCCGGAAGGGTCATGTTGAAGGGCGCGGCCAGCTCGTTCACCGTGGCGTCGCCCCTCGCCAGCCGGGCGACGATCGCCCTGCGGGTAGGGTCGGCCAGCGCGGTGAAGGTGGCGTTGAGCCGGTCCTCGGTGAGCACGTCCCGCGACTCCATGCCACTACTTCACCATGTAGTTAGTTAGCTGTCAAGTTAATTAACCAACCAGCGAAACGCGGGGGCTGGATGTCGGCCGCCGCGCCCACCTCCTGGAACTGGCAGGCGACCGCCAGGCAGCCATCGCGGAGTTCCGCGCCGCGGCTGCCCGGACCGCGAACCTGCGCGAACAGCATTACCTGACCACCCGGGCGGCCCGCCTGGCTGCCGAACTGGAGTGATCCGGGTTAAGGGTGGGGACGTAGGGATAACGGGGAGGCGCCACGTTCCAGCGCTCTCGAGCTGACGACCACACAGGGAGTAAAGATGCCCGAAGTGCTGATCCTGGAGTTCACCGGCGTGAGCGACCGAGTACACCGCAGTCAACGAGCAGCTTGGCATCGACATGAAGACGGGCATGGGGGACTGGCCTTCCGGAATGCTCGCGCACGCCGCTGGCACCGCCGACGACGGCAAGTTCATCGTGACGGAGGTGTGGGCCTCACGGGCGGACCAGGGAGCGTTCATGCAGTCGCGGCTTGGCCAGGCGCTGGCGGCAGGCGGCATCACGAGTGCACCCAATGTCCGGTGGGTGCCGCTGCTGGCCTATCACCGGCCGGGAGCCTGATCCTGAGCGGCAGTCAGCCGCTCCCTATGACCGGATCCCGGCGCACAGCAACTCGATGATCTCGCCCGCCGGGCGCTCGGTGGCCGACCGGTAGCCCTGGCCTGCCCACAGGCTCATCCGCTCGGGGTCGCCGCTGGCGGCCGCGGCCGCGCGCAGCGGACGGGTGGCGTTGTTGATCTCCGGGTAGGCGGCCGGGGCACGCGCTGACGCCGGTCAGTGCTCCATGATCATGACGCCGCGGACGTTCTTGCCGTCGTTCAGGTCCTGGTAGCCCTGGTTGACATCCTCCAGCCGGTACCGGCTGGTGATCAGCTCGTCCAGCTTGAGGTGACCGCCCCGGTACAGGTCGAGCATCTTGGGGATGTCGTCGAACGGGTTGCCGCCGCCGAAGAGCGCCCCCTGGATCCGCTTCTCGAACAGGGTGAGCTCGAAGCTGGGGATCACTATGTTCTTCACCCCGGGGCCGTTCAGGCCAGTGATCACCACGGAGCCGCGCTTGCGGATGGCGGCGAACGCCGCGTCGATCGCGTCCTGCGTCACCACGCCCATCGTGATGAGAGCCTTGTCGGCACCAACGCCCAGCGTGAGTTCGGTGACGAGTTGCTGCGCGTCGGCCGCGTTCACCGCGGTGTGCGTGGCGCCTAGCTGCTCGGCCACCATCCGCTTGTTCGGCAGTGGATCGACCGCGATGACGTTCCGCGCGCCGGCGAATGCCGCGCCCTGCACCGCATTGATGCCGACACCGCCGATGCCGTAGATCACGACGGTCTCGCCCGGCCGCACGTCGCCCGCGTTGACCGCCGTGCCCCAGCCGGTCGGAACCCCGCAGCCGACCAGCGCCGCCGTCTCCAGCGGCAGGTCGTCATCGATCTTGACGCAGGAGTACTCCGAAACCGTGCCCCACTGGGAGAAGGTGCCGAGCAGGCACATCTGGCCGAAGTCCAGGCCATCGGCGTGGAAGCGGAACGTGCCGTCGGGCAGGCAGTTGTCGACCAGGAACATGCCGAGGTCGCAGAGGTTGGTCATGCCCCGCGCGCAGAACCGGCAGTGACCGCATACCGGCAGGAACGAGCAGACGATGTGGTCACCTGGCTTCAGCCTGGTCACCCCGGTCCCGACTTCCTCGACGACGCCAGCCCCCTCGTGGCCGCCGACGATCGGGTAGCGGACCGGGATGTCACCCGTCCGCAGATGCTCGTCGGAGTGGCACAGGCCAGCAGCCACCCAGCGCACCAGCACCTCGCCGGTCTTGGGCGGATCGAGGTCCATTTCCACGATCTCCCAGGCCTTGCCGAGTTCTCGCAGGACCGCTGCCTTGGTCTTCATGGGCTCTCCCCACCGGCCGCGGCGCGGGCGGGGGCCGCTGCCGATGTGCATACGCTCTGGCTGCATTGCCGGGGTGTGCCTACGCCGCCCCGGCCACCCTATGCTCTGCAATCCTGCGTGGCCGTGGGCTGGCGGTCATTGTCGGAAACCCCTAATTAACCTGGCTCCGATTGTGCGGTGAGCGACCTCATGCCGCTCACACGACGCCGGCCGGTTCGGCGTCAGCACTCGCATCCGGCTGGAGTTCGGAACTGTGATGGGTCGCGTGCACGGCCAGGTCTGGGCTGTAGCGGGCGATGATCTGCCGGACACGGTGGGCGGCGAGCGGGCCGAGCAGGTCATAGGTGGTGGTGAACAGCTCACGGGCAGTGGCCCGGGGCCAGGCGTCGGGCAGCAGTTCGTCCGGGAGATCTGGATCCAGTTCGGGGAAGCCACGCCATTCGTCCATCACCCGGGTGCGGGCGACGAGCGCGGCCACCGGGGAAACCCGGCCCGCGAGCGTGCGGTCCCGCAAGCGCTGCGTGTTGGCGATGAAGCCGTCGTATCTCACCCGCAGGTTGTCCAGGTCCCAGGCATGCTGCGGCAGCCCTTCCGGGCTGACTCCCGGGACGGTGCTGGCGCGGAACGCGGTCGCCGTTGTGATGCCCAGCCCGGCAAGCTGATTGATCACCTCGAGCGCGCGATCACGGGGGGCGACCCACAGCCCGTCATAGAGCGGAGCGAACCCCAGCCACCGCAGTTGTTTGCGCAGCAGATCACGGGCCGCCCGGTTCTGCTCGGGAATGGAGAAGGCCACCAGGCTCCACATGCCGTCCCAGGGCCGCGATGTCCGGCCGAAGGAGAAGATCTGGTTACCTCCGTCGTCCAGGACCCGCGCCGCGCGCTCGCTGAGCCGGACCACGGTGCGGCGCCCGCTCTTGGAGGTGACCAGCAGCTTGTTGCGGGTGAGCCGGGACAGCGCCGCCCGGGCGGCCGAGTCGCTGACGCCGAACTCCGCCAGCAGTGCCACCAGCGCGGCCGAGGGCAGTGGTTCGGTCCGGCGCCACCAGTAGTCCCCGAGCAGCGTGAGCAGCAGGCGCGGTGGCCGCTGCACCGCTCCCCCGGACCACATCACGGGCAGATCATCGCTGGCGAAGACCGACTCGCCATGATCGAGTTGCCCGTCAGGTCGCGCTCCCGCCGCAATGCCTGTCCTGCTCGCGGGCGTTGACTCAGCCATGATCCGAGGGTATCGAACGGACGCGCATGGCCGCCATATCGATACCCCCCTTACCTGTTTACGCTCGACAGCTGCTTTGTTACGTGAATTCCACGCAACCCGACGTCAAGATCGTCATATATCACTGGCCAGCGTGGCCGGCTCAGCGCGGGCAGGCGGCCCCGCGGTCAGCGGGCAGCGGGGCGAGCTCAGGAGCGCGCCGGGCAGCGGGGTGAGTTCAGGAGCGCCCGGGCGGCTCGATTCCGAGGAAACGGAAGCAGTTGTACCAGGTGATGTCCTCAAGCACGGCACCGGGGAGCCCCAGGGAGCGCAGCGTCTTACCGGTCGGCTGCTCCCGCGGCATCGCGGGGAAGTCGGTGCCGATGAGGAGCCGGTCCGGGCCGATCACGTCGATCAGGTAGCGGAGGGCACGGCGGTCGAAGACGCATGTGTCGTACCAGTAGCGGCGGGCGTACTCGGCCGGGGAGCGCGGCCGGCGGCCCGGGGTGGCAGCGCGTTCCGGCATGGCCGGCTCTTCGTTCCAGGTACCGGCCCAGAAGTAGTGCGCCCGGGGCAGCACCAACGGCATCCCGCCGCCCCCGTGCGTGAACGCCAGCCGGAGGTCCGGGCACTTCTCCGGTAGCTCGCTGGTGATGATCGAGGCTGCGCCCAGGGCCGCGTCCACACCGACGCCGAAGTCCGGCATGGCGTGGCGGGGCAGCAGGTCGCCCAGGCCGGAGGGGAGCGCATGGACGAGAACTGCCAGGTTCAGCCGCTCGGCCTCGGCGAAGAACGCTGCGAACCGCTCGTCGCCCAGGTAGACGCCGCTGATCTGGGAGGTGATCTCCACCCCGGCCAGCCCGGCGTCCGCGATCGCGGCAAGCTCGGCGGTGGCCAGATCCGGATCCTGCATGGGAACGGTGCCCAGCCCGAAGAACCGGCTGGGCTCCACCGCGCACAGCTTCACGATGAACTCGTTGATCCAGCGGGCGAGGTCCCGGCCGGCGCCGGCGGGCAGCCGGTAGTTGAGCAGCGGCGGCATGGGCGAGAGGACCTCGGCGTCGGTCTTGCTCGCATCCATCGCGGCCAGCCGCGCCGAGGCGTCAAAGAACACCGCCGCCGCGGTGAACTTCATCGGCCCGAACTCCAGCAGCCGGGCGCCCTCGGAGCCGGCGGGGGTCATGGTGGGCCAGCCTTCGGTAGCCGGCCCGGGCGGCGGGTACTCGCCCGGCAGCACGTGCGCGTGCATGTCGATCAGCATGAGACTGGCCCCTTTCCGGTCGGCACGCGATCAGCCTCTGTCCGGGTGGATCGACACGTGCACCGCGTTCTCCCCCTCGACTTCACCGGCGAGCGTTTCGATGGCGTGCGCCACGTCCGCGAGCCCGAAGCTGTGCGTGTGCAGTTTCTCCAGCGGGAAGCGGCCCGACTCGATGATCCGGATCGCGTCCGTGTAGCCACGGGCGTCCACACTGAAGGCGCCGACCACAGTGGCGCCCTTGTTGATGATCAGGTCGGTGTTCAGCGGATGTGCCTTCCCGCCCTTCAGGCCTGCCAGCACCACCCGCCCGCCGTGCCGGATCGCCTCGATGGCGTGGGTGACCGGTTCGGTAGCGATCGGCGTGAACTCCAGCGCCACATCGACGCCGTCGCCACCGGTGATCTCCCGGACCCGGGCGACGGTGTCCTCCTCCTCCACGTTGATGGTGTGGTCGGCCCCGAACTCACGGGCCAGTGCCAGCTTGGCGTGGTCCCTGCTGAGCCCGGTGACGATGACGGTCTCGGCGCCGGCCGCTCTGGCCGCGATCACCGCGCCCAGGCCGCGCTGGCCGCCGCCGAGGATGAGCACGGTGCTGCCGAGCCCAACCTCACCGAGGTGGACGGACCACCGGACGCCGGCGCCGAGGGGGTTGTACATGACCGCGATCTCGGCCGGGATGTCCTTGGCGATCGGGTGCAGGATCGAGTTGGGATGGAGG
>OFGV01000014.1_pt1 | contig 26080 bp, 23 predicted proteins | sample 1521911 | NCBI WGS metagenome assembly OFGV01 (sample SAMEA2553413, study PRJEB24118) | soil metagenome
CCCCCGGGGGTACTCGGTGCGGTGCTGGGTGCCGCGCTGCTGGGGAACAGGCTGAGCACGAGGGTCTCCCGCAACTGCGCGAGACCGTAGACTCCTGCCACCACCACGACCACGGCGGTGGCCACCGCGAGGGCGGGCCGGAGCCAGGCCAGTGTGGGCCGCAGGCTGGCCCAGCCGCGGGCCGGCTGGCCCCGGTGCGCGGCACCGGGGCGCCACGAAGGCGCGATCAGTGCGCGGACCGCGGCCACGGCAGGCATCAGGCTGGAAAGCGCCTTGCTGAATCTGGGTTCGAGCCGGATCACGATCAGCCGGTACAGGTCCGCGCAGTCGTTGCGGATCAGCCACATCTGCCGCACCAGCCACGGCTTACTCATCCGGCGGCTGATCCGTTCGAGCCCGTCGCTGGCGGGCTCGATGGAGTCCGCCGCCGCGTGCAACGCCCGCCGCAGGATGTCGTCGAAGTCGTGATTCACAGGTGTCATACGTGCCGCTCCAGGCCGCTACCGGCCCCCCTTGCCCTTCTCACGTTCCCATCTCCAGTACCGTCCGCAGCGCTGCGATGGCCCTGGCGGTGTGGCTTTTCACCGCACCCCGGCTGATCCCCATGGCAGAGGCGATCTGCGCCTCCGAGAGATCCCCGTAGTACCTCAGTACCAGTGCCTCGCGCTGCCTGGGCGGCAGCTCGCGCAGCGCCGAGACCACGGCCGAACGCTCCAGCAGGCTGAGCGCACCCTGCTCAGCACTGGGCATGTCGGGTGCCGGCTTGGGCGCGTTCCTATCGACTACCATCCGGTGCCTCAGCACCGAACGTGACCGGTTAACCACTGACTGACGCAGGTAGGAGAGCGCCTTGTCGCTGTCCCTCAGGCGGCGCCAGGAACTATGCATCGCGATGAAGGAGTCCTGCACCACTTCCTCCGCGGTGGCGGTGTCGCGCACCAGGAGAGCGGCCAGGCGGACAAGCGAACGGTAGTGCGTGCTGTACATCGTGGTGACTGCCTGCTCCGCGTCCCAGTCAGCGGCGACCGAACCAAGCGAAGCCTCTGCCACCATGGTGTCGGTCACGTGAATGGGACGCGCTGAGACGGCGTCAGGTTCACCGGCGCTCATATCAATATTGCGCACCCTGTCTAAAGCGGCAGCCTGGCCTCACCGATCCCACCCCCACAACTCAGCCAGGCAGGGCGCCTGGTGACATACCCGAATCCGGGCGTCACACCGTTTGCACACGGAGAGGTTATTAGCCGGGTGCCATGCGCCGAGGGGGCGTGCGCCGGGGACTCGCAACCATGCCACCATATAGTGCGGCGCTCCGCCCAGGGGGTAACAAGCTAAGATCGCCCCGTGGCAGATTGCCTTTTCTGCAAGATCGTGACAGGGGACGTCCCCGCAGTGCGCGTTGCCGAGACCGCCAGGACCATGGCGTTCCGGGACATCAATCCGCAGGCGCCAACTCACGTGCTGGTCATTCCCAAGGACCACTACCCGGACCTGGCGGCACTGGCCGGTGCCGACGACGGCCTGCTGGCAGAGGTGGTGACCCAGGCCGCCGAGATAGCCAAGGCCGAGGGGGTAGGCGGCACCGGTTACCGGGTCGTCTTCAACACCGGCCGCGAGGCGGGGCAATCGGTCTTCCACGCTCACGCGCACGTTCTCGGCGGCAGGCCGCTGGCCTGGCCACCTGGCTGACCCACGCGGATAGCATGAGGAGCATGCGAGCACGGGCATCCGCCCAGGCGGAGAGAAGGAATTGACAGACTCATCCGGCAGTCCCCGGCACCGCACGCGCGGGGAGGCACCCTCCGCCGCCCCGCCCGCCGAAGGCACCACTGTCGTGAAGGTCGTCATCCCGGACGACCATTCCATGGTCAGCCTGCTGGGGTCGGGCGATGAACTGCTGCGGGTGATCGAGCGCTCGTTCGATGCCGACATCCATGTCCGCGGGAACGAGATCACGATCTCCGGCACGCCCGCGGAGACGGCCCTGGTCGCCGGGCTGTTCGAGGAACTCACCGCGCTGCTGGCCGGGGGAGCCGAACTCACCGCCGGTGCGGTGGAGCGGATCGTGCCCATGCTCCGCCGTAAGTCGGGGGTCCGCCCAGCCGAGGTGCTGACCCTCGACATCCTCTCGACCCGGGGCCGCACGATCCGCCCCAAGACGCTGAACCAGAAGCGTTATGTGGACGCCATCGACCAGCACACCATCGTGTTCTGCATCGGGCCGGCCGGAACCGGGAAGACGTACCTGGCCATGGCCAAGGCGGTCAAGGCCCTGCAGGCCAAGGAAGTGACCCGGATCATCCTCACCCGGCCGGCGGTGGAGGCAGGTGAGCGTCTCGGCTTCCTGCCCGGCACGCTGTACGAGAAGATCGACCCGTACCTGCGCCCGCTCTATGACGCGCTGCACGACATGCTCGACCCGGACTCAATCCCCCGGCTGATGGCCGCGGGCACGATCGAGGTCGCGCCGCTCGCCTACATGCGCGGGCGGACACTCAACGACTCTTTCATCATCCTGGACGAGGCGCAGAACACCTCCGCCGAGCAGATGAAGATGTTCCTCACCCGGCTCGGTTTCGGCTCCCGGATGGTGGTGACCGGGGATGTCACGCAGGTCGACCTGTCGGCAAGCCAGGCGAGCGGGCTGCAGTTGGTCCAGGAGATCCTGGACGGGGTGGAAGATATCCATTTCTCCCGGCTGAACAGTCACGATGTGGTCCGGCACCGGCTGGTGAGCGACATCGTGAACGCCTACGAGGCCTACGACGCGCGGACCAGGGGCACGGGAGGGCGCGCGCAGCGGCTGGCGGGCACCGGACGCCGCGACGGTGACCGCGACCGGGCCCAGCGCGACGCACGCCGGGGCGACTCCCGTGGCGCCGGCCACGGTGCGCAGTGAACGGCCACCGGCTATGAGCATCGAGATCGCCAACGAGTCGGGGACAGCTGTGGACGAGGCCGCGCTGGCGGCGCTGGCCAGGCACGTGCTCGACGCCATGCGGATGCACCCGCTGGCGGAACTGTCCGTTCTGCTGGTGGATACGGCCACCATGGCGGACCTGCACCAGCGCTGGCTCGGTGAGCCCGGGCCCACCGATGTGCTGGCCTTCCCGATGGACGAACTGAGGCCGCCGCCACCGGGAAGCGATCGCGCCGACCGCGCCGAGGCCGGTGCGGAGCCCGGCCTGCTCGGTGATGTCGTGCTCTGCCCGGAGGTGGCCAGCGAGCAGGCCAGGGCGGCGCAGCACCCGATGACGGACGAACTGGAGATGCTGTGCACGCACGGCATCTTGCACCTGCTCGGGTATGACCACGCCGAGCCCGAGGAACGTGCCACGATGTTCGGGCTGCAGAACCGGCTCCTGGACTCCTGGCGTGGCGGGCGCGGTTCTGGCGGAAACGGGACGGGGCAGGACGAATCCGGGTGATGCTGCCATGGCGTGGCTGGTTGCCGGCGCTCTAGTGCTCGCGCTGCTGGCGGGGCTGTGTGCCGGCACCGAGGTCGCCCTGATCCGCGTCTCCCGGGCGGGCGCGCGGGAACTGGCCCGCGCCGGTGAACGGCGCGGGTCGCGGCGGCTCACCGCCGTGCTGGCGGATGCGCCGGTTTACCTGAGCGTGCTGCTGCTTGTGCAGGTCTGCTGTGAGACGGCCGCGACGGTGCTGGTGACGGCCGCGCTGCTGCACTGGATGGGCTCCGGCTGGCGTACGTTCCTCATCGCGGGGGCGGTGATGGCGGCGGTGCTGTTCATCGTGGCCGGGATCGCGCCGCGGACCCTCGGCCGGCAGCATGAGGCCCGGCTGGCGCTCGCCGCCGCCGGCATCCTGTACCCGGTCGTGCGGGTGCTCGGCCCGCTGCCGAGACTGCTGCTCGCGGTCGGCAGCGTGCTCACCCCCCACCGGGGCGGGCGGGACAGCACCCTGGCCTCCGAAGAGGAGTTGCGGGGGCTGGTGGACCTGCTGGAACAGGGCCGGGTCATCGAGCCGGGGGAGCGCGCGATGATCCATTCGGTGTTCGAACTGGGCGAGACCATCGTGCGCGAGGTCATGGTGCCCCGGACCGACATCGTCTTCGTCGAGCGCGGCAAAACCGTGCAGCAGGCACTGTCACTCGCGCTGCGCAGTGGCTTCTCGCGGATCCCCGTAGTCGGCGAGAACGAGGACGACGTCATCGGCATCGCCTACCTCAAGGACATGGTGAACCTCACCCAGGAGCACCGGAACGGGGAATCGGTGCAGAAGGTCGAGTCGGTGATGCGCCCTGCCACGTTCGTGCCCGAGAGCAAGCCCATCGACGTGCTGCTGAGGGAGATGCAGGCTCGCCAGATCCATCTCGCGATCGTGATCGACGAGTACGGCGGGACGGCCGGGCTGGTCACGATCGAGGACATCCTGGAGGAGATCGTCGGCGAGATCGCCGACGAGTACGACCAGGAGCAGCCGACGGTGAACTGGCTTGCCCCCGGGCGTGCCCGGGTGACGGCCCGCCTTCCCGTCACCGACCTGGAAGAACTCTTCGGGGTCAGCATTGAGGCCGAGGATGTGGAGACGGTGGGCGGGCTGCTCGCCCATGCGCTCGGCAGGGTGCCCATCGCCGGCTCGGTGGCGACGGTGGCCGGGCTGACCCTGACCGCCGAGAGCCTGGCCGGGCGGCGGAACAGGATCGGGACGGTGACAGTCGAGCGGCTGCGGCCGGAGGCGGCCAGGGCGGACGGGCAGAACCCCAGTGACCACTAGACTCGGCGCCGTGGGTGATCTCGGCGCGGAAGACCAGAAGATCATCACCCTGGCCCGTTCCGCGCGTGCCCGGGTCGCGGCGGCCGAGGGTGCGGCGGTGCGGGACGAGACCGGCCGGACCTATGCCGCCGCCGCAGTGAACCTGCCCTCGCTCAGGCTGTCGGCGCTGCGGCTGGCGGTGGCGATGGCGGTTTCCAGCGGGGCGGCGGGCCTGGAGGCGGCGGCGCTGGTCAGCGATGCGGACACACCGGACGCCGGTGATCTGGCGGCGGTCCAGGACATCGGCCCCGGGGCGCCGGTCTTCCATGTGGGGACCAACGGTGCCCTGCGCGCCACGCTGACCCCCTGATCGCCGGCACCGGGGCGGTGCGGCTAACGTCCGGTTCATGTCCATGGCCGGCCATGACCTGTCAGCGCCGCCACTGACCCGCACGGAGCCTGGCTGCAGTGGCTGTCCTGACCGCCGCCGCGCGGGAGCCTGGCCGTGGGCCGGGTGCTGCGGCGGGTGCGGGAGAATCATTGCCGTGGGAGCGTCGCGGAGGCCGCAGCGAGCGGGTACGGGTGTGAGCGCGGGCTGGCCCGCGCAGCCGCAGCCACCGGGGGGGCCAGGGGCGCTGCAGTTCAGGTCCGGCTTCGCCTGTTTCGCTGGCCGGCCCAACGTCGGCAAGTCGACACTGATGAACGCTCTCGTCGGCGCGAAGGTGGCGATCACCAGCAGCCGCCCGCAGACCACCCGGCACGCCATCCGGGGGATCGTGAACCGGCCGGATGCCCAGCTGGTCATCATTGACACGCCCGGGCTGCACCGGCCGCGCACCCTGCTCGGGGAGCGGCTGGACAGCCTCGCCCGGTCCACGCTCACCGAGGTGGACGTGATCGGGTTCTGCATCCCGGCACCGGACCGGATCGGCCCCGGCGACAAATACCTGGCCGCCGAGCTCAGCGGGATCGGCAAGACCCCGGTCGTGGCCATCGTCACCAAGACCGACCAGGCCTCGCCGGAGGAGGTGGCCGCACAGCTCGCTGCCGTGGCCGGCCTGGGCGACTGGGCCGACATCGTGCCGGTGTCCGCGGTGACCGGCTTCCAGCTGGAGGTGCTGACCGACGTGCTGGTCTCCCACCTCCCGCCAGGGGTGCCGCTCTACCCGGAGGGTGAGCTCACCGACGAGCCCGAGCAGGTGCTCGTCGCCGAGCTGATCCGGGAGGCGGCGCTGGAAGGGGTCCGCGATGAGCTACCGCACTCCATCGCCGTGATGGTGGAAGAGATGGGGCCGCGGGCCGGCCGCGACGATCTCATCGACGTGTACGCCCAGATGTACGTTGAACGGCCCAGCCAGAAGTCGATCGTCATCGGCGCCAAGGGTGCCCGGCTGAAAGAGGTCGGCACCAGGGCCCGGCAGCAGATCGAGGCGCTGCTGGGTACCAAGGTCTACCTCGACCTGCGGATCAAGGTGGCCAAGGACTGGCAGCGCGATCCCAGGCAGCTTCGCCGGCTGGGCTTCTACGACTGAGCGCGGCGGCCGCGCGCCCCGGGCGGCTCCGGCGCGGCACCGCCGCGGCCCTGTGCGGACGCCGGCCAGGTCAGCACCTCCGCCACCGCGAGCTCCCAGGACGGCCAGTGGTCGAGGAGCTGGAAGCCAAGCTCGGTGTTGATGGCGATCATGTGTGCGTTGGTGTCGGCGTTGCCGGTGAAGACCCGCTCCAGCAGCGGTTCATGGCCGGCCAGCAACTCCAGCATCGCCACCTTGACCAGCAGCCCGAGCCGGTGGCCCCGGTGCGTCCGGGCCACCACCGTCAGTTCCTGGAAGCCGCAGTCCGGCGCCGGCGGCTCGATCCCGAGCTGGGTTATGGCCGCCAGCTCGCCGGTGCGCTCGCAGCAGGCCGCCACGGTGTAGTAGCGCAGCCCCTGGGCGGCCACCCGCGCCTGGTCCTCGCGCACCCGTGCCACGTCCCACTGCTGGCCTTCATCCTCGGCGCTTCGCGGAGCGTCGTTCATCGCCTGGTTGAGGCGGGCTACCTGGACCAGGTACCGGCCGGGGACCGGTCCCTCCCAGGACATCAGCGAGTAGCCAACCGCGGCAGCCTGCGCCTGCGAGCGCAGCCGGGCCAGATGCCCGTCCGGGACGGTCTTCAGCTGCAGGACCCGGCATGCGTCGGAGATGCCCCGCCGGGCGCCCAGCGCCCGGGCGAACGCTTCCCCCGGGGAGCCCTGCCGCGATTCGGCGGTGATCAGCGTGCGCCCCCGCTGGCGCGCCTGCTCCGCCGCGTGCCTGACCAGCCCGGTGCCGATGCCATGCCGCCGGTACGCAGGACCGACCAGCGGGGAAAGGTAGGCCAGATGTGTGTTCTCCCGCTCGGGGAAGGCGAGCGAGTACCAGCCGCAGGCCTGCCCGGCGGCGTCACGGGCAAGCCAGGCCTCCGGGTGGTCCTCCGTCCAGCCCAGGGCCAGCCAGGCGGCGAAGGAGCGCTCGGGCATCGCTGGCCGCCTGGGATCGTCAGCGGGACGCCCCGCCAGGTACATCGCATGACACAGGCGGGCCGTCTCCTGGTCAGCGGCCGGGTCGAATCGCTGGAGGTTCACACCCCCAGCTAACCCAGGCGCGGCCGCCCGGCGCCAGCGAATATCGGGCCGGTGGGCCGGGCCGTCACCAGGGCCGGCGGTGGGATCGGCGTCAGAGCCAGCCTCTTCGTTCGGCTATCTGGATCGCTTCGGCGCGATTACGGGCGCCCAGCTTCTGGACGGCGGCCGACAGGTGGCTGCGGACCGTGCCCTGGGACAGGTGCAGCCGCCCGGCCGGGTCGGTGATCGCATCGTGCCCGCGGGCGGCGATCACGGTCTTCCCGCCGAACCCGTCCGCCGTCAGCCGCCGCGCCACCTCGATCCCGTCCGGGCCGGGCATCTCGATGTCGAGCACCGCCACATCCGGCTGGTGCCGGTGCGCCGTGGCGATGGCCTCATCCCCGCTGGCAGCCACATCATGCCCCACGCAGGCCCGCTCACTGGCTCGCGGGATCGGTGGTCATGACCCGGCACTAAGCACGGAGTTCGCCGGCTGCCCGTCACGCGCATCCCGGGCCGGCCACGACAGATGTCATGGCCGGCGCAAGTGCGACATGATAGGCAAAGAGCGGCACCCCGGTGCAGCAGCGGTGGTCACCGCCGCCGAAGCCCGCCACCAGCACTGAGTTCCAGGAGCGACGATGTTCATAATCATCTGGGGGATCCGGGCGTACTTCCGCACCACCGGCCAGGGGGTGTTCCACTGCCAGCGGTGCGGCGGTGACCGGCCCTACCGGCTGCGCTCCGGGCGGCGGTTCTTCCACCTGTTCTACATCCCGGTCATCCCCCTGAAGAAGGTGGATGACCACGTCCAGTGCACCACCTGCCACACCCGTTACCGCGTGGACGTGCTCGCCCTGCCCACGGCGTCGCAGATGCAGGCGGCGCTGCCGGCCGGGATGCGGGGCGCGGCCTGCGCGATGCTGCGCGCAGGCGACCCGGCCAGCGGGCCGGCCCGGCAGCGCGCACTGGACGCGATCACCGGTTCGGGCGCACAGGGGTACGACGGCGCGGCGCTCGACAGTGATCTCGCCTACGCCTCTGGCGGCGCTGACGCCGCCCTGGCCGCGCTGGGGACGCAACTGGCCGTCCCGGCCCGGGAATGGTTCCTGGCCGAGGTGGTGCGGATCGGGATGGCGGACGGGCCGCTGACCGCCGCCGAGCGGGAGGCCGCCCAGCAGGTCGGGGCCGGCCTGGGCATGACGCAGGCGCAGGCCGTCGGCGTGATCACCCTGACCGAGCAGGGCGCCACCGCCGAGTGAGCCGCCGGCTGGCCCGGCCCGCGCACCACCAGTACCCGCCCGCGCCGGCCGGGGGTGCCGTGCCGTGCCGGCACCGCGACCCGCCCGCGGGTCCTGCCACGCGTGCGCTGGCGTCTGGTAGTGTCGGACGCAATGTTCCGCGGAATGCTCCTTCTTAGCGGCCGCGGCGGGGGCCGATAACGGCCGGCTCCCTCGCCGCGGAGTCCCGGCATGACCGCTGGCCGCCGCCCGACTCGCGAGGGAGCGATTTCTCCGATGCAATCCGAGCATCAGCCTGTACATCAGCAGCCCAGTGGCATGCCCTGCCATCGCTACACCCCCTTTCCCCCAGTAGACCTGCCTGACCGGACCTGGCCCGGCAGGACCATCACGGCCGCGCCGCGGTGGCTTTCGACCGACCTGCGGGACGGCAACCAGGCACTGATCGACCCGATGAGCCCGTCCCGCAAGCGCACCATGTTCGACCTGCTGGTGCGGATGGGTTACAAGGAGATCGAGGTCGGCTTCCCGGCGGCGAGCCAGACCGATTTCGACTTCGTCCGCGGCCTGATCGAAGACGACAAGATCCCCGGCGACGTCCAGATCTCGGTGCTCACCCAGGCGCGCGACGAACTGATCGAGCGGACCGTGCAGTCCCTGGTGGGGGCGCGCCGGGCCACCGTGCACATGTACAACGCGACCGCTCCGCTTTTCCGGCGGGTGGTGTTCGGCGTGGACCGGGCCGAGTGCAGGGCGCTCGCCGTGGAGGGGACCCGGTCGGTGATGAAGTACGCCGAGCAGTACCTGCCGGACTGCGACTTCGGGTACGAGTACTCCCCGGAAATTTTCATGGACACCGAACTGGACTTCGCTGCCGAGATCTGTGAGGCGGTGATGGACGTCTGGCAGCCGGGCCAGGGCCGGGAGATCATCATCAACCTGCCCTGCACGGTGGAGCGGTCGACGCCGAACGTGTACGCAGACCAGATCGAGTGGATGAGCCGCAACCTGTCCCGGCGCGAGCACGTCTGCCTGTCGGTGCACACCCACAACGACCGGGGTACCGCGGTCGCCGACGCCGAACTTGCCGTGCTGGCCGGCGCGGACCGGGTGGAGGGCTGCCTGTTCGGCAACGGTGAGCGGACCGGCAACGTCTGCCTGGTGACCCTCGGCCTGAACCTGTTCAGCCAGGGCATCGACCCGGTGATCGACTTCTCGGACATCGATGAGATCCGGCGCACCGTCGAGTACTGCAACCAGCTGCCTGTCCACCCCCGTCATCCCTACGCCGGCGAACTCGTCTACACCGCGTTCTCCGGGTCGCACCAGGACGCCATCAAGAAGGGGTTCGAGGCGTTCGAGGCCGACGCGGCCGAGGCGGGCGTGGACGTCGCCGACTTCGCCTGGGCCGTTCCCTACCTGCCGATCGACCCGCGCGACGTCGGGCGGACCTATGAGGCGGTCATCCGGGTCAACTCCCAGTCCGGTAAGGGTGGCGTGGCCTACATCATGAAGGCCGGGCACCAGCTGGACCTGCCGCGGCGGCTGCAGATCGAGTTCTCCCGGGTGATCCAGGCCCGCACCGACGCTGAGGGCGGCGAGGTAACGCCGGCCCAGATGTGGGAGGCGTTCGCGGCCGAGTACCTGGCGGCCGGGCCGGTGGCCCTGCAGGCCCACCACACGTCCTCGGTGGTCGACGCCAAGGACGCGCTGACCGTGGAAGTCCACGTTGACGGGCAGACGCGCGAGATCGAGGGAGTGGGCAACGGCCCGATCTCGGCGTTCTGCGACGCGCTGGCTTCGCTCGGGATCACCGTCCGCGTGCTCGACTACACCGAGCACGCCCTGTCCGCGGGCAGCGACGCGCAGGCCGCCGCCTATGTCGAGTGCGACGTCGGCGGGCAGACCATGTGGGGGGCCGGCGTCGACACCAACACGGTGACCGCCTCCCTGCGGGCCGTGCTCTCGGCGGTGAACCGGGCCCGGCGCCAGTAGCGCGGCCGGCGCCGGTGGATCGTTTAGCGGCTGGCCGTCCTTCCGGTCCTTTTCTCCCGGGGTCACTGGGGGCACGGGACCGGGAGGGCGGGGCCAGCCCGGTCATCGCGGATGGGGGCGCCTCCGCGGTGCTAGGCTTTGGCCGCTTTTCCAGCGCCGCCTGACCGCGGAGGTATGGCTGCCGATGACCGGTCCGGGTGCGGCAAGCCCGCCTGCCGTGGTGACGGTACCCGGTTCCGCGCCGGGCCGGGCCCGCGATTTCCGGCTGCGGGGCGCTGTCATCGGCGGCAGCGGCCTGCTCTGGTTACTGGCCTGTGTGCTGCCTGCCCTGCAGCTGCGGACGCAGCCGCCAGGCCCGGACTCCGGCCCATGGCTGGGTGGGGGGCTGCTGGCCATCGGCCCGCTGGGACCCAGGGTCCTCGCGCCGGGACTGGCAGCGCGGCGGGAAACCGGTGTCTGGCTTCGTGCCCTCGGTATCGGCGGCAGGGGCCTTCGGCCCGATGTACCGCCAGTTCGCCTGGTATGCCAACCCGGTACTGGCGGTCGCGCTCTGCCTGCTCGGCACCCGGAAGTGGCGGGCAGCCACCATCACCGCCACCGCGGGCCTGCTGATCGCATTGGACACGGTGGCCTTGCTGCCGTGGATGCCGGAGCGGGGGAGGGACTACTTCTTCGTCTCCCGGCTGCTGCCCGGTTTCTACCTATGGCTGGCCAGCATCGGGCTGGTCGTGGTGGTGGGGCTGGCCGCCCTGCTCCTTCAGTCCTGTGCGGCGCGGCCGCGCAGCCCGCCGGCCACGGCAGCCACAGCGGCCGGCGCGCCCGGGGAAGCCGGTCCTTAAGTGCGGGTCTTGTCCCTGCTGTAGGCGACAATGGCGGGGTGAGCCTGTACCGGGATGACGGGGTCGTGCTGCGCACCCAGAAGCTGGGCGAAGCCGACCGCATCGTCACCGTCCTGGCCCGGCGCACCGGGCGGATCCGCGCCGTGGCCAAGGGGGTGCGCCGGACGAAGTCACGCTTTGGCGCCCGGCTGGAGCCGTTCACCCACGTCGACCTTCTGCTGTACACCGGGCGGTCGCTGGATGTCATCACCCAGGCGGAGACCGTCCGCGCCTACGGTGAGCCGCTGTCCGCCGACTACCCCCGCTACACCAGCGGCACGGCGATGCTGGAAACCGCCGGACGGCTCACCCCGGTCGAGAAAGAGCCAGCGCTGCGCCAGTTCCTCCTGCTGGTCGGCGGGCTGCGGGCGCTGGGGGAGGGGCAGCACGACCCGCGGCTGGTGCTCGATGCCTTCCTGCTGCGCTCACTTGCGGTGGCGGGCTACGCGCCTGCCCTGGCGGAATGCGCCCTGTGCGGCGCGGCCGACCTCGGCGGTGACAGCGGCGGCGGGTCGCGCGCCTTCGCGATCGCGGCCGGCGGCCTGACCTGCCGGTCCTGCCGGCCGCCGGGGGCCGCCACGCCGTCCGTGCACACGGTCGCCCTGATGAGCGCGCTGCTACGGGGAGACTGGGCGTATGCCGACGCGGCGCAGCGCCGCCACCAAGTAGAGTGCAGCGGTCTGGTCGCTGCCCACCTGCAGTGGCATCTGGAGCATTCCATCCGCTCGCTTCGTCATGTGGAGCATGTGTGAGACGCGCCGAGGATCCGGGGTGACCCGGCCCATCCGCCCTCCCGAGCCGCACGCGGGCGGTGCCCGGCCCCCTGACATCCCGCGCGAGTTCCTGCCCCGCCACGTCGCGCTGGTCATGGACGGCAACGGGCGCTGGGCCAAGCAGCGCGGGCTGCCCAGGACCGAGGGCCACAAGCGGGGGGAGTACTCGCTCTTCGACGTGATCATGGGCGCGATCGAGCTGGGCATCCCCTACCTGTCCGCCTACGCGTTCTCCACCGAGAACTGGCGCCGCTCGCCCGACGAAGTCCGTTTTCTCATGGGGTTCAACCGCGACGTCATCCGGCGCCGGCGCGACCAGCTGCATGAGATGGGAGTCCGTGTCCGCTGGGCGGGACGCCGCCCCCGGCTGTGGCGCAGTGTGATCGCAGAACTTGAGGACGCAGAACGCCTGACGGCCGGTAACTCGGTCCTCACTCTCCAGTTCTGCGTGAATTACGGCGGACGGGCCGAGATCGTTGATGCTGCCGCCGCGCTCGCCGCGGACGTGGCCGCCGGGCGGCTGCGTGCCGACAAGATCGATGAGAAAGTGTTCGCCCGCTATCTGGATGAACCCACAGTCCCGGATGTAGATCTTTTTGTCCGGTCATCCGGGGAGCAGCGTATTTCCAACTTCCTGCTCTGGCAATCGGCTTATGCCGAGCTTGTCTTCCTGGACACGCTCTTTCCCGATTTCGACCGGCGGCATTTGTGGCACGCGTGTGAGATCTATGCCAGCCGGGACCGCCGCTACGGGGGCGCCGAGCCGAACCCGCTGCCCGCGTTACCGGCCGGCCTGGATCGCGGCGATCGCGAGGATGCAGGCGACCGTAGCTACGCGCAGTAGCCGGCCACGGGCAGTCAGGGCGGGCCAGGACAGGTAGCCGAGCCAGCCCAGGACCAGCGCGACCAGTGCCAGGGCCGTGGCGCCGATCCAACCGGGCACGGCAAAACCCGTTATCAGCAGGGCAAGCATGACCAGCGGTGGCAGCCAGCGCGGCAGCTGGTGCAAGAACACCAGCGGCGTGGCGCTGGACCGCTCCATCGCCGAGCGGGTGCTGCCGGCGCCCGCCGTATAGAGGCTGTCACCGGCTGGCAGGGGCCTGCCTGCCTGGGACTGCGGCTTGCCGCCACGGGGCGCGGACCCGCCAGTGCGCGGCTGCGGCCCACCCGCCCGGGACAGGTTCCCGCGGGGACGCTGCCCGCCGGCCGGTGGCCGCCGGCGCCCTGGCGTGGTCATTCGGCTGTCCTTACTCATCGGCCCCGATGACCTTTCTCTCATGCCGTCACATTTCCCGCCAAACATACGCCCCACTGTCACGTCCACCCGCATTGGTGCGCATGTTCTCCGGATATTGCGGGAACAGGGACTTGTCAGGGGGCTTCTCACACTCGTGGCGAGTGTGCCGTCATCGCATGCGGGGGAATGCAGATGCGACGCGTAGCCACGCTCATCGTGGCCATCGGACTTACTGTAACCGGAATCGGGACCAGCGCCGCACTAGGGCATGCTGGGCCCGCGCGGCCAGCAGCGACTGCGCGGCTGACCGGGCTGGCGCTGCGGGCCGGCCCGGGCGTGACCGTGCCAGCCAAGGTCGTTCGTTTCGAGGGGTATGTGATCGATGTACCGGCGAGCTGGCCTGTCTACCGGCTCGACCGTGATCATGCCCGCTGCGTCAGGTACGACCAGCACGCCGTCTATCTCGGCCGGCCCGGAAGCGACCAGCAGTGCCCGGCCCACCTGGTCGGGCGGGTCGAAACCATCAGCCTGGCCCCGGGCGCCTCAGGTGGGCCGGGCATCCCGGCCTCGCCCCAGCCGCCCGGCCCGCAGTGGCAGGCGGCGGCGTCCGGGCTGTCCCTGGGCCAGCTTCAGGCGGGCGGGGTGGTGCTGCAGGACCCGCAGGACCATCAGTTCTGGGGTTCGTTCTCTCACCAGGGGCTGACGATCTCCGCGACCTACGGCACCGACGCCGGACTGGTCGGCCAGATCATCCGCACCCTGCGCTGGTCCGGAGCGGCCCCGCAGGCCGGCCCGGGTCAGGCCGGCCCGGGAAGCGCGGGCGGCCAGCCAGCGCCGGCAGGGCACCCGGCGGCGGCCAGCCGGGCTCACGCGGCCCCGGCTGTCCTGACCCGGGCCGCGAGGCGGAACCGGCCAGCCCTGCCCGGGGCCGGGTCCCGCCGCCATTTCGGGCGCGGCATCCAGCATGGCTTCGATGTCTGCGCGACCCCATCAGTGGCGACGATGCGGAAGTGGCGCCAGGTGTTCTCGGCCATCGCCATCTACATCGGGGGGCCCGAGGCGGCCTGCGGCCTTGGCAACCTGTCGGCAAGCTGGGTGCGGACGGTCACCGGCATGGGCTGGTCGCTGATCCCGACCTACGTCGGGCGGCAGGCGCCGTGCACCAGGTTCTCGGTGCGGATCCGCAAGGGCCATGCCCACGTGGAGGGCATGGCCGCGGCCAGGGACGCGATCGCGCTGGCAGCCTCGCTGGGCATCGGCCGCGGCGCCCCGATCTACGACGACATGGAGTTCTACAACGACCGCAATGGCGTCTGCCGCCGTCAGGTGCTCTCCTTCCTCAACAGCTGGACACGGGAACTGCACCGGCGCGGCTACGTGTCCGGGGTCTACTCCAGCGCCGACGCGGGAGTGAAGAACCTGGGCCAGTCAGCCAGTGTCTACCAGTGGCGGCTGGCCAAGCCCGATTCGGTCTGGTTCGGGCTCTGGGACGGGCATGCCAACCTGAGGGGAATGCCCTACCTGCTGCCGTCCTGGTGGTCTCGCGGCCACCGCATCAAGCAGTACATGGGCAGTCACCGGCGCCGGATCGGTGGCGTCACCCTCGACATCGATTCCGACATGGTGCGGGGCGCGGTGTACCGGTAAGGCCAGTGCCGGGGGGCCGCCGGGCCGGGCCTCCCGGGGCCGCTGGGCCCGGCCCGGCCGGGGACCGCCGCGCCCGGCTGTCCTGCACAAGCCCACCCCGGATCGGGGCTAAGCTTGGCGGACGCACCCCTTCTACGGGGCTCATCCACGCCCGCCGACCGCCAGCCGGATGGAGTTTCCCATGGCCCGTCGCAGTGACCACATGGACACGATCGTCAGCCTCTGCAAGCGCCGCGGCTTCGTGTACCCCTCCAGCGAGATCTACGGAGGCTTGCGCGCTTCCTGGGACTACGGCCCGCTCGGCGTGGAGATGAAGAACAACGTCAAGCGGCAGTGGTGGAAGGCCATGGTCACCGAGCGTGACGACATTGTCGGCCTGGACTCCAGCGTCATCCTCGCCCGCGAGGTATGGGAAGCCAGCGGCCACGTCACCGAGTTCGTGGACCCGCTGACCGAGTGCCAGTCCTGTCACAAGCGGTTCCGCGCCGATCACCTGACCGAGGCCTACCAGGAGCGGCACGGCCACCCGCCGGAGCATGGGCTCGCCGATGTCGCCTGCCCGAACTGCGGCACCCGGGGTGCGTTCACCGAGCCGCGCATGTTCAACGGGCTGCTGCGGACGTTCCTGGGTGCCACCGAGGACGAGTCGGGCCTGGCCTACCTGCGGCCGGAGACGGCGCAGGGCATCTTCATCAACTACCGCAACGTCCTGCAGACCTCCCGCAAGAAGATCCCGTTCGGGATCGGCCAGATCGGCAAGTCGTTCCGCAACGAGATCACGCCGGGCAACTTCATCTTCCGCACCCGCGAGTTCGAGCAGATGGAGATGGAGTTCTTCGTCAAGCCCGGGACCGACGAGGAGTGGCACGAGCACTGGATCGCGGCGAGGTTCGGCTGGTACGTGGACCTCGGTGTGCGCAAGGAGAACCTGCGCCTGTACGAGCACCCGGCGGAGGCGCGCTCCCACTACTCCAAGCGGACCGTGGACGTCGAGTACCGCTACGGCTTCCCGGGCACCGAATGGGGCGAACTGGAAGGCATCGCCAACCGCACCGACTTCGACCTGAGCACCCACGCGCGTGTCTCCGGCCAGGACATGTCGTACCTGGACCAGGACTCCGGCGAACGGTACGTCCCGTACGTGATCGAGCCGGCGGCCGGGGTGGACAGGTCCATGCTGGTGTTCCTCATGGACGCCTACGCCGAGGACGAGGCGCCGGACGCCAAGGGCAGCATGGAGAAGCGGACCGTGCTCCGGCTTGATCACCGGATCGCGCCGGTGAAGGCCGCGGTGCTGCCACTGTCGCGCAACGCGGATCTGTCACCGAAGGCCCGTGACCTGGCCGCGCAACTACGCAAGCGGTGGAACATCGACTTCGACGACGCGAGCGCGATCGGCCGCCGCTACCGCCGCCAGGACGAGATCGGCACGCCCTACTGCGTCACCGTCGACTTCGACACCCTGACCGACCAGGCGGTGACGGTCCGGGAACGGGACTCGATGCAGCAGGTCAGGATCGGCATCGACAACCTGGAGTCCTACCTTTCCGAACGCCTCGCGGGCTGCTGACCGCCGCCTCACCCCGGCTGGCCGGTGGCGAGCAGGGCATCGGTGACTGCTGCCAGGGATCCCTCGCCGGCTGCCGCGGGAGTCCTTGGGAGGCGGGTGAAGATCTGGGCTGCTGAGCGGTGGAAGCCGTCCGGGAGGCTGGCGGCGGCCATGGTGGCGGCGATCTCCTCCATCTCCGCTGCCCAGCGCCAGCCTTTGCCGGCCGCTGAGCTGGCCGCGGCCTCGGAGCGGGCGGGCAGGGCCGGCTGGGACTGCTGCCACTCGGCGAGCAGGGCCGCCTCGACATCTTCGGCGCGCGCGAGCGCGCGGATGGCCAGCAGCAGCGCGGCCGTGCCCTTGGTCCAGGCGGCATAGGCCATCTTGAGGGCGGAGGCCTGGCCGGGCCGGTCGCTGATCACCCGGGCGTCCAGCGCCGTGCCGGCGAACAAGCCCGCGATCTCCCCGGCCCGCGGGCCTGACAGGTACAGGCGGGTCTCCCCCCCACTTATGGGGGGGGGGGCGGTGATGCCCCCCCCCACGTAGCCGGCGCCGCTGGCTTCCACGATCCGGGCAACCTCGCGCGCCGTGGCCGGCGAGACAGCGTTGGCGTCGACATAAACCCCGGAGAACCGGTGGGCCGGCCCAGCGGGCCGGGGCCCGCCGGGCACCGGCTGATCCGGCCCCGGCGTTCCGGTCACCGAACGCGCGACGGCGAGCGCAGCCTGCGGCGGGCAGATCGACAGGATCACACCGGCCTGGCCGGCCAGTCCGGCGACGGTGCCGGCATCGCGCAGCCCGGTGGCCGCTGCCCGGCCGGCGCTGGCCCGGCTGCGGCCGTCCGACGCCCACAGCACCCCGAAGCCTTGCCGCGTGAGGCAAGCGCCAACGGCGGAACCCATCTCACCCGGGTGGAGCAACCCGATCGTCACCTTGCGCACATGTCCTCCCGGCGTAGCTGACCACTGCCTGATGGCCATTGTCCGCGCCGGGGTGGTGTGAGCTACCAGACCGGCCAGGAGAGCGGGCCGGGGTGTGGTGCCCCGGGAAGCGGGGTGAACCCTTTCGGGGTCAGGACACCGAACTCAACGCCGTAACCGGCCGCATTGATGCTGCGTGGCTCCCGGGTTGGCACTCCTGGTTTGTGGGCCAGCACGATCAGCGTGCTGCCCGAGGAACTGGTCCACAGCACGTCCTGGACCTGGCCCGGATACAGCCCCGGGAGCCGCCACCGGCCCAGGACAGCCACTGCTTTCCCGGTGGCTGCGGAGAACTCTGTGAACGCCAGTTCGCTGGACAGCGGGTGCTTGGTCGCCGACACGGTGGCGGCGACGATCCTGGCGCCGTCGGGAGTAATGATGGCGCTGAAGCCGAAGATGACGTTGCTGATCTTTCCATGCACGTAATGCCAGGTCGCCCCGTCGCCCGGCCACTGCAGGACAAGCCTGCTGGCCGCCCGGAGGCTGCCGCCCGGCGTGGCGGTGTCCAGCAGCCGCAGGTCGATGTTGTTCCCCGCCACCCATTGCTGGAACGCGAGCGTCCGCCCGTCCGCGGTCCAGGACAGCACCTCACCGTTGCCGCCGGCGTTGTTGGTGATCGGCCCGCCCCCCGGCCAGGTCCACCCCCGCTCCGATCCGGTAGCCAGGGTGAAGATCTGGCTCTCCGGTCCCGGCCCGCCACCGTTGCCGCCGCGCAGCGCCACCGCGAGCTTGCTGCTATCGGGGGAGAGCGCGGCGTCCGAGATTTCCGCGTTCGCTGGTTCGTGCGGGGTCAGCAGCGGTGTCAGGCGGGGGGTGCGCCCATCTGGGCCGATGTGAAGCAGGAAGAACTTGGGCGGTCCGGTCCCCACGAACGTGCCTCGCTGCCTGTGCGTGACCTCCCATTGCCCCGCCACGAGGAGAAACGTGTGGTTGTCACCGGCCGGCCGCACTAGTTCGAACGTGCGGTAGGGGCGGGGTGGGGTGACCGTGCCGAGCACCGCGCCGGTGGCAGTTGCCCGGATCACGGCGGACTGCGGCTGGACGACGCTGGGATTGGGGATCTTGCCCTCAAGGGCGATGTAGAAAGGCGGGACGCGGGCGAAAGGGCCTCGCTGGCCGCCAGTGGGCCCGGCCCGGGGCTTGGGGGCGTGGATGGCGCCGGCGACGGCCAGCGAGCCGGCCACCACGGCGGCCACGGCGGCGGCCGCCGCCAGCGGCGCGAACTGGTGCCAGCCGGTGCGGCCCCCGAAGGCGGCGCGCCGGCCGGACCGGCGGCCGGTGGGCAACCGCAGCGGCGGAACGCCTTGCGCGGGAATCTCCGCGGCCGTCTGCGCGAAGGCCGCGCGGATCTTGTCTTCCATGACGTTCATGAGCCCTCCCCGAGCATGCGGCCCAGCGACGCGAGCGCCCGGTGCGTAGCGGAGCGGACGGTGCTCTGGCCAATCCCCATCGTGGCGGCGATCTCCTCTTCGGGCAGTTCCAGGTAGAACCGCAGCACCAGCGCCTCCCGCTGGCGGGGCGGCAGGCGCCGCCCCGCCGCCATAACCTGCTGGCGTTCCTCGCCGCTGAGGACCGCGGTCTCAGCGGAGATCTCCGGGATCTGGGTACCGGCCAGCGACGGCTCTGCACTGGGCGAGGTGCGCCGCGTGAGTTTGCGCCGCAGCGCCGACCGGCAGCCGTTGAGCACCGAGGAGTGCAGGTAACGCTGCGCGTTGCTGGAATCGGATAGCTGGCCCCAGCGCCGGTACAGCCCGCAGAACGCCTCCTGCACGATGTCCTCGGCGCTTCCCCGGTCGCCCACCATGATGTGGGCCAGCCGGATCAGCCGCAGCGCATGCGCCTGGTAGAGCGCCGTCACGGTCACCTCGGCGGTTGCCCCCTGGAAAGCGGGCACCTCCGCCCCCACCTCCCGGACGCCGGTCCCGTCCGCCAACATCGCCTCCCGGCGGGTTCGCCCCCCGGCGGCGCTCCCGGCCGTGGCTGCCGGCCTGCCGGTGGCGGGATCCCGCTGATGGATGTTCATGCCACTGCAGACGCGCAGATGCCGTTCCCGCTGCCTGGTCCGGCGGAACTGTTACCGCTCCGCCATGTCACCCAGGTTGAACAGCACCCGCCAATCGGTGAACAGCTTGGGCAGTGGGCGGGGGGCGTGCCCAGCACTCACCAGCAGCACGCGCATATAGGCGTGGACGCGCTTGTGGTGGGGGCCAGGTTTGCGGGGAACCCAGAAGATGGAGCTGAGCAGCATTCGCTGCCCGGTGTGACTGATCCACAGCGGCTGGATGCCGGCGTAGGTCCCGCCCCCGAGGTGCGCTGAGGTGAACAGCACACCGGTAGGCAGGCCGGTCCTGGCCGAGAAGGCGACCACCGAACCCTGCGGGAGGCGCTGCCCGTGCACCGTGCCCGTGCCGTGCTGCTCGATCCCGGTCACGGTGCTCCCGTCCGGGCTGATCACCAGTGTCCCGAAGGTGCCGGCCGGGTTGTGCCGTGCCAGCACGGGCCTTCCGGCGAGCAGGTTGCTGCCGGGCGCTGCGGTGTCGAGCAACCAGAGCCCCGAGGCGGGCCCGGGCCCCCGGTAGGCCTGCCAGTCCAACGCCACCGTGTGCCCGTCAGCCAGCCAGGAGATCCGATCGAGCGAGCCGGCGGCAGTCGTGGTCCAGGTCCTCCGCTGGCCGGTCACGGTGGAGGCGACCTCCAGTGTCCGGACGTAGCCCGCCGTCCCGGTCTGGGTCCAGGTCGCGATGGCCAGCCGGCTGCCGTCCGGCGACGGGCTGATCACGTTCAGCCGCTCTGAGACAGGCGGGATGGGCAGTTTGCTGACGTCGGTCCCGGTCCTGGTGAGGGTGATCCGGTAGAACGAGGCGACACCTTTCGGGTAACTCCAGACGCAGGGGATGGCTGCGGTCTGGCTGCCTGTGCCGCGAGCAGCGCCGGAGCGCTGCCCGGCTGCCCGGCTGGCCGGGGAGCCGGAGGACGGGGAGTGGACTGCCTTGTGGCACAGCGGGGGGACGAGGGCCTCGTAGAAGGTGCGGCCATCGCTGCCGGCGGCCTCCCGCCCCGGGAGGCCCGGCAGTCTGGGTTCAGCGACTATCTGCCCGGAGGCCGACGAGACGATGCTGGTGCCCACGTCCGAGATGAAGAACGGTGGCAGCCCGGCCACGGTCGCTGGATGGAGCAGATGGCTGCCGGAATGCGGGTGCCCGATGAGCAGTTCCCGGTGCCCTGAGCCGACGACGTCCATCGTCCAGAGGATCACGGCCACGGCGGCGGCGGCGGCTAGCGGCGCCGCCCAGGCAGGCATCCGGCGGGAGCGCCAGCGACCATGAGTTGCGCGCCAGCCCCGGGCGTCAGTGCGGCTTGCGGCCAGGCTCTGGAGCGTGCCGCCGCTGTCCTCCGGCAGGCGCAGCGGTGGTGCGCTGCCGGGGGCGACCGTGCCGGCCGCTGCCCTCGTGGCTGCCCGCAGGCGGTCTTCGATCGGGGTCATCGTGCCTCCTGGACCAGGCGCCCGAGCGCGGCCAGCGCCCGGGAGGTGGTGGACTTGACGGTGCCCTGGCTGACCCCCATGGACTGGGCGATCTCGGGTTCGGCCAGTTCGAGGTAGTACCGGAGCACCAGGGCTTCGCGCTGGCGGTCCGGCAGTCTGCGCAGTGCGGCCAGTACCTCCCGGTGCTCCTCGCTGACCAGGGCCGAGGCCTCCGCTGACTCGGCGGTCTCCAACGGCCGGGCTCCGGCCGCGACCCGAGCCTGCCGCCTGTTCCGGTGCCGCAGCAGCGTGCGGCACCCGTTGAGCACGGAGGACCGCACGTAGGGCAGCGCGTTGGCCTGAGCGGACAGGTGCTCCCAGCGCCGGTACAGCCCGCAGAACGCCTCCTGCACCACGTCCTCCGCCGCCTCGCGGTCGCCGAGCATCACGACCGCGAGGCGGATCAGGCCCACGGCGTGTGCCTGGTACAAGGCCGTGACGGCCTGCCGGGCGTCACCTGGCAGGTCTACCCGGCGGGGCCAGGACCCCTGGCGCGTCGTGTCAGTGTCCACGCATCAGAGACGCCCGCCCGGCCCGGTGGTTGCCTGGCAGCCGGCGCCGGCTCCGGGTTTCTTCCCAGACGGAACGGGACTTTCGGCTCTGACATGTGTGAGCTGACGCCGGGAAAACTGATGGCTGGGGGAGGTTGGGCAATGAACCAGTTCCGTTATGTTCGGTTTTTCGACGAGTTCGGGATCGATGATGTCCCACTGGTCGGGGGGAAGAACGCCTCGCTTGGCGAGATGTACCGCAAACTCACCTCCGAGGGCCTGCGGGTCCCGAACGGGTTTGCCATCACCGCCGGTGCCTACCGCTACATGCTGGACGAGGCGGGTGCCTGGGATGGCCTGCACGAGGCGCTGGACAGCCTGGACCCAGCCGACGTCACCGGGCTGGCGCGGGCCGGGAAGCAGGCCAGGGAGATCGTTTACGGCGCGGGCCTGCCCGCAGACCTGCAACGGGAGGTTCTGGACGGCTACCGGCGCCTGCAGGATGAATACGGCGAGGACGTGAGCCTGGCCGTGCGGAGTTCGGCCACTTCGGAGGACCTCCCGACCGCGAGCTTCGCCGGCCAGCATGAGACATTCCTCAACATCAAGGGCGAGGAGAGCCTGCTCGACGCGTGCCGCCGGTGCTTCGCCAGCCTGTTCACCGACCGTGGCATTCACTACCGCATCGACCAGGGATTCGACCACTTCCGGGTAGCGCTGTCGATCGGCGTGATGAAGATGGTGCGCTCCGACCTGGCCGCGGCGGGCGTCACGTTCACCCTTGACACCGAGTCCGGCTTCCGCGACGTCGTGTTCACCACCGCTTCCTACGGGCTGGGCGAGAACATCGTGCAGGGCGCGGTCGAGCCGGACGAGTTCTACGTCCACAAGCCGACCTTCGCCGAGGGCCACCGCGCCGTGCTCCGCCGCCTGCTTGGGGACAAGGCGGTGAAGATGGTCCTGGTCGAAGGAGAAACCAGGCACACCACCCGCAATGTCCCCACCCCGAAGGCAGACCGTGAGCGCTATTGCCTCAGCGACGCCGAGGTCCTCGAACTCGCGGACTACGCGCTGAAGATCGAACGGCACTACGGGCGGCCGATGGACATCGAATGGGCCAAGGACGGCATCGACGGCAAGCTCTACCTGGTCCAGGCCCGGCCGGAGACGGTGGCCTCCCAGCGAAAGGTGACCACCCTGGAGACCTATGTCCTGGACGGCCAGGGCGAGGTCATCGCGGAGGGGCGTTCGGTGGGCGAGAAGATCGCCGCGGGCACCGCCCATCTCATCACCAACCTCCCGCAGTTGACTGAGTTCAAGCCGGGCGAGGTCCTGGTGGCGGACACCACGACACCGGACTGGGAACCGGTCATGAAGACCGCAGCCGCCATCGTCACCAACCGGGGCGGGCGCACCTGCCACGCGGCCATCATCGCCCGTGAACTCGGCATCCCGGCGGTGGTCGGGGTGGGCGATGCGAGCACCCGGCTCACGAGCGGTGAGAAGGTCACGGTTTCCTGCGCCGGGGGAGACACCGGGCGGATCTACCGCGGCGAGGTGGCCTTCCACGTGGACCGCACCGAGGTGACCGACGTCGCCCGCCCGGCCACCAAGATCATGATCAACCTGGGTAACCCTGACCTCGCCTTCAAGACCTCCTTCCTGCCCAACGACGGCGTGGGGCTGGCCCGGATGGAGTTCATCATCAGCGAGTCGATCAAGGCGCATCCGCTCGCCCTGCTCCATCCCGAGCAGGTGACCGACCCGCAGGCCCGCGCGGAACTCGCACGGCTCACGCGCGGATACCCCGATGGCGAGACTTTCTTCGTGGAGCGTCTCGCCGAAGGCATCGGCACCATCGCCGCCGCCTTCTGGCCCAAGCCCGTGGTCGTGCGGATGTCCGACTTCAAGACCAACGAGTACGCGAGCCTCGTCGGCGGCACCGGGTTCGAGCCCGCCGAAGCCAACCCCATGCTCGGCTTCCGTGGTGCATCCCGTTACGCCCACCCCGCCTACACCGAGGGGTTCGCCCTTGAGTGCCGCGCCATGCGGCGTGTGCGCGAGGAGATGGGCCTGACCAACGTCGTGCTGATGCTTCCGTTCGTGCGCCGGGTGGCCGAGGCCGAGCAGGTGCTGGCCCGGATGGCCGAACTCGGCCTGCGGCGCGGCGAGAACGGGCTGCAGGTCTACGCGATGTGCGAGATCCCGAACAACGTCATCCTCATCGACGCCTTCGCCGCTCACTTCGACGGCTTCTCGATCGGCTCGAACGACCTCACCCAGCTCACCCTGGGCGTGGACCGTGACAGTGAGATCGTGGCCTTCGACTACGACGAGCGTGACGAGGGCGTGAAGGAGATGATCCGGCTCGCCGTCGAGGGATGCCGCCGCAACGGCATCCACTCCGGGCTCTGTGGCCAGGCGCCCTCCGACTACCCGGACATGGCCGAGTACCTGGTCCAGCTCGGCATCGACTCCATGAGCCTCAACCCCGATACCGTGCTCAAGACGACGCAGCAGATCCTTGACCTGGAAAGCCGGATCGGGCGCGCCGGCGGGTAGGCGTCGACAGGCATAACGGCGGCCTGGACCGGTAGAGTTCAGGACGGGCCGTGAGGCCGTCATCACTATTCACTGATCCGGACGCATCCCGGCTGCCGATCACGCCGGGACCGGCGCAAGGAGAGCGTGCTGTGTCGAAGCTCGTCTATGACTTCAGCGAGGGTAACAAGGACCTGAAGGACCTGCTCGGCGGCAAGGGGGCGAACCTTGCCGAGATGACGAACCTTGGCCTGCCTGTGCCGCCGGGGTTCATCATCAGCACCGACGCCTGCCGCCACTACCTGCGCCATGGCGATGTTCCCCCGGGCCTGGCCGACGAGATCGGCGAGCACCTGGCCCGGCTTGAGGACGCGATGGGCCGCAGCCTCGGTGACCCGTCCGACCCGCTGCTGGTCAGCGTCCGCTCCGGCGCCAAGTTCTCCATGCCTGGGATGATGGAGACGGTGCTGAACGTCGGCCTGTCCGACGAATCCGTGCATGGCCTCGCCCGGCAGGCAGGCAACGAGCGCTTCGCCTGGGACTCCTACCGGCGGCTGATCCAGATGTTCGGCAAGACCGTGCTGGGCATCGACGGGGAGGCCTTCGAGCACGCGCTGGACGCGGCCAAGAAGGCCAAGGGCACCACGAACGACCTCGATCTCGACGCCTACGACCTGCGCATGCTCACCGAGAGCTTCAAGGGGATCGTCAAGGAGCGGACGGGCATGCACTTCCCGCAGGACCCGCGGGAGCAGATGGAGCACGCGATCCGGGCCGTTTTCAACTCGTGGAACGCGGACCGGGCCGTGCTCTACCGCCGCCAGGAGCGCATCCCCGCCGACCTCGGCACCGCGGTCAACGTAGTGGCGATGGTCTTCGGCAACCTCGGCCTGGACTCCGGCACCGGGGTCGCGTTCACCCGCGACCCCGCCAGCGGCCAGCAGGGCATCTACGGCGACTACCTGCAGAACGCGCAGGGCGAGGATGTGGTGGCCGGCATCCGCAACACCGTCCCGCTGCAGGACCTGGAGCGGATCGACGCCGCCTGCTACAAGCAGCTGCTGCAGATCATGGAGACGCTGGAGAACCACTACCGCGACCTGTGCGACATCGAGTTCACCATCGAGCGCGGCAAGCTCTGGATGCTCCAGACCCGGGTGGGCAAGCGCACCGCCGAGGCGGCGTTCCGCATCGCCACCCAGCTGGTCGACCAGGGCCTGATCGACATGGACGAGGCGCTGACCCGGGTCACCGGCGAGCAGCTCGCCCGGCTGATGTTCCCCCGCTTCCACACCGATCACGAGGCCACGAAGATCACGACCGGGGTCAGCGCGTCACCCGGCGCCGCCGTCGGCAAAGTCGTGTTCGACTCCGCCCGCGCGGTCGAGCGCGCCGCCGCCGGCGACGACGTGATCCTGGTCCGCCGCGAGACCAACCCCGACGACCTGCACGGCATGATCGCCGCCAGAGGCATCCTCACAAGCCGGGGCGGCAAGACCAGCCACGCCGCTGTGGTCGCCCGTGGTATGGGCAAGACAGCGGTCTGCGGGGCGGACGAACTCGAGGTCGACATCGCGGGCCGCAAACTCACCGCACCCGGCGGGATCGTCGTCTCCGAGGGCGACGTCATTTCCATCGACGGGACCAGCGGAGAGGTCTACCTGGGCGAGGCGCCGGTCGCTCCCTCCCCGGTCGTCAGCTATTTCGAGGGCCACCTCGATCCGCACTCCGATGAGCTGGTCACGGCCGTCGAACGGATCATGAAGCACGCTGACGCCCGCCGCCCCCTGGGCGTGCACGCCAACGCCGCACCGCGTGAGGACTGCGGGCGGGGCCGCCCGCACGGCGCGCGCGCGGTGGGGCTGGCCAGCGACGCGCCAACGCTCACGGGGCCGCCGCGCCGGCTCGGCGACGAGCTGCACCCGGTTCGAGAG
>OFGV01000017.1_pt1 | contig 24841 bp, 21 predicted proteins | sample 1521911 | NCBI WGS metagenome assembly OFGV01 (sample SAMEA2553413, study PRJEB24118) | soil metagenome
CGCCCGGGGTGCGCGGGACAAGGGTGCAGGCGGGGGGGAACGACGGGGGGGAGCGGAGGGCCAGGGAAGCCGGAAAGGCGGCCCGGGCGGCGGAGGGGCCCCACGGGGGAGAAGGAAACCCGGAGGGCGGGGAGGGGACCGGAGAACGCAGGCGTGGCCCCCCCCCCGGCAAGCGGGGAAAGCCGGGGGGGGGCGGCCTGGATGGAGCCGCCCGCCACTGCGCCGGTGTGGCTGAACAGTGACGCGGCGACGAACAGCATCGCCAGGTTGATCAGGCCGGCGGCACCGAGTGCGACCACCACGTCGAGGCGCTGGAAACGCAGCAGTTCGCGGCGCTCGCCGTCGTCGTGGCAGGACACCCTGGACTTCGTCAGTGCCGAATGCAGGTAGATGACGTGCGGCATGACGGTCGCCCCGATGATGCCGGCGACAAGCAGCAGGCTGCCGGAGCCGGTGAAACCGGGGACCAGGCCGGCCGCGGCGCCTGCCGGGTCGGTGCCGACCGCCGCGAGATCGTAGCCGAATCCGAGCAGGACGATGCCGAGCAGGCCGGCGATCGCCAGTTCGAAACGGCGGTATCCCCGCTGGTCGAGGGCGAGGATCCCGAACGCGACCACCGCGGTCATGGGGCCCGCTGCCAGCAGTGGCACGCCGAAGATCAGGTTCAGCCCGATCGCCGCGCCGACAAATTCCGCCAGGTCGGTCGCCATGGCGATCAGCTCGGCCTGTACCCACAGGCCGGCCGAGACCGCTTTGGGCAGGTGCCGGCGGCATAGCTCGGGCAGATCCCGCCCGGTGGCGACACCCACCTTCGCGGACAGGTACTGCACGAGCATGGCCATCAGGTTGGCGGCCACGATCACCCACGCCAGCGTGTACCCGAACTGTGCGCCGGCCGAGAAATTGGTTGCGAAATTGCCGGGGTCGACGTAGGCGACCGCCGCCACGAAGGCCGGGCCGAGCAGGGACAGCACGCCGCGGACCCGGCCCCGCGAACGCAGCAGGCTCAGCCCGCTGGGGCCGGCCTCCGCAGCGCCGGGCACGCCAGCGCCGACCGCCGGCCTGCGACCCACCCCAGCGCCGACCGCCACACCGGGGGCGCATCTGGGGACGGCCGCCGGCGGCGGCGGCCGCAGCGCTGACCCGGCCGACGGCGCCGTCAAGGTCAGCCGACCGACGGGCCGAGCCCGAGCGACTGCGGCGTGCTGGAATCGGGCGAGGGCTGGTGCAGGCCCTCGTCGAGCGAGCCGAATTCGGTCATCAGCGCCCGGCTGCCACCCCAGGGTGTCTGCTCCTCCGCTACCAGGGTGTTGGTGGTGAGCAGAAGCCCGGCCACGGAGGCACCGTTCTGCAGCGCGGAGCGGGCGACCCGCAGCGGGTCGATGATGCCCATCTCGATCATGTTCCCGAACCGGCCGGCCAGGGCGTCGAACCCCTCGTCGGTGCCCATCTGCGCCATCCGTGCGACCACCTCCTGGCCGGAGTAGCCCGCGTTGGTGGCGATGAGGTAAGCGGGCTCGGTCAGGACGCGGCGGACGATGTCGACCCCGGTCGCGTAGTCGTCTTTGACCTGCAGGTCGTCCAGGGCAGGCTCGGCATGCATCAGGGCCGCCCCGCCGCCGGCCACGATGCCCTCGGCCATCGCGGCCCTGGTGGCGGACAGCGCGTCCTCAACCCGGTGCTGCAATTCCTTCAGCTCGGCGTTGGTCGGCGCCCCGACCCCGATCACCGCCACCTTGCCGGTCAGCGCCCCGATCCGCTCGGTGAGCACGTCCTCATCCACCCCGAAGGTGGCCCGTTCCAGCTCGGCCCGCAGCTGGGTGACCCGGAACGCGACTTCGTCGGCGGAGCCGGCCCCGTTGATGATGGCGGTCCGGTCAGCGTTGACCCGGACCTGCGCTGCCCGCCCGAGCTGGTCGATCGTCATCGTCTCCAGCGTGAACCCGGAGTGCTTACTGTAAACGGCGCCGCCGGTGATCGCCGCGATGTCCTCCAGCTTGTGCAGCCGCCGGTCGCCGAAGCCCGGGGCCCGCACCGCGACACACTGGAAGACCCGGTTGACGTGGTTGTGCACGAGCATGGACAGTGCTGTGCCCTCGACTGTCTCGGCGACGATGACCAGCGGGCGCGGCGCCCGCATGATCTTGTCGAGGATCGGCATCAGCTGCTGGACCTTGGAGATCTTCTCGCTGCACAGCAGGATGTACGGGTCGTCGACGATCGCTTCGAGGCTGGCGGGATTGGTCACCATGTACGGCGACAGGTACCCGTTGTCGAACTCGAAGCCCTCGACGAAGTCGACGCTCATCCCGTGCGTGGCCGACTCCTGCACGGTGACGATGCCGCCGTCGCCGACGGTGTGCAGCGCCTTGGCGATCACCGCGCCGACCGTGTCGTCGTCGTTCGCCGAGATCGCCGCCACCCGTGCGTAGTCCTGCTCGGTGACCACCGGGTGGGCGACGCGCTGCAGGTGCTCGACAAGCCGGCCGACGGCCAGGTCGATGCCCCGCTTGACCAGCACCGGGTTGGCCCCGTTACCGATCGCCTTCATGCCCTCCCGGACGATGCCCTGGGCGATCACCGTCGCCGTGGTGGTGCCGTCACCGACGATGTCGTTGGTCTTGATCGCCGCTTCCTTGACCAGCTGGGCGCCCATGTTCTCGAACTGGTCCTTCAGGTGGATCTCCCGGGCGATCGTCACCCCGTCATTGGTGATCACGGGCGACCCGGTGATCTTCTCCAGGATGACGTTGCGCCCCTTGGGCCCCAGCGTGGACTTGACCGCCTCGGCCAGCTGATCCACGCCGGCCAGCAGCAGGCTGCGGGCTTCCGCACCGAAACGCAGTTCCTTCGCCATGGCTTTCTCCTCGGGCTCCTGGGGGCTGATGGGGTCTGGCGGGGTTACGGGACGAGGATCGCGCGGCCGCGCACGCGGCCCGCGTCCAGATCGGCGAAGGCGTCCACTGCGGCGTCCAGCGGGTAGGTCCTGGTGTGCAGGGTGACCTTTCCACGCTGGGCCAGCACCATCAGCTCGGCGAGCTCGTTGTAGGTGCCGACGATGTTCCCGACGATGTTGCGTTCGGTGGAGATGATGTCGAGCGTCGGGATCTGCACCTGGCCGCCGTAGCCGATGACGAAGCAGGACCCCGCGCGGGCGGTCATCGCGAACGCGTCCTGCTCGGCTCCCTGCTCGGCGACGAAGTCGAGTACCACATCGGCACCCGCGCCACCGGTCAGTTCCCTGACCGCGTCCACCTGGCCGCCATCGGCGGCCACCGTGTGGTGCGCGCCAAGCTGCTCGGCGAGCTTGAGCGCGCCAGGGCTGCGGTCCACCACGATGATCTGGGTGGCGGTCAGGGCCGCCAGGCACTGGATCCCGATGTGACCGAGCCCGCCCGCGCCGATGAGCACACAGGTGGTGCCCGGGTAGAGCAGCGGGATGGCCTTGCGGACCGCGTGGTAGGCGGTGATGCCGGCGTCGGCGAGCGCCGCCACGTCCTGCGGCCGGGTCTGCGGGTCGAGCTTGACACAGGCCCGGGCCGAGGTGAGCAGGTACTCAGCCATGCCGCCGTCACGGGACAGGCCGGGGAAGTCACTGGCGACGCAGTGCATGTCGTCGCCGGCCCGGCAGGCCCGGCACAGGCCGCAGGTCGGCGTGGGGTGCAGGATCACGGTGTCCCCGACGCTGACGTTGGTGACCGCGGAGCCGACTTCGTGCACCCAGCCCGCGTTCTCGTGACCCAGGATGTAGGGCAGCGGGGTGCCCATCGCCGCGTCCCACTGGCCTTCGATGATGTGCAGGTCGGTGCGGCATACCCCAGCCCCGCCGATCTTCACGATGACGTCGAGCGGGCCGCTGATGGTCGGCTCGGGTACCTCGTCGATCACCGGCTGCTGGTGAAAAGCGTGCAAACGGACGGCCTTCACTGCTCCTCCTCGCCTATTCCCGACGTGGCGTACCGGTGCCGCAGCATGCCACGGCAGATGCCGGTGTTGGCCTCGATGCTGACCCGCGTGGTGTGTGCCCGGCGCAGGTGCAGCGGTACGGCGCCGGCCGGCAGCGGCGCTCCCGTCGCCGGATCGACCAGCAGCGGATCGCCGTCGCCGGACGGCAGCCCCAGCTCGGCCCGGCGCTGCCGCAGCCGCGCCAGGGCAGGCGACGGCGGCGCCTGGCCCAGGGTGAGCCCGGCCAGCTCGGACGGCTGGGCCCCCGCCGCCACCAGCGGGCGGCAGACCTGGTCGGTGCCGGCCATCACCGCCTTACGCAGAAAGTCGGCGCGCAGCTCATGCAGCTCGCCGACAGCCTCGCCGTCAAAGGACCGGGCGAATCCGGCCCGGGCGGCCACCCCGCCGTTGATCGCATCCGCGGCGAAGTGATCTTCGAGGACCACCTCCGTCCTGCGCACGCCCGGCATGGCCGATACCGCGTCGTAGGCATCGGCCACCATCAGGAAGGCGAAGTTGGGCGCGCAGAAGTAGGTCGGCAGCCGCAGCCGGACCTGCGCATCCCCGTCGGCGGAGACGGTGCACGAGGCAACGAAGCCGAGCGAGGTTATCGGCTCGTCGAGCTCCGGGTCGCGCACCGTCTCCAGCGCGGCGAGCAGCCGTGACGGGGCGGTGACGGGAGCGGTCATGCTCCCGTGGCCAGCTGGGCGTCGTCCTGGGCGGCCGGGGTGCCCTGGCCCGCGTCGAGCTGGCATTCGGCCGGCACCTCGATGCCGTACAGCCTGGCCGCGTTCAGGCCGAGGATCTTCTTCTTGCCCGCGGTGGTCAGCCGCGGGTAGTCCGAGAACTCCTCGGTGTCCGGCATCTCCCAGTCGACGAAGCCCTCGACCTGCCACCGGGGCTCCCAGATGGCGTAGTCGCTGCCGAAGGTCATCTTGTCCTCGCCGACCCAGAACAGCAGTTCGCCCATGACCTTGGCGAAGAACCTCGGCCGGGCGTGCATGAGCCCGCCGATGACCACCGCGCAGCCGGCGTACACGTTCGGCTCCTGCGTCGCCATGAAGCAGAAGTCCTCGATCCGCGGCAGGCCGACATGCTCGACGATGAAGTTGAGGTCCGGGAAGTCGGTCGCTGCGTGATCGACGTCGGACACGTCGAAGGCGTCCTTGTCCAGCGGCCAGATCGTGGGGCCCTTGTGCACGTGGATGTTCTTGATCCCCAGTTCCTGGCACGTCTCCAGGTACCGGTACGCCGCCGGGTCGGTCAGCTTCCAGCCGCGCGAGCCGGCGTTCCATTCGGCGGTGTACAGCTTGCAGCCCTGGGATCCGAACCGCTCCACGTTGCGCCGGAGCACCTCGAGTCCCTGGTCGCCGTCACGCGGGTCCCAGCGGGTGTTGTAGCGGAACTTGCCTGGGTGCCGCTCACCCATGAGTGCGTTGCGCTCGGTGGTGTTGAACCCTTCCTTGTACCACTCCTTCAGGTAGGTCGGCTGGAAGATCGCCACGTCCACGTACCCGTTCTCGAAGACGTCCTTCATCAGGTCGTCCTCGGAGTACTTCTGGAAGTGCTCAAGCGTCCAGCGGGTCTGTGGCGGGCCGAGGCCCTGGTAGGCGTGGAAGCACTCGATCCAGCCCTTGGCGTACTGCTCCGCCCCCGGCACCCAGTTGTCCGGTGCGGCATTCCAGTAATGCATGTGGCTGTCGACCACGAAGTACTTCTCGCCGTTCTTTTCGTACACCGTTCCTCCTCGCAGGCCGAATCGGGTGTGCTTCCAGCCGACAGCTAATGTGATGCGGGCGTCAAGTCGAAGCCGAGGTATTCCGCGGCATCTTCCGGATTGGCGAACATGATCGTCCGGTCGTCCTGGTGGATCATCCGGCCGTAGTGGGTGGACATGTTCTCCTCGAACTCGGCGGCGTCGAAGAACCCCGGTTCCTCGCCCAGCGCCTCGGAGACCTCGTCGTAGACGACGTCCATGCGGCCGACCGCGTCGACCCGGATCATGGACGGCAGGTAGGTCACCGTCACGTTGGACTCGGTGCTCATGACCTGGGCCACCACCACGCCGACCTGGTTGTTCATCAGCGTGAAGCCGCACTTGTTGGACGCCGTGCTGTCGGACTTGAACGGGCTTTCCGCTGTCTTGAATGTGGTCATTGCGCCAGCTCCTTCGGTGCTTCCAGACCAAGATCGGCCATGATGCCCCGGAAGCGGTGCTTGGCCGCGTCCAGGCCGTCCTCGAAACGGGGTGGCTTGGCGTCGGGCTGCGACCAGATCGGCTGCAGCGTCCGGGCAGCGGTGATGGCCCGTGGCACCCAGGTGGCCAGCCACTGCTGCATGATCTCCTGGTTGTGGGCGGCGAACTCGCGGTCGTGCGTGAGCAGGTGGAACATGGCGATGGTGTAGCGCAGGTCCCGCTCGGCGAAGTCGTACTCCGCGGCGCCGACGATCGTGGGGGTGACGAAGTCGCCGTTGCGCGGCGCGGCATGCTGCACCAGCTGGCTGCGGAACAGCTCGCCGACCAGCGGCTCGAACACGAAGTTCGCCGCGAAGATGGCCTCGCACCAGTCGTCGATGGCGGTGAGCTGCTCGGCGGTCTCGCGCACACCCTGCCACGCGGGGTCAGAGTTCCAGGTCTCGATGTGCCCCGCGCCGTCGAAGCCGTTGATCTCCTCGCTCAGCGTCAGGTTGTACAGCGCGAGGTCCTGCGCCGCCCTGATCCGGTGCATGCTGTTCACCGAGATCGCGTTGTTGTGCATGTTGGTCGGCGCCCGGCGGTTGGCGTTGGCGTACAGGTACAGCCCGAGGCCGTGGTCAACGTGCATCCACGCCCCGACGTTGTGCTCCACGAACCGGACCCAGTTCGGGTTCCACTGCTCGAACGCCTTCGACTGCCTGGCGTTGTCGACGTTCTGGTTGAGCTGCCGGACGACGTTCGCGTTGTAGCGGTAGAGGGTGAGCTCCCACTCCTCGTTCGGGTCGCGGAACTCGTGCCAGCCGTGGGCCGGCCAGTCGTAACCCTTGCCACCGGAACCCGGGAAGCGCTCGGGCTCGGGCCGGTCCGATCCCCAGGCCTTGAGGAGCGTCCAGTCCAGCGGGTAGCCACCGCGGCCGTCGGAGAACCCGTACAGCCAGCCCTGGCTCAGGTAGTGCCGTGGGTCCGGCTGGACCTCGACGGTCACGTCCTCGTAGTGGGACTGCTTGCGCTTGGCCGGTGTGTAGTAGTTGAACCGGCGGGCACTGGAGTCCGGGAACTCCTTGGCGCCGGCCTCGGCGTCGGTGAAGACCGGCTTGGGAACGCTGCGTTCCGGCGGCGCGGTTGTCATGAGGTCTCCCCTTTACGTTGAGCGTTCAGGCCGATGTCACGGCCAGGCGGTTCACGGCAGGCCTGGCATTCCTCCATTGCTCCTTACTGTTCGCCGGGATCCCCGGTCGTGGTGAACTTGTCGTAATAGATGCGCTTCTCGGGCACGCCGAGAATGCCGAGCATGGGTAGCGCTGCCTCGACCATCGGTGGTGGCCCGCAGACGTAGGCGTGGACGTTCTTGAGGCTGGTCTCGTGCCGCTTGACCACATCGGTGATCAGGCCGACCTCGCCTTCCCACCCGTCGTCTTCGGCCGGCTCGGACAGCGCGGGCACATAACGGAAGCTGGGCAGCGACTCCTCCAGGCTGCGCAGTTCCTCCTCGAAGCACAGGTCCCTGCGGCCCCGTGCGCCGTAGTAGTAGGTCGCCTTGCGGCTGATCCCGCGCTCGGCCATCGAGCGCAGCAGCGACAGGATCGGCGCCATCCCGGCCCCGCCCCCCACGAAGATCAGGTCGCCGTCACCTTCGCGGAGCGTGAATACGCCGTACGGCCCGCTGATATCGAGGCGGTCGCCGATCGCGAGCGTGGTGTCAAGGAAATGTGAGAACAAGCCGTCCGGGTAAATCTTGATCACGAACTCGAGCTGGCCGGTGTCGCGGCTTGAGGTGTTCGCCATCGAGAACGAACGCGTGGCTTCCGTGCCAGGCACCCTGATATCTACGTACTGCCCTGGGAAGAACTTGATCTCTGTCGGCTCCACCAGCCGGAGCACGAGGTGCCGCATGTCGTGGGTGACCGCATCATTGGCGACGACCTCGGCGACCGCCTCGGTGATGGGCAGGCCTGAGCGGATCATGTCCTCGTCATAGTTGAGGAGCTCGATCGTCAGGTCCTCGTAGGCGTGCGCCCGGCAGAGCAGCGTGTATCCCTCCTCCAGTTCGTAATCGGGCAGCGCGAACGTGGAGTACTTCTCGAGTTCGATGTCGTCGCCGTCAAGGACGAAGGACTTGCACGAGGAGCACTGCCCCTCCTTGCAGCCGTGCATGAGCATGACGCCCTGCTCGAAGGCGGCGCGCAGGATCGTCTGCTCCTCACCGACCTCGATCTCGATGCCGACCGGCTCGAACCGCACCACATGCTTGTCGGCCATGGCTCCCTCACGGGGATCGCGCTGCGCCCCGGTCCGGGGCATCTCGCGCTGTTGTCAGAAAGGGAAGGAGGGCCGAGGGCCTGAGCCGCCGGCCCCCCTTCCTCATCGCATTGCCGCTAGAACTGGTCGGCGCTCACGCGTCGGCAGCGAACCGGCCGGCTGGGCCGCCGCGGCGGTACTTCGCGGCGTAGGCCTCGCGCTCTTCCGGTGTCATCTCATTGAACAGGACGTTCGGGCTCTGCAGCGGTGGGCAGCGGCGCATGTGGTCCAGCGTCCACATCTTCTTCTGGTCGCCCAGGTGCAGATGTGGCTGCGCCACCATGGTCTTGCCGTCGTCACGCACGTAGCCCATGTCCGACACCACATCGGCCCAGTTCCAGCCGTGGTACAGGGTCTCCCATTCGCGGTGCCCGATGAGCTGGCCCATGTTCGGGGTGGCCCGGCCCTCGTAGGTCGGCCGGAAGGCGGTCACGTCTGTCCACTTGCATTCCTCGTGGCAGTACGTGCGCACCACTCCGTCGATCTCGGCGTACACCATGTCCTCGCGGACGAGGCAGGGGACCATGCAGGTCCAGCAGCGGTTCGGGTACTGGTAGTCGACGTCCTCGAACACGATCGGGTTGTGCCCGTTCGGTATCGACAGCCGGTTGTAGTTCTCCCACCACTTACCGTACCTGTCGTACCAGCCCGGGTACTTGTACTCGAACCACTCGAAGTCCTCGTCGGTCATCGGGTCGATCCGCCAGTAGTTCGCCAGCCATCCGGTGGCGAAGAACTGCGCGACCTCGTGGACGTAGCCCTTGTTCCAGATCTGGTTCCAGGCCTCCTCGATGAGGTCATGCGGGATGACCAGGCCGTACTTCTCCAGCGGCACGAGGTAGCTGCGGTAGTAGTCGTCGTAGATCCACCGCCGCCACATCTCGGCGTAGGATTCCCGGTCCTTGCGGCGGTCCTTGGTGCCGTACTCGATGAAGGTGCCGATGGCCGCGTCCACCACCCGGTGGTTGTTCCACCACGCATAGCGCAGGTCGCGCTGCAGCAACTGGTGGTTGCCCTCGTCCGCGAGGGCCATCAGCAGGGTGGCGTAGCCGTTGCTGATGTGCCGCGACTCGTCCGACTGCACCGAGTGGAAGACCGTCGGCAGCAGGTAGTCGCCGTTGGCGGCCGCCTCGGCGGGCATGGCGACGAACAGCGTGTTGGTGAACGCCGTCTCAGCCACGATCGTCAGGTAGATGCTCGCCGCCGTGATCGCGTCGCCGGTGATGAACCCCTCGGCGAACTGCCGGCCGATCGTCCCGCAGTAGTCGTTGTGGAAGTTGCGCAGGCTCGAGTTGAACCCGGCCGGGTCGATGTAGTTGTTCATGTACAGGCGCTTGAGGTTCTGCTGGATCGTCGAGTGCCTGACCTCGTCGATCATCTGGATCGCCTGGCCGTTGTGCAGTTCGGGGTTGGGCACGGTCCGGAACAGCAGCGGCATCGCCCGCGCCGCCGAGATCTCCGGCAGCGGGATGATCGACAGGAACAGCTTCTGCCATTCCAGCCAGCGCTCCTGCACCTGGCGGAACATGTTGCCCCGGATGGCCCCGTCCTGCGCGCCGTAGACGCGGTGGTCCTTCTCCTCCTGCATCGGGAAGTAGGAACGCAGGACCTGCTTGAGCGGGTCCTTCTTCTGGGCCTTGGCGAACGTGTAGTCGGTGCCGTATTGGGACACCGGCTCGTGGTACATCGGCTCCCAGGCAAGTTCCTGGATTTTCTGGTGGGCCTTGGCCACGCTCTGGCGACTCATCGCCACCCCTTTCCCTCGGGTCCTTCGCCGGCCGGAGGCGGCGGGCCGGGCTCCCTGCCCACCACGCCGGTGCGGGCGCCCTGCCTCGCTGGCGGATGCGCGCACCCCTCCAGGCCGCAAGTCCTCATGTGGTGCATCACAACCCGGGATAACGCTGGGTTGGCTCTCAACATGAGACACATCAGGCCAAACCGGCGGCCGGCGCCGCCAGCGCGCCGGGGGGCGGACAGGAGCCCGCGACGGCCAGGTCAGCCAGGGAAGACACGGCACAGCCGTGGGCAGGCGGCGGGATGCCCACGGTGCGACCCGGCCAGGCAGCGGCCTGCCCACGGTGCGACCCGGCCAGGCGGCGGCCTGCCCAGTGCGCGCCCGGTCAGCCGCCGCCGAAAACGGCGTCCCTGATCTCGGCGAGATGGTCCTGGATGTGCTGGGAGACCCGGCGGTTCCCCTCGGCCGCCGGCTCGATGCCCAGCGCCCGTAGCAGGTCAGCCGCTGGCGGGCCCGGATCGCCGGTCTCGCCCAGCACCGGATGCAGGCCCTGCTCGGCTAGGTGCCCGAACACCAGGTTGACGACACTCCACGGGTTGAAGGTCTCACCGCGGGGCGCCCCTGGCTGGTCCATGACACCACCTCCGGGATATCGCCTCGGTGGAAGAAGAGCCCATGTGAGGGCATCAAACGGCACCTACGGTGCGGTAACGGTCTCAACATGAGACATACAGTGATAACGGCACCGTTATCGTGGTGTTACGTACGACCGATTCCCCGGAATTGCTCGTCCCCCAGCGGGCTGAGCCTCGGTTCCCCGCAAGGCACCGGGAGGCACCGGAGGCGCAATGATGCCCCCAGCAGCGCCCTTGCCGCCCTCAGCCGGCAGCCGCCGGCTGGCCGAGGCGCGGGAGCGGTTTCTTACCAGCGATGCGGTCACCCCTGGCGCCGTACGCGCACCTATCCTCGCCTCGTGGTGGCGCTCCAGGGAGTGGAACGTCGCGGCCGACCGCGTCGAACTGTCCTACATCCGCGACCCTGATCTTGACACGCCGCTGACCCGCAGCTCCGTGCCGGTGCTGACGAGCCTGCACGAGCATCTGGACGGCCAGCCGATCAGCATCATCCTCACCGACGCCGCCGGTGTCGTGCTGACCCGGATGACCGCGGACCACGATCTCGAACGGCATCTCGACGGCGTGCAGCTGGCCCCCGGATTCAGCTACGCCGAGGAGAAGGTCGGCACCAACGGCATCGGGACCGCGCTGGAGGGCGGCCAGCCCGCGCATGTGTTCGGCCACGAGCACTATGCGGAGGACCTTGAGGATCTTGCCTGTGCCGGGGTGCCGATCCACGACCCGGTCTCCGGGAAGACGATCGGAGCGGTGGACCTGACCTGCTGGCGCAAGGACGCTGACGCGCTGCTGCTGGCGCTGGCCAAGACGACCGCCGACCAGATCACCAGCGCGCTGCTCGCCGAAAGCAGCGCGCGGGAACACCGGCTGCTGCGCGAGTACCTGCGGGCCTGCCGCCACGGCAGCGGCATCGTGCTGGCGATCAGCAGCGACGTGGTGATGATGAACGATTCCGCCCGGCAGGTGCTCGATCCCGGGGACCAGATCGCCGTCCTCGGCCACGCAGCGGAGATGCTGGCCAGCATGCGCTCCTCGGCGGTCACCATCACCCTGCCCACCGGCACCCGGGCCCGGATCCTGTGCCGGCCGGTGCCCGCCGGAGGGCTGCCCGCCACCCGGTCGCCAGCCGAGGGCATCGTCCATGTGAAGCTGATCGAGCCGGTGACCCGCTCCCTCGCCGAGCCCGGCCTGAAACAGCCCATGTTCCTGCCGGGCCTGGTCGGTTCCGCCCCGCTCTGGCTGCGTGGCTGCGGCCAGGTGGAGACGATCTACGACTGCGGGGAATGGCTCGCGCTCGAAGGTGAGCCCGGTGTCGGGAAACTGGCGGTGGTGCGGGCCGTGCACCAGCGCCGTAATCCCGCAGGCCGGCTCGGCGTGCTGGACGCGGTGGAGTCCACCGGCCAGGAATGGGTCGCCAGGGCGCGCCGGGAACTGCTGGAATCGGAGGGCACCCTGGTCCTGCGCCACATCGACATGCTCGGTCCCCGCCATCTGAACGCTCTGTCCAGTGCCCTGCAGGAGGCACGGACCGCGGGCCGCAACCGCTCGCTGTGGGTAGTGGTCACCCTGAACCGCAAGAAGTCGGGCAGCGAGCTCATCAAGGTGCTGCGTTCCTTCCCTAGCAGTGTGGAACTGCCTCCGCTGCGCCACCACATCGAGGACCTGCACGACCTGGTGCCGTTCTTCCTGGCCAAGCTCAGCCAGCATGCGCGGCTGTCCTGCTCGACGGAAGCGATGCAGCTCCTGCTGCGGTCGCAGTGGCCGGGCAACACCGAGCAGCTGTGGCACGTGCTCAAGCGGGTGGCGCGCAGCCGGCGCGCCGGGACGATCTACCCGTCCGCGCTGCCACCGGAATGCTGGACGGTGAGCCGCCGGCTGCTCAGCCCGCTGGAGTCGATGGAACGCGACGCCATCGTGCAGGGCCTGCTCGCCTACGGGGGCAACAAGGTCAAAACGGCCGAGTCGCTGGGGATGTCCCGGGCGACGATCTACCGGAAGATCCACGAATACGGCATCGTCGTCCCGGCCGGCTGAACCGGCCCGGTCCCCGGAGCTCGCTCAGGAGGCGGTCCGCGTCTCCCCCAGCGCCCGCACCCGCTGGCAGGCGCTGGCCAGTTCGCGGGCGGCCCAGGCAGCCCACGCCCCCGGCGGCGCGGCCAGCTCCCACGGAATCCGCGCCGCGCCTTCCTGCATGGCCCGCAGGCTGACGGTGACGGCCACGTCGGTGAGAACGGTGTCAGGTACCCCGTACATCCGGCGCGCCCACCGGGGCTGGCTGGCGAAGCCGAGCGTGGTGAGCCCCGGCACCATGAGCTTCAGTGGCAGGTAGGGCAGGGGCATGGCGGTGTTGACCGAGCGCGGCCCCGCCCGCCTCGCCTCCGGGGTCACCCGCAGCTGCGGCCGGGTCTGCTCGGCATAGGCGTCCAGTTCGGCGACGCTGGCGGGCACCCGTGCCGGATCGAGGCCGACCACGGCCGCACCCCGGCGCTGCTCATCGACGAAGGCGTCCAGTTCCGCCGGTGAGAGCCGCACCCCGGACCGGCGCGCCACATCCACGTACGACGACACCTCGGCGCAGTGCACCCACAGCAGCAGCGCGGGCTCGTCCAGCCGGAACTCGGTGCCGTCCTCATCGGTCCCGCGCAGGGAAGCGTGCAGCTTGCGGACCCGGCGCCCGGCCCGCTCCACCTCGGCACGGCTGCCGTAGGTACGGACCCGGATGTACTCGGTGGTGCGCAGGAACCGGCCGAACGCCTGCTTGCGGTCGGCCAAGGCGGTGTTCTGCCAGGTGCCGCGCATCACCCGGGGGTGCAGCGCCTGCAGGTAGAGAGCGCGCAGGCCGGCCACCCACATCACTGGTTCCGCCATCACCCGCCAGGTCACCGAGTCCTGGCCGAACAGGCCGTCATCCGGCGGGGGCAGTGGACCTGGACCAGATGTCGCGGGTGGCGTCGGCGGCACGGCGGCGCTCCCTCCTGCCGGCCCGCCGACCCTCAGACCTGGCGGGTCTCCTCAGTTATCCAGCTTAGGTAGGTATCTGAGCCGGCGACGATCGGCGTGGCCACGATTTCCGGCTCATCGTAGCTGTGCCGCTGGGTAAGGAAATCGGCGAGCGCCTGGTAGCCGATGGCCGGCAGCTTGAGCATCAGCAGCCACTCCTCGGCCCGCTCGATCCCGTCCTCCCACCAGTAGGTGCTCGCTATCGGCCCCGCCACCTGGGCACAAGCGGCCAGCCTCGCCTCGACCGCCGCCCGGGCCAGTTCCATCGCCTCGGACCGCGAGTCGGTGGTGGTCTGCACCTGGACGTAGTGGGCGCTGATCTGAGGTGCCACGCTCGCAGCTGCGCTGCCCTGACCCGACATGGCATCTGATAGTACGCCCGGCCTGGCGTTATGACAGGTAGCAGGGGATGATCAGCTCGTGCGGGCGCGACCGCTGCCCGCTGTGCCGGAGGTCCACGATGAGCCATCCGTTCTGCCTCGTGGTCAATCCGGCCGCGTCCCGGGGCCGCGGCGCGCGGCTGCTGCCAGAAGTCCTCAGGGTACTTTCGGCCGGCAGTGCCGCCGTGCGGGCCTGCGAGTCGACCAGCCTCGGGCATGCCGCACAACTGGCGGAAGAAGCCACCGGCCAGGGCGAAGCAGTGGTGGCGGTGGGAGGCGACGGCCTGGTCGGAACCCTGACCGGCGCGGTAGCCAGGGCGGGCGGGACGCTCGGGATCATCCCGGCCGGGCGGGGCAACGATTTCGCGCGCATGCTGGGCATCCCGGCCCGCCCGGCGGAAGCCGCGGCCGCGCTGCTGGCGGGGCGGCCGCGGCCGGTTGACCTGATCGGGGTCCAGGCCGGCGACGGCGCCGAAGAGATCGTGGCTGGCAGCGTCTACCTCGGGGTTGTCTCCGAGGGCGGGGAGATCGCCAACCGCAGCCGGTGGGTCGCCGGGCCGCTCGGCTACCAGATCGCGGGAGTGCGCGCGCTGCTGCGATGGCGGCCCGCCACGTTCAGTGTGGACTGCGGGCCCGCCGTCGGGCCGGCCACGAGCTTCCCCGGCTTCTGCGTCATCGTCGCCAACTCCGTCTACCTGGCGGCGGGCAAGAAGGCCGCGCCCGACGCCGACATCGGTGACGGGCTGCTCGATGTGATCATGGTGCACCAGGCCAGGAAGCTGTCGTTCGTCAAGGTGATGCAGCAGGCAAGCAGCGGAGCGCATGTCCGGCTGAGCCAGGTGAGCACCCGGCGGGCCGCCTCGGTGATCGTCACCACCGACCGGGCCATGCCCGCCGCGGCTGACGGCGAGACCCTGGCCTGCGCGTCCCCGCTGGGCGCCGGCGCAGCCCTGCGCATCCGGGCGCTGCCCGGCGCCCTGCGGGTGATCACCCCAGTGCCCGCGGGCACCGGTGCGGGAGATCACCCCTCGGCCGAACGCACCGTCCGGCTGTGGCCGCCGCCGAGGAAGGAGTCGACGAATTCGGGGCTGGCCGACAGCTCCGCCGGGGTCCCTTCCATCCGCACCTCGCCGCCGCCGAGCACGTAGGTCCTGTCCGAGATGGCCAGCACGGCCCGTGCCCGCTGCTCCACGATGAGCACCGATGCGCCGCTGGTGGCCAGCCCGCGCACGTGCTCTTCCAGCAGTTCCGTGGCGATCTTCGGGGCGAGGTTGGCGGTCGGCTCGTCGAGCAGGAACACCCCTGGGTCGAGCATCAGCACCCGGCCCATGGCAAGCATCTTGCGCTCCCCGCCGCTCAGCTTCCCCGCGCCGCGGCCCAGCATGGCGGACAGCCTGGGGAAGACGGCCAGCACCCGCCCGATCCGCTCCGCGACCTGCTTGTGGTGGAGCAGGTAGCCACCCATCTCCAGGTTCTCCTTGACCGTGAGTGGCGCGAACACGTCATCCACCTGCGGCACATAGCCGACCCCGGCGCGGGCGACCTCTTCCGGTGGCAGGTTCGTGACCTCGCGGTCGCCGATGGCCACCGTGCCCGACGAGATGCGCACCACCCCGACCAGGCTCTTGAGCAGGGTGCTCTTGCCCGAACCGTTCGGCCCGACCAGGGAGATCACCTGACCGGGCTGCACCCTCACACTGATGCCACGGATCACCGGGTCACCGCCGTACCCGGCGGTGACCTCTTCGGCCCGCAGCGGGACGCCGGGCAGGCTGACCTCAGCCGACAAGGTATGCCTCCACGACCTCGCTGCGCGCGCGCAATTGCTCCATGGTTCCCTCCGCGAGGACCGAGCCCTCGGCCATCACTACCACTGGGTCGCAGAATTCGTCCATGATGGCCAGTTCGTGCTCGACCATGAGGATCGTCATCCCCTCATTGCAGAGCCCCACCAGCTGATGGCCGATCCGCCGGGCCAGGTTCGGGTGGACACCGGCCATCGGCTCGTCGAGCAGCAGCATGTCGGGCCCGGCCAGGAGCGCACGCATGATCTCGACCAGCCGGCGCTGGCCGCCGGACAGATCCCCGGCGTAGTTGTTGGCGAACCGCTCCAGCCCGAACCGCTGCAGGATGCCCTCGGCCCGGGCGACCGCCGCCGACTCGTCGCCGCGCCAGTACCGCTTGCCCAGGACCGCGCCCCGGAACGAGTCACCGCGGTTGGCCGGCACCGCCGAGAGCAGGTTCTCCATCACGGTCAGCCGCTTGAACTCGCTCGCCAGCTGGAACGTCCGCACCAGCCCGAGCCGGGCCCGCCGGAACGCAGGCAGCCCGGTGATGTCCTGCCCGCGGTACATCACCGTCCCTCCCGAGACCGGCAGCGTCCCCGCCAGCATCGCCAGCAGCGTCGACTTCCCGGCCCCCTTCGGCCCGCTCAGCCCGGCCAGCGGCCCCCGCCGCACCGCGAAAGACACCTCATGAACGGCCCGCACCCCGCCATAGTCCCGACTGACCGAGACAGCCTCCAGCAACACCGCATCACCAGCAGGAGATGTGGACGAGGCAGGTGAGGGGCCGGCGGTGGAAGAGACCGGAGAGGATGCAGCCGCGGGCTCGTCTGCAGGCGGGCCAGCGGGCTCAGGTGCGGAAGGAACCGGGGACTCAGGTGCCGGCGCCGCCTCCAGAACCCGGATCACCCGTTTGCGCTCGGGCAGGATCCCCTGCGGCCGAACCCACAGGAAGATCACGATCAGCAGCCCGATAGCCACCCACTCCAGCGACGGGATCAAGTTAGGTGGCAGGTTGTTGGACGTCGGGATGAACCGGGTCACCTCTTCGAACCCGACCGGCACCAGGACCGCCCCAAGGATCGCGCCCCAGTGGTTGCCGGCCCCACCGATGATCACGGCGGCGAACAGGACCACGGTCTCCGCGTATCCCCACGCCGCCGGCGACCAGGTGGTGATGTAGGAGACGAGCACCCCGCCGGACAGGCCGGCGATAGCCCCGCCCAGCACCAGCATCACGGTGCGCATCGACAGCAGGTTCTTGCCGAGCGAGTCAGCTACCTGGTCGTTGTCGCGCATGGCCCGCAGCGAGCGGCCATACGGCGACAGCGTGATCCGGCGGACGAACCAGAAGACCAGTCCCAGCAGGGCGATCGCGCCGACCGTGTACACCCACTGGTAGCCGACTGGCTCGACGCTGAACACGTTCTGCCCGCGCAGCGGTGCCGGGATCAGTGACAGCCCGGCGTCCCCGTTGAGGAACGGCCGGTAGTTGGTCACGACCAGGTTCAGCAGCACCGCTGTGACCAGCAGGCCGACGGCGGCAAAGTCGCCCCGCAGCCGTCTGCCGACCAGGAAGGTGAACGGCAGCGCGATCACCCCGCCGACCACCGCGGCGCCGATCCACGGCAGCGGGAAGGGCAGGTGCCAGCCGCCCAGGTAGGACTGGAAGCCCCCGTTGGCGGTGTCGGCGGGCAGGGCGAGGATCGCGGCAGCGTATCCGCCTGCCGCCTGGAAGATGATGAAGCCGAAGTTGGTGACGCCCGCCACGCCGAACTGCTGGTTGAGCCCCAGGCAGGCCATGGCGTCGACCGCGGCGTAGATCAGCAGGTTGATGACGTAGAACGCGTTCATCCGCAGTCCGCTCTGTTGGTCACGTCCGCTCTCCGAGCAGACCGGTCGGGCGCACGCCGAGCATCACGAGCAGCGCCACGAATGCGAACACGTACTTGTAGTCGGCCTGGACGAAGGGCAGCGAGGCGCTGACCTCGGTGGCAACGCCGATGATGAGCGCGCCGAGCATGGCACCGTACGGCTGGCCCGGGCCGCCGAGGAAGACCGCCGCCAGGATCATGACCAGGAACAGGTCTGTCGCCGTGGCGTCGAAGCTGCCCGCGTCCATGGCGAACACGGTGCCGGCCAGCCCGCACAGCGCGCCCGTCAGAGCCCAGGTCAGCGTGATCACCCGGCCGGTCCGGATGCCGCAGTTGCGGGCCAGGTTCCGGTTGGCGGCGGTCGCCCGCATGGCCTTGCCGAGCTTGGTGTACCGCAGCAGCACGTGGACCCCGAGCATGACCAGCACCGAGATGATCATGATGATGACCTGGACCAGGGTCAGCTCGATAGCACCCAGCCTGAAGGTTGGGCCGTTGCTCATGATGTAGGAGACGGCAGTCCCGCCGGCCAGCGCCTGCACCCCGAACTCGATGATGAGGGTCATCCCGAGCGACACGATCACCATCGTGATCGGCGAGGTCCCGCGCCGCTGGAACGGTGTGTAGACGATGGTGTTGAGCAGGACCGACAGCACCGAGCCCGCCACGATCGCGACCAGCATCCCGATCCACACCGAGATGCCGTTCTCGTTCACCAGGTAGGCCACAAAGGCGCTGAAGATCATGACCGCGCCGAAGGCCAGGTTGAGCACGTCGGTCACCCCGAACTGGAGGGTGAAGCCGACCGAGGCGATCGCCAGCACCGAGGCGGTCACCAGGCCGAACCCGATCGATGCGAGGAAGACGCTCACCAGGTATCAACCCCCGCAGATATCAGTGACCAGGCAGAGCCTGGCCTCCCCGGGTGTGCCGGGGAGGCCAGGTACTGCGCAGGCGCAGTGGAACTGTGCATTAAGGAGTGACAGCCCTCAGCTGGGCAGCCGTGATGTTGCCGACCACGTTCACCGTGCCATCGGCACTGTAGGTGTCGATCTGGAAGATTCCGGTCGAGGTGTGGTGGCTGTCGAAGTTGGTCGGGCCACCGGGGCCCTGGTAACGGATGGCCTTGCCGGCCTTGAGCGGGCCGACGCACTGGGCGAACGAGTAGCAGACCGTGGCGCCGGGCACACCATTCGCGATCTTGATGATGTCGGGTGTGTACACGCTCGGGTTGCTGCTCTTGGCCATGATCATCGCCAGTGCCGCCAGGTTGACCCCGTCGTACAGGTGCACACCACCGGGAGCGCTCAGGTAGGTGGTGAAGTCACCGGTGGTGCCGGGGACCTTGCCCTGCTGGGAGAGCAAAGCGGCCTTGAAGGCGTCGAACGCCGGGCCGCTGGTTTCCACCACCAGGTTGTCGGCATGGAATCCGCTGACGAACTGCTGCGCGCCCACAGCCGCGGCCGCGGACTTGAAGAACGCCGGCGAGATCGCCGCCGAGGTGCCGATGATCGGGATCATCTTGCCACCGTTGAGCTGCTTGATCTCCGAGAACAGGGTCGGGTCGGCGGCGCCCAGCGCCTCGGTCATGATCGCGTCCGGGTGGGAGTTGACGATCGCCGCGGCCTCGGTCCGGAAGGTGGTGGCCTTCAGGTCAAGCGTCTGGTTGGTGGTCAGGGTCATGCCGGCCTTCTTGAGGGAGGCGATGGCAGGCTGGATGAAGGTCTGCGACCCGATGTCGTTGCCGAACGCCAGCGCGATCCGCTTGTAGTGCAGCTGCTGGGCGATGACCACCATCGCGTAGGACTCCTCCAGGTCGGGCGGGACCAGGCGGAAGAAGTACGGGTAGTGGACGGAGTCGAACTCGGACTGCCCGGTCATGCAGAACATGGCCATCTTGTGTGCGTTGATGACCGGCGCGACCGAGGCTGCCTCGTCCGAGGTGCAGCCGATGACCAGGCCCAGGTTGGGGGTGGAGGCGAACATCTGGTTGACCGCCGGGACCGCGTCCGCTGGGTCGCCCCTGGTGTCCACGCTCTTGCAGGTCAGCTTGGACCCGTTCACGCCACCGGCGGCGTTGATGGCGCTGGTGGCGCCGTAGCAGGAGGCAAGGTATGTCGGCCCGAGTGCGGCGTCGGCGCCGCTGAACGGGGCTACATCGGCAACGGTGAGTGTGGATCCGGCCTTGGGGCTTGATCCGCTGGTGGTGCTGGAGTTACTGCTGCAGGCGGCAAGCGCGAGCGCGAACGCGGCGGTGGCGGCCACCGCCACCAACCGCACCGGCCGCTGGCGCCTGATCCGCGTGCCCGGCGAACGTCCGGGCTCACCCGCGGCCGGGGCCGCGGGGCCGAGCGTCGTGGACTTCATAGTCCCTCCGTGATGCGTTGGTTGGATGGGGTTGACCAACTGGCGGGGAGGTCGGGGTACGGCCAGCCGGATTTCAGAACCCGGTGACCGGCTTGTCGGCGGGCTGCCACCGCCAGTCGGCGGGAGCGCCCTCCTCGGCGACGATGCGGTTGCGGATGGTGCCCACCTTCTCGACGGTGACCTCGATCACGTCACCGGGCACCATCCACACGGGTGGCGTCCGGGCGAAGCCAACACCGCCGGGCGTGCCGGTGGCGATGACATCTCCAGGGGCCAGATAGGTGAAGGAGGAGAAGAACTCGACCGCCGCGGGCACGCTGACGAGCATCTGCGAGGTGCGCGCCGACTGCATCACCGTGCCGTTGAGCGTCGAGGAGATGGCGAGGTCGCTGACGTCCACCTCGTCGGTGGTCACCACTTCGGGGCCGATCGGCATGCTGCCCACGAAGTTCTTGCCCGCCGTCCACTGGCTGCCGGCCCGCTGCCAGTCGCGCGCCGACGCGTCGTTGAGAACCGTGAAGCCCGCGATCGCGTCGAGTGCGTCCTCGGCCCGGATGTAGCGGCCGCCCTTGCCGATCACGATTCCCAGTTCGGCTTCGTAGTCGAACCGGGTGGTCAGGGCCGGCTTGACCAGGTCGGCGTAGGGGCCGAGCACGCTGTCGGTGCCACGCACGAACGCGTCCGGCCAGGTCGGAACCGCCCGCCCGCCTTCCAGCGCGTGCTCGCTGTAGTTCAGTCCCAGGCAGAGGATGCGGGGCGGGGCAGGCACCGCCGGGCCGAAATCAGCGGGCTTGACCTCGCGGCCGTCCTGGCCTTCGAGGGCGCGGATGGCGTCCATGGCCGGCTGCCCCATGGTGAGTACATACGACAGCGCCGACATGCGGGGGTCGCCCGTGGCCTCGCCGACGTCAACGTAACCGGAGCGTCCCCTGACGTGCAGGCGCTGTCCCTGGGCGGTGGCAATGGTGGCAAGCCTCACGTGCGAGGTCTCCTTAGCTTCTGGGTGGTCCGGGCTGCGCAGTGCCCGCAGCCGCATTGGTTCGCGGCGGCCGGCACCACGGGAACTGATTGGTTGTGGGGGTCAGATTGGTTGAGCATAGGTCTGTATACAAAAGGGGTCAAGGGTGTTAACAAGAAGAAAAGCGCAGTACAGCGTCACAGTATGGTCTCGATTGGTATGATTGGTTGCGCCGGTGAGGTCCGGCCCGGAATCAGGGTGGAGCAGGATGGCGAGACCAACCGGGGACATCCCGCCTGTTCCGGCTGACCGCGGACGTCAGCTGGCCGAGGCCATCCTCGCTGATTCGCGGCGGGCCGGCCTGGGACCGGGTGCGCGGCTGCCCACCGAACGGCAGCTGGCAGCCGACCTCGGCGCCACCCGGACCTCGGTCCGCCGGGCACTGGCAGTTCTCGAAGCCGAGGGCCACATCTCCCGTGAAGTCGGACGCGGCACCTTCCTGCGGGATGCCCGCTGGGCAAGGGCGGACACCGACGGGCACAGACCGGGCCCGGCGCCCGGCAGCAGGCCGGGCGGCGGGCCGCGGGAACAGCGAACAGCGGATGGCGCGGGCCAGCCGGGGCAGCAGGCCCAGCCAGGGCAGCAGGCCCAGCCCGGCCCGGCCGGCCCCGACAGCTCCAGCGGTTTCGCGCCCGCGGATGTGATGGCCATCCGGCGGATGCTGGAGCCGTCCGCGATGAGACTGGTCGTGGCCTGGGCGACGGCGGCCGACTTCGCGGAGATGGACCGCTGCCTGGCCGGCGGGGATCGGGCGGCCAGCTACGACGAGTTCGAGTTGTGGGACCTGGCCCTGCACCGCTGCATCCTCGCCGCCAGCCACAGCCCGCTGCTCGCCCGGCTCTACACCGTGATCGATGAAGCCCGGCACGGCCGCTTCTGGGGCGACCTCAAGCGCCGCGCCGCCTCCCGGGAGCGCCAGCAGGTGTACCAGGCCGACCACCGGGAACTGGTCGCGGCGCTGCGGGCCAGGGACGCCGACCGCGCGGTCGAGGCGATGCGCACGCACCTGGCCCGGGTCACCAGCCACCTGTTCGACGAAACCCGCTAGCGCCGCATGCGCTGGCAGAGCCAGGAGAGTGAGAGCGGGTGGCGGTAGTCGATCCCCAGGTGGGAGGCGTCGAACAACTCGAAGTGGATCACCTCGTCGGGCACGCCCGCCTCCCGCAGTGCCGCCCGGAAGGCCTGCGCCCCGACGTCGAGGAACCACTCGTCCCTGGTCCCGGCATCGATCCAGATGGCCCGCAACGACCGGAGCTCGCCAGCGTAGCGGGGCACCATGCGTACCGGATCCCAGTCCAGCCACCGCTGCCACACCTGCGGGCGCAGCACCCCGGTCTGCGGGTCGAACGGCAGCGTGACGGTGCCATCCGGACCGGCCGAGAAGCAGGCAGACACGCCGAGCAGCATGAGCAGGTCACTGTCGGCCTCCTTGGTGAACGAGGGCCGGGACTGGAAATCGGCCCACCACCGCCAGATGTCCCCGTCGTAGTCCCGCAGGTGACGCACGTCCTTGCCGAACTCGGGCAGGTAGCTCAGCTCATAGAGCGAGTCCCCGGCGTGGGTGGCCAGCGCCCCGAACAGGTCCGGCCGCAGCATGGGCGTGATCATCGCCCCGAAGCCGCCGCTTGACTTCCCCATGATCGCGCGGTGCCCGGCCTCGGCCACCGTCCGGTACCGGCTGTCCACCCAGGGCACCACTTCCTCGCACAGGTAGGAGTGGTACCGGCCGGTGCCCGGCGAGTCGACGAACTGGCTGCCGCCGTAGGCCGTCCACGCGTCCACGTAGACGACGATGGCGGGCGGCGCCTGGCCGCTGGCGAACACGGCGTCGGCGGTCTCCGGGAACGGCTGCCGGTAGGCCGTGCGGTTGCGCCACATCGCGACATGGCCGGTATAGCCCTGGATCACATACACCGACGGGTACACCCGGGTGGGTTCGGTGTCGTAGCCCGGCGGCAGGTAGACCCACAGCGGGCGCTCATGCGGGTCGCCGAGCGGGTTCCCCCGCAGCAGCTCGCTGGTGATGACCCGCTCGTCGATCCGTCCGGCCAGTTCCGCGGACCAGGGCAGCATGGGGCCTCCTCCTCCTCATCGCTTGCAGGCGCGCCCCGATCCTCTCCCGCCGGCGGCGTCAGTGGCCAGCCGGATTGGCCACCCGGGCCAGCACGAGCGGTTCCCCCGTCACCGTGTCCTCCACCATCAGCAGGTAGGGCCGGTTGAACACGATCGTGGGCCCCTGCGGCGGGGCGGCCGCGGCGGGCAGCACCGAGACGCCGGTGGCCGCACTGGCCACCGTCCCCTTCTCCGCCACCGCCAGCGTCGCCGCATGCTGGACCAGCCCGATGCAGCACGCCTTCGGCGACAGGCCGGTGAAGTCGGCGCTGCCCGTGAACGCGATACCCATGCCCATCCGCTTGAGCACGTCGTTCATCGACTCACTGGTGCTCAGGTTGATCTTGGGCAGGGCCACCGAGGCCAGCCCGCCCGGACCGCGGGAGGCCGCGCTGAGCCTGGTGGTGAGGCTGTCCAGCGTGGCGCCGGGCAGTACCGGGCAGCCGGAGCCAGCTGGGGGCAGCAGCGCGAGCATGGCCAGCCGGCCGCCGCGGTAGGGCAGCCGGACAGCGGTCCAGCCGCCGCCGGTGGTGTAGCGGAAGTAGCTGCCGTGCAGGTAGTGCGCGGTGACCCGCTGGCCGGCCTGCGTGGTGAACGGCCCGGGCTGGGTCTCTGCCGGGTCGAACGGGTCCGACCATGCGGCCTTCAGGTACAGGGCGTCGGTGAGCAGCCAGGCGACCTGGTCCAGCGACCCCGGCGGCATCAGCGCGCCGATGTGGCCCCGGGTCTCGGCCGCGATCGCCGCGTTGATGGTCTGGCGCGCGGTTTCCGGCTCGGTCAGCAGCGGCACGTTCGCCATCGACGCGCCGTAACCGGCCCGCAGTTGCGCCAGGTATCCGCTGCTGGCCGGCATGGAGGGGTCCGCCCAGATCCGGTTGCTGACCGTGAAGGTGACCCCGGGCCGGTTCAGCGAGTTGAGCAGCCGCGCCCGGGTCCGCAGCCCGGCCACCAGGGCCGGCGATGACGCGGTGGGCAGGTGGAGCACCTGCGCCATGGCGGCCGCGGTGATGCCTCGCGCCCCCAGGTAAGCCATGCCCAGCCCGGAGGCCAGGCTGGCCGGTGAGAGCACCTCGTTCGCGCCCGGCTGCGGCCGGCAGGCGGCAGCAAGGGCATCCAGGCCGAACGCTGTGTCGGCGCGGCCGTAGGCGCGCAGCGTGGCGGCTTGCCGCACGGTCAGGGTGGCCGGGAGGGTGGGCAGCTGAGGTGGCTTGACCGGCGGGGGCACAGGCGCGGAAGAGGCGCACCCGGCGGCGCTGGCGGCGAGCACAGCCGCCCCGGCGATGGCGGGGAGGCGGGGAAGGGGAATCCTGGCCCCTCGACGGATGGCAGGAACAACCGGGTGCGCTGTGCCGAGTGGGCGGCGGGGGAGTTCCAGGAGGAGAACATGGAAACCCCGCGACCCGACCCGCGGGGGGCGAGGCCGCCAGTGCGCGCGACAGCCCCAAGGGCGGGGCGACACGCGACACCGACTCGTCGAGGGGGTGCGCTGTGGCGGG
>OFGV01000018.1_pt1 | contig 24695 bp, 26 predicted proteins | sample 1521911 | NCBI WGS metagenome assembly OFGV01 (sample SAMEA2553413, study PRJEB24118) | soil metagenome
CTACTGGGCCACTGTCTTCATCATGACCAAACGCCTCGCAAGGTATGAAAACGGACAACCCCAGCCTCCCCGCTGGGGCGGCGAGCGACCCCGCCCTGCCCCACAGCCGGCTTTATCAACAGGCTCTAAGGCGGCTGAAGTGGTCCCGCGCCTCTGGCGTTCCTTCCTCGTGGCGCTGCGGGGCGAGGCGAGCGGCGAGAAGACCCTCGGCGTCGAGCCGCCGGCCACGCTCCAGCGGCCCGCCGATGAGCCGCGGCCCGGCACCGCCGGACGCGGCCAGCCGTGCCCCGGCGCCCGTCAGAACCGGCCACCAGCCGCTTTGCGCATGCAGTTCACGCAGGCCGTACCAGATCCGGAAACCGTCAGTGCCGCCAACCTCGCATGCGTACACCGGCACCCCGGCGAACGTCGCGCCGGCTTCCTGCAGCAGCGGGACTGCCACTCCGCTTGCGTCGAGGTGCTGCCGGAGCTCGGAGACCGTCCAGACCATGACCGCACGGTAACGACCCCGCGCGGCCCGCACCACGCCGCCCAGATCACCCAGATCGGCATCAAGCGGACCCAGCCGAACCCGGACCGTATCCGACGCCAGAACGGCGGGTCGGGGTGCGTTCTCACGGTCCGTCCCCGTCACTCAGGGCGATGCCGGTGATCGAAGTAGCCCGGAGCCGGCCTTGGGACCGGCCCAGTGTGAGCAGCCAGCGGGCGATCAGCGTCGGTGGCTGGCCGGGGCGCACGCCCACCCCGGACCCCGGCAGCCAGGCGCTGCTTCCTGCTGAGATGGCGCGCTGTATGCGGTGCAGACCGCAGAGTGGGCGTGGCCAGGTCAGGGTGGCCGATCTCCAGGTGGCGGCCTGCGGCAGCGGCGATCGCCTGGATGCCGTCTGCGCCGGAACTCACGACCAGGTCGTGGCGGCGGATGGCCCCTCCAGCTATGCACACGTCCACGATGTCGCTGGCCGCGGCGCGGGCGGCGAGCGAGCCCACCGCGCGGGCCTGGCCATCATCGAGCGCCTCGACGTCACATCCGGCCAGCAGCCGGGCCAGCTGGGCCTGGCGGCCCCCGCCACGCCAGGACTGCGCCACCACCGGCGCGGGCACGGTGGGAACTTCCCGCCGTGCCAGCAGCGCGCGATGCCGGGCCCACATGCGGCGCTCCCCCCGGCCGGCCGCAATCAGCGCACCCGTGTCATACGTGACGCCCATCACGCGCTCCGGAGCTTGCCTGCCCCACTCCGCCGGGCCCGCGCCACCGTCGCAGCCACCCACTCCTCCGCCTCAGCAAGTTCGCCAGCGGTGAACCCCCCATGCTCTTGCCCGAACCCGCTGACACCAGCCAGCCCCGCCCGGACCGTGAATTCCCTGCGTGCCGTCTCCGCCAGCCACGCGCTGTAGCTCACCCCCGCCTGCACAGCAGCCCGCGCGATCTCAGCGTCAAGATCGGGAGGCATCGAGATCGAGCGCTTCTTCCGTACCGCCACAACCCAGACGGCAGCACAGCGGCAGGACACAAGCGGCCGTCATCGGCAGACCCTTGTCAGCCGCAAGAGAGTACGGTGCGGCCCACTCCTGGGCGGAGGAGGCCGCCCGTCACCAGCGTGATGGGCGGCGGCGGCCGGGCCCGATCAGGTGAAGCCGACGTTCAGGACGAAGTGCCCGAGCCTGAGGTTGAGTACTCCGCCGCCTGCCCAGTGCACGATGAACGCCAGCAAGATGATGGCCAGGATTGCGACGACCACCCAGAAGAAGAACACGACGATGCCGGGGATGGCATACCCGGCTACAGTTCTCGCTCTAGCCACGGCCACCAGCTACCCACCGCCGCCCGATTTATCCGGCGGGTGTTCACCGGGGACGACGGCCACGCCCGCGACATAGACCACGCCGGCGCAGTGTGCCCGTCGCGCCTCAGACGTCGGGGGGTCTCCCGCTGCGACCCGGTGAACTGGCAGGTGATGGGCTAGGTACCCAGACGTGCCGGCCACGCCTGATCCTGGTGGTTTATTCGCGACACGTCGGCTGATGTTCTCGTGTGCGGCCGTCTGGCGGGCCATGATCTGGGCCTGCGGCCGTTTCTTCCCCTCGCCCCGGCCGCAGAATCGGGTATGTCGTGTGCGTGCAGCCTGTCTCCTGGCCAGAGCCGGATCCGCTGATCACGGCCGCGATCGCGGCGAAGTACACGGGTAAGCGGCCGCGGCCGCTGGCGGTGCAGATCCGCGACCGGCTGGGCGAGTGGATGGGCGATGCGCAGTTCGCGGCCGCGTTCGGCACCCGGGGCCGTCCTGGCTGGTCCCCGTCGCGGCTGGCGCTGGTGACGGTGCTGCAGCGGGCGGAGAACCTGACCGGCCGGCCGGCGGCCGAGGCGGTGCGGACCCGGATCGACTGGCAGTATCTGCTGGGGCTGGGCCTTGACGATCCGGGGTTCGGCCACACGGTGCTGCCGGAGTTCCGGGCCCGGGTCGCCGAGGGCGGGCTGGAGCAGGTGGCACTGGACGCGCTGCTGGCGCGGCTGGCGGCCGGGGGCCTGATCAAGGCCGGCGGCAAGCAGCGCACCGACTCCACGCACGTGGTCGCGGCGGTGGCGGCGCTGAACCGGCTGGAGCTGGCCGGCGAAAGCGTGCGCGCGGCGCTGGAGGCGCTGACGGCCGCGCACCCGGACTGGGTGGCGCAGCGGATCTGCGTGCCTGACTTCGCCCGCCGCTACGGCACCCCGATGACCTCCTGGCGGCCCCCGGCTTCCAAGGCGAGGCAGGACGAACTGGCCATCGCCTGCGCCCGCGACGGGTACGCGCTGCTGGAAGCGGTCTATGACAGCTCCTCCCCGGCCTGGCTACGCGAGATCCCCGCGATCGGCGTGCTGCGCCGGGTGCTGGTGCAGAACTACACCCGCACCATCACCGCAGACGGGCGGGAGGTGATCAAGCGGCGGGAGAAGGAGCCTGAGGGCGACGGTCTCCCGCCCGGCCATGCGCGGATCGCCTCCCCCTATGACATCGATGCCCGGTGGGGCGCCAAGCGGGAGGAGTTCTGGCTGGGCTGCAAGCTGCACGTCACCGGGACCTGCGACGACGCCCCGGCCTGCACCTGCCGCCCGGACCCCGCGGCGCAGCAGCTGTGCACGGCCGCCGGCGGCCAGGACCATGACCAGGGCTGCGCGCAGCTGGTATTCCCGAACCTGATCACGCACGTGGCCACTACCGGCGCCACGGTGACCGATAACCAGATGACCGGCGCCATCGATGACGGCCTGGCGGAAAAGGACCTGCTCCCGGGACGGCATTACCTTGATTCCGGGTACCTCAGCGCCGCCCTGGTGGTCTCCAGGCGCGCCAGGCACGGCATCGCGCTGATCGGGCCGCTGCTGGCCGGTACCTCCGCGCAGGCCCGCGCCGGGGCCGGATATGCCCGCGCCGACTTCACCGCCGGCTACGGCACCCAGGCCGTCATCTGCCCGCAGGGCAAGACCGCAGCGAACTGGACGCCGTGCACCCAGCACGGCAAGGACACGATCGTGGCCACCTTCTCCATCAGCGACTGCGGTCCCTGCCCGGCCCGCAGCCAGTGCACTAGCGGGAAACGGCGGCAGTTGTCACTGCTGCCCCGCGGCCTGGCCGAAGCCCAGGCCGCGGCACGCACCGCGGAAACCACCATCCCGTTCCAGGCCGACTATGCCCGCCGTGCCGGCGTCGAAGGCACCATGCACCAGGCCGCCAGCCACGGAGCACGGCGCGCCCGCTACCGCGGCCTGCCGAAAACCCGCCTTGACCACATCTACATGGCTTGCGCGCTCAACCTCCTGCGGCTGGAGGCCTACTGGACCGGCACCCCGCTAGACCGGCAGCGAACCAGCCACCTGGCACGCCTGGAACTCAGCCTCGCCGCATGACCAAGAATTAACCACCAGGATCACGTCTAAAGACAAAACTCTGCTGCCCCAGATCCCGCTGTGGAACACGCCGTCGGCGGCAGATCCAGATGGTGCGGGAGCTGGGCGGGCGCGCGGAGTACAGATCGCGCGCCAGAGCAAACCGGTCCGCCGGAGTGGCGCTGTGCGCAGCCTGAAGCCGCCAGCGGCACCGCGAATCTCGGACGGCGGCTGCCTGGGCCGTTCGCCTCTGGTGATCCGTGTGCTCGCACAGAACGGTAGGGGCGGAGCTGTGGAGGCTGACATGCCTGACCGATCAGACGAATCCGCTACAGAGGCCACGGGCGATGTTTCGCCCGTGCCGGGCAAAGGACCGGCGCAGCCCGAGCTCACAGGCGCACATCATGGCTGGCTGGGCGGGTTTCTCAGGCCAGTCGATTACGCCCGCAGCCGCGACAAGTACCGGCCGCCACCGGATTGGTATCGCCGGCTGGGCCGGATCGGGCCAGTAGTTACCACCTTGGGCCTGAGCCCAAGAGATGTGATCACGCTGGAGGTCCCGGGCCGCCGCTCTGGTGTGATCCGCCGCACCATCATGCTCCGGACCGCCTTCGGCGGCGGCCATTACCTGGTGGCCCTCGCCGGTGAGTCGCAGTGGGTCCGCAACGTGCGCGCCGCGGGCGGGCGGGTCGTAATCGGCCGCCGGGAGCGGCATGCCGCCAGGCTGGTCGAGCTACCGCCACAACAGCGGGCCCCCATCATCCGCGCATACCTGTGGCGGTGGGGCAGGCGCCCCGGCTCCAGGGCGATGGCCAGCGAGGCCCGCAGTTACTTCGGCGTCAGCGCGGACGCCTCACTGGAGGAAATCCGGGGTGTCGCCGGGCACTATCCCGTGTTCCGGATCGAGTACGAAGGCCATGCAGACACCCGACGCGGATGGGGAAAGTGACATCAACGCAGCGAATACCTGCAAGATCCCAAACCGGCTGTCCCCGCCCGGGCACACAGCCCATGCCATAGCTAGCGGCAGTCAAGACGCGGTGCAGCCCCCCGCTGCCAGGCGCGCGTGAAAGCCTGATCACGTGCGTGACATGCTCGCCGTCCGGGGTGCGCCTCCGACAGCCAGCCGGCCAGAACTGGCGCCGGTCGGCGGCTGTGCGCGCCCGGGCCAGGCCCTGGCTCATCTGGCCGCAGGATGGGTAAGAGTCTCAGCGTGCGGTTCTCTGGCTACTCATTCGGTTCGGTGCGAGTCGACGGCGTGACCTATGACCACGACCTCATCATCGACCGCGGGAAGATCCGCAAGCGCAACAAGGGCGCTTCGCGCAGGTTCCGCGGTGCCTACGGCCACACCCCGCTGTCGGCCGCCGAGGATATCCCCTGGCGGTGTCGCCGGCTAGTGATCGGCACTGGCGCCGATGGCGCGCTGCCGGTGATGAAGCAAGTCCACGAACAGGCCCGCCGCCGCGAGGTCGACCTGGTCATCCTGCCCACGGCACAGGCGATCAGCGTACTGGCCAAGGCCACGAAGGACACCAACGCCATCTTGCACCTGACGTGCTGACCCGCCGACGCGGCGACGGCGAATGCCGCAGCGGTGGCCTGCCTGCTTCCGCGGCCCGCAGCACCACTTGCGTGCGGCCAGGATCCGGCTCGCGCCGTAAGCCCGGGACGCCGCGCCGCGTCAACGGTCGCCGGCCCCGCTGGAAGAACCGCGCACGATGTCCAGTTCTGGATGCTGAACATCGTGATCGGCGCTGAGCCGAAGTCCGCGCCTAACGAAGGGTATGGCGCGCTCCTCCCGCCCAGATCCGGGGAGCCAAGCGGGAGCCAACGGCGGCAGGTATCGGGCAACGCCAGGCCACGATCAGCCATCATCGATGCAGCTAAACGGCACATCAGGCTACACCCAGCAGCGCCCGGCGACCTCCTGGAAGTACCCCCTAAGCAGGAGGTCACACCATAGCTGACCTTGCCGACACGGGGCTGGCCCATCCAAGTCCGCGCATGCCGCAGGTGGTGCCCCGGTACATCTGACGTTCCGCACTTCTCGCTGACTCTTTCCGCCCCCACCGTTCCTGTTCAGCGCTTCGCATCAGGCGGCCGGCCGGCCACCTGACGGAGGAGTATCTCCCCGGCAGCTGCGGAGACCGCTGCCATCTCGGCGACGATCTGCTCGAGTCGGCGTCGGTTCGCGATCCACTCCCGGTAGAGCGCGGCCTCCTCCTCGCTGAGGCGGCGTGAGACGGTCTTGCCGCCGACGGCGCGGCTCCACTGGTAGTAGGGGCCGTGCCGCTCGGGCGGGTCGGCCTGGCAGCGGCAGCCCGGCTTGCCGCAGGACGTCGTCCGCGAGACGAGGCTGCCGGGGCTGATGAAGCCGAGGATGCCGAGCTCTTCGGCGAGTGCCCGGTACTTCTCCTCGTAGCGTTCGAGCCTGCTCGGCATCTGTCCCTCGGGCGAGCCTTCACGTTCCGGAATCTGTCAGCAGCTATGCTGACCGATATCGGGGCCGGCGTCAAGGGGGCCAGATGACGAACGGGGAGCGCTTCGAGCTTTCGAGCGAGCGGCTCGGGTGCCTGCCCGTCCTCGGCCACTTCCTGTCCCGCATCGGCCTCGGCGAGCGGCTCGGGCGCTACGTCCCTGCAGCGGACCGGCGGCTCCGCCTCGTCCCGGGCTCGGTCGTCGGCGTCGTCGTGCGCAACATCGTCGTGCGGCACCGCCCGCTCTACGCGATCGGCGAGTGGGCCGCACCCTACGCGCCCGCGCTCCTCGGCCTCTCGGCCGGGGACGCTCCCTTGCTCAACGACGACCGGGTTGGCCGGGCCCTCGACCGCCTCTTCGACGCGGACCGTGCCAGCCTGCTCACCGAGACCGTCCTCCACGCGGTGCGCGACTTCGGGATCGACTGCAGCGAGCTGCACAACGACTCGACCACGGTCACCTTCACCGGGAGCCGCTACGACGAGGCCGGACCCCCCGTTCGTGGCGGAGTGAAGACGCCGGTGGTCACCTTCGGCCACAACAAGGACTTCCGGCCAGACCTCCGCCAGCTCGTCTACGTCCTCACCGTCTCCGCCGACGGTGCGGTGCCGGTCGCGCTGCGCATCGCAGACGGCAACACCAGCGACGACACGACGCACGTGCCGACCTGGGACGGGCTCGTCGCGCTCCTCGGAGATCGGAGCTTCCTCTACGTGGCGGACGCAAAGCTCTGCTCCTCGGAGGCGATGGGCCACATCGCCGGGAACGGCGGGCGCTTCGTCACCGTCGTCCCGCACGGGCGGAGAGAGGACAAGTGGTTCAAGGACTGGATCCAGAGCCACGCCCCTGCCTGGGAAGAGGCGATCCGGCTCCCCGGCGCGCGCCAGGACGACCCCGACCGCATCTGGCGCACCTTCGAGGCCCCGGTGCCCTCCTCCGACGGCTACCGCGTCATCTGGGTCCACTCGAGCGCCAAGGCGGTGCGTGACGCCGCCACGCGCGCTTCGCGCATCGAGGCGGGGCTCGCGGCGATCGAGGGGCTCGAAGCACGCCTCGCCGCCCCACGGTCACGCCTTCGCACCAGGGTCGCCGTCGAGGAGGCGGCCACGGCGGCGCTCGAGCAAGCCAGCGCTTCCCGCTTCGTCAGCTACACCGTCACCGAGGAGGTGGCGGTCACCTTCCACCAGGAGCGCCGGGGTCGCCCCGGCGCGGCCACCCGCTACCGCCGCCGGGAGAAGACGGTCTTCCACGTGCGAGCGGAGCTGAACGCAGATGCCGTCGCCTACGACGCACGCACCGACGGACTATTCCCGCTCATCACCAACGACACGGCGATGACCCCCGCCGAGGTGCTCGCCGCCTACCGCTACCAGCCGAACCTCGAGCGACGCCACCACGTGCTGAAAGGGCCCCAGGAGGTCGCGCCCGTCTACCTGGAGGCACCGCATCGGATCGAGGCGCTGCTCACCTGCCACTTCTTCGCGCAGCTCGTCGAAGCGCTCATCGAGCGCGAGATCCGGACCTCGATGCGCGAGCACGGCCTTACCGGCATCGCCCTCTACCCGGAGCTACGCAACTGCCCCGCGCCCTCGGCGGCGCGCGTCCTCGAGATCTTCGACGACGTCGAGCGCCACTACCTGATGAGGGACAACGAGGTGGTCCAGGTCTTCGAGCCCGAGCTCACACCGCTACAGCTCCAGGTGCTCGATCTCCTCCACGTTCCAGCGGCCCTCTACTCGGCCAGCGGTCGCGCGTGACGTGGGGGGCGATATTGCCGGTGAGAAGTGCGGAACGTCAGTTGCAACTGGCTCCAGCGGACAAAATCAGCCAGATTGCCCAGCAGGTAGCCGATCTGGCCGTCCAGCACCACGCGTTCCTCGAAAGGCTGCAAGAACCATCGCAATAGGTACTTGTCAAGCTGGTCGCGGAGGGATGGGTGCATGGGCTTGATGGCGGTGAGGGGGCAGGGAGCCTCGCAGGTCACGCATGGTGGCCGCGTGGCTGAGGTGATTACTGCGGTGGATGGGGACGCTGACGGTGATCGTGACCGGTAGCGTTTGCGGGCATGGTGATCTGACCGGTCCGGCTTCGCCGGGCTGGCTTTTGCGGAAAGTGCCTTCTTGCCCGTCCCGGGGATGTGGGGGCTCCGCCGCGCCTTGCGTCTCTACGTAGTCATCAACCGGGTTCTCCCTGGCCCGGAGGCCGGGTCCCGACAGCGCGCAATCGAGCTTCGTGCAAGGGCGCGGCGGGGCTGCCCATGGTTCTTGACGAGCTTGAGCTCAACGCCAATCCGGGCTCGCCCCGCCGCCGGGAGGAAGGTCTATGGCCTGCCGGGCGGCCCCTGCACGGGACGCCCGGGCCGGGTTTACCTCACGCGGCCGCCGCCGTGGTCACGGCGCCCGGGCGGGCGGGAATGACGCCCGCCGCGATGCGGGGGTCCCACATCTGCCCCTTGGTGACGACGGCATAGAGCCAGCGCAGCAGGGTCGCCGCGCACGCGGCCCGGGCCTGGCCGTCGCTGAGCCGGTTACCGTCGGGCCGCCCGGTCAGGTGCGCGTGCCTGGCGTGCAGCACCCGGTTATGGCGCATGCCGCCCCATACCGCGCGCCACGCAGCCGCGCGCAATCCGGGCCGGCCGCGGTGGGAGATCCGGGTCTTGCCCGCCAGGGTGGCCGAGGTGTGCTCAGAAGGGTTCAGCCCGGCATGCTTGACCACCGACCGCGCCGAGGCGAACCGGGACAGCTCCCCGGTCTCGGCCAAGATGACCGCGGCGCCGACCGCCGACAGCCCGTCGATGCTGGTCACCAGCTCCGTAAGCCCCAGCTCATCCAGCACGGCCGTCATCCAGCCCTCGGTATCGGCCAGCCGTGCCAGCAGCGACCGCCAGTCACCCATCAGCAGGTGCACGCGCTCGAGCGCGCCGCGGCGCTGCGCGGCCCCCCCGCCGGTATCGGCCAGCGCCTCCCACAGCCCCTTCACAATCTTGTGGCAGATGTTCCTGGCACCCCAGCGGGGCAGCTCACGGCGGACCGCGGCGACGAACTTCTCATACCCCATCGGGCGCAGCCGGGCCGGGTTCCCGTTGCACCGGTCAACGACCGCCCCCATCGCGGCCAGCCACGTCGTGGCCTCCAGCGGCCGGGCCGCCACCCCCAGCGCCGCCGGCCACGCGCACGCCAGCAGGTCAGACACCTGCTGCATGCACGAGACCACATCGGCGACCAGGGCAAACCGCCGCGCCCCCAGGTGCCGCAGCCGCGCCCACGCCTCACCGGCCCGCTCCGGCAGGTAGCACTCCAGCCGGATCACCAGCTTGCCGATCAGGTACGCATCCCGGTGATCGGTCTTGTCCCGGGTATAGGCCCTCCCGGGCCCGCGCCACCGCCAGCGACTGCACGCACACGAACCCATGCCCCGCCGCGCCTGCCAGCCCAATCAGCTCCTTCCACCTGTGCCCGGTCGGCTCACACGCCACCACCAGCCCGGCAAACCCCGCCGCCGCGGCCTTGCCCGCCGCCCACGCCAGCAGCTCACCCAGCTGATAGGCCTTCGCCCTGACGGTCTTACGGGCCAGCACCCGGCCCTCGTGATCGACCACCGCCGCAACCTGCTTGTCCTCGCCCAGGTCGATCGCCAGCACCGCCCGGTCCCGCCGGACCACCGCGCGCAACGCGGCGATGCGCTGGTTCCGGTTCCGGTCACCCCGTGTCAGCCCGCTACCCTGAGCCACGAACGTCCTCCTGTATGTCTTGGGACCTGAAGCCCGCCAACACCACCAGGAGGCCGTTCCTACAGCACCCGGGGAAAGCCCAACAGGTAGTTACTCCGCCTGCCACAGCCGGTCCACCGCGGCAGGCGGGGCGCCGGTCCGGGAGCACCACAGCCACACGGGCTTGGGAGCGCGGTCACCGGGCAGGTGACCGGCCTGCAGCCGGATGAGGGTGCCTTCGATCACCGGCAGCGGGCCGTCGTGGTTCAGCCAGGCGGAACTGTGGGTGAGCCGGGGATGAAGCCGGTCCCAGGCCCGGGCCACGGCAGTGCCATATCGGGTGGTTTGCGTGGTGTTGGTCACCGGGGGCTGTGGCCAGGTAGCCGGGTCGGCGAGGGTGAACGCCTGGCCGTGGCGGGGAGGCCGGCCATTGGTACCGGGCTGCCGCCGCGGGATAGGAAAGTGCAGCACCCGGTCAGAGCGCAGCCGCCCCAGGATCTCCACAGGCAGGTCCGCGAGCCGGCAGGCCAATCCGCATCGGGTCATACCCCGCGTCGAAGATCTCCAGGATCGGGAGATCCCCCTGCTGCCAGTGCCCGGCCTCCATCAGCTGGGTGACTACCTCGCGGACCTGCGCGGCGGTGACCTCGGCCTCGTCGTCATCGGGGCCCAGGCGGATGGCATCCAGCACCGCGGTCCAGGAGGTGCGGCCCGGCTCCAGGGCGGCGACCACCGAGTACGGCCAGCCCGGGATCATCTGCGCCTGTCCCTTGCCCCGCCCATAGACATGGCAGAACAGCCGGCCCGGGCTGGTCGCCGCACCCGGCCGCAGCCAGTTACTCACATCCACCGCGAGCATCAGCCGCCCGTCCGCCGCCCGCGGTAACGGCAGCCCGGCCAGCGACCGGCGCAGCCGCGCGATATCGATCCGGCCGTGATCCACCGCGTCATACAAAGCCCCATGGCCGCGCTGGTGCTCCGGCGCCAGCGACAAGCCGGCCAGGCTCCTGACCGGGCCGCCTGCGCACAGCACTGCGTCCGCCAGCTCGAAGATCTCACCCCTGCGGGCGTCCAGGCAGGCATGGAACTCCCGGCGGAACCGCCCCAGGCCAGTAGCTGGCCCGGCCCCGGCATCCTCTGGCAAGCTGTCCATCACGGCCTTCGTTCGTGATCATGCTTCTTTGGCGAGAACACATGATCATGCGGAGGCCGTACTCACGCACCGCGACACGCCGGGATCACCTGGCAGAAGCCTCGCGAAACGCCCAGGTCTCAGCCGCGGAGGTTAAAGAACAAGCTCAGAGCCTGTTTGAGAACCTCATGCTGCGCGTAGTGGAGCATCCCGGGTTTCGTGCACACCTGGTTTTGTGTGACGCAGCTTCGCCAGGTGGCTGTGCTGTGATGAGGTTACCGCGCGCCTGGGGCCTTGCGCCGCGCGCCTGGCGGGGCAGGCCCTTTGGCCTGACCGCGTGGTCTGCCTGCCAGGGGCCGCCGAGGTCTCCGGGGTCAAGGGCAGCCCGCAGGGCTGTCGCGCGCAGCGCGATGCGCCAGCACCCTTGAGGCCGGAGGAGCGGCCCCGTAGCCTGCGCGGCGCCAGAAGGGCAGCGGCGGCGCAGCCGCCTCCTTTTCATGCAGCGTCCTTGGCCTGCTGGCGGTAGTACTGCGCCTCAGCTTCGGCGGGGGGCTTGCGGCCGAGGCGGTGCATGAGCCTTTCGGTGTTGTACCAGGCCACCCAGGCGCTGGTGGCCTCTTCCAGGTCGGCGAGGGTGCGGATGGGGCCATCGCGGAATGGGGACCCGGCGCGGGTGCATTCGGTCTTGTACAGGCCGATTGTCGTTTCCGCGAGCGCGTTGCCGTAAGCATCCCCCACGGTCCCGGCCGAGGCGGTGAGCCCGGCGAGCATGAGGGTCTGGGCGAACCGGACGGAAGTGTATTGGGCGATCCGGCGTCGCTGTGGTGAATGGCCGCCCCGCTGATCGGGTGGCCTTGCCGGGCGCGCAGGGCGGCAGCCTGGCGGATCGCCCGCTCCACGAACGCGGCCTGTTTCGATAGGGAGCATTCCCACCCGGCGATCAGCCCGGCGAACGCGTCGATCACGAATGCGGTGTAGCCGAACCCGCCGCCATCAAGGGGACGTAGGTGAAATCCGCGACGTGCAACTGCCCGGGCCGCTGCGCCCTGAAGTCCCCCTTGACCAGGTCCGGTGCCCGCGTGTGGGCCGCATCCGGTGTCGTGGTGCGCACCGTGCGGGCCCGGGTGATGCCCCGCCACCCGTGAGCGCGCATCAGCCGCTCCACCGTGCACCGGGCCACCGTGATGCCGTGGCGGTTCAGGTGCTCCCACATCTTCAAGCTGCCATACAGCGACTCCGGCTTACGCCGCCCCCCGCGTCAGGCTCGCAGATCCCGGCCAGGATCTCAGTCAGCTGAGCATCCCGGACCGCCCGCCTGGACGGCGGCCGCGCCGCCCGCGCCGCCCGCGCCCAGTACGTCCTTGGGGCGATCTTGATGCCATGCGCGGACAGCGCGCGGCAGATCGGCACGACCCCGAAACGGTCCTTGTGGGCGCCGGTGAAATCGCAGATCAGCGGTGCAGCGGGTCGTGCTCCCGCGCGAAGAAACCCGTGGCCGCCTTGAGGATCTCGATGGTCTGCTCCAGCCCGCGGTTCTTGCGGCGAAGCTCACGGATCTCCCTGGCCGCCTCGCTGCTCACCCCGCTCGCCTGGCCCCCATCTATCCCGGCCTGGCGGATCCACCTGCGCAGCGTCTCCGCCGTCATCTCCAGCCGCCTGGCCACCGCGGTGATCGCCGCGTACTCCGACGGGTAATCACCAGCGTGCTCGCGCACCAGCCGGATCGCCTTGGCCCTGGTCTCCTGGTCGTACCTGACCGGCATGAACGTGACATCCTTCCCAACTTCGAAAGTATGCACAAAAGCCGGGACGGTTCACCTAAAGCCGCCTTTAGGCGAGTGGCTCCGTGGCATCCGGCCACGGAGCCTCCGCAAAAACCCGTTGGCGGACCACGGCGACCACTGCTAGTTTTCCGGAGGCCGTGCGAGAGAACGAGGAGGTGGTACCCGTGAACGCAGTATCGACATGGGTGCTCCCCTCCGGGGTCACGGTCGGGCGATAGGTCGTCCGGGGAGCGCCGTTCAAGAGCACTCCCGAAAGGCACGACCATGCGATTCACTTCTGAACAGCGCCTCGACGACGGCGTCCTCGAACGCGAATTCACCCTCGGCGAGATCCCCGGCGTCCTGTGGACGCCTGGATCCGCACCGGCCCCGCTGATCCTGATCGGCCACAACGGCGGCTTGCACAAGCGGTTGCCCCGGCTGGTGGCCCGGGCCCGGCACTACGCGGCGGAGTACGGCTTCGCGGCGGCCGCCATCGACGCCCCCGGGCACGGTGACCGGCCCCGTTCCGCCGTCGATGAGCAGGCCCGCGCCGACCTCCGCCGGGCGATGGAGGCCGGCGAGCCGGTCGACGAGATCGTCGACGCCTTCATCGTCCCGCTGGTCGAAAGGGCGGTCCCGGAATGGCGGACCACCCTGGACGCCCTCCTTTCGCTGCCCGAGATCGGCGGCCCGGTCGGGTACGAGGGGATGACCGCCATCGGCATTCGGCTGGCGGTGGTCGAGCCGCGCATCTCGGCCGCCGTTTTCTTCGGCGGGGGTTTCGTGCCCGGCACCCTGTTCGAGGCGGCCCGGCAGGTCACCATTCCGCTGCAGTTCCTGCTGCAGTGGGACGACGAAGGGGTGGAACGGCAGCCGACCCTGGACCTGTTCGACGCCTTCGGCACCAGGGAGAAGACGCTGCACGCCAATCTGGGCGGGCACGCCGGTGTCCCGTGGTTCGAGGTGGACGACGGGGCCCGGTTCTTCACCCGGCACCTGAAGTGAGGTCGGGCCGTCAGGCCGGCAGCAGACGGTAGGCAGTGCCGGCCCGGATGCCGCTCATCGAGGACAGGTCCCGGCCCTCCTCGATGGCGGTGGCCAGCAGATGCACGACCGCGCCAGCTTCACCATCGCCCTGAACACCGCCCGAGACCAACTCACCCGAGCCGCCGCCGTCCTGGCCGAGGAGGCCATCGACCTGGTCGGCAGCATCGGCCGTGCCGTCCTGGACCACCTCATGCCCGACCGGCGCCTGCGCCTGAGCCCCCGCTGTGTGAAACGCCCGATGAGCCGCTACGCCTACAAAAGCCTGCCCGTCGACCGCCGCACCTACACAGCCACCTGCAGCATCGACATCCTCAGACCTTAACTACACGGCCTTGACCTAAAGCCCCAGCTGCCAACAAAACCTGGGAACCGCCATCTATAACTGGGGGTCGCAAGGAACGATCTCCGCGATCTCGGGCCACGCCAAGTAAGTCTGGGAAACGCCAACTATCGCTGGGAGTCACATCAATGAGCCTGATCTCGTTAGTTGACACCGGGAGGCTGCTGCGGCGCGGGTGCCGGGGTTCGCGGATCGGGCTTGCTGCCACCGGTGGATCGTGCTACTTGCAACCTGGGGTGACTTCTCGCGCAATCTGCTACCGGGTACTCATTCCGCAGGAACTGACTGACGGTAACGGGTCATGTGCGATTTGATGTGACGCGTGGAGGGGGAAGGTCAGCGCGGTCAGGATCCGGCTGGTCCGCTGTGGTCGCATCTGGCGGGCTGGGATGACCTGCTGGTCGCGGTGCCGTCGGCGGATGCGTCCGGCCTGGATCTGGGGGAGGGATGGCCGGATCGCTGGATGGTGACGCGGCGGGCCGGTGGGGACGAGGTGTCCTGTTCGGTGCGGGACCTGGCCCGGATGCCTGGGAGGGAGGGCGGCCCGGTCCGCTGGTTTTCCTGGCGGCGGGGGCAGCGGCATCGTCCTGGCTTGCAGTACCTGGTCAGCACGGGACGTCATCACGGGGCCGAGAGCATGGAGGAGGCCCGGGTGCTGCTGGCCCTGGACTTCGCCGGGGACCTGATCGACGTGGTGTCCCAGCCGTTGCGGTTGCGGTTCACCACGGTGGGGAAGAGCAGGGTGCACACGCCGGACTTCCTCGCGGTGACCCGGTCGGGCACGTGGCTGATCGACGTGCGGCCGGAGCCGCTGATCCGCGATGGGGACCGGGAGTCGTTCGCTGCGGCGGCGGAGGTGGCGGTGGCGTGCGGCTGGCGGTATGCGGTGGCGGCCCGCTGGCGTGGGCATGTCCTTGCGGCTCTGGACGCGCTGTCCTCGCAGCGCCGGCCGCTGGCTGATCCGCTGGGGCTGCGGCCGGGGCTGCTCGCCGCGGTCAGGAGGCCGGGTGCCCGGTTCGGGGAGGTCGCTGCGGCCAGCGGCTGCGAGCCAGTGGCCCGCGCTCAGCTGCTGCACCTGATCTGGCACCGGCAGGTCGGCGTGGACCTTGCCGAGCCGCTGGCGGACCGGTCGCTGCTGGTGCCCGGGGCGGCCCGGTGAGGGCGGAGGCGCTGCTGGAGCTGGCGGCCGGCATGGTGGTGGTGCTGGACGGGCGGGAGTGGACGGTCGAGCGCCGCGAGCCTCATCTGGGCCGGGTTCACCTGGTCAGCGGCGACGGCACCCGCGAGCAGGTGAGCCTGCGGTTCCTGGCCTGCCATCCGGATTGCTGGCCATCCTCGCGGACTGCCGCCGAAGGGGCCGGCCGGGGGCGCCAGCCGAAGATGGCGGGTGACCTGCCGCCGGGCCGGCGGGAGCTTGCCGAGCTGCGGATGGCGCACCTGCTGGAGGTCGCGACGGGTTTCCGTGGCGGGGATCCGCTGCGGCCCGGGCCGGGAGAGCCGAGGCCGGAGTATGACCCGGCCACCACGACGCTGACCAGCCGCCGCCGGGCCAAGGTGGCGGAGCTGCAGGCCTTGGACCGGGAGCATGCCCGGATGCTGGGTTTGGGCGCGGTCAGTTACTGGACTTTGATCCGGTGGGAGAACGCCCGGCGCCGGTTCGGGCTGATCGGCTGTGCGGACGACCGCTGGCTGCGGGAAAGCGGCGGCCATCCCAGCATCACCGAGGAGGTCCGGGAGGCGATCTTCGCGGTCCGGGAGGAGACCCTGCGCGGGGCAAAGGTGAGCATGCGCACCCGGGAGCGCATGGTCGGCCAGTACGTCCGGGAGAGGTTCGGGCCGGGCACGCCGGTCCCCAGCTATCCGGTCTTGTGCCGGGTCTGGCGGGAGTGGTTCGGGCCGGGCGGTGCCCGCCAGCGGTATGCCCGGTCTGCCCAGCTGCCGGCGAAGAACGGGCACGTGCTGGTGCACCGGCCCGGCCAGGTGGTCGCACTGGACACGACCGTGCTGCCGGTGATGGTCCGCGACGGGGTATTCGGTGACCCGGTGAAGTGCCACCTGGCCTTGGCGCTGGACGTGTGCACGCACTCGCTGTGTGCGTTCCGGCTCACGCTGGTGTCGGACACCTCGGTGGACGTGGCGATGCTGCTGCGCGATGTGATGATGCCGCTGCCGATGCGGCCGGAGTGGGGGGAGGATCTGGAATGGCCCTACCCGGGCATCCCGGCCGCAGTGGTTGCCGAGTTCGCCGGGCACAAGGTGGCGGGCCTGCCGTTCTTCACCCCCGAGACCGTGACCACTGACCACGGCAGCGTCTACCGCAACCACCACCTGGTCGAGGTTCAGCGGGTGATCGGCTGCAACATCCTGCCCGCGAGGGTGCTGCGGCCTACCGGCAAGGCCGCTTGCGAGCGGGCGTTTGGGGTGTGCAGGCAGCTGCTGTTTGAGCACCTGATCGGATACACCGGCGTGGATGCCGCCGACCGGGGCGCCGACCCGGCCGCCGACGCGATGCTGACCATGGAGGAGATGGAGCACCTGATCGCCACCTGGATCGTCTCGGTCTGGCAACGGCGCCAGCTGGGGGAATACGCCCCGGGCTGGGATCCCGATGGCAGCCACAGCCCCAACTCGCTGTTCGCGGCCTCGTTCGCCCAGGCCGGGTTTGCGATGCAGATCCCGTCCCCGGACCTGTTTTATGAGCTGCTGCCGGCTCATTACGTCAGCCGTATCTCCCGGCGCGGGGTGAAGATCCGCGGGCTGTGGTATGACGGCCCGGCTCTGGAGGGCTACCACGGCACCGCCTCGGCGCGGGGCGGCCGGCACAAGGGCCAGTGGGTCATCCGCCGCGACCCCCGGGACCGGCGCAGCGTGTTCTTCCAGGACCCCGTCACGCACGCCTGGCACGAGCTGCCCTGGACGGGCCTGCCGCCCGGCGGGCAGGCACCCGCGTTCGGCGACGCCCGGGTCCGCGACCTGCTGACGAAGGCCAGCGCGTGCGGGCTGAAGCCACGGTCGGATGCCGAGCTGCTGCCCGTCATGCTGGACCTGATCGGGGCACGCATCCCGGTCAGCCGGTGGCCGGCCCAGATGGCAAAGGCCGAGCGCACCGGGCACGCCCGGGAAGTCACCCAGGCGCAGGCGGCGCAGGCCGACCGGCCCGCGCCGCCGTCCGGGCCCGCTGCTGAGGCCCCGGCCGTGACGCCGGGCGAGGCGGGTGTTACCCCACTGCGCCGCGAGCCGGACTGGCCCCAGCGGGCCAGGCAGGCCCGCGACGACCTTGATGCCGAGCGCCGCCGCAGGCGGGAGGCGGCCGTCCCGCTCACCCCGAAGCCGCCTCCCCGCCTGGGCGCGAGCTTCCGGGACCACAACGTGTTCGTGCTGCCCGGCGACGATGAGGAGGACCCGCGAGCGTGACCGGCCAGGCAGCGGCGGGCGAGAGCCCGGTCGTCCCGTTCCTGCGGGCCGGCCCGCCCCCCGACCGGACCCGGTGGGAGGGCTGGCAGCAGTGGCGGGCGGGCCGCGGGTCCTTCATCCCGGCCCCGCGGCTGTCGCTGGCCGAATACCAGGCCCTCAGCCCCCGCGGGCGGGCGCTGCACGACCTGCACCGCACCGCCACCCACGTCAACCTCCGGCTGCAGGAGACCCCGATGAGCGGGAAGGTCTCCGGCCTGATGCGCGGCCGGCTGCAGAACAACGCGGTGAAGCTCGCCCCCGGCACCCGCGACGGGCTGATGATCAGCGGCGGCGGGTTCCAGGGCAAGACCGAAACCGCATGCTGGGCTGCCGCCGAGTTCGAAGACCTGTGGCGCGGCATCCACCGCCAGCTCACACCCGGCCCGGTCCCCGGGACCCGGGACCTGTTCGTGCCCGTCGCCTACTGCCGGCTCCCGGTCCGGGCAACCCCCAAGGCACTGTGCAAGACCATCCTCGACGTCTACGGCGACCCGCACCCCGCCACCCTGCACGACCTCGTCCGGTCCGTACGTGACGCGGTCCGCGACCACGCCACGACCGCGCTGCTGATCGACGACGTCACCAGGCTCCGGCTGCACCGCGGCGATGACCAGGACACCCTGGACCTGATCCGCGAGCTGATGGATCTCAACGTCACCCTCGTGCTGACCGGCGTCGGCATCCCCGGCTCCGGGCTGCTGCGCGGCGCCCACGCCGACCCGCGCACCAGACAGTGGACCTACCCCTTCGGCGGCAGCCACCACGACGCGGCCGCCGCCCAGACCGGCCGGCGGTTCGACCTGGTCGACCTCGACCCGTTCGACTACTCCACACCCGCCGGGATCACCGCATTCCTCGAGCACCTGGCCGGGATCGAGGACCAGCTGCGGCTCCTGCGGGCCACCGGGGGAATGCTCACCACCAGCGAGATGCCGGAGTACCTGTTCCGCCGCACCCACGGCGTCGTCGGCCTGCTGCGGCGCCTCATCGAGGACGGCTGCGCGCAGGCGATCGCCACCGGCGAGGAACGGCTCACCACTGACCTACTGGCCGGCACCGCCATCCGCCTGGGAAACCTCGCCGACCTTGACCCCGGCGCGGGCGAGGTCCCCGACATCCCCGAGGACGTCACCCCGCCGCAGCAGCCCGGCAAGACGAGGAAGAGCAGCAAGACGAGGAAGAGCAGCAGGCCCCGGAACACAGTCTTCGATGACCACGGCGCCATGCCGGCCGCCGGTGGATGACGCCCCCGGGCCCGCACGGGCGCGGCCCCTCGCGCGCAGCCTGGACCCGCTCGCCGGTGAGTCCCTGCAGGGCTTCCTGCTGCGCCTGTCCTACCGGCTGCGCATCGCCCCGCTCCAGCTTGCCCGGCTGACCGGATGCGCCGCCGGGACCTCCCCGGCGATCACCCGCCAGGCCATCCTCGGCCTCGACACCGGCGCCTTCGCCCGGGCCACGCGGCTAACCGTGAGCGAGGCCGCCGCCCTCACCCTCGTCCCCTGGGCAGGCCGCTACCCCCCGATCGGCCGGTTCCTGTCCCGGTCCAGCCCGGAACGGCTGGCGATCCGCGATGCCTGGCTGTTCAGCCCCGGCCTGCGCTACTGCCCGGCCTGCCTGCGCGGCGACGGCACCCCCACCCAGGAACAGTACGGCGGCCCGTGGCAGAAATACTGGCTCCTCCCGGTCTCTTTCGCCTGCCCGCGGCACCGCATGCTCCTCAGGGATGACTGCCCGCAGGGGCACTCTGCCGCCGGGGCGGGGAACTGGCAGCTCATCCACCATGCCTGCGACAGCACGCTGCACCCGGCGCAATGCCGCCGGCCCGCGTACTCTGCTGGCCGGGGCCCCAAGAGCCCGTCCTGCGGCACCCGCCTGGACCAGGCCAGCCCGGGGGACGGCGAGCCGGTTCCCCCGGGCCAGGACATCCTGAACGCCCAGCAGCGGCTGCTCGGCCTGCTCGGCGACCGGCACCCAGCCGAGGCCGCTGGCCGCGCCTTCACCGACATCAAGGTCGTCACCGCGCTGCTATGCGACTCCTGGCCCCTCGGCCAGGACCTCATGGACTCCCGCCTGGCCGCAGCAGCTGGCAGGCACGTCCGCCAGCTCAATGCCGGCTCCTACCGGGCCCTCGGCAAGCCGCCACGCGACATCCTCGCCACCGCCGGGCTGGTCACCGCGGCCATCACGATCCTGGACAGCCCGGACCTGGCAGGCACCGTGGCCCGGCACGTCCAGGCCGGCAAGCCGGGCAGCCCCAGCAATTCCCCCTGGGCACGGATCCTCGGCCGGCACCATTCCGCATGCTCGCCGGCACTGCGCGAGGCGGCCGAGCCGGCCACACGCGCCTACCGGCGGATCGCCGGGCCGAACAGCCCCAGGGCCCCGGCCCGGGCTGGCGGCTACCACCCCGAGCACATCCCCGCCCTCCTGCCGCAGGACTGGTATGACGAGCACCTCGCCCGCCTCGGCTACCGGGTTGCCAAATCGATGCGCCGGGCTGCAGCCGTCACGCTCGTGCACTGGGCCTCCGGCGGATCCATGGGCAATGCCGCGAGTTACCTCGGCATCCGCGCCCCCAGGTCCTCCCACCAGTTCGCACCCGACCTGACCCAGTGGCTCCGCGAGCACGGCACCGGCGACTTCACCGCAGCCCTGCGCAGCCTCGCCGCGCAACTGGACACCACCCCCGGCCTCATCAACTACCAGCGCCGCCGCCAGGCCATGCGCGCCTGGTGCCTGGACCTGGGCACCTGGCAAGAACTCACCACCCGCCTACCGCCCGTCCCAGGGCCGGTCCAGCCGATCCTGGACGACCGCAAGCGGCAAGAAGCATCCGCCTTCACCTGGGCTCACGTCACCCAGGGTGAACCCCGGTTCGCCCCCCACCCGATCCAGGCGCACCAGCCTGCGCCAGTCCGCAAGGACTGGGCCAGACTCCGCGGCAGCACATGGTCCCTGCTCGCCCACCCCCGCCGGTTCATCCACTACGCCGAGCTACGCAAGCTCCTCATCGAGCACGGCGACCACCTCGCAACAAACATCGACAGGACAGGAAAAGTCCCACCACCACGGCACTAGCCTGCCCGGCAACCCCCGCGGCACACCCGAAAGACCAGACGATGGTGGGCCTATCGATCACGACGGGCAGGAACTGCCCCCGGGCACACGGCTGAGCGGCCTTCATGATCATGTTGGCAACTATCGCGAGCAAGTTGCAACTATCGCGATCAGGCTCACTCAACCTGGTGGCAGCGCTCCGCCCAATACCTCCGGGGCGCTGGCAATACCTCAAGTTCTATGGCACAGGACACGACCAGCGGGCAGGGTCGCGGGAGGCCTGGTGATCTGCCGGGGCGCCCCCGGCCACGAGCCCGGCGATCACGCAAATCAGGCCGATGGCCCGCCGGTACATACACCTCATTGAACCTCTGGGCCTAGCAGGCCGCCAGCTGTCCCATCTCGATCGATCTGAGCCATGGCTAGGTCGGCGGCCTGCGGGTGGCTCAGTTGGCGTGAGACGTCACGCGGTGCTTGTCTCACCGGATATGAGCTGTTTCAGCTCGCCGCTGTGATCCAGGCCCGGCGGCAGCCGCCAGGCCGATCCCGGCTGCGTCGGGGAACTGCCTGGCAGCGCCACGGAGCGGGGATGGTCTGCAAGGTGCGGATCAGCGCAGAGCAACCCGGCGCAGACCGTGCAGGTGCGGCTGCGTGGCCCGGTCAGCGGCTGGGTGGGACGAATTCGGGCTGGTCGAGCACGCGCAGCCAGCTTCCGTCCGGCTGCCTCCGGGCCACCTGCGCGCGGGCGCCGGCCCCGTCCTTGGGCGGTGTCGAGGTGAGCGCGAGGTCGCCGCTGATCAGGGTCGGCAGCGGCGTTTCCGGCTCGAAGTGGGGACGGCTGGCCAGCACCTTCTCCCACAGTTCGCGGATCGCCTCCTGGCCTGCCGTCTGCTGGCCCGGCGGGTAGGCCAGCACCGCGTTCTCCTCGTAGAGCGCGGCGACACCGGCGGCGTCACCGGCGTTGGACCGCTCCACGAACAGGCGGGTGATGTCTTCCGGGCGCATCGCCTTCTCGTGCTCTGGCATGGGGGTTCCTCCTGACTCGGCTGCTCCCTCTGTCATCCTGGCCAGCCTGGGTACCAGAAGTCCAACGCATAGTTCTGCTGATAGCTAGAATCTGTAGTCATGGAAATGCGTCAGCTCGAGTACTTCGTCGCGGTCGCCGAGGAGCGGAACTTCACCCGGGCGGCTGAGCAGGTGCACATCAGCCAGTCCGGTGTGAGTGCCCAGATCCGGCAGCTGGAACGGGAACTCGGGGCCGAGCTGTTCGACCGGTCTGCCCGCACCGCCACCCTCACCGTGGCGGGCAAGGCCGCACTCGGGCACGCCCGCGCCGCGCTCGCCGCCGCCGCCGCGGTGAGCGAGGCGGTGAGCGCGGTGACCGGGCTGATGGGCGGCCAGGTCACGGTCGGCATGGTGAACGGCTGCACCATGGACCCGCTGTTCAACGCGCTCGCCGCGTTCCGGGACGCACACCCCGGGGTGGTGGTCCGCCTGCTAGAGGACAGCTCGGCCCGGCTCACCGACGCGGTCCGTGCCGGCACCGTCGACCTGGCGCTGGTGGGGACGGCCGCCGTCCCGGCCGGGCTGGAGGCGCTGACGATCGTCAGCGAGCGGCTGGTGGCTGCCGTCCTGCCGGATCACCCGCTGGCGCGGCAGAACCGGGTCACCTTGCGTGACCTGGCCGGTTGCCCGGTCATCTGCATGCCGCCCGGCACCGGTCTGCGCGCCGTGCTCGACCAGGCCTGCGCCGCCCGCCAGCAGCGGCTCCCGATCGCCCTGGAGGCCAGTGCGGCCGACGCCATCGCCGGCCTGGCCGCCCGCGGGCTCGGCGTGGGCATCCTCAGCGAGTCAATGGCCGCCCGCTACCGCAGCCAGCTCACCGCACACCGGATCAACGACGTCACCGCTCCCGCCCTGCTGGCGCTCATCTGGCGACCCAATCCCAGCCCGGCGGTGCGGGCGCTGGCCGCATACGGCCGGCAGGCCTTCGGTGAGCCCGCCGGACAGGCAGCCCAGGCGGCCCAAGGGATTAGGCCAGCGTCGAAGCAGCGGCCGGCTGGCGCCAGGCTCCAACTGCACTAGGCTGACGATGATCGCGGCGCTCTCTCGACGGTCTGGCCGTGTGAACCGGACTCTGCCGTGTTGATCTGCACACCGGGGAACGCCGTCCGGTCCTGATGTTCCGCCGGGCCCCTGACGGCACCGACGACCAGCCGTGACCGTGGAGGGCGCCGACGGCGCGCAAGACAGGCGCCGCTGGTGTTGTAGCGATTCGCAACCCAACCCTGACATCGCAACCTTCACCCGGACCGGACAGTCAAGGCCGCCGCGCCACCCAGCGGCCTTACTGAGATCGGAACAGCCAATAGCCCAGGAAACCACACTTAGGCATTACTAATGATCACGGAACGGCGCGGGGCCGCCGGGGAGGACGCCGATGGCGGGAATCCTCACCATCTCCCCTGGCCACGACGCGTCCTACCCGTGGCGGCAGATCGGCACCACTCAGGCTAGCGACGACGCCTCACCGCTCGGCTACTACCTGACCCCGGCAGCCAAGGGAGGAGAGCCACCAGGCCGCTGGACCGGCCGGGGCGCGCAACGACCTGGGGGCGGCCGGGTACTGGGAACAGGCCGCAGCCGAGGTGTGGGAGTGCATCGCCATCGGCAACCAGGCGGCGCTGGAGTACCTGCAGGATGAGGCCAGGCCCTCGGCCTAGTCGTCCTCGTGCACGAGTGTGGTTCTTCCACAAAGTAAAGGCTACTAGGTTAATGTGACATACTCCAAATGACCGCGAGCAGTGCGCGGCCCCACGGTCTTCGACAGCCGCTTATGAGCTGAAGGGGCTATTTCATGATCAGCGCGACATGCCGGGATCAACCCACATATCGCGCCTATGGGAGCAGGTTCAGGACGTTCACGTGCTTTGGGCGGACGACGGTGAAGTGGCGCCGGTCCAGGCTGGCCACGTCGGTCAGCTTCAGCCTCTCCGCCACCGCGACCACCGAGGCATCCACCGCGCCGAGCGGCAGGTCGGCATAGGTGCGGACGAGTTCAGCTATCCGCGCCAGGTCGGCGGCGGTGATAGTGACGTGTTTGAACTCACCCGACACGACGGACTCCAGGAAAGCGCCCTCAACGTCGGGGCGTTCCTCCACCAGCCAGCACACCTCGACGATGACCGTGGTCGGGATCAGGAGCGGGCCATCGCGGGACTTCAGGAGGGCGGCGCAGCGGGCGCGGTGTTTGTCGGATCGGTCGATGGCCGCGACGAGTGGGCCGGTGTCGAACAGCGTCGTCACGCGGGGCGCTTCAACCGCTCGCGAATGATCTCGTCGTGCCGCCGCTCGGAGAGATCGCCACGGCCGGACTCCCAGATCCCGATGATCGACAACCGCCGTCGCGGTGCCGGCTCGCCCTCCGGTTCGGTGGCGGATGCGAGTTCGGGGTCGGCCGCGACGAGCACGCGCAACCGCTCCGCCTGGCGCGGGGTGAGCCTGTCGACCAGGTGGTGGAGGTCGTCATAGTCATGGGCCGCTGTCACGGTGAAAGTCTACGGCGTTCGGTGCCCGGCTGCAGGGAGCAGCTACGGGCGGGTGAGGCACCGGGCTGGGCCTCCCGCGGCGGCCCAACACACCGGGGGCGGACAGCTCGATCGCTGGGTGCGGGCACTCCCCGGGTGGCCCAGCACCGTGGGTGGCGCCTCGGTGAGCCGCTGTCCCGTGACAGCGGAGATTCCGTGACCCATGCGTCTGACCTGCGAAGAGGAATCTTCGTTGACAGCCCGCGACGCCAACGGTGTCCGGTTTGCCGGTTCCCCTGACGGCGAAGTGGCCGCTCG
>OFGV01000019.1_pt1 | contig 24478 bp, 20 predicted proteins | sample 1521911 | NCBI WGS metagenome assembly OFGV01 (sample SAMEA2553413, study PRJEB24118) | soil metagenome
CACCTGGAGGGGCCGGCGGGTCAACCCGCTGGGAGGAACCCGCGGGTCACCCCGCCCCGAGGAATGGCAGCTCGACCGCTTCGCCGGGCCTCAGCTCGGCGACCTCGTCACGGCAGCAGATCCGGATGGGCGACTGTGTGCCCGGGCCGGCTGTGACCCGTGCGGTTCTTCCCGCGATGCGCAAGGTCAGGGTGTGCTGGCGATAGCTCATCGTGAATTCCAGCACTCCTAGTTCGGCTGGCCAGTACGGGTTCAGCCAGAGCGTGTCACCGCGGACCTCCACCCCGGCGAAGCAGCGCTGCAGAACGTCAACCGAGCCGGCCATGGCGGCAAGGTGTATGCCCTCGGCGGTAGTACCGCCCTGGATGTCGGCTATGTCGCTGCGCAGCGCTTCGATGAAGTAGTCCAGCGCCCGGTGCCGGTGGGCGCGGGCCAGGACCGACGCGTGCACCACGGCGCTCAGCGTGGAGCCGTGGGCGGTGCGGGCGAGGTAGTAGTCGATGGTCCGCGGGATGTTGCCGGGATCCCACGGATAGCCGAGGTGATCCAGCAGGCCGCTGAGTTCGTCGGCGGAGAGCAGGTAGAAGAGCATGAGCACGTCAGCCTGCTTGGAGAGCTTGTACCGGTTGGGGGAGTCGCCCTCGGCTTCGAGCAGGCGGTCCAGCCGCCGGATATCAGCGTATTTTTCGTGGTATCCGGCCCAGTCGAACTCTTCCAGATCCTGGTAGCCCTCGAACTGGCTGATGATCCCGTCCTCGTGGAAGGGAACGTAGAGCCGGCGGGAGATCTCCTCCCAGCGCAGCGTCTCCTCCTGGCTGAGCCCGAGTGACTCGGTGATCTCGCCCCGCCTGACGTCCGGCAGCATGTCCAGCACCTCGAGAGCACGCAGCAGGACCCACGCCGCCATGACGTTCGTGTAGGCGTTGTTGTCGATGCCGTCTTCCGGTGCGTCGGGGTAGCCGGTGTGGAACTCATCTGGGCCCATGACGCCGCGGATGACATACCGGTCGCGCCCGTGGTCGTAGGCAGCGAGGCTGCCCCAGAAGCGCGCGATGTCGAGGATCATTTCCGCGCCGTAGTGGCTGAGGAACTCGTCATCGCCGGTGGCCTGGTAGTACTGCCAGACGTTGTAGGCGACCGCGATGCCGATATGGCGCTGCAGGTGGCTGGTATCGCGCACCCACCGGCCCGAGAAGGGGTTGAGGTGGATGTGCTGGCTCTCTTCACGGCCGTCGCTGCCCGATTGCCAGGGGAACATCGCGCCGGCGTATCCCTGCTCCCGCGCTGCCCAGCGTGCCTCCGGCAGCCGCCGGTACCGGTAGCGCAGCAGGGCCCGGGTGATCAGCGGCAGCCGGAGATTGAGTATCGGGAAGACGAAAAGTTCGTCCCACAGGACGTGGCCCCGGTATGCCTCGCCATGCAGTCCGCGGGCCGGGACGCCGACGTCGAGATCCACGCAGTGCTCGGAGGCGGTCTGCAGCAGATGGAAGAGATGCAGCCTGATCACCCGCAGCGTGTCCGCGTGCCCGATCTCGACCCGCGCCCGCTGCCACAGGCGGTCCCAGGCGCGTACGTGCCGCTCCAGAAGCTCGTCGAAGTCCGGGGCCCGGGCCAGTGCGTTCACCGCCGCCGAGGCGGGCTCGAAGATCGCGCGGTCGCGCGACGTGTAGATCGCCACGACCTTGTCGATGGTGATGGACGCGCCCAGGAGCAGGTCGGTGACAAGGTGGTGGGCAACCCAGTCCGGCCCAGCCTTCAGGCTGCGGCCGACATCGCCGTTGTGCTGGCGGACCACGCGGGTCCGGGCGGCCTGTGCGATCCGGATGTAGGACCGGGTGGTCGCGGTGACCAGCAGCAGGGTCTCGTCGTCGGGCGCCTCAGCCCGCACCGGGCGGAGGTGACGGCTCGACAGCTTGCGGTAGCGCTCGACACCGGTGTTTTCCACCGTGCCGTCGAGGGCCGAGCGCACCTCCAGGGTGCCCGCCCAGTCCTCGGCCACCAGCGTCGTCTGGAGCCCGCACAGGTGCTCGCATTCCATGTGCACGAACCGCCGCTGGGCCAGCCGGGTGGTACGCCCCGCCGTGTCCCGGAATCGCACCACCCGGATCAAGATCCCGCGCCGCAGGTCGAGTTCCTGCCGGTACGCCAGTACGTCCACATCGCTGAGGGCGAACCAGGGGCCGCCGGAGATCCGGAAGGTCAGCGGCAGCCAGTTGGGCACGTTGACCAGACTCTCGTTCTCGACAGACTGGCTGTTCACGGAGTCGCGGAGCCGGTTGTAGCAGCCGGCCACGTAGGTGCCCGGGTAGTGGACGTCCCCGGCCTGAGACTCGGGAACGGCACCGCGGGTGGCGAGATAGCCATTGCCCAGGGTGCACAGCGCCTCGCGCTGGCCTTCCTCCTCGGGCGCGAAACCGTGATAAATGAGCCGCCAGGTCGTCACCGGCGAAGACGCCGCCCCACCTTCTTATACCTACCCATCTACCAGTATTCGCCCAACGGTGCTGAGGCGAGGGCAGCAGGTAACCGGAGGGCAGGTAACCGGAGCCGGCGGCCGGTGAGCAGGTCGTGGGCCCAGTGTGACCAGTTCGGCCAGCCGGGCCAGCAGACGCGGGTTACCTTCCCAGGAGCCACCCAGGCCAAGGTTCCCGCACAGCAGCAGCACCGCGGACAGTGCCCTGCCTGACGAGCGGCAGTATTTCCCGATCCCACCACATCAGAGGCGCCCGCAAACTCCGTGCACCCATAACCCGCATGGGCACTCCAGCCATGGGGCCGCCGCGTTGTCACAGCAGCACGCCGCACCGCGATATCCCCCACCTTCCTCACTGCCCTAGGGGTCATCATCGCGGCATGCATCGCTTTCTCCACGAGGGCGGCCCTGGTGACCTATGGCCCTGCGCCCCTTGTTTCCAGTCCGCCTGCCGCAGGTCAGCCGTGCCAGATACCTGAATGCGCCGCCCGCTCAACTCCCTACATCAAAGACCTGAAGCCGACACCCCCGGCCAAGCTGCTGCCCGCCAACCGCCCAGCCAAAGCGCGGTCACCGGGCGGGACGTGGAGTGCAGCCGTTAGCGCCGCCGACAGGAGTTGGCACGAGACGCACCGCGTGGCCGGTACGGTGAAGCCCATGCCCGAGCTGGACTTCATGGTTGTCGCGGACTACGTACGCACAGACGCCGGCGTCCTGAACATGGTCGGCGCTGGGTTCGACACAGCGCACCTGCCCGTAGTGCCAGGAATCCTAACAGCCGGGATCGGCCTGCGTATCTGCTAGACGTCGCGGAGGCACGCGACCCGCACCCATTCACCCTGATCTTCCAGAACGCAGACGGAACCCGCCTCGCCGAAGTCGCCGGCGTCGTCGGCCCCGTGCCTGCAGACACCCCACAGCCGCCACCAGGCCGCCCGTACAGCGTCGTCCTAGCGCTCAATACCCGGCTGCCCATCCCCGCCTATGGCGACTACTCGCTCGATCTGATACTGGACGACCGCCCGGTGAAGACCATCACTCTCACAACCGCCGCCAGCCAGACTGCCGCCCCGGGTGCACCGGGCGATGCCCAGGCCGACGCCCAGCAGCCGCGCCCAGGAGGTGCCTAGGCCAAGGCTCAGCAGCCACGCCCGGGAAAGGATGGATCAGCAGGATCTCACCGAAGAGGACGTGTACTGGATACTGGACAACGGCGAGCAGAACCGCAGCCGCTGGTCAGGATGGAAGTACACGGTATCTTCCACTCGATGGGAGAGTCGAGGTTTGCACCACACCCGACGACACTGTGGTGAAGACGGTCATCCGGCTAGAGCGCAGGGGAAAGCGACGATGATCGAACTGAAGTGGGACACCGAGGCCGACGCGCTCTACATCGCCTTGACCACGGCCGAATGGGACCACACCGACGAGGTCGAGGACGGGACCTACGTCTACGCCGACGCGCATGACAACCCCATCGGCATCGAAGTCCACCACCCAGAGCGACCGTGGCCACTGGAGCAAGTCCTCACCCACTACAGCATGAGCGAACAGGCAGCCCACGAACTGCGCGCATACTTCCCGCAGCCAGCCCTGCTCCCCCCGGCAGCGCACCCGCCCGCCAGTGTGCCTGTCACTGTCCTAGCGGCCTAACGCCACGTGCTCTGCTCATGCCTTGCGCTGCGTAGCCCAGATAGTACACAGAATCGTCCGCGATCATGCAATGCGGGGGCGCCGCTAGTCGACCCGGGCGATCACCTCGCCCTGGCGGGCCGTCTGGTCCTCGCTGACCAGCAGGTGGACCAGCCCGGCCGCCGGGGCGAGCACCTCGCCGGATACCTTCTCCACCATCACCTCACCGAGCAGCTGCCCGCTCGCCACCTGGTCGCCGTCGCTGACGAACCAGGTGGCGAGCACCCCCTCCGCGTCGGGTTCACGCTCCGACAGCTGGGGGAACAGGACCTCGGCCATGGTCAGGCCTTGAGCAGGTCGTGTACGGCCGCCTCGATCCGCTCGCGTGTGGGCAGCACCGCCCGCTCCAGCGACCGGGCGTACGGGATCGGCACGTCGGGGACGGCGACCCGGCGCAGCGGGGCCCGCAGCAGCCCCGGGTCGGTCTCCGCGACCCGGGCCGCGATCTCCCCGGACAGGCCGAACGACTGGTAGTCCTCGTCGACGATGAGCAGCTTGCCGGTCTTGGCCACCGAGGACAGGATCGTCGCGGTGTCCAGCGGCACCAGGCTGCGCAGGTCGATCACCTCCAGGTCGACCCCCTCCGGCGCCATCTTCTCGGCGACGTCGAGCGCATGATGCACCGACAGTGACAAGGTGACGACGGTGGCGTCCCTGCCCGCCCGGACCACGGCCGCCTGCCCGATCGGGGTCTGGTAGGGCTCCTCCGGCACCGGCGCGATCGACCGGGGATTCTTCGCCATCCAGGGCAGGCCCATGATGCCTTTGTGGAACATGTAGACGACCGGGTTGTCGTCGCGGATCGCCGAGATCATCAGGCCTTTGGCGTCGGCCGGGTTGCTCGGCACCACCACCTTCATCCCCGGCAGGTGGGCGAAGGTTCCCCACAGGCACTGAGAGTGCTGCTCGGCGTCGCTGTAGCCGCCGCCGGCTGCCATCATCAGCACCATCGGCACCTTGACGTTCCCGCCGGACTCGAAGTGGATCTTTGCCATGTGGTTGTAGATCTGGTCCATGCACACGCCGAAGAAGTCGACGAACATCAGCTCGACGATCGGGCGCATCCCCTCGACCGCGGCGCCGATGCCCAGGCCGATGAACGCGGTCTCTGAGATCGGCGTGTCCAGCACCCGCTCGGGGCCGAACTTCTCGAGCAGGCCGCCGGTGGCGCCGAAGATACCTCCGTACTTGCCGACGTCCTCGCCGAGCACGACAACCCCGGGGTCGCGCTCCATCTCCTGCCCGATTCCCTCGGCGATGGCGCGGGCGGTCGTCAGCTTGCGTCCCGCCTGGGCGCCTGCCGCTGCGGTGCTGGTTTCAGTGGCGCTCATCTGCTGTTCTCCCTTCACGCGAAGACGTACTGGAGCGCCGTCTCCGGCGCGGGAACGGGGCTGGCCTTGGCGAACGCGATCGCCTTCTCGACCCGGTCGGAGGCCTCGTCCTTGATGGCCTCGGCCGCGTCGGCGTCGAGGATGCCCGCCTCGGTCAGGCGCCGCTCGTAGGCGGGGATCGGGTCCCGGCCTGGCACCTCGGGCAAGTCCGGACGGTAGGACTGGGGGTCGCCCTCGAAGTGGCCCCATAGCCGCACGGTGTCCACCTCGATAAGGGACGGGCCGTCGCCCGCCCGGGCTCGGACAACCGCGTCGCCGGCCGCCGTGTAGACGGCCTCTACGTCGTTGTCGTCGATCCGCTGGCCGGGGATGCCGTAAGAGGCCGCCCGGTCGGCGTTGGACGCGATGGCGGTGGAGGCTCCCCGCGGCACCGAGATCGCCCATTCGTTGTCCTCGACCACGAACACCACTGGCAGCTTCCACAGCGCGGCCAGGTTGAGCGACTCGTGGAATGCGCCTTGGTTAGCTGCTCCCTCGCCGGTGAACGCGACCGCCACCCGGCCGCTGCCTGCCCGCTTGAACGCGAACGCCTGCCCGAGCGCGGGCGGAAGTCCCTCGGCGATGATGCCCGAGCAGGAGAAGTGGGTAGCCGGGTCGAACAGGTGCATGTGCCCGCCCCGGCCGTGTCCCAGCCCGCCCTCGCGCCCGAAGATCTCGGCGGTCATCTTGTCCAGGTCCACGCCGTGCGCGATCGCGATATGGTGCGGGCGGTGGGAAGCGGTGACCGCGTCGTCGGTGTGCAGGTGCGCGCAGACGCCGGCGGCCACGGGCTCCTGGCCGGCCGACAGGTGCATCTCGCCGGGCACCAGCCCGGCGCCGATGTCGAATGCGGGTTTCTTGTCCGCGTGATACTCGCGGAGGATCGCCTCCTCGTAGGTGCGGCTGAGCACCATCACGCGGTACAGGTCAAGACGGGTCTTGTCGTCCACTGTGCCTCCTCGGTACGTCCTGTTTGATGCCATGAGCCGATGCGGTACCGCTCCGCCAGCAGCCGCTGCTGCCAGCCGAGCTCGCCATTATTAGGTGGCCGCCGTGACAGGGGGCCGTATCTGCGCGCCGCCTCCGCAAGCACGGCGCCCCGCGCCTCCGCCATGCCCAGGGCACACCCCAGTTCGCGCAACGAGGCCACAATGCTGCGGCGCGAATCGGCCGGATGGGGGTCGGCCGGGGCGGGGGCAAGGAAGGCCTGGACCTGGCTGGCCGTCGTGGTGACCAGGAGAGTCGCGTGCGCCACCGACCCATTCCTGGTGACCTGGCTGGCCAGCCCGGACACTTTGGCGCTGCCGGTGGTTACCCCCGCACCGGGCTGGCTGGCCGGCCCGGGCACCTGGGCGCCGTGCACGAACACCCCTCGCTCACCGGCCGCGGCCGGCAGGCCGAGCCGGGAGAGGACCGCGGCGACCAGCGCCGCCAGGCCGGCGGTGAGCCCGGGGGCGCGGCCCGGTACGGCCAGGCTGATGTTGAGGTTGCCCAGGTCCTGGTAGACGGTGCCGCCGCCGCTGGCCCGGCGCAGCACCGGCACGCCGGCGGCCGCGCACGCGGCCAGGTTCACCTCGCGTGAGATGCGCTGCGCACGGCCGATCACCACGCAGGATGCGTTCTGCCAGATGCGCAGCAGTGGGGCGGGGGGGCTGGCACGGGCAAGCGCTTCCTCAAGCGCGAGGTTCGCGGCCTGGTCGCCGACCACGCCGTCGTGGACAAGCAGATCCATTCGCATGCCCGGCTACCGCGGGGCGACTGATCGGCCGGGCGTCACACCCCCTTTGGGGCCTTCCCGCCTTCTGGCCCGGTTGAACCTGCACGAAAGACCGGGAATGTCCGGTCCTCGGCCACTTGCCGCCGGGGCCCGCCCGGTGATAGCGATCAACGGACACTGCTGGCAGCGCCGAGGAGGAGCAGGTGAGCGAGAACGCAGGCACGGCAGTCCCGGACCCCGCGGCGCTGGTGGCCATGATGCCCTTCGCGGCCGGGCTGGGCCTGGTGGTGGACGCTGCCGGCGAGCAGGAGGTGCGCGGTCATCTGGCCTGGCGGCCGGATCTGTGCACGACGGCAGGACTGCTGCATGGCGGGGCGCTGATGGCGCTCGCCGACAGCCTCGGTGGGCTTTGCGCGTTCCTGAACCTGCCGCCGGGCGCGGGCACGGCCACCATCAGTTCCTCGGCCGTGTTCACCCGCGGGGTCCGCGACGGTGAGGTGCGCGGGGTCAGCCGGCCGCTGCACGTAGGCCGGACCACCATCGTGGTGCAGACCGGCCTGTCCGACGGCGCCGGGCGGCAGGTTGCGCAGGTCACCCAGGTCCAGGCGGTGCTCGGCGGCGCCGGTGGTGGTGGCGGCGCCGGTGGTGGTGGCAGTGCCGGTGGTGGTGGCGGCGCCGGTGGTGGTGGCGGCGCCGGTGGTGGTGGCAGTGCCGGTGGTGGTGGCAGTGCCGGTGCTGGCAGTGCCGGTGCTGGCAGTGCCGGTAGTGCTGGCGGTCCTGGTGGACGCTAGGCACGCGATCTTGTTCGAGCCGGTGGTGATCGGCCCCAAGACGCTGCCCAACCGCTTCTACCAGGTGCCCCACGCTTCCGGGTTCGGGTCGCGCAAGCCGCGGACGCAGGCGGCGTTCCGCGCGATCAAGGCCGAGGGCGGCTGGGGCGGGGTCTGCGTTGAGTACGCGCCCGTGTCGGCCGACTCCGACGAGGTCCCGGCGGTCAGCGCGGATCTGTGGGACGAGGCGGACGCCCGGGCGCTCACCCTGGCCGCTGACGCGATCCACGGCCACGGCTCGCTGGCCGGGCTGGAACTGTTCCACGGTGGCGCGTCCAGCCCCAACGGCAGTTCGCGCCTGGCCCGGCTGGCCCCCAGCCAGATCACCTCGGAGCTGCAATGGGGCGGGCTGGCGAAGCAGATGACGCGTGACGCCATCGCGCGTGTCCAGCGGGAGTGGGTGGAGGCCGCCCGCAGGGCCGCCGGGGCGGGGTTCGACATCGTGTACGTGTACGGGGCGCATGGTTACCTGATGACCCAGTTCCTGTCGGCGGTGACCAACCGGCGGTCCGACGGCTACGGGGGCAGCCTGGCGAACCGGGGCCGGTTCTGGCTGGAGACCCTGGCCGCTGTGCGGGACGCGGTCGGGGCTGAGTGCGCGATCGCGACCAGGGTCGCCGTGCACGGTGACTCCGGCGTGCCCGGGGCGGGCGGGCTGCCCGGCATCGGCGTGGACGAGATGCTGGCCCTGGTGGCCATGGCCGATCACCTGGTCGACCTCTGGGACGTGACAGTGGGCACGTGGCCGGAGGATTCGGGTACCTCGCGTTACTACCCGGAGGGTCACCAGCGGCCCTGGGCCCACCGGGTACGCGAGGCGACGGCCAAGCCGGTCGTGGCGGTCGGCCGGTACTCCAGCCCGGACCTGATGACGGAGGTGATCCGGTCGGGCGCCGTCGACCTCATCGGCTCGGCCAGGCAGGCCATCGCCGACCCGTTCCTGCCGCGCAAGATCGCCGAGGGGCGGCTCGGCGAGATCCGCGAGTGCACCGGGTCCAACATCTGCATCCTGCGGGAGGAGACGTTCCGCCACGTCGGCTGCGTGCAGAACGCCACTGCCGGGGAGGAGTACCGCCGAGGCTGGCACCCCGAGGTGTTCGGCCAGGCCACCGGCGCTGACCGGCCGGTGCTGATCGTCGGCGCCGGGCCGGCCGGGCTCGAATGTGCGGTGGTGCTGGGCAGGCGCGGGTTCCGGGCGGTGCACGTGGCCGAGGCGGAGCCGGAGATCGGCGGCCGGCTGCGCTGGACCCGGCGGCTGCCGGGGCTGGGCGACTGGGGGCGGTTGGTGGACTGGCGAGCCGTCCAGCTGGGGCTTCTGCCAGGCGTTGAGGTGATCACCGGGCGGCGGCTCGCCGCGGCAGACGTGCTCGGTTATGGCGCGGAGGTGGTGGTGATCGCCACCGGCTCATCCTGGCGGGGAGACGGGGTCCAGCCCGGGCATCCGTCGCCCATGCCCGGCGCTGATCCGTCGCTGCCGCATGTGCTCACGCCGGAGCAGGTGTGCGCGGGCAAGGGCCCGCCCGGGCGGCGGGTGGTGGTGTACGACACCGACGGCTACTACGTCGCCCCGGGGGTGGCCGAACTGCTGGCAGGTGAGGGATTCGAGGTGACGGTGGTGACCACCTTCCCGGTGCTGTCGCCGGTCAGCGACGAGACCCTGGAAGGAGACATGCTGCGCGCTCACCTGCACCAGGCCGGGGTGTGGGTCCGGCACGCGACCACTATCACCGGGATCGCTCCCCGGCCGGTGGCGGCCGGCCGTCAGGGTGAGCCCGGGCCGGCGCGGGAGGACGGCCCGCCCTGGCCGGTGCTGGAGGACGGCCCGCCCTGGCCGGTGCTGGATGACGGCGGGCACCTGCTGGTGCAGGGCGACGGCGAGCCGTTGGCGGTGCTGGATGACGGCGGGCCATGGATGGTGCTGGGCCATGACCGCTACGGTGAGCCCTGGTCGGCCAGGTGCGACGGGGTGGTGCTGGTCACCCAGCAGGTCTCCGACGACGGGCTCTACCTGGAGCTGGCCGCGGACCCGGCGGCGCTGGCGGCCGCCGGGATCAGCGCGCTGTACCGGATCGGCGACGCGGTCGCTCCCCGGCTGCTCTCGGAGGCGATCTTCGACGGGCACCGTCTCGCCCGGGAGATCGACTCACCCGACCCGGCGACGCCTTTGCCCTACCGCCGCGAGCCCGCCGGCCTGGGGTAGCCCACCTCGGGTGCGGCGAGGGCGCTGCCAGGCCAGGCTGCGCACCACACCAGCCCCGTTCGCCAGTTTCACCACACAGGCCCCAGTGACTCCGCTGCCCGCTTCATGATCACTGGGATGTGGCCGACAGGGGCTGTAATAGCGGCACCGTCAATATGTACCATTGAATCCAGCTCGTGATCCTCTGGGCTACTGGCGCGGGTATTGGTGCCTGTCGGCGGCCGCAGCCGTATGGATCAGTAGCTTTACTATCGTGTGTGATGATTTGGCACATCGTTTTCTACTCAGTTCAAGCTAGCGAGCAACTTACCGTGGTATCCATGCGTCCTACCTAGTGACTGGGCGCATGCTTTCCTAACATGCATGAAGCCCCGGAATAGAAGTGGCCTAACCCGGTAACCGGGTTAGGCCACTGTGAGGGTATTGAGTACCCGCTAGCGATGGCTCAGGGCCAGCACCACTGCGGCGAGCTGTGCGAGAGCCGCAGCAGCGGTTAGACCAGCGGGCACCAACACCCACCAGACCCGGCCTTTCCGGGCGGAACCCTTGCGGTTCTTATCCGTGGCTAACACCTCCCTCCCATGCGGCAGATGCCGCGCGCGCAGGCATCCATCACGCGGGGAAAGCTAAGGCAGAGCCTGGGTACTCAGGGTCTACTTTAAGCTCACCTTTAACACCAGGCCCCTGACTAACTTTCGGCGTGTCGCACATCCAGCTGCTAGTCAGTTGCCCATTTGTGGTGAGTAGTCCTCAATCTGGCAAACCTTGCACGTAAGCCCGGCTGACCACAACGCGCGCAATAGCGCAGGCGATAGCGGCATTATCAATATGTGCCACTTTCCACAGCTGAGCACCCACGGAGGGGATCTTGCTACCACAGTCGTATCTTGGGTAGTATCTATGGTATGAAGGTGAGTGTGAGCCTGCCTGAGGACGATGTCGAGTTCCTGGACTCATACGCCCAGGCTCAGGGCATCGAGTCCCGGTCCGCTGTCCTGCATAAGGCTGTCGGGCTACTGCGGGCCAGCCAGCTTGGAAACGCGTACGAGGAGGCGTGGGCTTCCTGGAGCGCCTCCGGGGATGCCGAGGCATGGGAAGCAGCGGTCGCCGACGGTCTGGGAAGCTAGATGCGCCGGGGCGAGATCGTCCGCGTCATCCATGACCCCACTCGCGGGTCCGAAGCAGGCAAGACCCGTCCAGCCGTTGTTGTCAGCAACGATGCCGCCAACGCCGCAGCGGCGCGCCTCGGCCGCGGCGTGATCACAGTCGTGCCGGTGACCTCCAACATCGAACGCATCTACCCATTCCAGGTCCTGCTGCCGGCCCAGCAGAGCGGATTGCCCCACGACTCCAAAGCACAGGCTGAGCAGGTCCGCTCCATCGCCGTCGAACGCGTTGGCAAGCGGATAGGCCAACTGCCAGCGGCACTCATCACCCAACTCGACCAAGCGCTTCGCATCCACCTCAGCCTGTAGCGCCTGCCCATGGCCGATTCCCCCCGGCGCAGCCCACGCCTCCACGCCGCAGCCCGCGGAGAATGTGCGGGGGCGGTGCAGAAGGCCGGTCATCGGGGCGCGCAGGCTCCTGTTGGTGATGCCGGTGACCGTGAACAGCATGGCGGCGAGTGCGCCGGCCAGGTCCTGGACTCGAAGGTCGGTGGTTCTGCCTGCACGGAACTGACCGCGGGATCATCCTCGGGCCATGGATGCGCGTGCTGAGGGTGAACGTCTTGGGTCGGCGGCCCGGCCGGGGGTGGTGACGGCCGCGGACCTGGTGGCCGGGCATGTGGTCGATTCAGGTCGTGATAGCGGCACTTAGCGGCCAGCCATGACGGATCATCAGCGCTCCGGCCATGATAGCGGACATTTTTCGGTGATATATGCGGAGAAGTGTCCACTATCATCCGGTAACCCGCAGACGGTGTTGCGCAACCGGCCATGTGGGGTCAGTGTGACTCCCGTGAGACTCAAGGCCAGCAGGCGCCGGTGGCACACAGCCGTAGTACCGCTATCACGACCTGAATCGACCACGTCGGGGGCGAAGAAGCCCAGCAAGGCCAGGACTTGGTCGATCTGGGCTGTTCGCCAGCCCAACGACCACGCCGTGCCCTGCCCCCGGCCAGCGCCACCGGGCCTGGCCGATTCGGGCGGCGTTGCAGGCTGATCTGGTGGGTGCACGCCCAGCCGTGGCCGCGGGTGGCGGCGACTGCCAGCCCGCGGCTGGCAGTGAGCGTCCGTTTTGCCTGATGGGGGCGTGGGTAACGGGGAGCGTGACGGCGGGGAGGTGAGGGCGGGTGAGTCCGGAGCCGGAGAAGGTGCCGGTCGAGGTAGATGGCAGGAAGCTGATCCTGACCAATCTCGGCAAGGTGCTGTACCCGGAGACCGGTTTCACCAAGGCGCACGTGATCGACTACTACCGGCGCATCGCCCCGGTCCTGCTGCCGCACCTGGCTGGCCGGCCACTCACGCTCAAGCGCTACCCGGATGGCGTGGAGGGGGAGTACTTCTTCGCCAAGCACGCCCCGGCGCACCGGCCCGCCTGGGTGCCGACGGCCCGGGTGCCCTCGCCCGGTTCGCGTTCACGCGGCGAGACGGTGCTCTACCTGGCGGCCAGCGATCTGCCGACGCTGATCTGGACCGCTAACCTGGCTGGCCTGGAACTGCACACGCCGATGTGGCGGCTCCCGCACATCGGCGAACCGGACCTGCTCGTATTCGACCTGGATCCGGGGCCGCCCGCCACGATCGTCGAGTGCTGCGCCGTCGCGCAATTGCTGCGGCCACTGCTGGCAGAACGTGGTCTCACGGCGCTGGCGAAGACCTCTGGCGGCAAGGGCCTGCAACTGGTCGCCGCCCTGTCCGGGCTGACCTCGGAGCAGGCCACCGACCTGGCGCTGGGCATGGCCGAACGCCTGGAGCACGAGCATCCCGCCATGATCGTGTCCCGGATGACAAAACGGCTTCGCCCGGGCAAGGTGCTCATCGACTGGAGCCAGAACAACGCGGCGAAAACCACCGTGGCGCCGTACTCGTTGCGGGCGATGGCCAGGCCCACCGTGTCGACTCCGGTCACCTGGGACGAGGTTGGCGGCTGCAGTCGCCCCGAGGACCTGGTGTTCACCAGCGACGACGTGCTGGAACGGGTTGCCGGACACGGCGATCTGCTCGCCTCGCTGGCCGCCTGAGGGCCGGCTCACGGTGAACAGGACAAAACATGACGAAAATCTGACCAAACGCCGGCCACCTCCGCTACCTGCCGAGCGTTTGTGCTGGTGAGGAGCAGGGCCCAGCAGGGCCCTGCTCCATCCAGCATGGCAGGAGGTCGGGTTGGGTCCGCGGAGCATGGCACTGATCGTCGTGCTGGCCGCAGCGGCAGCCGCCCTGCTCGCCGGGATGATCTGGCTGTGGCCGACCCTGGCGCGGCGAGGCGTGGCACCGGTACTGGCGCGGATCGCGCTGCTCGCCGGTTTGCAGATCAGCGTGCTCGGCCTGGTGTTCGTCTACGTCAACCGGACATATGAGTTCTACGCGTCCTGGTCGGATCTGTTCGGCACCAACTATGTGCCCGGCAAGATCGTCGCGGTGCAGCAGAACGCCGGCGGGCCGGGCCCGGGCCGGATGCACGGCGCCAGCTTGCACGGCACGGGCCTGCACGCTGGCGGCCAGCACGCTGCCGGGCGGCCGGGAGGTAACGGGCCTGGTGCGGGTAACCCGGGTGGCAGCAAGCCGGGTTCGGGCCGCACCGTGCTCGGTAGCCGGACGGCGCCGATCGTGACGCTTGCCAGCGCGCCCGTTGTGGCGCCGGGGACGCGGCGCGGTGCCGGGGGCCAGCTGGAAACTGTGCAGTTCACCGGCCAGTTGTCCGGGATCAGGACCAGGGGCTACGTATACGTGCCGGCCGGGTACGCCCGCATCCCCCATCCGCTGCCGGTGATCGTGGTCGTCTCGGGCACGGCGGGCGGCGCCGGCGCCGCCTACCAGGCATCGCAGGTCGCCGCGGAGGCTGCCGCCCAGATCGGCGCCCGGCGGATGGCGCCCGCGATCGTGGCTGTGCTGCCGGCCGCCGTTGCCGGCCGCGCCGACCAGGGGTGCCTGGATGTGCCGGCCGGCCCGCAGGTCGCCACCTTCTTCAGCCAGGACCTGCCCGCGGCTCTCGCACATGCCTACCGGGTGGCCGCCGCGCCGTCGGGCTGGGCGGTGGTCGGCGGCCTGGGCAGCGGCTACTGCGCACTCCAGCTTGCCACCGCGCCGTCCGGGCCGTTCGCCGTGGTAGCGGTGCGCCCGGGAACGTACAGCACGCCCCCAGGCCCGCTGGCAGCGAGCATCGGCCCGTGGCTGCGCAGCCAGGACAACCTGCTGTGGCGGCTGCGGAACTGGCCCCCGCCGCCGGTCCGGGTCCTGTTCGCCGGGCCCGGGCGGGCGCTGCAGTTCCGGTCGCTGGCCCGGCCACCGATGAGCACAGCCACTACCAGGCTGGCGGCTGGGTCCGCACCGCTTGCGCCGGTCCTGGACTGGATCGGCCACGCGCTGGCCGGACGAGCATGATCACGGAGCTAGCTCTATGGGACTGACCAGCGGAACGCTCATCGTGACGGCGATCGTGGTGGCTGCCGCGTCGATGGCAGCCATCGTCTGGGCCTGGCCCAGACTGGCCGGGCAGCAACTGACCCACCTGGCGGTGCGGCTGGGCCTGATCGCGGTCAGCCAGGTGCTGGTGATCAGCGCCTTCCTGATCTGGCTCAACGGCTACTTCTCCTTCTACGCCTCGTGGTCCCAGCTGTTCGGGGTCCGCGCCGCGCCGCGGGCAGTTGCGGCCCGGCAGGCGCCACAGTCCCGCAAGCCGGTCACGATCTACGCATCCCAGCCCGGGCCGCTGCTCGGCCAGCGCGGGCCCGCGCCACTAGCGGCCCCGGCCGGGGGTGCGGGCGCGCTGCCACGGAACGGCTCAGGACCTGGGGCCGCGGTAACCGGAAAACTGCTGCAGGTCACGATCAGGGGCGAGCGGACCGGCCTGAATTCCGGCCCCGCCGACGTGTATCTGCCGCCCCAGTACTTCCAGCCCGCCTACCAGCGGGTGCGGTTCCCGGTCGTGCTGGCGCTGACGGGCTACCCCGGCATGGTGGGGGGCATCGTCAACCGGCTCCAGCTGCCCGAGGTGGCGGCCCGGCTGCTGGCTGCCCACCAGATCAAGCCGACTGTGTTCGTCATGCTGGGTGTGTCGCCGCTGATGCCGCTCGACACCGAATGCACCGACATCCCGGCCGGCCCGCAGGTGGAGTCGTTCCTGGCCCAGGACGTGACACACGCGATCCAGCAGAGCTTCCGGGTGACCGCCAGCCCGGCCGGCTGGGGCACCATCGGCTACTCCACCGGCGGGTACTGCGCGGCCAAGCTGGCCATGATGTACCCGGACCGGTTCTCCGCCGCGGTGTCCATGGCCGGTTACTACCAGGCTCTCCGTGGCCAGTACGTGCCGGACCTGTGGGGCGGCAGCATCGGGTACAAGCTCGAGAACAGCCCGATCTGGCGGCTGGAGCACCTGCCCGCACCGCCGGTGTCGATCCTGGTGACATCCAGCAGGGTGGGCGAGGGGAGCCTGCGGGGCACGCTGGCGTTCCTGAAGGCCATCCACCCGCCGATGCGCGGGTACTCGCTGATCATCCCGCAGGGCGGCCACAACTTCCACACCTGGAGCCGCGAACTGGTGCCGAGCCTGGAGTGGCTCAGCCGCCGCCTCACCGCTGGTTGATTCCGGCCTGGCCTCCCCCGGTCAGGCCCCAGTCAGCGTCAGGCCCCAGTCAGCGTCAGGCCCCAGTCAGCGTCAGCCCGCATCGGGCGGGGCCGAGGCGATGTCGATGAGGACGCAGGGCTCGTCCCCGACCACCCACGCGTCGTGGCCGGCGCTGATCACGTGCCCGTCGCCTGGGCCGAACTCCGTCTCGGAGCCGTCGTCCATCCGCACCGCGAACCGCCCGGAGAGGACGATGCCGGTATGGGGCACCTGGCAGGAGGCGGTTCCGGCGGCCGGCTTGATGTCGGTGGACCAGCACCACCCGGGGTTGAACACCGCCCGGACGATGGTCGCCCCCGCGATGGTGACCACGTTCATGTCGCCGTGCTCGAAGCTTCGCTTCTGGTCAGGGGTATCGAGGTTCTTCCCGGCGAGCGTCATGGCGTACCTCCAGTGCGATTGGCTGTGTTACCGGCATCGTGCGCGGCCGGCCACACGCCCACATCGGGAAGAACACGTAACTGCGGGGGCCGTCCCGGCTACGTGTTCCCCCGGGGCCGCCCGGCTGACCAGGCCGGCCTGGCGTGCCCGCTACTGGGCGGATTCCGCTGGTGGTGGGCCTGCGATGGCCCTGCCGTTCATGTCGTCTCCTTTCGCAGCCGGACTCCATCACCGTCGGGCTGACGCCTGCTCCCGCTGACGGGCCCGTCCGTGGCGGCGCCCGGCTCCGCTTTCTGGCCGACGAACAGCCCGTACCCGGCGAACTTGAACACGTCCGGGGAGACGTCGAACTGCTGCCTGATCGGCTGCCTCATGGCCGGATCCATGAGGTAGAGGCGCAGCGCCCGCCCCCAGGCGGGCAGGATCTGCGACCAGCCGATCCACCCGATCCGGCTCCTGATCTCCGCGCTGCCGGGAATGCCTGGTTTGCCGCGCGGAACCGAGATGCCGGTTCACATCGTCGAAGTACTACAGGAGTCGAAGCACTTCAGGAGAGGTCGATGGGACGCGGTCGTGGGTACGGCTCTTCGGCGGTCATCCTGCTGTTGTGCCTGGTCCTTGGCGGGTGCGCTCACCAGCGGGCGGCTGGGCCTGTCGCGACGCCGCGCCACGGCGGCGACGGCCTGGTTGGTGTGCATTGGCGGCTCAGGGAAGTGGCGGGCCCGGTCGGCGCATTTGCCGTCCCTGCGTCCCTTGACAGCTGGCTGGAAGTAACAAGCCGGTACGCGATGTCGGGCCGGGATGGGTGCAACACATTTACCGCGGCAGGACATCGATCGGCACAGGGCTTCACCGCTTCCGATGTGACCGAAACAGCCAACGGGTGTCTGAGTGATCACGGCGTGCTCGATGCCGCGCGGAGTGGTTTCAGCAGTGTCCTCAACGGCCAGCTGACACGCGTCCAACTCTCCGGACCGCAGCTTCGGTTGACGACGAGGAAGTGCACGCTTGTCTTTGCCGCCGCAGGGTCCGGCCGTTAGGGAGCCCAGCCACCGCGGGGATGGGGGCGGTGTCACACCGTCGGGCGTGATCAGCTACGCCGCGGAGCAAGGGCCCGCACCAGCCAGGGGTTTCGGCTACCCGGCCGGCTTCTCCAGGTGGGCGGTGTCGTTGAAACCGCGGACGACCCACCGCTCCCCGGCCACCACCAAGCGGGAGATGGACGCGTTGTCCGCGGTGATGAACGCGAACGGCCGGGACCCGGCCGCCACCGCCAGCACCTGGCCGATCACGCCGCCGTGCGTGAAGACCGCCACCCGCTGGTCGGGGTGGGCGGCGGCCATCCGCCCGATCGCATCCCGGACCCGGCGGGAGAATTCGGCGGCCGGCTCGGCACCGGGAATCACCTCGAAGCTCTCCTGCTCCCACATCCGCAGCGCGGTGGGATGGTTCTCGGCCACCATCTTGCGGAACAGGCCGCCCTCCCAGTCACCAAGGCCGACCTCCCGCAGCCCAGGCTCCACCCGCGGGTTCAGGCCGAGCCTGGCGGCCAGCGGTGCGGCTGTCTCAGCCGTGCGCCGCAGAGTCGTGACGTAGATGGCCTCCAGCCCGGCCGCGGCCAGCCGGGTGGCGACCTGCTGTGCCTGCTCGCGTCCCGCTGGCGAGAGCGCCGGGTCGGAGCGCCCGTCCACCAGCGGGAACGGGCTGGCCAGCGACGCGGGGGCCGACTCCCCGTGGCGCACCAGGATCAGTTCGGTGGCGCCCGGCGGCACGCGGAACCGGTTCTGGCGGTAGCTGTCCGCCTGCGGCAGATCTTCGGGCGCTGTCACAGGTGCGTAGCGTAGTGGGACTCCTGACCCGTCATTCACTGCCCCCGGCGGAAGGCGGGGCTGCCCGCAGGCGCGTCACCTTGGCGGTGGGGAGGCGAACCAGTTGGCGGTGAGGAGGCCACCGGCTAGTGGTGGGAGGCGAACCAGGGCTGGTGCAGGTCCAGGTAGGTGACATCGTCGAGCAGAGACATCTCCTCCTCGATCACCTGGCGCGCCTCGGGCGGCACCTCTTTCCGTTCCGCCTCCCGGGCGGCGGCCTCGGAGGTGAAGGCGATGGTCTCGGTGAAGAAACCGTCGTCGCCGATGGCGATGGTGGCCCCGAGCACATCGGGCCGGTGCCGGGAGACCAGTTCCGTGGACTGCTCCGCCAGCGTGTGCATCCGGTCGCGGTCGCGCACCCGGCCCTGGATGATCTGCACGAAGCCAGCGTGGTCGGAGCCACCGCCGAGCAGGAGCATGGTGTCGGCGCAGTCGTGGAAGGTGATCGGCCCGGTGAAGTGGCGTTCCATCTCGCGCCACCAGGCCTGCTGCTCAGGACGGGCGCCGTTGCGCTGCGCCGCTTCCGGCGACTCGAACCGCACCACCGCGACCAGCATCCCCTCGTCGGTGAACCCGTAGGTCCCGCCCAGCCAGCCTTCCGCGCCCGGTTCCAGGTCACGCAGCCAGCGGTCCATGGTGGCCCGGGCAGCCGCCCGGTCGCTCACCGGGCCCTGAATGATCTGAACGAACATGATCGAAAACCCCCGATCGGGCCGGCTCGCAGCGTGTCCCCCGCAGTCACCGGCCCGTCGACCTCGGCTTATTGCTCCCACTATGGTAAGAGTCCGCCGCCGGGGCGCCTCAATGGGGTGGTGCCGCTGAGGCGCATGGGAGGGCGCATGACGCAGGATCGCTACGACTTCGTGATCGTCGGCGGTGGCTCGGCGGGCAGTGCCCTGGCCAGCCGGCTTTCTGTCAACCCGGCCACCCGGGTGCTGGTGCTCGAGGCCGGCCGCCCGGACTACCGCTGGGATGTGTTCATCCACATGCCGGCCGCGCTCACCTTCCCGATCGGCAGCCGGTTCTACGACTGGCAGTACCAGTCGGAGCCGGAACCGCACCTGAACGGACGGCGCATCTACCACGCCCGCGGGAAGGTGCTCGGCGGCTCCAGCAGCATCAACGGGATGATCTTCCAGCGCGGCAACCCGATGGACTACCAGCGCTGGGCCGCCGGCCCCGGCATGGCGGACTGGGACTACGCCCATTGCCTGCCCTACTTCAAGCGGATGGAGACCTGCCTGGCCGGAGCGGATGAGTACCGCGGCGGGGACGGGCCGCTGGTGCTGGAACGCGGGCCGGCCACCAGTGAGCTGTTCCAGGCCTTCTTCGAGGCCGTGCAGCAGGCGGGGTACCCGCTCACCAGCGATGTCAACGGCTTCCGGCAGGAGGGGTTCGCCGCCTTCGACCGCAACATCCACCGCGGCAGGCGGCTCAGCGCGGCCCGCGCCTACCTGCACCCGGTGATGGGCCGCCCCAACCTGGACGTCACCTGCCGCGCCTTCGTCACCAGGATCCTGTTCGAGGGCAAGCGGGCGGTGGGCGTGGAGTACCGCCGCGGCGGCGGCGCGCCCCGGCGGGTCAGGGCGGGCGAGGTCGTCCTGTGCGGCGGGGCGATCAGCTCCCCGCAGTTGCTGCAGCTGTCGGGGGTGGGGAACGCTGCCGAACTCGCCGCGCTCGGCATCGGTGTCGTCGCCGACCTGCCCGGGGTGGGGGAGAACCTGCAGGACCATCTGGAGGTCTACGTCCAGTACGCCGCCAAGCTCCCGGTGTCGGTGGCCCCGGCCCTGAAGTGGCGCAACCGGCCGATGGTCGGCGCCAGGTGGCTGTTCGCGCGCAGCGGGCCAGGGGCTACCAACCACTTCGAGGCAGGCGGCTTCGTCCGCAGCAACGATGAGGTCGCCTACCCGAACCTGATGTTCCACTTCCTGCCCATCGCGATCCGTTACGACGGCTGGGCGCCCGCCGGCGGGCACGGCTACCAGGTGCACATCGGGCCGATGTACTCGGACTCCCGGGGCACGGTCAAGATCACCTCTGCCGATCCGGCCGTCCACCCGGCGCTGCGCTTCAACTACCTGTCCACAGCCAGCGACCGGCGGGAGTGGGCGGAGGCGATCGCGATCGCGCGCGACATCCTCAGCCAGCCCGCTTTCGCCCCCTACAACGCCGGTGAACTGTCCCCGGGGCCAGCGGTGAGCACCGACGAGCAGGTCCTCGACTGGGTGCGCCGCGACGCCGAAACCGCCCTGCATCCCTCGTGCACCTGCAAGATGGGCACCGGCGAGGGCTCGGTCGTCGATCCCGCCAGCATGCGGGTGCACGGGCTGGAAGGGCTGCGGGTGGTTGACGCCTCGGTGATGCCCTACGTGACAAATGGCAACATCTACGCGCCGGTGATGATGACGGCGGAGAAGGCGGCCGACCTGATCCTGGGCAACACCCCGCCCCCACCCGAGACTGTGCAGTTCTACCGGCACAGGAGGCGGGATGGCTGACCCGCGGGACCCTCGTGGCCTGCGCGACGACGCCCCGCTGCTGGATGCCTGGCTCACCTTCACGGCGCAAGCCGAACAGGGCAAGCTCACGCCGATGAGCGTGCCCGGCCACAAGCAGCGCCAGGGCCTGACCGGCGCCGTCGTGGCGGGCGACGTGCCGCTCTACGGCGGGATCGACACCATCAAGCGCGCGGATGTGCTGCTGGCCGACGCGCGGCAGCGGGCGGCCAGGCTGTGGGGCGCGGACTGGTGCCAGTTCTCGGTGGCTGGATCTACCCACGGCAACCAGGCGCTGGCGCTGGCCGTGGGCTCGCCGGGCCGGGAGGTGATCATCACCAGGAACCTGCACCGCTCGCTGCTGCTGGGCCTGGTCCTGGCCGGGCTGCGGCCGGTGTGGGTGCTGCCCGAACGGGACCCGGCGACCGGCCTGCCCGGGGCGGTCGCGGTGGACACCGTCCGGGCCGCCCTCGCCGCCCACCCTGACGCCTGCGCGGTGTTCCTGGGCGACCCCTCCTACGTGGGCAGCACCGGGGACCTGGCCGGCCACGCGCGGGCCGCCCACGAGGCTGGGGTCCCGCTCATCGTGGACGCCGCCTGGGCGGCGCACCTGGGATTCCACCCCGACCTCCCGCAGCATGCGATAGCCGCCGGCGCGGACGCGATGGTGACCAGCGCACACAAGGCGCTGCCCGCCTGCACCCAGGGGGCGCTGGTGCTGGCCAGGACCGGGCGGCTGGATCCGGCCAGGCTGGACCGCGCGTTCGAGGCCACCCACACCACCAGCCCGGCCGGGGCGATCGCCGCGAGCATCGATGCGGCCCGGGCACTGCTGGCCCGCGACGGAAGGTGGCTGTGCGCGCGACTGCTGCGCGTGGTCAAGACTGCCCGGGAGCAACTGGCGCAGGTGCCGGGGGTCAGCGTGCTGGACGGGCCGGGGGTGGAGCCATCCAAGCTGGTGGTGCTGCTGGCCGGGACGGGCGCGCACGGCCATGCGGTGGAGGCGGACCTGATCGCGGCGGGAATGCCGGTCGAGATGGCCGACCGGGACACGATCGTCCCGGTCGTCACCATCGCCGACGACGAGGACAGCATGGCCCGGTTCACCACCGCCCTGGTGGCCGCCATCGAGCGTCACCGGGGCGCGCCCCGCCGGCCGCTTCCATCACCGGCCTGGTCGGTCACGCCGGCGATGACGCTCTCCCCCCGGGACGCTTTCTTTGCGCAGAACGAAACGGTCGGCGCCGATGCCGCCGTCGGAAGGATCAGCGCCGAACTGGTCGCCCCCTACCCACCCGGCGTCCCGGTGCTCGCGCCCGGCGAGATCATCACCGCGGAAGCGCTGGCAGCGCTGCGCGCCGCGGACGCCGACGGCGGGCGGATCGCGTATGCCGCCGACCCCAGTCTCGCCACCTTCCAGGTGGTGGTGAGCACTCCCTGATCCGCTGGTAGCCATCGTGGTGACCTTCGGCCCTGGTGAGCCGCCGGGCTGGCCGAGAATCTGCAAGTAGCGGAATCTTGGGCAAGTCACAAGATTCGTGGGCGAATGGGGGTTCGCCATGTTCGCATTTGTCCCGGTCTTGGTTGTCGTAATCGTGGCCCTGATCTTCGCTGGCTCCTACTACTGGGCGCGGCGGCAGGGGCTGCTCACCACCGAACCGGCTGCGGAGGGGGAGCAAGGCAAGCGGCGCATCTCGCTACTTACCGAGGCGGTGGCGTACGTTGGCGCGATCCTCCTCCTGGCCGGCGGCGTTGCCGCGATCGGCCAGCGATGGAGCAGCATCGGCAAATGGTGGCATGTGGGCGTCTTCGCTGGCGCCGCCGCGTTCTTTCTCCTGGTCGGCATCATCGTCCGCCAGGTCCGCGAGCCCGCGATCCAGCGCCTGGTCGGGGTCGTGTGGTTCCTCTCCGTGGCTGGGGTTGCCGGGGCCGTCGGATACGCGACGCTCGACGTGCACGAGAACCTCGGGACGTTCACGATCCTTGCCGTAGGGGTGGCTGTCGCCTTGTACTCGGCGGCCCTGTGGCTCGTCCGCCCGCGCGCACTGCAGAACGTCGCCCTGTTTGCCGGGCTGATCGTCACCATCTGCGGCACCATCGCCGCCGTCGCTGACCCGGCTCCCGCGCTTGCCTTCGCCCTCTCGCTGTGGGGGTTCGGCCTGGCATGGGCGTGGCTTGGGTGGCAACGCTACGTCGAGCCGATATGGGTGACCATGCCCTCCGGTGTCCTCCTGGCCCTCATCGCGCCGAGTTTCGCGGCCGGGGACCACGGCTGGGTGTACGCGATCGGTATCGCCACCGCGGCCGCGGCCATGGCCGCCAGCGTCCCGCTGCGGAACACCCCGTTGCTCGCCCTGGGCACGCTGGCGATGTTCGGCTACGTCACCTCGGCGGTGGTCCAGTACTTCGGTGAATCGCTGGGGGTCCCGGCGGCGCTGGCGATCACCGGGGTGCTGATCATCGGCCTGGCTGCCGTCAGCGCACGTCTGATGCGCGAGACACGTCCGCCGAAGCCCGAAGAGCCAGCCGCCGGAAAGCCACCACACGTGGCTCTTCCGCCGAAGCCCACGGAGCCAGGCACGGAAAAGCCATCACACCGAGACCTTCCCAAGGCCTCGTAGGCAGGCACTCCAGCCCATCACGGGGCTGCCATGCGCGCACAAGCGTCCACGATCACGGCCGTGGTCTTTAGCGCGCGCTCCTTTCCGCCTCGGCGGCGAGGCGGGTTGCTTCGGCGGCGAGGTGCTGCTCCCCCGCGGGGCCAGCGCCCCCCGCCCCCCCCCTGCCCCCCGCGCCCCCCGGGCCCCCCGCGGGGCCCGCGGCGGTGAGCCGCACCCGCGCCGCCGCGCGCAGGGGAACCCCGCCCGCGCGGAGCACCGCCGGGGAGGGCGCGACCGCCACCCCGCGGGACTCCCCGCCGGCGCGAGCGCGCGCTTGAGCCAGTCCAGCAGTGGCGTGGCCTCCGCGGCGAACCCGTACGGCGGGTTGACGACGACCATGCCGCAGCCGTCGAGTCTTTCCCCGGTGCTTTCCTCGCCGAGCCTCAAGTCCAGCCAGAGGATCCGTCGGATGCCGCAGGCCGCGAGGCGGCGCTCGAAGTCGCGCATCGCAGCCGGTTCCATGAGCGGGAACCATACGGCGTAGACGCCGGTCGCCCAGCGTTCGTGCGCGGTGCGCAGCGCTTCGGACAGCCGCTCGAACTCGTGCTTGCGGTCGAACGACGAATCGATCAGGACCAGTCCGCGGCGCTCCTTCGGCGGCAAATGCGCCTTCAGTGATTGGTAGCCGTCCATCAGGCGCACTACGACCCGCCGGTCGCGGGCGAACAGCGCTTCCAGTTGGGCGCAGTCCTTCTTGTTGAGCTCGGACAGAATGGCGCGGTCTCCCGCGCGCAGCAGGCCGCGGGCGATCAGCGGAGACCCTGGATAACGGCGCAGCCGCCCGTCGGGGTTCTCGGCGCGAACGGCTTCGAGATAAGGTGCCGCGAGCGGCGGAACGTCTTCGCTGCCGAAGATCCGTCCGATTCCGGCGCGATACTCGGCGTTCTTCTTCGCCCAAGGGTGCTCGAGGGCGTAGAGTCCGGCGCCGGCGTGAGTGTCGAGGTAGAGGAAGGGCTTGTCTTTTCGCCGCAGGGCGAGCAGCAGTCGCGCCAGAAGCGCGTG
>OFGV01000021.1_pt1 | contig 23717 bp, 20 predicted proteins | sample 1521911 | NCBI WGS metagenome assembly OFGV01 (sample SAMEA2553413, study PRJEB24118) | soil metagenome
CATATAGAACGGAGTACCAATCAACACTCCTGTCTGCGTCAGACTGCCTCCAGCATCTGCTTCTCGCAGTTTCGCAATGCCAAAGTCGATCACTTTAACCGTCTCTGGATCATCGGGCCGTTCCGGGGGAACGATGATAATGTTGTCGGGTTTCAGATCACGATGAACGACTCCCTTCCGATGGGCCGCACCTACTCCGTTACAGACGCCACGCATCAACGTAACGGAGCGCGCAGGTGCAATTCTGCCTTCCCGATTCAGCAGCTCCCGCAGCTCCGCCGCCCGCGCCGCCGGGTCAGAGGACGGCAAGCAGCTCCTCCGCCGTGTCGACGACCGCGTCCGGCCCCTCGGCCTCCAATCGGGAGCGGTCGTGGATGCGGCCCCACGTGACGCCGACGGCATGCATCCCGGCGGCCCTGGCGGCTCTCATGTCGAACGGGGAGTCCCCGACGTAGGCGCAGTCGCTCGGCGAGACCGCGAGGCGCCCCGCCGCGAGGAGCAGCGGCTCGGGGTCCGGCCGGGGGCCGGCGGGCCCGGGCCGCCGCAGGAAACGCATCGCCCGGCCGCGCAGGCCGCTCAGCACAAGCCCATGCGCGCGTATGCGGGGAGCCGGGCCGGCAACACGCCCGGTCAACGTTTCGCCGGCACCGGAGGTTCCCGCTCCTGGCCCACGGAGGGCGGGGGAGTGGCCCTGGTGGCCGCGGTAGCACCCGCCAGGATCCTGGCGTTCGCCGAGAGGGCCTTCAGCCACACCAGGCACAGACCGGGCCGCGGAGAGGCTGTCAGCCAGCATCTCGATCACCCGCCCACTGGCCCCGGCAGTGAGCGGTCACACGCCGGGGAGAGCGCCGGCATCCAGTGCCTGGAGTGCCTGTCGGACGCTGGCGAGCCGCTTGTCGTCCCATTTGATCGCGGGGTTGGGTTCCAGGAACGCCGACGCGGTGCTGGCGATGCCCATGGCTGGCAGGGACCACTCGTCTGTGCCTGCCGCTCCGAACGGGCTCGCCTGCACCCGTTGCGCCGCTAGTTCGGGCATGGCCAAGGCCATGATGACCAGTCCGCGCATGGTGGCATCGATCAGCGTGGCCAGTGTCCTGAATGTGGCCCGGAGTTCGGGACGCAGCCGGTAGCCGAACAGGTCCGTCAGCTGCTCCCACGCCTTGGCGACCCGGTCGATGCGGCCTTGCTCGGACCGGGCAAGAACCGCCCGGACCTGGTCGCGCAACTCGCCATCGGCCAGGCTCATGAACGTCGCGTGCAGCGCGACGTAGGTCCGCCACTGCGCCGACCCGTAGAGGGCCTGGAAGTCGAGCAGCGACAACTGGCGGAACAGCTCCATGACGAGGCTGTGGCGGCCCTGAGGGGTCTTGAGCCAGTCCAGGTGCCCGGACACGATACGCCTGATCAGGCCGGTCTCGTCGTCGACGATCGTCGGCGGGATGGCCTCTTTCGCTAGCTCCTTCACCAGGTCGCTGAAGAACAAGTCCTTGTAGGGCCAGCGGCGGTAGACAGCGCTGCGCGCGACGTCGGCGTCGCGGATGACGTCCTCGAAGCCGATGTGCTCCAGGCTCACCGTCAGGCCGGTGCGGTGCACCATGACCACAGCGGCCTGGAGCATCCGCTGCTCGGTTTCCTTGTCCGACAGCCTGCGCCCCCTGCGGGCAAGGCCCGTGGGCGCCTGCGAGTGATCTCTCAACGTCCGCCCTGCTCTCCGCTCTCTGGACTCTAAGTATGGGACTTTAGACTCTATATCTCAAGCTCTACATCTCACATATTAGTGAGCGTACCCGCGCGGATGACACGCCGGGGCCGGCTCTACCGGGGCGCGGCTCACCGGGACAGGAGGAGACGATGGGAAGCTGGCCTTTCTCTGACAGCAGCCTGCGGGCCATGTACCGCGGGGGCCGGGCCAACGGGACAGCGCGCCGCCTCGCTCACCTGTGGGCGGCGGTATTCGGACTGGGGCTGATGCCAAAGCGCTGGGTGACCCTCGAGGTTGCCGGCCGCCGGTCGGGCCGGGTCGTCCGCTTCCCGCTGGCGATGGCCGACTGGAACGGTCAGTGGCACCTCGTGTCGATGCTCGGCGAGAACTGCAACTGGGTCCAGAACGTGCGCGCCGCGGACGGGCGGGCAACGCTTCGCCACCGGCGAGCTGTCGCGTGCCGGCTGGTCGAGGTACCGGTGAGCCAGCGCCCCCCGATCATCAGGCGCCACCTGGAGAAGGCACCGGGCGCCCGCCCGCACATCCCGGTCGGCCAGCACGCGCCCATGGCGGACTTCGGGGCCATCGCATGGCGCTACCCCGTCTTCCGGGTCGTTCCCCTCTCCCAGCCGGACAGCGCACCCAGCGCGGCTGCGCCAGCGGCCGGCGCCGATCAAGGACGGTGAGAAATGGCCAACATGAGCAATGACTGCGCCGGCCGGACGAGCGCCGTCACCGGCATCATCGCCATATCCAATGAGCCGGTCACCGAAGCGGCGTTCCGCACAGATCTGACGGGCAGGTGAGGTGAGTCATGGCAGGCAAGTCCAACCTCGCTGCCTCGCTAGGCGGCTGGAGCGCACGGCACCGCATCTCCGCCATTGCTGGCTGGCTGCTGTTTGTCATCGTGACAACGCTGGCCGGCGGCGCCGTGGGCCAGGTGACGATGACGCAAGCCGAGTACGGGACCGGTGAATCCGGTCGCGCACAGTGGCTCCTCACCAACGCAGGTGTCACCGGGCCAGCCCAGGAACTAGTGCTCGTGCACAGCGCCACCGCCATGGCTGACACGACAGACTTCCAGTCCGCCGTGCGCGCGGTCATCTCTGGCGTGCGGGCCACTGGGCAGGTTCAGGATGTCCGCGCGCCGGCTGTCTCCGCCAGCCGGCATGACGTGCTGATCCAGTTCGCGATGAAGGGCGACGCCGGCACCGCCGCCAACCGGGTGCAGCCGGTCCTGGCCGCGGTCAGCCAGGCCCAGGCCGCCCATCCTGGCGTGACCATCGAGGAGTATGGCGACGCAAGCCTCGGCAAGTGGTTCAACGACACGACGTTGAAGGATTTCCATCGCGCCGAATGGACTGCGGTGCCGCTGGCGCTTGGCATCCTGCTGGTGGTGTTCGGCGCGCTCCTGGCTGCTACCTTGCCGGTGGTGCTCGCGCTGACCGCCTTCCTGGCCGCCAACGGGCTGCTCGCGCTGATCAGCCATGCGATGCACGTGGACAGTTCGGCCAGTTCGGTGATGCTGCTGATGGGCCTGGCCGTGGGCGTCGACTACTGCCTGTTCTACCTGCGCCGCGAACGTGAGGAGCGCGCCGCCGGGCGGGACCGGCGGACCGCGCTGGACATCGCCGCCGCCACCTCCGGCCGGGCGGTGCTGATCTCCGGCCTGACCGTCACGGTGGCGATGGCCGGGATGTTCCTGTCCGGCATGCAGCTGTTCGCCGGCTTCGCCGTCGCGACCATCCCGGTCGTACTCATCGCCGTGGCCGGGTCGGTGACGGCACTGCCCGCGCTGATGTCTTTGCTCGGCGACAAGGTCGGGTTCGGGCGGGTGCCGCTTCCCGGCCGGATACGCCACCCCTCCCGCCAGAGCCGGATCTGGAACACGGTGCTGGACCGGGTGCTGGCCCGGCCCGGGATCTCCGCCGCCTTGGCGGCCGGCCTGCTGCTCACCCTGGCGGCGCCTGCCACCGGCCTGCACACCGAAGGCCTGAGCGTCCAGAAAATCCTTCCGCCCGGCACCCCCATCATCCAGAACTACGAGCACATCATGACCGCCTTCCCGGGCGGGCCTGCGCCGGCCATCGTCGTGGTCAAGGCACCCGGCATCACCTCGCCCAAGGTCCGCCAGGCGTTCGCCTCCTTCGAGCAGGCCGCCCAGCGCAGCGGGGAGATCGGCCAGCCGATCCAGGTGACGGTGTACAAGGGGGTGAACCTGGCCGAGATCCAGGTTCCGCTGGCTGGCGACGGCTCCGGTGCAACCTCGCGCCACGCGCTGACCACGCTGCGCGACACGATCGTGCCCACCACCCTCGGGAAGATCCCGGGCGGCCAGGCCCTTGCCGGCGGCAGCCTCGCGGCCTCCATCGACTTCAACAACCAGCTCCGGCGCGGCATCGTGCCGGTCTTCCTGTTCGTCATGGGCATCACGTTCATCGTGATGCTGGCCGCGTTCGGCTCGATCACGATCCCCGCGACCACCATCGCGCTCAACCTGCTGTCCGTAGGCGCCGCCTACGGTGCGATGGCCGCTGTCTTCCAGCACGGCTGGGGCACCGCGCTGATCGGCACCACAGCGCCAGGGGCGATCGAGTCCTGGGTCCCGCTCTTTGTCTTCGTCGTGCTGTTCGGCCTGTCGATGGACTACAACGTGTTCGTGGTCTCCCGGATCAAGGAAGCGCACGACCGCGGGCTGACCACCGCGCAAGCGGTCGCCCACGGCATCCGGACCACAGCCGGCGTGGTGACCAGCGCCGCAGTCATCATGGTCGCGGTGTTCGCGGTCTTCGGCACACTGTCACTGCAGCAATTCAAGCAGCTCAGTGTCGGCCTGGCGGTCGCCGTGCTGCTGGACGCCACGGTCGTCCGCGGTGTCCTGCTCCCGGCCGTCATGACCCTGCTCGGCGAGCACAACTGGTATCAGCCGCGCTGGCTGTCCTGGCTGCCGAAACCATCCGGCCCGCCCAGCCCTGGCGGCTTTACGTCCACGCCAGAGCCCCCGCCTGCCACCCCCTCGGCTCATATTCGGCCTGCGCCAAGCCGCTGACGGTCCCGGCCGCGCCGGTATCAAGAACACTGTTCGCAGCAAGATCCTGAACACCGGGCAGTATCCAGCGACCTGCCAGGCGCGGACTCGTCCCAGCCACGCCATCTGACGAGCATGATCTCTTATTCTCGCAGGTCAACAGGCTGTAGCGACATCGATCAAGGCTCGCTGCTGTGGGGAGCCAAAGCGGGAGCCAACAGGTTGATCTTTGCCCTGCGGAAGGCGATGAATTGGTGTCCGGTCTCAGCAGGTCGTGTCCGATCTCGGTGAATCTTGCCCGACGGCGCCTTTAGTCTCACTACAGTCTGCCCGGTAGGTGATTGTCGGGACGTGGGGATGGGTCTGGTGGGGTTAGCTGCTGCCGCGTTGTCCGGTGCCGGGGATTCTGGTGTTGAGCTGGAGTTCGCCGGTGCTGGCGACGGTCGTTGCCGTCTTCCGCTGGAGGCCTGCAGTGGCGTGCGGTTCGAGGACGCTGTGCCGGTCCGCCCGTTCCGCTGGCCGAGGGGCCAGCAGCATTTCCCTGGCTGGTGGTGGCTGGCCACGACGGGGCGGCATGTGGGGTATGAGTCCTGGCTGGAGCGTGGTCTTATCCGAACAATACGGAGAGTAATCACTGTTGCGGATTGTGACCGGAATCGGTTGCTGACTGTGTTCGCGAAATAATCTCGTGCAGATGTTTTTCGGCGTGTCGCGGTCATGTGCTGGTGCGCCCGACGGTGTCGCGGAAGGCGGGCATGCCGAGGCGGGTGACGCCGTGGCGGGCGGCGATCTGCTGCATGGCCTGGAGTTTCTGCTTGGCGGCTTCGAGGGTGGCTTCCAGGCCGGCGATCTCCCCGAGCCAGCCCTCGCGGCGGGCCTCGGCGATGCGGGCTTCGAGGTTGTCGCGGATCTCCGTCAGCCTGGGCTCCTGGGCCGGGTCCGGCCGTAGCTGCGGGCACCTGACACAGCTGTGCTCATGCGCGCACGGAGCGCCGAAGTCCCTGGTGCAGACCCCCAGCGCGACCTTGCGGAGCTCGAAATGGTGCAGGAACTGATCCCACTCGTCGGGCGTGAGGTCACGGTATTCTTCGCCGGGACGGAGAGCGCGGCGCCGGGCGATGAAGGCCCGGTGGTGGGAGACGACGTCCTCGGAGTAGATCGCGGCATATCCCATGGTCGTTCCGAGATCGGCATGCCCGAGGATCCTGGCGGCGATGTGCGGCGGCAGCCCGGACCGGAGGGCATCGGTCGCAAAGAGCCTCCGGAAATCGTGGGGAGTGAATACCAGCGGCTTGTTCGAGGCGTCGGTGAGCCCGGAGACGGCGAGCACGTGGTTGAGGAACTGCCGCAGCGTGGTGCGGGATATCGCCCGGCGCTCGGGCCCGCGGGGGCGCTGGAACAGGAACGGCATCGGCGGGCTCCAGGTCCGTTCGTAAGGATCGTAGGCAGACACCAGCGGCAGCACGGCACGGCCGCCCCGGACACGGCCGATGATCTCGGCGAGGACCTCCCCGAGTTCCGGCGAGACCAGCAGCAGCCGTTCCGCATCGGTCTTGGACGGGACGATCTGGAGCATCGGGACGACCTCGCCGGTGCCGGGCAGTTTGTATGCGACGAAGCTGTGATGAGAGAGTTCTGTCAGCTCCTCAGCGCGGATCCCAGTGGCGCGCAGCACCTCGATCGTCGCCCAGCCCCAGAAGGCCCGTTCTTCCTCGAAGGTCAGGTCGCGCCGCCGGCCGTCGGCCAGGTCAGTGACGTAGATCCGCCCGGCGGCAGCCGACCGGCGCAGGAATTTCCTGCCGCCGGCCTCGAATATCTGACCCGGCGCCGTGGACAATGCGGCGTCGAGCCGGGCCCGGGTGTCCTTGCGTTCCTGGTCAGCGGTGCGCGCCAGTGCGGGCAGGACCGGGAGGCGGACGCGGGTGCGCTGGTCCATGGCGGCCTTGCGGTGCTTGCGCTCCCTGGCCATGGAGCATTCGCTGGCCCTGACCGGGCACGGTGCCGCCCACTTCGCCCATCGTGACGGGTCTTCGGCGGCCCAGCTGGCGATGTCGAGGTAGAACGCCCGCACGAGCAGCAGCTGGCTGCGGGCGTTGGCCCGGTCGCCTCCGGGTTGCCCGTCCGGACCGGGGACCTGCCTGAGCCGTTCCTTCCACGCGACCGCGACTTCGGTGCCCAGGTGCAGCGAGGAGATCCCGGGGTGGCGGCGTTCCAGGTCCCGCCAGAACAGGCCGCACAATGTGCTGGCCATGGCAACCAGGGAGGCGTAGTCGAGTTCGGGGGCCCGCTCGGCCAGGTAGGCCGTGAACAGTTCCCGCATGGACTCGTCCCGCAGGCCGTACTTGGCGACGAGCCCGGCGGGGGTGAGCTGCCCGGTCATCCGGGCCGCCCGCAGGACGGGCGGTGCGCCGGCGGGCAGCACGCCGGTCTCGGCCAGCAGCGTATAAAACAGGGGCCGGTTATTGGCTCCCTGGCACTGGTGCTTCTGCAGCGCGTCGGTGAGCTCGATGCAGTCGCCGATGGTGATGTCGCGGATCAGGCCGCCCTTGCTGAGCAGGATCCAGGCGATCCGGTTGAGTGCTTCCTTGCGGTCCTGGGGGTTGCGCCGGCCGGTCGCGCCGAAATGGGCCCGGAGCCGGGCGAACCCGGCCGGATCGATCCGGCTGCGGGATTCTTCGAGTAGGACGCTGGGACGGTAGCGCAGCAGCCAGCCATAGCCGGGGCGCAGGACCTGGCCGGTGAGCATCAGGCGCATCGCCGGCAGCAGGTCGCTGCGGACACGCCCGGCGGGCTTGGCGGCGAGTGACGGGCTGTCGCACTGGATCAGGTCCGTCCATGCAGGCCCCGCGGCCTCGGCGCCGCTGGCCAGCCAGCGGTCTTGCCAGGTGCGGCCGGGCTGCCGTTCCAGCCAGTCCAGCAGCGAGGTGAGCCCCCGGCGCATGGACCGGCGGACTTCGGCACTCGCGGGCAGGAACGGCGGGGCCGACAGTCGTTCCTCGAGCGCGTCGCGGGCCTGCCCGGTCTCGGCCCATTCCTGCGGCCTGGGCCTGGGCGGGTACTGGTCCCGGCCGTGCTCCGCGGGCGTGCTTGTGGTCCCTGCCTCTGGCACCGCCGGCATGGTGACGGCGGTCATGAGGTCGCCCCGCCCCAGGCCGCCGGGCCGCCGAACAGGGCATCGAGGACCTCGGGCCGGTAGCCCGGAGCCGGGGCGGGCGGCGGAGCCTCCGCCTGCCGCGCATGGTGAGCGAGGAGACGCTCGACCATCTGGTCGGGGTTGGGCGTCAGGTAGATCTCGGTCGTCGCAAGGTGAGCGTGGCCCATCACCCACTGGATATCGACCAGTGACATGTGCTCGTCACCGACCATGCGGTATGCGGCACTGTGACGAAGGTCGTGCAGCGTCCAGTTCGATCCCAGGGCCTGCTGCGCCCGGTTGAACATCATCCGTGCGGCGTCATACGACAGCGGCCGGAACGGGCGGCGGAGAGTCCACCACAGCGGATCGTCCGGCCCTGCCGGGACCTCGTCCCCGAGTTCATGCTGGTAAAGGCGCAGCCAGACGAACGCGTCGGCGGACGCCGGCAGCATCTGCAGTGCCCTGGACCCCTTGCGGATCACGCCGATCAGCTGGTCTGCGGGCTCGACCCTGTTCCGGACGACGGTGAGCAGTTCCTGAGCGCGGGCCCCGGTCGAGATCCAGAACGCGAGCAGGGCCCGGTCGCGGTGAGAGGGCAGGGCGGCGAAGACCTCGTTGAACCGCTCGTCCGGGATCGCCCGCGGGACGCGCTTGACGGCCTTGGGCTGATACGGTGCGGGCTTTCCGGGCCGTTTCCACGGCTGCAGGGGATTATGGTGCGCGTTCACCTCGCCTTCGGCACCGCGGGCAGCGGGGAACGGGCTGACCAGCGGGCGTCCGTGCTCTGCCCGGTGGTACTCATAAAACGCGTGGATCACGGCACGCGCGTGCCGGCGGGTCGCCGCCGAGTACGTCTCGGACTGGTGCGCCTTCCCCGTGACCGGGTTCACCGCTCCCGGGGGCGGGCCGTCACCGCGACGCTGCCGCAGCGGCTTCCGCGTCCGCGCCAGCCAGAGCGCGTAATCGCGGGCCTCGGCTCGCGACGCCCGGTCCCACGGGACCTCCACCGCGTCCAGGAACCGGATCCAGCCGAGGAGCTCGAACGCATACGAGCGCACCGTGCCCGGTGAGCAGTCCGACGCCGTCAGGTTCCTCAGGAACTCCGACACGGCCGCCATCTCGGTCCCGGACGCGTCGACCAGCCGGTATGGCACCAGCCCGCCGGGAACCTCCTCGACACGGCCGGTCCTCAGAACCACAAGCGTGCCGATGTTCCGTTCTTCCTCGGGCACTGCACCAGCCTCCCAGGTCCGTCACGATTGCTGACGACCCGAGATTCCAGCACAAGCCGAACCCTGCCGGGACAGCCCAGAACGGGAGCTGCCTGGCTTGCCTGTCACCATCAGTGATGTCGCGGGATAACAGGGAAAGCAGCCTGACCTGGGTTAGTTCGGTCAACAGGTCACCTGATGCTGCTGGACTTCGACCCGGCAGTCACGGGTGTGGGGTCACAGCCGTTCTGGCTGCACTGGAAGGACAGCCGCGGTAATCGCCGGCATGCCCCGGATTTCTTTGCGCGGCTGGCCGGCGGGACAGGTGTGGTGATCGATGTCCGCGCCGATGACCGGATCGAGCCGGAGGATGCGGAGGCGTTCGAGGTCACGGCCGGGGCTTGCGCTGCTGTGGGCTGGCAGTTCCGCCGGGTGGGCGTGGTCGACCCGGTGCTCGCGGCGAATGTGCGCTGGCTGTCGCGGTACCGGCATCCGCGGTGCGCCGGGCGGCCGGAGATCGCGGAGGCGCTGCGGCGGGCGTTCGCCGCCCCGGCGTTCTTGTCGGCCGGGGTGGCCGGGGTCGGGGACAACCTGGCGGTGCTGCCGGTGCTGTTCCACTTGATGTGGCGTCAGGTGCTGGCAGCGGACCTGGGCTCGGGGCCGCTGAACTCATCGAGCCTGGTCTGGCTGGAGGCGGGTGCCCGGTGAGTTCCCCGGTGCGGGAGTCCCGGCTGCGGATCGGTGACCGGGTCCGGTTCAGCGGGTCGGTCCGCACGGTGATCGGGCTGTCCGGGACGGTGGTGCGGCTGGCCGATCCGGGCGGGACGCTGACGGAGGTGAGGCTGGCTGAGCTGGTGGCTGCCGCGGACTTCGAGCGGGTCGGCGTGCCGCCCAGCCCGCTGCCGTCGGCGAGGCCGCTGGACGGGCTGCCGGAAGAGGCGGTGGCGGAGGCGCTGTGGTGGGAACGGCACATCGTGGAGGTGCTGCGCGGGATACCGCCGGACGCGCCGCCGGGCATGGCGCCGAGGCCGGAGTACGATCCCCGGCTGGTGTCGCTGACCCGCCGGGAGCAGGCCAAGGCAGCTGAGTTGAAGGCCGCGGGCAGGCCGGTGACCGCCAGCGCGGTCAAGCAGCGTCGGCGCCGCTATCAGGCCGGGGGCCTGGCCGCGATGGCCGACCGGCGGTCGGCCAGGCACACGCCGCCGTATGGCCGGGCCGATCCGCGGGTCGTCGAGGCGATGCGGCAGGCGATCGGCGAGGCCACGGACGCCTCGACGCGGACCGCTTCGCATGTCTTCTGGCGGACCGGACAGATCCTGGACGCCGAGCACGGGGCCGGGGCAGTGGAACTGCCGTCACGGGCAGGCCGTTACCGGCTGTTCTCGGCCCTGTCAGCAGGGAAGCACACGACCGGGTCGGCGCGGACCCGCCGGTCGCTGGCCGCTCGTCCGGATGGCCCGTTCAGCCAGTTGCAGGTGAGCGCGCCCGGCGAGGTGATGGAGATCGACTCCACCCCGCTGGATGTCATGGTCCGGCTGGGCGGCGGGGTGGAAGGACGCGTCGAGCTGACCGGGATGGTCGATGTTGCCACCCGGACCGTGACCGCCGCGGTGCTGCAGCCGACCGCGAAGTCGGCTGACGCGAGCGTGCTGCTGGCCCGTACCGTCACCCCCGAGGCGATGCGGCCCGGCTGGGCGAAGGCCCTGGCCATGTCCGCCTCGGCGCTGCCGCACCGGCGGCTGAGCGACCTCGATGCCCGGCTGGAGGCCGCCGCGGCCCGGCCGGTGATCATCCCGGACACGATCGTGATCGACCACGGCAAGGTGTTCGTGTCCCGGAACTTCCGGGCATCGTGTGCTTTCCTGGGGATCAGCCTGCAGCCGGCGCGCAAGGCGACCGGGACCGGTAAGCCGCATATCGAGCGGACCCTGGGCTCGGTAGCTTCGCTGTTCGCCCAGTTCGCCGCCGGGTATACGGGGCGCAGCCCGGAGTTCCGCGGCCGCGGCGCCGGGCAGCGGGCGGTGTGGTCGCTGGGCGAGTTGCAGGGACTGCTCGATGAGTGGATCATCGCGGTGGCAGAACCGGCCGCACGACGGGCTCCGGGATCCCGCTCATCCGGGGCGGGCGTTCACCCCGAACGAGAAGTACGCCGCGATGGTCGAGGCCGCGGGCTACGTGCCAGTCGCGCTGTCGGCTGACGATTACATCGAGCTGCTGCCGGCCCGCTGGCAGGCCGTCAACGCCTACGGGATCAAGATCAATTACCGGACCTATGACGGCCAGGAGCTGAACCCGTTCCGCCAGCAGCCCTCCGGGATCAAGGAGCACAACGGCCGGTGGGAGATCCACTACGACCCCTATGACGTGTCCCGGATCTGGCTGCGTGATCACTGGAACGGCGGCTGGATCACCGTGTTCTGGACCCAGCTTCACCGGGTCGCCGCTCCGTTCGGCGAGCTGGCCTGGGACCACGCCCGCAGCCGGGAGCCGGGAGCCACCGAGGAAGAACTCGCCGACGCGGTCACCGACTTGTTGCAGCGGGCGAGCCAGGGCCCCGCCGACGCTGGCCAGGAGGCAAGCCGGGAGAAGCTGACCCGCCGCGACCGCCGGGTTGCCGCCCGCACCAGGGCCGCCCAGCCACTGCCTGTCCCCGGAGCTGGCCCCCGCCCGGAGCATGGCGCTCCCTTGACAGACGACCTCCACGACGAGGACGGCCCGGTCGCGGAGGTGATCCCGATGCCGATCTTCGACCCCTTCACCGAGGCCGACAAACCGTGGTGACCTCACTCCCGGATCCCGGCGGCGATCCCCAGCTTCAGGCGCTGACCACGCTGACGGGCTGGCGCCAGTTCGCCACCGAGATGCCCGCGGTGCCGCAGCTGCTGGACGGGCAGGTATGGCAGGGCCTAGACCCGGGCAAGCGCGTTGCTTACGACGATGACCGGATCGCGCACCACTCCCGGCTGCTGGTGGTGCAGACTCCAGCAGTCCGCGAGGTCGTCACCACCGGGCGGCGGCTGGCCTACCTGAACAAGACGGCGCACTACGGGCGGTGCGGGCTGATCGTCTCCGGCCCGGCCCGGACCGGCAAGACTACTGCGATGACCCAGCTCGGCAAGACCATCGAGGTCATCCACCGGCGGCGGCACCCTGGCAGCAGGAACGACATCCCGGTCGTCTACATCACCGTGCCGCCGGCTGCCACCCCGAAGATGATCGCGGCCGAGTTCGCCCGGTTCCTGGGCCTGCCGCTGACTCGCCGGGCCAACATCACCGACATCATCGAAGCGGTCTGCGGCGTCTGCGCCGACACCCGGACCAGCGTCATCTGCGTGGACGAGATCCACAACCTCAACATCGCCACCCGCGCCGGCGCGGAGGCGTCCGACACGCTGAAATACTTCTCCGAGCGCATCCCGGCCACGTTCGTGTTCGCCGGGATCAGCGTCGAGCGCGCCGGGCTGTTGTCCGGTGCCCGCGGCGAGCAGATCGCCGGCCGGTTCACCATGGTCCGCACCGGCCCGTTTGGCCAGGACCAGCAGTGGATCACCCTGATCGCCGCGCTGGAGGGCAGCCTGCGGCTGCACCGACACCGGCCGGGCACCCTCCCGCAGCTCGGCGGCTACCTGCACCGGCGGACACACGGGATGATCGGCAGTCTGCTCTGGCTGATCCGCAGCGCCGCGATCCAGGCCGTCACCGACGGCACGGAGAAGATCACCCGCAAGGACCTGGACGCGATCCAGGTCGACATCGCCTCGCAGACCGCCCGTCCCCAGCCCGGAGGAACCCGGTGAACAGCCGCGGTGCCGCAGGCCAGCTCTGCCCGCTCCCGATCCGCCCCCGGCCGGCCGCCGGCGAGCCAAGTGAGACCTACATCCGGCGGCTCGCCCTCGCCAACCACCTGCGGCCCAGCTACCTGCGCGGCTACCTCGCCGGGCCGCCACGCTACCTCGGGGCCATCCGGCCCGGGCGGCTCGCCGCCCTGTCCGGGCGGACCATCGCCGTCCTCGAACGCACCCTCACCGGCCTGGCCCGGCACACCCGGCCCGCCGCCCAGGCACAGCAGCCCGCCCGGCCCCGGCGGCGCCGGGTCCGGGCCGCCGACAAACCAGCCCTGTTCGCCGCGATCCGCCGTGACGCGCAAGACGGCGACCCGATCCGCACCATCGCCGCCCGCTACCGGGTGCACCGGCGCATGATCCGCCAGGCCCTGGCCGACCCCACGCCACCACCCCGCAAGCAGCCCCAGCGGGCCAGCGCCCTCGACCGGCTCCGCGGGACGATCACCATCATGCTCACCACCGAGCCGGATCTGACCGTCCGGCAGATCTGGGAACGGCTCCTCGATGACCATGACGCCGCCATCTCCTATGACCGCGTCCACCAATTCGTCGTCCGCCTCAGGTCAGCAAACCCGGGGTGCACGCCCGCCAGACGCCGTCGCAGAACGGGCAAGACCAACTGAGACAACACCCGCAGCAACGCAGCCCTGAACTACGCCACCGGACAGAACCGGCGAAGCATACGTCTCAAACAAGATTGCCCGCGCAGGTCAATCCCTGACACCCGGGGACCTTTCCCTGAGACAGGACACAGGGCGAACGACATCGCAGGTCAAGACCATACTGGGCGCTGCCGGGCATCACCCAGCAACGGCCCAGGGCTGCTTTGGGAGCAGGAGGCCGCCGGTTCGAATCCGGCCATCCCGACCGGGTCAGAGCACATATTGATCTTGAGTTGGCCTCCAGCGGGAGCCAAAGTGGAAGCTGGTACGCCGTCCGGCCGTCAGCGCTCTCGACGCGCGGCGCTTCCCAAGGTCGGGACCGGCCCTGGTCCGGCGCGTTCCGCGTGCCCTTGAAATGAATGTGAAGAACCTCGCCACAGGTTGGGGACACTTCGTCCCGAACTGAGCGCGCTGGCCAGTGAATCCGCTGCTAGCCGGCGTCTCCGCTGGTCACAGACATTGTCTGGCTGCCGGTCACCGCGTCTGACCGCACCTGGCGGCTCTCCCCGCTCCCGTTTCGCTCCCACGGACATGACTCGCCGGGTGCGGGCAGCCACGAGGCGGTGGTGCGGCGTGGCCGCGCGGGATACCGCCGCCATCATCAGGCAGCAGACGGCAGCTGCCTGGCCAGCCGTCGGGAGGACCCACCGCCACCGTTCTCGGCTGGATCGCAAGCACCAGGTCCTGTGTATGGTCCCGGTTATCAGCATTTGGCGGCGCCACGCGGGAAGGTCCACAGCATGCACAGCGAGGAGCATTACCGTCAGGCCGAGGCTCTTGCCGAGCGGATCGACGTCGAATCCGACTACGCGCTGCCGAGGCTCGCTTCGGCCCAGGTGCACGCAACGCTTGCGCTCGTGGGCATCCTCAAGGACGTATTTGCTGAGTTGAGCATGCTGCGCGAGGTCATCGACCAGAGCGACACATAGTCCACAGAGCCGTCGTGGCCCGCCAGCGCGTCTATTACGAACGCGGCCGGCCCGTCGAGGTCCTCACCTGGTGGGCTGGCCGCGGCCCACGCAGCGTCCTCATCCGCCGGGCCGGCGGCCAGCTCATCGTGCGCCCGTTCCGCGGGCTGTGTAAGGCTCCGCCCCGCGGCACACATCTGCGGTCCCGGGTTCGGCAGACCGCGCCGCCAGCTGGCGGGAAGCCTGAACCTGCTCATCCCGCCCTGGCGATGGCCTCCTCGATAGCGGCCTGCACCTCCGTCGGCCGCTCCATGTGGGGCATGTGCCCGGTGCCCTCGAGTAGGTAGCGGACCGCGCCGGCCACGGACTCGGCCTGCGCAGGCGGGATGATGCGGTCCTCGCTGCCCCAGACCACCGTGACCGGTACCGCGCCGCCGATCGCCGCGAGAGCTGTGGCGGATTCTGTGCGCTGTTTGTCGCCGTCCAGGAGTGTGCCAAGCAAGGCGTGCAGTGCGGCATCGACCCCGTCCAGCCGCTTGTAGGCGAGCAGGTCATCGATCACCTGGCGGGTCACCAGGTGATCGTCGGCGAATAGCTGGCCGATGAGCGGCTTGAGCTCGCGCCGCGTCTGCGCGTCGGCGAAGCCGCGCAGGTAGCCGGCGTTGATCTCCTGCCCGAAACCGGATGGCGCGATCAGGGTGAGCGAGGAGATCCGCCGCGGGTCCCGGGCTGTGGCCGCGACCGCGGCGGCGCCGCCCAGCGAGTGACCGACCAGGTGGGCATGCTCGGCGCCGATCGCGTCGAGTACACCGAGGATGGTATCGGCAAGTATCCCGGCCGAGCCGTCACCGACGTCCTTGGATGAGGTGCCGTGGCCGGGCAGATCGAGCGCGTACACGCGGTGACGCGCGGCCAGCGGCTCTTGCAGGAACAGCCAGGAGTCGCGGTCACCGCCGTAACCGTGGACGAGCAGCACCACGTCGCCACCCTCGCCGACCCCGGCGTAGCAGATCTTCCGTCCGCCGATGTCGGCCGTCTCGACGGCGGGCCCACCGGCGGCCTCATCGCGCACCCCGGCGTCGATCACCGCGCGTGCCTCCTGCACGACGGCGTCGAGGTCATCGTCGCTCACGTCGGCGGGCGCGATCAGCGCGATCGTGCCGCTGACGGGCACGTCCTCACCCACTCTTGCGATAATCCGCCGCAGGGTGCCGGCGCTGGCTGCCTCCAGGGTCCCCGCGATCTTGTCCGTCTCGATGTCCGCGAGCTCATCGCCGGCGCTCACGGCGTCCCCCTCAGTGGCGATCCAGCTGATGATCTTGCCGAGCTGCATCGACAGGCCCCACTTCGGCATCGTGACGGCGACGATCCGTTCGTCGGTCATCGGGTCCACTCCGCCACCGTCTTGACGGCGTTCGCGATGCGCTGCGCATCAGGAATGTAGAGGTCCTCGAGCGTGTTCGAGAAGGGCACCGGCGTGTGCGGGGCTGTCACCATCTCGATCGGGGCCCGCAATGCGCCGAAGGCCTTCCGCGCGACGAGCGACGAGATGTCGGTGGCCACCGAGCATCGCGGGTGCGCCTCGTCCACCACGACGAGCCGGCCGGTGCCCTGGACACTCTCCAGCACTGTGTCCTCGTCGAGCGGGCTGGTGGTTCGCAGGTCGACGACCTCGCACTGTACTCCGGCGGCGACGAGCTGCTCAGCCGCCTCAAGCGAGGTGTGCACCATCCGGCCCAGCGCCACGATCGTGACGTCACCGCCCTCGCGCACCACGTTCGCCTCGCCGAACGGTACCGCGTAGCCCTCCTCCGGCACCGGCCCGGCCAGGTCGTAGAGCGCCTTGTGCTCGAAGAACATCACCGGGTCGTTGTCGCGGATCGCCTGCGTCAGCAGGCCCTTCGCGTCGTACGGTGTCGCCGGGACGACGACCTTCAGTCCCGGGATGTGCGTGAACAGCGGGTACAGGCATTGGGAGTGCTGCGCTGCGGCACGAAGCCCGGCCCCGTACATGGTGCGGATCACAACCGGCGTGACCGCCTTGCCGCCAAACATGTACCGGAACTTCGCCGCCTGGTTGTAGATCTGGTCGAAGCAGACACCCATGAAGTCGACGAACATGAGCTCGGCAACAGGGCGCATCCCGGCCGTGGCCGCGCCGATCGCGGCACCGATGAACGCCGATTCGGAGATAGGCGTGTCGAGCACCCGGCCCGGGAACCTGTGATAGAGCCCCTTCGTCACGCCGAGCACACCGCCCCAGGCGTCGAGCTCGCCAGGCGATCCCTCGCCACCTGCGTTGTCCTCGCCCATGACGATGACGCTCTCGTCCCGCTCCATTTCCTGGGCCAGCGCCTCGTTGATCGCCTCACGGTAGGTGATGGTGCGTGCCATGGCCAGCCTCCGGTCAGTAGCGGACGTAGACGTCGGTGAGCAGATCTGCCTCGGCCGGCAGCGGGGCGGACTTTGCCTCGCCGACCGCTTCGTCGATCATGGTCGCGACCTCGGCGTCGGCCGCTTCGAGGTCGGATTGGGTGAGCGCGCCGGTCTCGATCACCCGGGCAGCGAATCGCTTCAGGCAGTCCAGCTCGGCCCGCGCATGCTCGACCTCACCGGCCCGGTAGGTCTGCTGGTCGCCCTCGAAGTGGCCGAAGTAGCGGGTGAACTTCATCTCGAGGAGCGTTGGGCCGCCGCCGTCACGGGCACGGGCTACCGCCTCGCTCGCCGCCTCGTGCACGGCGAAGAAGTCGAAGCCGTCGACGACGACGCCCGGCATGCCGAATCCGGCCGCGCGGTCAGCGATGTTGTCGCTGGCCACCGACCAGGTGCTGGATGTGGTCTCGGCATACCCGTTGTTCTCGGCGACGAAGATGGCCGGCAGATTCCACACGGAGGCCAGGTTCATTGACTCCAGCGTCGTGCCCTGGTTGCTTGCGCCGTCACCGAAGAACGCGACGCTGACACCGCCGGTGCCCTTGATCTTGGCGGCCAGTGCCGTCCCGCAGATCAGTGGCGGCCCGCCGCCGACGATGCCGTTGGCGCCGAGCATGCCCTTGGACAGGTCGGCGATGTGCATCGAGCCACCCTTGCCATGGCAGCTGCCGGTCCTGCGGCCGTAGATCTCGGCCATCATTTCGCTGACGTCAACGCCCTTGGCGATGCAGTGGCCATGGCCGCGATGGGTACTGGCGATGGTGTCACGGTCATCGAGGTTGCCGCATACGCCAGCCGCCGAGGCCTCCTCGCCCGCATACAGGTGGACGAATCCCGGGATCTCGCCGGTCGCGAACTCCGCATGCACGCGTTCCTCGAACTCGCGGATCGCCCGCATCGTTCGGTAGGCGCTCAGCAGTTGCTCCCGGGTCAGAGCTCGTCGCTCCACCGTGTCGGTCATGTGCTCCTCCTAGACGGTCGGTGCGTGCATTCTCAGTTGGACGAGGACCGTTGACGGGCGCGTCTGAGCAGGCCGAGGCGGGCACTCGCTGCCAGCACCGCAGGCACATCCACGCACAGCGGCCCGTCAGCGCGCAGCCGGACGGTGGGCTGCTCCCCTCGCTCGAAGGTCAGCTCACGCTCGCCGTCGACCGCGATGACGCCTGCCCGCGCGTCGACCGGATGAACGGATCCGGGGGGCATCCGCTCGATCTCGCGTACCCCTACCGGCACGACCAGCCCTGGTGCGATCGGGGCAAGGACCTGTCGTGCTGCCCCGGCCGCAATGCGTGCCGTGACCCCGTGTGATTCGTCACGGGCGACGGGGGACAACTGGCCCAGGATGCTGGACAGGCCGACCGCGTCGGGTTCCGCAAACGCGCAGAAGAGCTGGGTCAGCGTCGCCGGATCCCAGACCGCGCGGGCCCCGACATGGCGTTCGGTGGACACAGCGACGTCGATGAGCGCCGTCTCTACCCGATCACCCACCCGTGCCTCGAGCAGCTTGGCGCGGTTCACCACACTGTCGGACGGGACGATGCCAGTAGCGACCAAGCCCGCCGCAAGGCCAGCGATGGTCGCCTCCCGGACCGCTGGAAACGTGTTGTTGGTTCCTGTCGACAGCGCCAGCATCGGCACGTCGCCGGCCGCCGACGCGGTGACCCTGGCGGTGCCGTCACCGCCGAGGCAGACGATCACCCGCGCGCCCGCGGTAACCATGCGCCGGACAGCGTCCACAGTGTCCTGCGCCGTCTGACGGATCGGCTGGCCGTCGAGAAACTCGACCTCCGGCCACCGGCCGTCCTGACGGTGGTGCCGCCCGATCGCGCGAAACACCGACGCAGAGATGCCGCCGAGGTCAGTGTTAAGCAGGACGCGGTGCACGCCGACTGCACCGAACGCGGTGAGCATGCGCTGGATCATGTTGGCCTTCTCGGCCGTCGGGAACACTGAGGCCTGCGTAACCAGGCGGCGGATGTCGCGACCCGACAACGGGTTCGCCACAACCCCGACGACCGCATCACCCACGGCGACCCACCTCCTGGCCCTACTCTGCGCCCCTATCCGTGAAACCGGAATAGCTGCTGCGACGCCACGGGGAAGGCGGCACCCGCTGGAAGGCACTGCCAGCCCGCAAGACGGCCCAGCCGTGCGGGGTGCACGAGGGTGGATGCCCGCGGTGGAAACCGAAGAGACCGCAGAACCTGGATTGCGTAATCAGGGACCTTGCCTGAGCCTGGCCCTGGCGCGCGAGACCGCCACGGCGAGAGGCCGCCGACTGGTGAATGCCCATGCCCGCGTGGCCGGGGCGCCGGTTTGCGCGCGCACATGACAGCGCTGGCATGGGCGGTCCTCGGTGACGATGACGACCTGGCTGGGCGGCTCACCGCGATGTCCCACCAGGAACTTGCAGCCCTGGCCGTTGACCGTGCCGGCCGCTCCGCGCCGGCACGCAAGCGATCTGGTCATGGCTGACACCGTGACGGGCCCGCCTGCGCCACCCGTAAGTAGGTGCGGGTGATGCTGATGTGGTTCAGGGGGCATTTCACGCCGGTACGGCGTCGCGGAGCGACACCCCGGCTGACCGGTAACCCAGCGCGCAGCGCCGGACGGTCAGGACCTGCCTCACGACGATGAGCCCGGCGGAACTAGCCCTGCCGGCAGGCCCTGCGCATCGGCAAAGTCTGGGCCGGCGTGCGCCGCCAGCAGCGGCAAGCGGAATCCCGATCCTGAAATGCGGCGGCAGCCGGGTGAGTCCGTCACCCCGCGAGCCCGGAGATGAGCTCGGATCGCCGTTCCTCCAGCGCGGCCAGCTGAACCCGGAGCCGCTTCAGTTCGCGGTCGACACGCGCCAGTTCGGCTCTTGCCTGCTGTTCCTTGATGTGCCGGTCGCCGCACCTTGCCCTGGCGAGACCCGTGACCTCCCGGTGAAGGAGCCGCAACCACGGGTTCCCGCGCGCCGAGCTGAGACGGTACTGGAGCCTGCCCGCGCGAATCGCCCCGGCAATCTCATTCTGGGTAGCCCGAACTCCTCACGAGCGGTCTTGTCGCTCAGCGTCGCGCCCTTGCGCTGCCAGTCGTGACCACCAAAGTGGAGCGCGGGCGCCGGTCAGAATGCGACATCGAAGTACCCCCCACGTAAAGCTGGCCAGCCCCCGGCCCCGGCGGCCGCGGAGTGCGGTCAGGGAGGCGGTTCGATGTAGCGGCGCTCCTCGGTCACCTCGGTGCCCATCTGGCTGCGCCGCCGGGTGATCAGCAGGCTCAGCGAGATGCCCAGGCCGACGATGCCACCGAGCATCAGGATCATGCCCATCGCCTGGATGTTCACGTATTTCGGTGTCCAGGTGATCGCGAACCGCAGAATCGCGCCGATGATGATGAGTGCGGCGCTTCCTCCGATGCTCACGGGGCCTCCACTCGTTCACGCGCCACCCCGGCACGGTGTGCCGGCCCCGGGTCGGCGACCCTCGCAGGCGTGGGCACCGCCCCCGGCCTCTCGCCTGCCCTCGCCTCTCCAGGCACCTCACCCGTCGCGGGTGAACTACCCATTCACGATCAAGGTTACCGCCATTCCCGGGCCCATTTCGGTACCAGGGTTGCGCTGTGTGGCCATGTGTGCAGGACACCGGGGCTTTCCCCACGTGGCGGAGCCCCGGGATGCCGCGCCTGCTGCCAGTCATCCATGGGCCGGCATTCACCCAGGCGGGGCGAGGCGCCGGTACCCATGGCCGGACACCGTTGAAGGGCCAGCATCGCGAGGTCCGCCGGCGGGCGTGGCGGCGACTCAGCGCCGCCCCTGCCGGAGCGGGTGGAGGAGGTGGCCCATGTCAGACCCCGGGCGACGTGCCGGGGATGGCTCCGGGCGCAAGCCAGCCAGCCCAGGGAAGGCGGGCGACGGTACCAGCCAGCCTGCGGCCGACGGCATCGCCGACAAGCCCGCAGCTGACGGCATCACGGACAAACCCGCAGCCGACGGTCTGCCGGGCAAGGCGGGTCCCGAGCCGGCCAAGGCGGGTCCCCTGACAGCGGACGAGCGGGCCGAGCTTGAGCGGCTGCGGGCCGAGGCCGCCAAACGCCATGGCGAGCCGCCCCCACCTCGGCGGCGGCACTGGTTCGGCTGGCGGGGCCCGCTCTCCAGCTTGCTCATCATCCTCGGCTGCATCCTGGCCCCGCTGTCGGTGGTCTCGGTCTGGACTTCCAACCTGGTGTCCAACACCGACCGCTATGTGGCGACGGTGGCGCCGCTCATCTCCGAGCCCGCGGTGCAGAGCGCCATGACGGACAAGATCAGCAACAGAATCGACGCCGAGCTCAAGCTGCAGACCCGGCTGAACGACGCCGCCGCCCTGCTCACGCAGAAGGGCCTGCCCCGGGTCGGCAGCCTGCTGAACGCCGTCTCCGGGCAGCTGGCGGGCGCGGTCGAGGGGTTCATCCACAGCGAGGTCGCCAAGGTTCTGGCCAGCCCGCAGGTGGCCCACTTGTGGGTCCAGGCCAACCGGTCGGTGCACGCGCAACTGGTCAAGGTGCTGTCCGGTCAGGGCAGCGGCTCGATCACCGTCAACAACGGGCAGGTCACCCTGAACCTCGGCCCGTTCATCGACGTCGTCAAGAAGGATCTGGCCGCCAAGGGTTTTACGCTGGCCAACCAGATCCCGCAGGTCAACCCGACCTTCGCGCTGTTCTCGGCCAAGAAGCTCGTCAAGGCCCAGAGCGCCTACCGGCTCGTCACGGCCATCGGCTTCTGGCTGCCGATCATCGCCCTGGTGCTCATCGGGCTGGGGGTCTATGTCGCGCACCGGCACCGGCGGGCCCTGATGTGGTCTGCCCTCGGCGTGCTGGTTTCGATGCTGGTCCTGGCCGCCGCACTCCAGGTATTCCGATCCGTCTATCTCAACAGCGTGCCGAACGATGTGCTCCCGGCTAACGCCGCTGCTGTCATTTTCGACACAGTTGTCCGGTTCCTCAAGAACGGGCTGCGCCTGGTGGCGGTCGTCGCGCTGCTCGTGGCCATCGGCGCGTTCTTCACGGGGCCGTCGGTCCCTGCGGTCAAGACCCGGCGGGGACCGTCCTCCGGGCTTGGCCGGACACGGGGGCGCGGCGGGGCACGCGGCCTGCGTACCGGGCCGGTCGGGCAGTGGACCTACCAGTACCGGATGGGCCTGCGGATCGGGGCGGTGGCGCTCGCCATCCTCATCTTCGTGTTCTGGAGCCAGCCGTCCGGGGTAGTGGCGCTGGTCATCGCGATCATCCTGCTGGTCGTGCTCGGCCTGATCGAGCTGATCGGCCGGCCACCGCCCAAGCCACAGGCGGCAGGTCACCCCAGCGGTGGCTGACGGTGCTGGCACAGGCTGCCGGGTTCGCATTCCTGGCGGCACTGTCCCCGACCGCGCTGCTGGTCGCAGCGGTCTACCTGGGCTCCGGGCGGCCACGGCTGACCGCGGTGTGCTACCTGGCCGGGGCCGTGCTGATGACCTTGATCATCGGCATCCTGGTGCTGGTGGCGCTGCGCACCGGGCACTTCGAACGGCCTGAACAGCATGGCCCGCGCAGCGGCCTGCGCCTCGGTCTTGGGCTCCTGATGCTGGCGGCGGGCGCCGTGGTCGCCCGCCGCAGGCCCAAACCGCCAGACCCGTCCCGGCCTAACAAGGGGATTGTGTCCAGGCTCATTGCCAACCCCTCACCGCTGACTGCCGTGGCGGTCGGCCTGCTGGTGTTCACGCCCTCGGTCACCTTCGTCGCGGCGGTGCAGGTGATCGCTACCTCCCGGGCCAGTCTCACGCTGAGCTCGGTCGGCCTGATTCTCGTGGTCATCATCGATGTCAGTTTCGTCTGGCTGCCACTGGTGTTCTACCTGGCGGTGCCGGACCTGACCGCCGCCCGCCTCACCCGGTTCAACGCGTGGCTGCGGCGGCGCGGCCACTTCCTGCTCAGCGCAGGTCTGCTGGTCGCCGGGGCGCTGCTCGCCATCGATGGCACGGTCGGCCTCATCAGTGGCTCCTGATCTGGCCTGGTTCCTCACCCTTTGCGGGTGATCCGGCCCGCGGCCGCGTCACGATACTTAAATCGTGGATCCGCTTGCGCCGTTGCGCTCGGTAGGTGGGCGCCTGGCCCAGCCCATGGAGGCGCTAGCCCAGAGCGTGGCCGAGCGTGTGGTCGAACTCGTGGTTTCCGCCCTGGATGTGAACGCACTGCTGGACCGGGTGGATGTGAACGCCCTCCTGAGCCGGATGGATGTCGGCGCGCTGCTGGACCGGGTCGACGTCGATACCGTGCTGGACCGGGTTGATGTCCGGGCAGTCATCGACCGGGTGGACGTGAACGCCCTGCTGGACCGGGTGGATGTGAACGCCCTGCTGGACCGGATCGAAGTGAATACCCTGCTGGACCGGGTTGACGTGGATGGCCTGCTGGAGCGGGCGGACATCGACGGCCTGCTCGGCCGGGTGGACATGGACAGCCTGCTCGGGCGGGTGGATCTGGACCCGATCCTTGCCCGGGTGGACATGGACGGCCTGCTCGCGAACGTGGACGTGGACCGCCTCCTCGCCCGGATGGACCTGAACCACGTGCTGTCCGCCGTGGACCTGAACCGGATGATGTCGTCGATCGACATGACCGCGCTGGTCGAGCAGGCGGATGTGAACCGGATCGTGCAGCGGGTCGACGTGGATGAGGTGATCAGGAAAGGCGACGGGGAAGCCGTGGTAAACCGCGTGGACGTTCAGGCCATCGCCGGGGGGATCGCCATCGACGCACTGGTCGGGCAGCCCGTTCTCGGCGCGGTAATCGCAG
>OFGV01000022.1_pt1 | contig 23649 bp, 22 predicted proteins | sample 1521911 | NCBI WGS metagenome assembly OFGV01 (sample SAMEA2553413, study PRJEB24118) | soil metagenome
CCCGCTTTTCGGGCGCGACCGGGCCCCGCTCGGACCGGTGGGCTAGGAGGATCGCACCCACCGGGGCAGGGCGATGGCAACCGCGGCGGTCCGCCCCTGGACCGGGGAGGCACAGCGCCTGCTGACCTTGCGTGAGAGCCATCGGCTGACGGGAATCGTGCGGCTGCCCCGCACTCCCGCCGCCTGACGCCGGGCGCCGGGCGCCGGAGCGGCTTCGGCGCCCCGCCGGTTGTACCGGGTGCCCGTCCACGCGGCCGGCGGCACAGATGAGCACGCGTACATACGCGATAGGGCACACTGGGTAAAGCCTGGACCGTGCTCCCCGGCCGGAGATATGATCTCCATCACAATGGGTAATGGAATGATGGCAGATTGTTAGACCCAGGCAATCACAATGGGTAACTAAAGAAACCGTCACAACGGACTATGTTGTACTTTGTGCCCCATCTAACGCACTAATCTGCCAACCAGCGACAGTTCAACCTTGACCAGGAGGCACATAGTGTGCCCACACACGCCAACGTGTCCGGACGCGAGCGCGCCGGATCGTGAGGCGGCCCGGACCGTTGTCAGTCACCCTGAGCAAGGCTGGAGCCTTCTCTGCAACGGGATCGTCGTCTTCGAGGACACCGGGGAACTGCTCCCCGGCGGAGGGACCATCGCGCCACACCGGCCGACCGACATCAGGGACCGGCCGGCGGCACATCCGGCTGGCGGCCCGCTGGCCCCCGCGGTATCACCAGTGCCAGCAGCCTGAAAGCAGGCGTCGCGGGCGGCTGCCATGGCGGCAGCGCCTTCCCCGCCCTCCGGGTCATCCGGCCCGGCGATCCACGGCCATGACCCCCCTGAGCCAGGACTCGACGGCCCGCCCGGCCTCGTCCGGCTTCCGGGACAATGCGTGCGTCTCCCCCGCCAGCACCACCACCTGGATGTCGCTGGCCGCGTCAGGGACCCCAAATGGGTCCCGGTCGCCGTTGACGACCAGTACCTTCGTCCCGGCGTCGCGCAGTTCGGCCGCGCGGGAGCGCTCGGGCTTCCCGGGCGGGTGCAGTGGGAAGGCCAGGGCGATCACCGCCCGCGCCGCCACCGCGCGGGCCGTGCGGCAGGCTACCCTCGCGCCATTGCTGCGCCCGCCCTGGATCAGCGGCAGGGCCGGCCCGGCGCTGTCCCGCAGCGCGGAGATGATCTCCACCCATGCCGCGTCCTGCCGGGCTGGCGAACCGGGGGCGCGGCGGCCTTTGACCCGGTAGGGCTGGGGGACCAGGGCCACCATGCCGCCGAGCCGCCGGCCGGCCTCGGCGGCCGCGAGCACGTCCGGCGAGGCTGGCTCGCCGCCCGCCCCGTGTGTCAGCACCAGCAGGAAGGCCGGCTCACCGGGACCAGGCAGGTCCACCTCGGCTCGCGACGGCCCATCGCTGGTCATGATCTCCACGTGGGCAGCGTAGCTGCGTCACCGCTGGCTCCCGGCCGGGCATGTCAGCGAGCCATCGCCCGGTGCCCTGTCATCCGTTCCCTGCTCCCCCACCGGCCCGGGCCGCACCCGGCCGGTCAGGTCGTGGCGGTTATCTTGGTCAGATGGGCGGGGGCATCGGGGTCCGTCCCCCTGGCCTGCGCCAGTGCCCAGGCGAGCTGCTGTCCCCTGACTGTGGCCACGATCACCTGCACCGCCTCGCGCAGGGCGGTGGGAACCGGCAGGCTCGCCACCGCTGCGTTACGGCGGCCAAGCAGGGCCCGCAGTTCGGCGATATCCGAGGCGGCCGGGCCACCGGCGTCCACCAGCAGTACCGGCGCCCCGCCATAGACAGTCGCGATGGGCCCGTGGCGCAGGTCGGCCGTGGAGATGCCCTCGGCGAGTATGCCGGTTACCTCGGTCACCTTCAGCGCGGTCTCCAGCGCCGCCGGGTAAGCCAGCCCCCGGCCGGTCACGACCAGCCGGTCGATGGCGTGCCAGCGCCGGGCAAGATCGGCCATCGGAGCGGCGTCAGCGAGGATGGCGGCGACCGCACCGGGCGCCTCCATCAGGCCGGTCCCCGGCTCCGCGCTCCCGCCCAGGGCGGCGGCAACCACGGTCAGCAGCAGCATCTGCGCGGTCACCGTCTTGGTCGCCGGCACCGCCCGTTCCGGGCCGGCGTCAGTGACGAGCACCAGGTCCACCGCTGCCGCGAGCGGGCTGTCCGGCTGGTTGGTGATGGCGATGACGGTGGCCCCGCCGGCCCGGACGGCCTGGCAGATGCTGAGGATCTCCGGCGTGGAACCCGATTGGCTGAGCGCGACGACCAGGTACCCTCGCCAGTCCACCGCCGCGCGGTAGCGGGTGTAGATGCTCGGCGCGGCCAGGCCGGCCGGCCGCCCGGCCGTGAGTTCGGCCAGGTACCGTCCGAACACGGCCGCATTGTCTGACGAGCCGCGGGCAACGAACATCACGCCCGCGAGCGGAGTCGGCGCGATCGCGCGCACCGACGCCGCATCGGCCGCCGACCGCTCCACCAGGCGCGCCAGCACCGCTGGCTGCTCGCCCATCTCCGCCGCCATCAGCTGGCCGGTGGCCGGGGGCCGGCCCGCGCCGGGCGAGTCCTCCCGGGCCGCCGCGTCGCGCATGGTCAGGTCCCGCCCGGTGATGAAGCGCTGCCCGGCTGGCTTGCTGGGGCCAGCGGCCCGGCCGGGCCGGTGAGTGCAGGACGCTGCCCGTCATGACTACCTGAACCGGGAAGCCTCACTGTCAGCTCCGTCCACGCAAGTTCGGCGCCGGCTGCCAGGCAGCCGTCGACCACTGCCTCATTCCCCAGCGCGCTGACCCGCACTTCGGGCAGCACGGGCGCAATCAGCTCCAGTTCCCTGGTGACCGCTGCCGCGAACCCTGGCGCCTGCCCGATCCCGCCACCCAGCACCACCAGTGCCGGGTCGACGATGGTGACCACGGAGCACAGCACCCTGGCGACTAGCCGCGCCTCCTCTGCCACCACTTCGGCGGCCCGCTCGTCGCCTTGGGCGGCCGCGGTGAATACCCGGCGGGCCGAGACCTGGCCCCGCATTCCGGCCCGGCGGGCGGCGCGCACCACCGCCGAGGCCGATGCCGCCGCCTCCAGCGTGCCCCGGCGGCGGGCGTCCGCCGGGTCCGCGCCATGGCCGCCGGACATGGGCAGGTAGGCGATCTCCCCAGCGACGCCGTGCGCACCGCGGAAAAGCTGGCCCCCGATCACCAGGCCCATGCCGATGCCGGTGCCCACCGAGACGAAGGCGAAGCTATCGACCTCCCGGCCGTGGCCGTGGGCCCGCTCGGCCAGGGCCGCGGCATCCACGTCGTTCTCCACTGCCAGCGACTGCCCGAACGCCTCGCGCATGCGCGCCAGCACGACCGGGCGGTCCCATCCGGGCAGTCCACCCGTGAGCGCCATGGCGTTGCGGCGCGGATCGTAGACCCCCGGGCTGCCTATGACGGTCTGCGTGATATCGGGCCGGGTGAGCCCAGCGTGTTCACACAGGTCATCAGCGAGCCGGATCAGCTCGCCGACCCGGCCTCGCCCGCTGGTGACGTGTGATCGGGCTATGGAGCGTGCCCGGATGCCACCGGCCAGGTCCGCGAGTGCCCCCCGCAGGTACTGTGCGCCGATGTCCAGGCCGAGCACGAACCCTGCTTCGGGCCGGATCTCGTACAGTTGCGCCGAGCGGCCAGGCCGGCCAGTGCGCTGCCCGGCTTCGCGCACCAGGCCCGCGCGTTCGAGTGTGGCGAGAGCAAGGGACACGGTGGGCTTGGACAGGCCGGAGAGCCGGGCCAGTTCGGCACGCGAGCAGGGGCCGAGATCACGGATGTGACCGAGCAGCAAGCGTTCGTTCAGGGCCCGGATGAGCCGGGGACGTGCGGGCGGCATCGCCCCGGGCATGCCCCGCAACGAGGCAGCCGGCACGCCGGATGGAGTCACCGCGGACCCGCCGGCTTGCGTCACCGCCACTCGACTTCGGTGGCACAAAGATCGCCATCGCGGTCTGCGGGCTGACCGGAACCCGGCTCGCGTCGGCCACCGTCGAAAGCGGTGGTGAACTCGGGGCGCGGGCAAGCTTTGACCGCGGCATCGAGGCCGCCCGCGACCTGCTGGCGGAAGCCGCCTCCGGCCATGAGCTGGCAGCAGTCGGTGTCTCCACCTTCGGGATCCCGTTCGAGGACCGGGTTGAACTTGCCCCGGCGATCCCCGGCTGGGGCAACCTTGCCCTCGGCCACGAGTTGCGGGCCGCGTTCCCGCAGGCGCGGATCCGGATGGCCACGGACGCCAAGGCCGGGGCCCTGGCCGAGGCGCACTGGGGGCACTGGCCGGCTGCGACCCAGCGGCCTATCTCAATCTCGGCACCGGGCTCTCCGCGGCGATCGTGATCGGCGGGCAGGTCCTGGGCGGAGCGAACGGGGCGGCCGGCGAGATTGGCTACAACCTGCGGTCGATGACGGACGTGGACGTCCCCCTGGCGGCCCGCGTGCTGCTGGAGGACATGATCAGCGGGCAGGGTCTGGCCAGGCGCGCAGCCAGGCATATCACGCATGGCCAGCAGATCCAAGCTGGCGAGGTCTTCCAGGCAAGCCAGCAGCACGCGGAACTCGATCGTCTCGTCACCGACTTTGTCACCGAACTCGCTTTCCATGTGGTCAACCTCGCGATCTGCGTGAACCCGGCGCGGATCGCGGTGGCGGCGGCATGGTCCGGTCCTGGGATCGCCTCCGGCCGGGCCTGCACCATGCGCTGAGCGTGGGCGTTCCATTTCCGCCCGGACTCGTGGCCGCCAGGTTCCCGTCCGACGCCCCGCTTATCGGTGCGATTGCGCTCGCGGTAGACGCTGCCCAGGCAGGAGCCACCACCCAGGCCGGAACCGCCGACGACGGGCCGGTCACCGTCCCTTCCAGAACGCTCAGTGAAGGACTGACGTCATGAGACGCTTCAAAGTCATCGGAGTTCTCCTTGCCGCGGGACTGCTGGCCGCAGCCTGCGGCACCAGCCCGACATCGTCCAAGCCGTCCGGCCCGAGCGGTGTCCTGACCATTTCCAATGAGCAGGGCAGCCTGTGGACCTGTGACTTCAACCCCTTCAACCTGTCAGATATCGCCTTTTCCCTTGGCCCCGTCTACGAGCCGCTGGTTTTCGTCAACACCCTGCAGAGCGGCAAGACCACGCCATGGCTAGCCAGCAGCTGGGCCTGGAGCGACAGCAACAAGGTGATCACGTTCACCCTCCGCAGCGGGGTGAAGTTCAGCAACGGCACCCCACTGACGCCGGCCGATGTGGTCTTCACCTTCAGCATGCTGAAGCAGCACAAGGCGCTTGACCTGAACTCGGTCTGGTCGGTGCTCTCCAGTGTCACCCAGAAGGGCACTAACCAGGTGGTGATGACCTTCAAGACCACTGCGGTGCCGTACTTCTACTACATCGCCGACCAGGTGGCCATTGTGCCGCAGAACGTGTGGTCGAAGATCGCCAACCCGGTCACCTATCCGGACAAGAACCCGGTCGGCACCGGCGCGTACGAGGTCAATCCCTGCACTCCGCAGACCATTACGTTCACCGCCAACCCGCACTACTGGCAGCCTGGCGAGCCCAAGCTCAGCAAGGTGCTGTACCCCGCCTTCACCTCCAATGACCCGGCCAACACCTATCTGGCGAACGGCCAGGCGCAGTGGGGCAGCCAGTTCATCCCGAGCATCGGCAAGTTCTATTCCGCCAAGAGCCCGGACAACCACTACTGGTTCCCGCCGGTCGCCAACGTCGGCATCTTCATCAACCTGACAGACCCCCTGCTGAAGAATGTGGCAGTCCGGCAGGCCATGGCCTATGCGATCGACCGTTCCCGGGTGTCCCAGATCGGCGAGTACGGCTACGAACCGCCGGCCAACCAGACCGGCATCGTCACCCCGACGTTCAGCAGCTGGCTGGACACCGCGCAGGCCGCCCAGTACGGCAACAACTACGCCTACAACCCGGCCAAGGCGATCTCGATCCTGACCGCGGCGGGGTTCAGGCGGGGCTCGGACGGCATCTTCGCCACGCCATCGGGCCAGCCGCTCTCGTTCACCATCATCAACAACGGTGGGTACTCCGACTGGGTCGCCGCGGTCCAGGTGATCCAGACCGAGCTCAAGGCGGCCGGCATCCAGATCAAGCCGCAGAACCTGGCCGCTCCGGACTGGGAATCGCGGCTGTACACCGGTCAGTACCAGCTCGGCTACAACAACGAGACCGGCGGGCCCACGCCGTATTACGAACTGCGCCAGTGGCTGTACTCGGCCAACAGCGCGCCAATCGGGCAGCCCGCTGGCTCCAACTGGAGCCGCTACAGCAACCCCGCTACCGACACGCTGATCAACGACTACGCGGCCACGGCGAACCCCGCCACGCAGCACCAGGTCGTGAACCAGCTGCAGCAGGTCATGCTCAAGGAGGTGCCTTTCATCCCGGTCACCGAGGAGGTGAACTGGTACCAGTACAACACTTCCAGCTTCACCGGCTGGGTCACCAAGCAGAACCCCTACGCGCAGCCGGCCGCTTACGTTTACCCGGACTGGGGCCAGATGCTGCTGCACGTGGCACCGAAGTAGCAGCGCCGAGTCGTCTGCCCTGGCCGCCGCGCCCCCGGGCGGCCAGGGCAGACCGGGAGGATGGTATGAGCACCAGGAGACGGCGATGAGATTCGCGCTGCGCCGGGCGGGCTTCTTCATGATCACCCTGTGGGCGGCGATCACGCTCAACTTCCTGCTGCCACGGATGATGCCGGGCAACCCAGCGCTGGCGATGATAGCGAAGTTCCACGGCCGGGTGACCGGCCAGACGCTCAAGGCACTGGAGGCCGCGTTCGGCGTCAGCACCCACCAGAGCCTGGCTGCCCAGTACGTCACCTACCTGGGCAACGTGGCAACCGGCAAGTTCGGGATCTCGCTGTACTTCTACCCCACCCCGGTCAGCCACGTCGTGCTCAGAGCCATCCCGTGGACGCTCGGCCTGGTCGGCGTGACCACGACCCTGGCGTTCGTGCTCGGTACCGGGGTCGGCATCCTCGCTGCCTGGCGGCGGGGCGGAGGCCTTGACAGCGTGCTGCCGCCGGTGTTCGTCATCACCTCCGCCATCCCGTACTTCTGGGTCGGCATGATGTTCATCCTGGTGTTCGGGGTCCGGCTGCAGTGGCTGCCGTACACCTTCGCCTTCGACCCCAGCGTGACGCCTTCGTTCTCGCTGCCGTTCATCGGAAACGTGCTGGAGCACGCCGTGATGCCTGCTGCCGCGTTGCTGATCACCACCATCGGCACCTGGATCCTCATCATGCGGAACACGATGATCAGCACACTCGCCGAGGATTACGTGCGGATGGCCCGCGCCAAGGGTCTCCCGGGCCGGCGGATCATGTTCGACTACGCGGCCCGCAACGCTATCCTGCCCAATCTCACCGGCTTCGCGATGTCACTGGGGTTCGTGGTCGGCGGCGCCATCCTGATCGAGTACGTGTTCGACTATCCCGGTGTCGGCTACATGCTGCTGCAGGCCGTGGAGAACGAGGACCATCCGCTGATGCAGGCGCTGTTCCTGCTGATCACCGTGGCGGTCCTTCTTGCCATCCTGCTGTCTGACATCGCCACCGCGTTGCTGGACCCGCGAACCCGGACAGCGAGGTAGCCCATGGCCGTGATGCGCCCCACCATCGGGCCCGGACCAGCCGCACCACTCCCTCCGGTCACCCAGCCCGGCACCCGGAGGAGGTCGCCTGCCAGCCAGGCGCTGCACCGGATGGCCAGCGCGGTGCGGTCCAACCGCAAAGCCACGGCCGGAACCGTGCTGCTGCTGTTCTTCTGCCTGATCGCTCTCTTCCCCGGCGTGATCGCGCATGACAACCCGAGCGCCGAGATCTACGGTCGGAGCCTCGGCCCCTCGACCGCGCATCCGTTCGGTACCACCGCGTACGGCCAGGACATCTTCGCCCGGCGGTCTTCGGAACCCGGCAGGTGCTGATCATCTCGATCGGCGCCGGGCTGGCGGCCACCGGCATAGCCGTCATCATCGGGGTGGCGGCGGCCTACCTGTCCGGCCTGTGGGAAGGGGCGCTCAACGTGCTCACCGACGTGCTGCTGGTCATCCCGCTGTTCCCGCTGCTCATCGTGATCGCCACCTACGTGCAGAATTCGGGCACACTCGTGCTCATCGCGGTGCTCACCATCACTGGCTGGTCCTACACCGCGCGCCAGCTGCGCTCGCAGGCCCTCTCGCTGCGGCACCGTGATTTCCTGGAGGCGGCGCGGGTGCGGGGCGAGCGGAGCCTGTACATCATCATGGTGGAGATCATTCCCACCATGACCTCGCTGATCGTGGCGGCCTTCCTGACCAACGCGCTGTACGCGGTGCTGTTCGCCTCCAGCCTCCAGTTCGTCGGGCTGGGCGACCCCAGTGCCATCAGCTGGGGCACGATGCTTTACTGGGCCGAGAACAACGAAGCCCTGCAGACCGGCCAGTACTGGTGGGCCGTAGTGCCTGGGGCCTGCATCGCCGTGCTCGGGGCGGCCTTCGCGCTGCTCAACTACGCCTTCGACGAGGTCGGCAACCCGGCGCTGCGGCCCATGCGGAGGAGGCGTGCCAGCCGTGTCACGCGTGTCAGCTGACGAGTATCCGGGTGTCGCTGCGGAGCATCCGCTGGGAAGCCCGATACTGCAGGTCCAGGACCTGTCGGTGGAGTACACGCTGGAGCGCGGCATCATCCTGGCGGTGGACCGGGTCAGCTTCGAGGTGGGCCGGGGTGAGTTCATCGGGATCGTCGGCGAGTCCGCCTGCGGGAAATCGACTCTGCTTTTCGCCATTGCCCAGCTGCTTGCCCCGCCCGCCGTCCTCACCGGCGGCGACGTGATCTTCAAAGGCCGGAGCATGGTCGGGCTCACCGACAGCGACCTGGCCGCGATCCGCTGGCAGGACCTGTCGGTGGTCATGCAGAGCGCGATGAACGCGCTCAACCCGGTCAAGTCGATCGGGGCGCAGTTCAGGGATGTGCTGCGCGCGCACGGCATGACGTCCAGGGACCAGATCGCCGGCCGGTCGGCGCAGGTGCTCCAGATGGTCGGAATCGACCCGGTGCACCTGAAGAGCTATCCTCATCAGCTGTCCGGCGGCATGCGGCAGCGCTCGATGATCGCGATGGCGATGCTGTTCACCCCCGACCTGGTGATCATGGATGAACCCACGTCCGCGCTCGACGTGGTCGCGCAGCGCTCGCTCATGGTCCAGGTCAAGGAACTGCAGCAGCAGTTCGGCTTCGCGGTCATCTTCGTGACCCACGACATGTCGCTGGTAAGCCACTTCTCTGATCACCTGATGGTCATGTATGCGGGCCAGGTCGCCGAGCTCGGCGCCACCAGGCGGCTCTTCGACTCCCCGCTGCACCCCTACACCGTCGGGCTGATGGAGGCCTTCCCCTCGATCAAAGGCCCCCGGGTCCCGCTCAGCGGGATCCCAGGCAACCCGCCGGACCTGGCCCGGCCCCCGGAAGGCTGCCGGTTCGCCCCACGCTGCCCCAAGGTCATGCCCCGGTGCGAGACCACTCCACCCGGCCTGTACCGGGCCAACGGCAGGGACGTCCGCTGCTTCCTGCAGGAGGACGCGCGCGGCGAGGACATTGGGGGTCTCCAATGACAGAGCAGACCGCTCAGCCGGGGTCCGTGCCCGGCGCGGCTGGGGAGTCTGGCGCCGGGCCGCTGCTGCGGACGGAGGGGCTGACCAGGCACTTCAAGATCGGCAGTGCCTTGTCGCGGCGCGCGCTGCACGCCGTCGACGAGGTCGGCCTCTCAATCGGGGAGCGGCAGATCGTCGCCCTGGCCGGGGAGAGCGGATGCGGCAAGTCCACCATCGCCCGGCTGCTGGCCAAGATCGACCGGCCCACCAGCGGCGAGATCTACTTCCAGGGCAGGCCGCTGTCTGGCGTCAAGTCGCGCCAGGACAGGCTCCGCTACAGCGGGCTCGCGCCGATGGTCTTCCAGGACCCGTTCGGCTCGATCAACCCCGTGTACCGCGTCTCGCATGGCGTCATGCGCAGCCTGAAGCTGCACCGGCCCGAGCTGGGCAGGCAGCAGCGATACGCCGAAGCGGAACGGGTCTTCGAACTGGTCGGGCTGACCCCGGGCGCGGAGGTGCTGCAACGTTACCCGCACGAGCTCAGCGGCGGTCAGCGGCAGCGGGTCGGCTTCGCCCAGGCCCTGGCGATGCGGCCGAAACTGATCCTGGCCGACGAGCCTGTTTCCATGCTGGATGTCTCGATCCGGATCGGGCTGCTGAACCTGATGGTGGAGCCGCGGGACGCCGAGGGCGTCTCGATCCTCTACATCACCCATGATCTCGCCAGTGCGCGGTATGTCGCGGACCGCCTGATCATCATGTACGCGGCCCAGATCGCCGAGTCGGGGCCAATCGAGGAGGTACTGGCCAATCCCAAGCACCCATATACGCAGTTGCTGCTTTCAGCCGTACCCGACCCCCGGGCGCCGCTGGGGGTTGGCGCGGAGACTGACAAGGGCGAACCACCCAAGGTAATCGACCCCACGCCCGGCTGCCGGTTCCGCTGGCGCTGCCCCCTGGCGGTCGGCGAATGCCATCACATCACACCGCCACTGCGGGAACTGCTCCCGGAACACAGCGCCGCCTGCCACGTCGCCAGGGCGGACGCCGTCACGGAGGCCTTCCGGTGAAGAGATCGCGCGCGGCCGTGGAGACCTGCCCGGACACCGCGATCTCAGCACGCCTGCACCTGGGGCTGCCGCTGTGGACGTGATCGCATTCGGCGGCGTGTTCCTGGAGATCGTCTTCGGCCACATGCCATCTCCTCCCAGGCCCGGAGAGGAGGTCTACGCGGACGAGTTCGCCATCTCCTGCGGCGGTGCGGTCACCGCGGCCGGCGCCGCCAGCCGGATGGGCGTGCACGCGGGCCTGTGCACCGTCCTCGGCACGGACCTCGGTTCCCGCGTCGCCCAGGAGTACTGCCGCCGCGCCGGAGTCGACCTCTCCACGTCGCGCCACGTGACCGGCCCAGCCGCGGGCATCACGGTGGTGCTGAACTATGACGACGACCGTGCGTTCATCACCCACCGCCCGCCGCACCCCGCGCCTGAGCGCGCCGAACCCGAGCGCTGGCTGGAGGCCCTCCGCCAGCAGCGGCCGTCCTGGTGCTATGTGCACCCCGGTCCCGGGATGAGCAGGCTCATCAGGGAGGCGCGCTCACTGGGGATCCGGGTCGCCCTCGACGTCGGCCTCGACTCGATCTCCAGCGACCCGGCGGGCGTGCTGGACTGTGTACGGCTGGCCGACGTCTTCCTCCCCAACACCGACGAACTGCTCCGCCTGACCCAGGCCGATTCGCTCGCCGCCGCCATCGACACCGCCAGCAGCTGGGGTACCCCCGTTGTGGTCAAGCGGGGCCCCAGTGGGGCCGTGGTGGCCGACCGGGCAGGAAGAACGGAGGTCACCGAGGGCATCCGGGCGGTCCACGTGCGCGACCGGACGGGTGCGGGCGACGCCTTCGCCGGAGCGCTGATCGGCGCTCTGTGCCAGGGAGCATCGATGGCCGAGGCCGCCGCGGCCGGCAACGCGGCAGGCTCGGAGACGGTGGGCAAGCTCGGTGCGGTGGGCCAGGTGGAGATGGAAGGGCTGGGAGGGATCCTGCTCAGATGAAGCTGGCGGTCCTCGGTGGCGGCGGGGTGCGGATGCCCGCATTCGTCCATAACGTGCTGTCCAGGGGCTCATCCTTCGACGAGATCGCCCTGTTCGAGCCGGACAGCTTCCGCCGCGACACGATCGGGCGGCTGGCCGTGGCGCGGGCCGAGGCACTCGGGCACCCGGGGGTGGTCAGCGTGACGCCCGACGTCGGGCAAGCCTTCTCGGGCGCCGATTTCGTCTTCTCCGCGATCCGGGTCGGCGGCGATCACGGGCGTGTCATCGACGAAGAGGTAGCGCTGCGGCGCGGGCTCGTCGGCCAGGAGACAACGGGCCCGGGGGGCTGCGCGATGGCGCTGCGGACAATCCCGGTCGTGCTCTCGTACTGCCAGATCCTGGCGCGGTGTGCCCCCAGGGCGGTCCTCATCAATTTCACCAACCCGGCGGGCCTGATCACGCAGGCGATCGCGACGCACGCGGCGGTCCGGGCGGTGGGAGTCTGCGACACCCCCAGCGGGACCGTCGACTCCCTCGCGGCGTTCCTGGGCGCCGGCCGCGGCAAGGTCGCGTTCTCCTACGGCGGCCTGAACCACCTCGGCTGGATCTCCTCGTTCGCGGTGGACGGCGAGGAACGCATCGGCGTGCTGCTGGCGCGCTACGAAGAGCTGCAGCGGTTCGACCACCGCTTCGCCGCCTTCGACCCGGGGCTGGTGCGCAGGATCGGGGCCATACCGACCGAGTACGTGTACTACTTCTACGACCCCAGGCGCTACGTGGATGCCGTGGCGCGGGCGGGCGCGAGCAGGGGCGCCGACGTGCAGCGCCTGAACTCTCAGCTCCTGGCCGGGATCGCGAAGGCGTTCGATGCCGGCGGCGGGCAGGATGCCTGGTCCTTCTACTCGATGCTGATGGGCATCCGCCATGACAGCTACCTGCGAACCGACATGAACGGCGACAGCATGCGGCTGCCGGCCGGCGCGCGCAGCGGCGCCGATGAACGCGGCGCGCCCGCCGGCCCGGGCCCCGGCGGGTACGAAGGGGTCGCATTGCAGGTGGTCGAGGGGCTGACAGCGAGGCGTCCCGGCCTGGTGATCGTCAATACCCGCAACGGCACGAGCCTGCCCTTCCTCGATCCCGACGACGTCGCCGAAGTGCCGGCGCTCATCGGTGGCGGTGGCGTGGCCCCGCTCGCCGGAGGCGAGCTCCCACGGTCAGCCAGAGGCCTCGTTACCCAGGTGAAGGAGTACGAGCGGGAAGTCGTCAACGCCGCGGTGAACGGCGACGCAGACCTGGCAGCTCTGGCTCTTGCACTGCACCCGCTGGTGCCCGGCGTCAGCGTCGCGAAGGAGATGATGAGTGAGTACCGCGAACGGCACGGTCCACATCTTGCCTACCTCCGGTAGGCCTGGCCTGACGCGAGCCGCACCATGAAGATCGCGGTCATCGGCGGCGGGTCGACCTACACGCCGGAACTGGCCGATGGGATCGGGAGGCTGGCCGGCGAGATCGGGGTTGCCGAACTCGTCCTGGTGGACCCGGACTCCGCGCGGCTCGCGGTGGTCGGGCCCGTCTGCGCCCGGATCATGCGGGCGCTGGGCCACCCGGCACGGGTCCGCTGGACGGCGGGCCTGGACGACGGGCTGGACGGGGCCGCCGCCGTCCTGCTCCAACTGCGGGTGGGCGGGCAGGCGGCCCGCCAGCGGGATGAGACCTGGCCGCTGGAGTACGGCTGTGTCGGGCAGGAGACCACCGGCGCAGGCGGGCTGGCAAAGGCCCTGCGCACCGTACCTGTCGTGCTTGATATCGCCGGACGGGCGCGCCAGCGGGCCGCCCGCGACGCCTGGATCATCGATTTCACCAATCCGGTCGGGATCGTCACCCGGGCGCTGCTCGACGCCGGGCACCGCGCGGTCGGCCTGTGCAACGTGGCGATCGGATTCCAGCGGGCGTTCGCCCGGCTGCTCGGGGTCGAGCCAGCGCCCGACCCGGGCGGAGGAGGTCGCCCGGCTGGAGCATGAACTGCTGGACATGTACGCCGACCCGGCACTCGACCGCAAGCCGACCCTGCTCGGCCAGCGCGGCGGCGCTTATTACTCGGAGGCGGCGGTGGCGCTGCTGGCCTCCCTGGCCGGTGACCGGCGCGACACCCAGGTGGTGAACGTGCGCAACGCGGGCACCTTCCGGACCCTGCCCGGCAACTCGGTGATCGAGGTGCCGGCGGTGATCAGCGCCGCCGGGGCGCACCCGGTGCCGGTGGCCCCGCTCAGCCCGCTGCTGGCCGGCCTGGTCGCACACGTATCGGCCTACGAGGAACTCGCGGCCGGCGCGGCCGTGCACGGTGGCCGGAACCGGGTCATGGCGGCAATGCTCGCCCACCCCCTGGTGGGGCAGTTCGACGTCGCCAGCAAGCTGGCCGACCGGCTGATCGCCGAGAACACGCGGCATCTCCCCTGGGCTGCGGGCCGGTGAGCAGCGACCTGCCCGCGGTCCTGGCGATTGACGGCGGGAACAGCAAGACCGACGCCGCCCGGGTGGCGGCCGACGGCACCCTGCTCGCAGTGGTCCGCGGGCCGGGCACCACCGGTGCCGCGGACCTGGACGCGACCCTGGCGGTACTGGCCGGCCTGGCGCAGCGGGCGCAGCGCCAGGCCGGGCGGGCCGGGTTGCCGGTCGCCCGGCACCTGTCCGGCTGCATGGCCAACGCTGACCTGCCGGAGGAAGAGGAGCGGCTGGCCGAGGCGATCCGGGTGCGGGGATGGAGCGACACCACTGACGTGATGAACGACACCTTCGCCGTGCTCCGCGCTGGGCTCCCGCCGGAGGGTGCCGCGCCAGACGGACCGGCTCAGCACTGGGGGGTTGCCGTCACCTGCGGCGCGGGCATCAACTGCGTCGGGGTCGCCCCCGACGGGCGGACCACCCGGTTCCTGTCACTTGGCGACATCACCGGTGACTGGGGCGGGGGGTTTGGCCTGGGCAGGGCGGCGCTCTGGTGGGCGATGCGCGCCGAGGACGGCCGCGGCCCGGATACGGCGTTGCGCGGCGCGATCGCAGCCCACTTCCGCGTCCAAGCCGTGCGCGAGGTGGCGCTCGGCATCCACCAGGGGAGGATCAGCGAGAATGACCTGCTCGGGCTGGCTCCGGTGCTGCTGGCCGTAGCGGGTGACGGCGACCGGGTGGCACGGGATCTGGTGGGCAGGCAGGCGGCCGAGATCTGCACCATGGCGGTGACCGCGATGCGCCGCCTCGGCCTCACCGCACTGGCGACCCGGGTCGTTCTCGGTGGCAGCCTGCTGTCCGCCCGCGACCCGTTGCTGACCACGGCCATCGCCCGCGAACTCGCGGAGCATGCCCCCCGCGCGCTGATGTGCATCGCCGGCGTCCCGCCCGTCGCGGGCGCGGCCCTGCTCGGACTCGATCACGCCGGGGCCGGGGCCGGCGCGCAGCAGCGGTTGCTTGCCGCCTACGGGCACCCGGAAGCGGATACGCACGAGGGGATCGCCCGGTGAACGCGGCGGCACCCGCCATCGCCAGGCCGAGGACAGGATGAACGTCAGCCGGGGTGGCCAGCCGACTCGCGCCGCCGGGATCCCGGGCCTGCCGACGGTCAGATGTTGAGGAGCTTCTTCAGGAACTGGCCGGTGTAACTGTCCTCGGCTGCCGCGATCTGCTCGGGCGTGCCGGTCGCGACCACGGTCCCGCCGCGCGAGCCACCGTCGGGTCCCAGGTCGATCACCCAGTCCGCGGTCTTGATCACGTCCAGGTTGTGCTCGATCACGATAACCGTGTTGCCGCCGTCCACCAGCCGGCCGAGCACCCCCAGCAGCTTGCGGATGTCCTCGAAGTGCAGCCCGGTGGTCGGCTCGTCCAGCACGTAGATGGTCCGGCCGGTGGATCGCCGCTGCAGTTCCGAGGCGAGCTTGACCCGCTGTGCCTCGCCACCGGACAAGGTGGGGGCAGGCTGCCCCAGCCGGACGTATCCCAGGCCGACGTCGGTGAGGGTCTTCAGGTGCCGGTGGATGGGGGGTACCGGCTCGAAGAAGACCGCGCCGTCGGCGATCGGCATGTCGAGCACGTCGGCGATGGTCTTGCCCTTGTAGTGGACGCCCAGCGTGTCGGTGTTGTACCGGGCACCGTGGCAGACCTCGCACGGCACGTAGACGTCCGGCAGGAACTGCATCTCGATCTTGATGGTGCCATCGCCCGAGCAGGCCTCGCACCGGCCGCCCTTGACGTTGAAGGAGAACCGCCCCGGCTGGTAGCCGCGGATCTTCGCCTCGGTTGTCTGCGAGAACAGCCGCCGGATGTGGTCGAACACGCCGGTGTAGGTCGCGGGGTTGGAGCGCGGTGTCCGGCCGATCGGCCCCTGGTCGACATGCACCACCTTGTCCAGGTGGCTGGTGCCGGTGACCCTGGTGTGCCGGCCCGGCACGGCCCTGGTCCCGTGCAGTTCCTTCGCGAGGGCGTTGTACAGGATGTCGTTGACCAGGGTCGACTTCCCCGACCCGGACACACCGGTCACCGCGATGAACACACCGAGCGGGAACGCCACGTCCACCCCGCGCAGGTTGTGCTCACTGGCGCCCTTGACCACCACTTCCTTGCCGCGGGCCCGCTTGCGGCGGGTGGCCGGCACCGCGATCTCCGCCCGGCCGGTCAGGTACGCGCCCGTCAGCGACTCCTCGCTGGCGAGCAGTTCCGGCAGCGGGCCGGACACCACGATCCGCCCGCCGTGCTCGCCCGCACCGGGGCCGATGTCCACCACCCAGTCCGCGGCCCGGATGGTGTCCTCGTCGTGCTCGACGACGATCAGGGTGTTGCCGAGGTCGCGCAGGCGCAGCAGAGTCTCCAGCAGCCGGTGATTGTCGCGCTGGTGCAGGCCGATGGACGGCTCGTCGAGTACGTACAGCACGCCGACCAGCCCCGACCCGATCTGGGTGGCCAGCCGGATCCGCTGTGCCTCGCCGCCTGCCAGCGTCGCCGAGGCCCGGTCCAGGGTCAGGTAGTCCAGGCCCACGTCGAGCAGGAAGCCGAGCCGGGCGTTGACCTCTTTGAGGATCCGGCCGGCGATGTGCCTGTCCCGCTCGGACAGCTCCAGCGAGAGCAGGAGCTTGGCGAGTTCCCCGATCGGCAGGGCGCAGATGTCGGCGATGGACCTGCCATCCACCGTGACCGCGAGCGAGACCGGCTTGAGCCTGGCCCCGTGGCAGCTCGGGCAGGGCACCTCGCGCATGAACCCGGCGAAGCGCTCCCGGCTGGAGTCGCTCTCCGCCTCGGAATGGCGGCGCTCGATGTAGGGCACCGCTCCCTCGAAGCTGGTGTAGTACGAGCGTTCCCGGCCGTACCGGTTCCGGTAGCGGACGTGCACCTGATCGCCGTACCCGTACAGCAGCGCCTTGCGGGCCGCGGCGGGCAGCCGCTGCCAGGGCGTGTCGATGCTGAACCCCATCGTTGCGCCGAGCGCCTCGATCAGCCGGATGAAGTAGTCGCTGACGTGACCCCCGCTCCATGGGCCGATCGCGCCCTCCGCCAGCGTCCTGGCGGGGTCGGGGACCACCAGGTCCGGGTCGACTTCCATCCGGGTGCCCAGTCCGGTGCAGTCAGGGCAGGCACCCCATGGCGAGTTGAACGAGAACGACCTGGGCTCCAGTTCCTCGAAGGACAGGTCGTCATACAGGCACGCCAGGTGCTCGGAATACATCCGCTCCCGGTGCGGGTCCGTGTCGGGCAGGTCGACGAAGTCGAGCACGACCACCCCGCCGGACAGCCCGAGCGCCGTTTCCACCGAGTCGGTGAGCCGGCGCCGCGCCGACTCCTTCACCGCCAGCCGGTCGACCACGACCTCGATGGTGTGCTTCTCGTACTTCTTCAGGGCTGGCAGGCTGCCGCCAGCCGCTTCGTCGAGCCGGACCACCACCCCGTCCACCCTGGCCCGCGAGTACCCCTTGACCTGGAGTTCCCGCAGCAGTTCGCCATACTCCCCCTTGCGGCCCCGTACCACCGGGGCGAGCACCTGGAACCTGGTGCCCTCCTCGAGTTCGAGCACCCGGTCCACGATCTGCTGGGGGGTCTGCCGGGCGATCGGGCGCCCGCAGATCGGGCAGTGCGGCCTGCCCACCCGCGCATACAGCAGCCGCAGGTAGTCGTAGACCTCGGTGATCGTCCCGACCGTGGACCGGGGGTTGCGGCTGGCGGCCTTCTGGTCGATGGAGACTGCGGGTGAAAGCCCGTCGATGAAGTCCACGTCCGGTTTGTCCATCTGGCCGAGGAACTGCCGGGCATACGCTGACAGCGACTCCACATACCGGCGCTGGCCCTCGGCGAAAATTGTGTCGAAGGCCAGGCTGGACTTGCCCGACCCGGACAGCCCGGTGAACACGATCAGGGAGTCCCTGGGCAGGTCGAGCGACACGTCCTTGAGGTTGTGCTCGCGCGCCCCGCGCACAACAAGACGATCAGCCACTGATTCCGCTCCGGGTGACGTGGGCTCTCTGCGGACAACAGACACGCCATGGTATCCGGGGGCACTGACAATACCGGTGGGAGCGAGCAGCCGCGGGGTGTGCGACACATTCGTAGGGCTGACGCGTTTTTGCTGGTAGCGGGCCTGGTCTGGCTGTGCGCGCTGCAACCGGACCAGAAACATGCTGGTCAGCGCCACGTGGACACTTCACCGCGCCTCAGAGCAGCCGTCTGGGTACGCAGTGCACAACCAGACAGGTGCCATCTGAGCTCCCCGTCTCGAAGATGATCTGGCCGCCGCGCGTTCGGGGTTGCCAGGGCTGCCCAGTCCCCGTGGCGGCGGAGCTTGCCCAGCGGGAGGTGGTCCTGCCGCCAGCGCAGCGCGCCCCAGGCCCGCTTGCCGGGCTCCGCGGCGGGCAGGGCCGGGCGGCCATGGAGCCCGCGGGCGCCAGCGCGGGCGTTCCGGCCGGCGGCGGGCTCGGCCGTCCCGGGCACCTCGCCGGGCAGCGCCCCCGGCTCCGGTCCGCTAAGAAGCCAGCCGGGCGGCGGTGGCGGCGATCGTCGTGTAGGACATGGTGAAGGTGCCGCCTGCCGCGTCGGCGGCGGCGCCGAGGCCGTCGAGGAGTTCGCGCTGGATGGCCTCGGGGTGCCGGGTGAAGCCGCCGGTGGTGGGGACCAGGTCCAGCCACTCGTCCCGGGTGTAGGGCCGCTCCCAGTAAGACAGCCATTCCTCCGGCTCGCCGAACGCCCCTGTCTGCCGTATCGCGTCGGCCACCCTCGCGCACCCTGCCCGGTAGGCGTCGACGGCGGGCCGGTCCCAGAAGCCGCCGGACGGCGAGTCCGGGAGCACCCGGCGGAAGACCCCGGCGAACGCCTCGCGCAGGCCCTTCGGCGGGTCGAAGGCGTTCCAGAACACCGCCAGCCGGCCGCCGGGGCGCAGCACCGCGGCGGCCTTCGCCGCGCCCGCGGCCGGGTCCACCCAGTGCCAGGCCTGCGCGGCGATGACCGCGTCGAACGTGCGGCCGGCCGGGTCCCAGTCCTCGAACTTCGCGACCTCCGTCCCGGTCCCGCCCTGCCTGGCCAGCCCGGCCATCCGCGGGTCGGGATCCACGCCGAGCACCCGGCAGCCGGCCGCGGCGAACAGCCGGGCGGAGATGCCGGTGCCGCACCCGACGTCGAGGACGTCGCGTCCCGGGCTGGCGGCGATGATGCGGTCCACCAGGTCGGCGGGATAGGTGGGCCTGGCCCGGTCGTAGCGGCCGGCGTCGGCACCGAACCCCTCGGCGACCTGCCGCTGGAGATGCGATGCCTGCACCCGGCCGTAGCCCCCGGTGCCGGTCTCAGCGGTTCCCCCAGGTTCTGACGGTAGAGTGGGCATGCGCCCACTATAAACGGGCGCGTGCCCATTCACTGACGCGTTCGCGGACGGCGAAGGAAGGACGGACGACCAGTGCCGACAGGGGTGGCCATCCGCGACCCGCGCGGGCAGCTGTTCGGCGCCGCCGAGCGCGTCCTGCTCCGGGACGGTCCCGGCGGCCTGACCAGCCGCGCGGTCACCACGGAAGCGGGCGTAGCCAAAGGAGTGCTGCACCAGCACTTCGCCGACTTCGACGCGTTCCTCGCCGGGCTCGCGCTCGACCGCGTCGCACGGGTCGGCGCCCAGGCGGCGGCCCTGCACGCCATGGCGGGGAGCGGCACCGTCGCGGGCAACCTGGCCGCTGCGCTCCCGGACCTGTTCAGCCCGGTGGTCCTGGCGCTCATCCGCCTGGTCATCGCGCGTGACGAACTGCGCGCCCGGCTGAGGGCCGCCACCGGCTCGCGCATCCCGCTCGTCTCCGAGTCCACCGCCATGGTCGCCGGCTACCTCGCCGCCGAGCGCGGCCTGGGCCGTGTCGCGGCCGGCGCCGATACCGGCACGCTCGCCCCCACCCTGATCGGCGCCGCGCACCTGCTGTTCACCGACGTCGACGGCACTCCGGAGCCCGCCGCCGTCGCGCGGGTCGTCGCCGCGGTCCTGGCCGCCGCCCGGTGCCCCCCATGACCTCCTTGGACCCCCTGGCTGCCTGCGGGAACCTCCACGCGCCAGGGATGTGCACAACCAGACAGCTGCCATCTGATCTGCCCCATCTCGAAGATGATCTTGGTTACCTGCAAAGCTGACGTGCACCCGCAGCCGCGTAGCCGCATGCGGCCGCAGTTCGCTCGGGCGCTCCTGTCTGGACAGCCACATCCCGGCAACGGAGGCCACCGTCCCTGGACCGGGCTGGCCGCGGCGGCCTGGCCGGCCGGGGGATACTGTCGTTCGGCGCATGGTTGCCGCCGGGCGGCCAGCGGACCGGAAGGGAGCACCTCGTGGACCATGAAGCCGGGCAGTGGCTGGCCCGCATCGCGGAATCGACAGACCGGCTCCTCGCCTCCGCCGCCACGCTGACCGACGCCGGGATGCGCGAGCCGTCCCTGCTCCCCGGCTGGTCCCGCGGGCATGTGCTGACCCATATCGCCCGCAATGCCGACGGCCTGGGCAATCTGCTGCGCTGGGCGCGCACCGGGACACGGACCCCGATGTACGCCAGCGCGCAGGCGCGCGCCGACGATATCGAGGCCGGCGCGGGCCGGCCGGCCGCCGGGCTGGCCGGGGACGTGCGCGCGTCCGCGGCCGCGTTCGCCGCCGAGGCCGCCAGCATGCCCGGTGACGCCTGGACGGTGCAGGTCCAGGCGCTGGCCGGGCACCCTTTCCCAGCCCTCACCGTGCTGTCGCGGCGGCTGTCCGAAGTGGAGATCCACCACGTCGACCTGGCCGCGGGCTACCGGCCCGGTGACTGGCCGGCCGGATTCGTGGCCGAGGCGCTGCCGAGGGTCGCCAGGTCCTTCGCGGGCCGCGCCGACGCGCCGGCGTGCCTGGTCCGGGCGGACGGCTCCCCGGATTCCTTCCGGATCGGCCAGGACGAGCCGGACGTGCCACCGGTGGTCGTGCACGGGCCGCCGGCTGACCTGCTGGCCTGGCTGCTCGGCCGCGACGACGGCAGCGGGCTGCAGGTGCCCGGCGGTCTGGCCACCCCGCCCGCGCTGCCGGCGTGGCGGTAGGCGGGGGTCACCACGCGCTGCGTTAAGCGGAAGAATCTGGCTTGTCATCGCCGAGCGGACGATCAGAGGAGACACCGTGGCTTACACCGGGAACGTGGCTGCCGGAGGCCCGCAAGACACCCGTGACCTGCCGGGCCTGACCGTGACGAAGGTGGCTGTCGGGCCGATGGACAACAACGCCTACCTGCTCCGCTGCAGCCAGACCGGGACCGCGGTGCTCATCGACGCGGCCAACGAGGCGTCCCGGCTGCTGGAACTCATCGGTGATACCCCGGTGAGCTCCATCGTGACCACCCACCGTCACTGGGACCACTGGCAGGCACTCGCCGAGGTGCAGGCAGCGACCGGTGCCGTGGTCATCGCCCATCCCGACGACGCCGGCGAACTGCCCGTCACGCCGGCCAGCCTGGTCCGCGGCGGTGACAAGGTCGTGGTGGGCGCGACCAGCATTTCCGTCATCCACCTGCGGGGCCACACCCCGGGCAGCATCGCTTTGTGCTACGACGCCGGCGGCGAACTGGCGCAGACGCCGCATCTGTTCACCGGCGACTCCCTGTTCCCCGGCGGCCCGGGCAACACCGAGGGCGACGCGGCGCGGTTCGGCCAGCTCATGGACGACCTTGAGGAACGGGTGTTCGGCGCGCTGCCCGACGGCACCTGGGTCTACCCCGGCCACGGCAAGGACACCACGCTCGGGGCAGAGCGCCCGCATCTGGCCGAGTGGCGCGAGCGCGGCTGGTGAGCCACCAGCGTGGCCCGGCATCACCGCCCGGCATCACCGCCCGGCATCACCGCCCGGCATCACCGCCCGGCCCCGGCCGCTAGCCCCGGAGCCGGCGGTGCGCCAGGACCGTGAGTTCGCCGTGATCGGGGCGGGTCTGCCCGGCCTGGCGGCCGCGCATGCGCTGGCCAGGCGCGGACGGGATGTGGTGGTCTTCGAGCAGGCGGCGGCCGGCCACCCGGGCGGCGGTTCGCGGCGGTCAGGCCGGGGCCGGCACCCCTGACGTCAGCCGCCGGTAGAGGGCCAGTGCGGCCCCGACCGCGTCCTCCGGCGCCGGCAGAGCCTTCGCCCGGCTGCGCGCGGCTGAGCGCAGCCGGGCGGCCAGTGCCGGGTCAGCGAGCACGGACAGCACGGCGGCGCTCAGCGCCGGTGCGTCCCCCGGCGGGACCAGGACAGCCCCGTCCTCCCCGGTGAGTTCGGGGATGCCGCCGGCCCGGGAGGCGACCAGCGGCGTGCCCGACCGCAGTGCCTCCTGCACGATCAGCGGCTGGCCCTCCCAGCTGGAGGGCACCACCACCACGTCAGCCGCGGCGAGCAGCGCCGGCACATCGTCGCGCTGGCCGAGGAAGCGGGCGCGGACACCGCTCGCATCAGCCTGGGCCCGCAGCGCCTGGTCCAAAGGCCCCTGCCCGGCGAGCACGAGGACCGGGTCCACCTCGTGGTGGCGCCACCCGGCAGCGGCCGTCAGCAGGGTGGCGAACCCCTTCTGGGCAGTGAGCCTGCCCACCGCGAGGACAACCGGGCAGCCGCCGGCGGCGAGCCCGGCCCGCAGCGCCGCAACGGCTTGTGCGGTGGGCTCCGGGGCCGGCGCGGCGGGCACCAGTGCCCGGCACACGTCTGCGGCGCCGAGCCGGCCCATCCCGCCCGCCAGATCACTGGAGACACAGGCCACCACATCCGCGCGGTGGGCAACGATCCGCTCCAGCACCCCGTAGACGGTGGCGGCCATGCCCCCGCCGGGCGGGGCGTTGTGCACAGTGACGGCGAGCGCGCGGCAGCGCCCGCAGGCCAGCGCGGCGGTCGCACCTGCCCGCAGGCCATGCGCGTGCCCCACATCGGTCTGCGAGCGCGCCAGCAGCCGCCGCAGCCGCAGCACCGAGGCCACGTCGTGGGCGGGCCTGGGCCGGTCGGCGATCTCCACCGGGACGAACGTGACCCCCGCTGCACCGGCTGGTCCGGGCACCACCGCCGCACCGGCCGGCCTGCCTGTCACCGCCACGGCTGCCAGCGCGTCAGCGAAGAACTGCCGGCCCGTCCGCGCAGGGCCGTACACCGTGACCGCGATCCCCCGCCCAGCACACCCACGCGCCAGCATCGCGACGTGCTCTACGGTCCCGCCGCCCGCGGTGCCCAGCACGTACGCGACCCGCAGGCCGGACATCGTGCCAGCCTCGCCCTGGCGCGGGCGGCCAGCGCCCGCAGATCCCCGCCGTCCAGCACCAGCACCACCGCTCCGAACGCCGCAGCCACCACGGTGCAGACGAGCACCGCGACGGCTGCGTTCGGCAGGGTGCCGTGGACCCTGACGGCTAGGGACACGCCTGCCCCGGCCACGATACCGGCCATCGCCCCGCCCCCCCCGGCCGGCGCCGCCCGCCCGCACGCGCGCCGCGCGGCCCCGCCCCCGGCGGCCCGGCCCGCCGCAAACCAGGACACCCCCGCCACGCTCAG
>OFGV01000023.1_pt1 | contig 23644 bp, 19 predicted proteins | sample 1521911 | NCBI WGS metagenome assembly OFGV01 (sample SAMEA2553413, study PRJEB24118) | soil metagenome
CCCCTCGGGAGCCCCGGCGGCGGGGGTGGCGAACGCGGCGGTTCACGCGGCCCACCTCTCCAGGGTCCAGGTGGCCTCGGGCTTGCTCGAGGCGGGGCCGGGGAACCACGGGGCGGTGGTCAACAAGCGGGAGGACTCCCGGTTGGGCACGATCCCCGGCAGCCAGACCTCGCCGGACCGCCCCGCCCGCAGCCCCGCCACCAGCCCGGTCACCTCGCCGGCCAGCTCCGCGGTGTCCGGCTGGCCCGCGCAGAGCACCAGCTGCGCGGCCGGGTCGAGCTGCTGCGCCGCCCTGAGCAGCACCGGCAGCCCCTTCTGCCGGGTGATGCGCCCCACGAACACCACAGATGGCCGGCCTGGGTCAACGCCGTACCGCTCCAGTACGTCGGTGGCCGGGTCCGGGGTGTACTCGCTGGTGTCGATCCCGTTCCGGATGACCCGCACCCGGTCCGGGCAGATGGCCGGGTAGGCGGCAAGCACGTCGGCCCGCATCCCCTCGGACACTGCCACCACCGCGGCGGCCGATTCTGCTGCCACCCGCTCGCACCAGGAGGACAGGGCATAGCCGCCGCCCAGTTGCTCGGCCTTCCACGGCCGGAGCGGCTCCAGCGAGTGCATCGTGACGACATGCGGCACGCCGTAGAGGAGCGCGGCCAGATGGCCGGCCAGGTTGGCGTACCAGGTGTGCGAGTGCACCAGGTCGGCGGAGGCAACGGCCGAGGCCATCGAGAGATCGGCGGATATCGTCCGCAGCGCCTGGTTGGCGCCGTCGAGCAGGTCCCACGGCCGGTGAGCCACCGCGCCGGGCCGGTCCGCGCCCTGGCAGTGCACGGTCACGTCTACCAGGTGAGCCAGCTCACGGGTGAGGTAACTGACGTGCACGCCCGCGCCGCCGTACACCTCAGGCGGGTACTCGCGGGTGAGCAGCGCCACCCTGAGCGGCCCGGTCACGCGGGCACCGCCTGGCCCTTGCCCACCACGGTGATGCCACCGGCGGACACCACGAAGCCGCGGGCACGGTCATGCTCCTTGTCCACCCCGACCCGGGCACGTTCGGGAACGATGACGTTCTTGTCGATGATCGCGTCACGCACCAGGGCGCGGCGGCCCACCACGGTGTTGTCCAGGATGATGGACCGCTCCACCGTCGCCCAGCTGTTGACCCGGACACCAGGTGAGAGCACGGAGTCGCGGACCAGCCCCCCGGACACGATGACGCCGTTGCTGACCAGGCTGTCGATCGCCCGGCCGACCCGGTCGCCGGAGTCGTGCACGAACTTCGCCGGCGGCTGGGAGGGGACATGGGTCAGGATCGGCCAGCGGTCGTTGTACAGGTTGAACCTGGGCGTGGCCGAGCTCAGATCCATATGGGCGTCGTAATAGGAGTCGAGCGTGCCGACGTCCCGCCAGTACGCGGTGTCCTCCGGGCTGGCGCCCGGCACCTTGTTGGCCGTGAAGTCGTACACCTGCGCGCAGCCCTCGCGGACCAGCATCGGGATCAGGTTCCCGCCGATGTCGTGCCGGCTCGACTCATCGGCCGCGTCCTTACGCAGCGCGTCCACCAGCACGTCGGTGGAGAACACGTAGTTGCCCATGGAGGCAAGGGCCTCACCGGGACTGCCGGGCCGGGCCGGGGGGTCGGCGGGCTTCTCCAGGAAGGCATCGATCGTGCGGCCGTCCTTGCCGACGCCGATGACACCGAACGCGGTGGCCTCCTGGCGCGGCACCGGAATGCCCGCGACGGTCACGCCTGCGCCGTCGGCCACGTGCTGGTCGATGATCTGCTGCGGGTCCATCCGGTACACGTGATCGGCGCCGACGACCACTACGTAGTCGGGGCGCTCGTCGTTGATCAGGTTCAGCGACTGGTAGATCGCGTCCGCGGACCCGGTGAACCACTGCGGGCCGAGCCGTTGCTGCGCCGGGACCGGGGTCACGTAGTTGCCGAGCAGGGCACTCATCCGCCAGGTGGTGGTGACGTGCCGGTCCAGGCTGTGGCTCTTGTACTGGGTCAGCACACACACCCGCAGGCAGTTGGCGTTGACGAGGTTGGACAGCGCGAAATCGATCAGCCGGTAGAGGCCGCCGAACGGGACGGCGGGTTTGGCCCGGTCCGCGGTCAGCGGGGCCAGCCGCTTTCCTTCGCCGCCCGCGAGCACGATTCCCAGGACCTGTCGCTGCGTCACCTCATGCCTCCTTGAGCACGGCGGCGAGAAGCTGCTGTGCTTCGTCCTGGATGCGAGCCAGGTGGCCGGGTCCCCGGAACGACTCGGCATACAGCTTGTAGACGTCCTCGGTGCCCGACGGCCGGGCCGCGAACCAGCCGGAGGCGGTGATCACCTTGAGCCCGCCGAGCGGCTCGCCGTTGCCCGGGGCGCGCGTCTGCCGGGTGAGCACCGGGTCACCGCCGAGTTCGTCCACGCCGACCTGCTCGGGAGAGAGCCTGGCCAGGACCGCCTTCTGCGCCCGGCTCGCCGGGGCGTCGATGCGGGCGTAGGCCGGATCGCCGAGCCGGGCGGTGAGCTGCGCGTAGTGCTCACTGGGGGTGCGGCCGGTGACCGCGGTGATCTCGGACGCCAGCAAGGCCAGGATGATGCCGTCCTTGTCCGTCGTCCAGACCGTCCCGTCCCGGCGGAGGAAGGACGCCCCGGCGCTTTCCTCGCCGCCGAAGGCGATGGTGCCCGCCAGCAGGTCCGGCACGAACCACTTGAACCCGACCGGCACCTCGGTCAGGCGGCGGCCGGCTGCCTCGGCCACCCGGTCGATGATCGCCGAACTCACCATCGTCTTGCCGACAGCGGCGCTGGCTGGCCAGCCCTCGCGGTGGCGGAACAGGTAGTCGATCGCCGCCGCGAGGTAGTGGTTGGGGTTGAGCAGGCCCGCGTCCGGGGTCACGATGCCGTGCCGGTCGGCGTCGGTATCGTTGCCCGTCGCGATGGTGAACTCGGCCCGGCGCGCGATCACCGACGCCATGGCGTGCGGGGACGAGCAGTCCATCCGGATCTTGCCGTCCCAGTCCAGGGTCATGAACCGGAATGTGGCGTCCACTACCGGGCTGACCACGGTCAGGTCGAGTCCGAACCGGCCGGCGATCTCGCCCCAGTAGGCGACGCTTGCCCCACCGAGTGGGTCCGCGCCGATCCGCACGCCCGCGGCCCGTACCGCGTCAAGGTCCACCACGGTGGGCAGCGCCGCCACGTACTGGCCCAGGAAGTCATGCACACCCGCGATCGCCCTGGCCCGGGCATAAGGGATCCGCCGGACCTCCCGCAGCCCCCCGCGGAGCAGTTCGTTCGCACGATCCTGGATCACCGTGGTGATCTGCGACCCGGCCGGGCCGCCGTCGGGCGGGTTGTACTTGAAGCCACCGTCCTCCGGGGGGTTGTGCGACGGGGTGACGACAATCCCGTCGGCAAGGCCGTCCACCCGGCCTTCGTTATGCATCAGAATGGCGCGCGACAGCGCGGGGGTCGGGGTGTAGCCGCCCCGGCTGTCCGCCAGCACGCTCACCCCGTTGGCAGTGAGTACTTCCAGCGCGGTGACGAGGGCAGGCTCGGACAGGGCGTGGGTGTCCCGGGCGAGGTAGACAGGGCCGGTGATGCCCGCGCGGGCGCGGTATTCGCAGATCGCCTGGGTGGTGGCGGCAATGTGATCTTCGTTGAAGGACAGCCGGAACGCCGACCCCCGGTGGCCAGAAGTGCCGAAGGCAACCAGCTGCCCGGGTTCGGCGGGGTCCGGGTGCTCCACGTAGTAGGCGGTGACGAGCGCGGCCACATCGACCAGGTCGGCGTCGGTGGCTGGCTGGCCCGCCCGTTCGTGTGCTTCCATGCCTCACCTCGCCATCACCGGCGTGAGCCGCACGCTCCCGCTGGCGTTAGCCGCTAGTCCTCCGTGCCAAGTGTTCCCGGAATCCGCCCGGTTCGTCACTAGGACGGTGGGGGCGCTTCCGGCCGGAGTTGCGCGAACTGGCCTGGGCCGCCCCTGGATTGCGGATCATCAGCGGCATCGGCCACAATGACGGCTGGCGATGAAGCTCGCCTGAACCGCGGGATGGCCCCGCTGATGGCTTCTACCCCCTGAGTCAGACCCAGCGTGGGAGGAGGCCATCATCGTGGATGACATCGTGCCGGAGCCACCCGGCAAAGATCCGGGGGGTTGCGCCCCCACCGCCAGCGCCGCCGGGGCCGGGCCGTGAGCCCGTCCCTGCCGGTCCCGCTTATCCAGGTCCTGCAGGTCGTGACGATCGCGGGCGCCGCGCCGGGTGTGTCGGGTGTGATCTCGCGGGTGGAGGCGCGGCTGCAGGGACGCCGCGGCCCTCGGGTGCTCCAGCCCTACTACGACCTGGCGAAGCTGTTCCGCAAGGAGGCGCTGGCGCCGGAGGGGGCGAGCTGGGTCTTCCTGGCCGCGCCGCTGGCCGCGTTCACCTGCTACCTGACGGTGCCGCTGCTGATCCCGGTGCTGACCAGCTACCCGCTGCCACTGGGCTACATGGGCGACATCCTGGGCGGCGGCTTCATCCTGTCGCTGGCCAGCTTCCTGGTCGCGGTCGCGGCACTGGAGACCGGCAGCCCGTACGCCCAGCTCGGCGCGAGCCGGGCCAAGACGTTCGCGGCGATCACCGAGCCGGTGGTGCTGTTCGTGGTGTTCACGGTGGCGCTGCTGACCGGGACCGACCTGCCGTATGCGCTCGCCGCGACCGTCCGGTCCTCGGCCGGGCAGATCATCCGGCCCGCGCATGTGCTGGCCGCGGCCGCACTGCTGATGGTGATCCTGTCCGAGACCGGCCGGATCCCGGTGGAGACGCACACCGGGACGAACGAGTTCGGGATGATCGAGGAGGCCCGGCCGTTCGAGCATTCCGGCCCCTATTTCGCGCTGCTCAGGTGGGGGTCGGCGGCAAAGCAGCTGATCCTGTTCACGATCTTCATGAACGTGTTCGTGGCACCGTGGGGGCTGGCGTCCACCCAGCAGGCTGGGTCCGTACTGCTGGCGATCGCCGCGCTGGTTGGCAAGGCCGCGCTGCTCGGGGTGTTGATCGCGGTCATCGACAACTCGTTCGCCAAGCTGCGCCTATTCAAGATCACCGAGTATGCGTCCGCCGCGTTCCTGCTCGCAGTGCTCGGCGTGTTCACGCTCTACCTCGGGGGTGGCTGATGGGTCCCGCGCACGCGCCGGGCGTCTTCACCGGGGGCGCGAACGTCATCGCCGCGGCGATCCTGCTCGCCGAGTTCGGCATGTTCCGGCAGGCGCTGGTACGCGACCAGGTCCGCCTCTACGCGGCCCAGTCAGGCCTGGTCTCGGTGCTGGCGGTGATCGTGGGCGCGGTGCACCACCTGCCGGAGCTGTATGTGCTGGCGGCACTGTCGGCGGCGCTGAAAGTGGTGGTGATCCCGCTGGTGCTGCGCCGCCTGCTGTGGGGGAACCGCCCGGCAGGCGCGGGCACCGAGGCGGGCGACATCGCGGGCAGCGGCGGTCTGGGTCTGGCCGCGACGGTACTGGTGGCCATCGCGGTGGCCGCGTTCGGGTTCTTCGCCGCGGGCCGGATCCCGGTTCCCGGCGGCGCCGCGCCCGCGATCGCATTCTCGGTCTCGGTCGCGGTGGTGCTGGTGGCGTTCGTGCTGATGATCCACCGCCGGGATGTGATCTCCCAGGCGATCGGGCTGTTCTCGCTGGAGAACGGGATCTCGCTGGCGGCCCTGGTGGTGGCGGCGAGCCTGCCGCTGATCCTTGAGGTCGCGCTGCTGTTCGACCTGCTGGTCGCCGCGATCGTGTTCGGCCTGCTGATCCGGATCCACCACGGCCGCGCCGAGTCGCTGTCCACCACCGAGCTGACCAGCCTGCGGGGGTAAGCCATGACCATCGCCGTCATCCTGCTGCTGTGCATCCCTGCCTGCGCAGGTATCGCGTCGGTGTGGCTGCCAGGACGGATCGCAGGCCTGGTCTCCGCGGCGTCGGGGATCGCCAGTTTCGCGCTGGTCATCGCACTGATCCCGGGTGCATCTCACCGCGACCTCAGCTGGCTGGGCTTCGCCCGGGCCGACGCGCTCAGCGTGGTGTTCCTGCTCGCCACCTCCTTCCTGTATGCGTGCGTCGCCGTGTACTCGATCGGCTACCTGAACACCGCCACCGGTCACGCCGGGCCGGCCGGCCGGCGTTACACCCGCCGCTTCTGGGCCGGGCTGAACCTGTTCGCGTGGTCGATGCTGGCCGCCCCGCTGATGGGCAACCTGGCCCTGCTGTGGGTCGCGATCGAGGTGACCACGATCCTGTCGGCGCTGCTGGTCGCGCTGGAAGGCACCGACGGCGCCGCCGAGGCAGCCTGGAAATACGTCCTGCTCGCCTCGGCCGGGCTGGCCATCGCCCTGCTGGGGACGATCTTCGCCTACTACGCCGGCTCGCGGGTGCTGGGACCCGGGTACAGCCTGGCGTTCGGCCCGCTGCTGGCCGTGGCCGGACGGCTGCCGCACACCGCCGTCATGCTGGCGTTCGTGCTGGCGGTGCTCGGGTTCGGCACCAAGGTCGGCCTGTTCCCGGTGCACACCTGGCTGCCGGATGCGCACTCAGAGGCACCGACACCGGTGTCGGCCCTGCTGTCGGGGTCGCTGCTGGCGGTCAGCTTCTACGCGATCCTGCGGTTCTACCAGATCGCGCAGGCGGCGCTCGGCCCGCGTTTCCCGCGCGACGTGCTGCTGGTGTTCGGCGTCGCCTCGCTGCTGCTCGCCGCCCTGTACCTGCTGGACCAGCGGGACTACAAGCGGCTGCTGGCCTACTCCAGCGTGGAGCACATGGGCATCCTGGCGATCGGGGTGAGCTTCGGTGCCCCCATCGCGCTGGCCGGGGTGCTGCTGCACGTGCTCGCGCACGCCGCCGCCAAGGGCAACGCGTTCATGGGCGCCGGGGTCCTGGTCCGCAAGTTCGGCAGCAAAACGATCTCCTCGGTCACCGGCGGCCTTGATCTCCTGCCGTGGAGCGGGCCGCTGTTCCTGGCCGCGATCCTGGCGCTGTCGGCGATGCCACCCTTCGGCGTCTTCCGCAGCGAGTTCGAGATCGTCACCGGCGGCCTGGCTACGTCCGGGAACGCAGCCACGGCGACCCTGGTCGTGCTGGTCACGGTCGCTTTCCTCGGGCTGTCGGTGGTCACCAACCAGATGCTGCTCACGCCCAGGCGAGAGCCAGCTGGTGTCACCGGCCCTGCCCGCGGCGAGCCGAGCGCGTGGATGGTGGTGCCGGTGCTGGCCGGCCTGGTGGCGCTGCTGGTGCTCGGGCTGCATCCGCCCGCCGACCTGACCGGGCTGATGGGCCGCGCGGTCGCCGCCCTGCGGGGGCCCGCATGAGCCCGCCGGCCGCGACCGGGGCGAGCACGGGACCGGTGAAACCGGCCGGCAGCGTGCCCGGACTCTGGGCGACCCTGGCCGCCGAAGCCGCCGGCGGGCAGCGGTTCGCCGGGCTGATGGCCACCCAGCGTCCCGAGGGCATAGTGCTGTCCGCTCACCTGGCCGGAGCCGGGGGCATCACCACCCACGAGGCCGTCCTGCCGCCCGGCACCGGCTCGTACCCGGCGCTGACCCCGGTGCTGGGCGCGGCGTTCTGGTACGAGCGGGAGATCCACGATCTGTTCGGTGTCGTGCCGGCCCGTCATCCCCGGCTGGAGCCATTGATCCTCCCGCTGCACGACGAGGGGCAGCCACGGCCGCGGCCGGGCACCCCCGGCCCTGAGCCGGCCGGGATCTGGCCGGATGAGCACTCGGTCCCGCGCCATGTCATGGGGGCTGGCCTGTTCACGATCCCGCACGGCCCGGTCCGGTCGGGGGTGATGGAGTCGATCGAGTACCTGGTGGAAACCCCCGGCGAGGACATCCCGCACCTGAACATGCGGGTGTTCTACAAGCACCGCGGGATCGAGAAAAGGTTCGAGGGCATGCCCGCGGCCGACGGCGTGCTGCTCGCCGAGCGCACCGAGGGGGTGGCCTGCATCGCGCACGCCCTCGCCTACTGCCATGCCATCGAGCAGATCGCGGATGCACGGGTTCCGTGGCCGGCTGCCCTGGTCCGGGTGCTGCACGCGGAACTGGAACGCATCGCCAGCCACCTTGACACCGTCACCAGGCTCGCCGACGCGGCCGGCCTCGCGGTCGCCACGGCCCGGTTCGGAACGCACAAGGAACGGGTGCTACGGCTGGTCAGCCAGATGTGCGGGAGCAGGTTCGGCCGCGGCGTGGTGGTCCCCGGCGGGGTCAGCGCCCTGCCGCGGGTCAGCGGCGCGGACTTCCTCGCCGCGATCAGCCGGCTGGAGAAAGCCATCAGCGCCGACGCGCGGGTGCTGATGGGCACCGCGTCGTTCCTGGACCGGCTCCGCCGCACCGGCCCGCTCCGCCCGCAGCGGGCCCGCGAGCACGGCGCACTCGGCCCGGTCGGCAAGGCGTCCGGATTCAGCGACGACACCCGCCTGGCCCGCCCCTACGACGCCTACCCGGGGCTGGGTCCCGGCGACCCCGGACGCCACGCCGGGGGCGACGCCCTGGCCCGGCTCCGGGTGCGCTGGGACGAGGTCAGCCAGTCGTTCCACCTGCTCCGCCAGGCCGCTGACGAACTCACCGACGCCGGCGACGGCCCGCTGCGAGTGGCATGCGCGGCGGCTGACGGCCGCGCGGCCGGCTGGGCGGAAGCACCGCAGGGCGAGGTCCTTTACGACGTACGGCTCGAGGACGGGCACCTCACCCGCTGCCGTCCCCGCAGCGCCTCGTTCCACAACCTGGTGCTGTTCCACGAGGTCTTCACCGGCGACATCCTCACCGACTTCCCCTTCATCGAGGCCAGTTTCGGCCTGTCCGTCGCGGGGGTGGCGCTATGAGCCCGTGGGTGCTGCGCGGCCTGCGCGACGGGGTGGTCACCACCCGCTGGCCGGCCCGCCCCGACCCTTATGCCGACGGCTGGCGCGGCCCGGCCGCCGTCCTCGACCCGCATCCGGCGGGGGCCGCGGATGCGGCCTCCATGTGCCCCACCGGCGCCATCAGCAGCCAGACGGATGGTTCTGTCCGGCTCGACCAGGGACGGTGCATCCTGTGCGGACGCTGCGTGGAACAGCGTCCCGATACCTTCGGCTGGACCCATGGGCTGACCGGCGCGGCACTGACCCGCGAAAGCCTGGTCGTACCGCAGATCCCCGAGACGGAGCAGAATCTGGCGGCTACGCGGGCCGCCCTGCGTGCCAGGACGGCGGCGCTACGGCGTTCGGTGCACCTGCGGCATGTGGACGCGGGTTCGGACGGGGCTGAAGAGCAGGAGATCGCGGCGCTGCTCAACCCGGTGTATGACATCCACCGGCTCGGCATCTTCTTCACCGCCAGCCCACGGCACGCCGACGTGCTGCTGGTGACCGGGGCGGGGGCGCACGGGATGGCCGAACCGCTGCGCCGTACCTACGACGGCATGCCCGACCCGAAGGTCGTCATCGCGGTCGGCACCGACGCCTGCGGCGGGGGCCTGCTGGCCGGGTCCTACGCCACCTCGGACGGGGTTGGCACCGTCATCGGAGTGGATGTGTGGCTGCCCGGTTCCCCACCGCCCCCGTTCAGCATCCTGCATGCCCTGCTGAGCGCGTTCGGCCGGCTGGCCGACGGAGGGCACCGGTGACCGGGTTCGGGGCTGTGCTGGCGGCCGGGCTCGGCGTGCTGGCTGCCGCCGGCGTACTGGACCTGGCCGTGGGGGCGCGCTGGGCGCGCCTGCGCGCCGTCCCCTACCTGGTGGGCGCGGCCGGGTCGGCCTGCCTGGCGGTGGCCGGGGCTGGCGCGCTGGCCGGCCACCCGGCACGGCTGGCGGCAGGCTGGCTCGGGACCGGCACTGCCGGGCTGGCCGCTGACCGGCTGTCCGGGCTGTTCCTGGTGATCGCGTTCAGCACGGCCGTCCCGGTGTCGCTGGCCTTCGCCGGCTGGGCGGCCCGGCCAGGATCGGTGGGCCGGCGGGGCCTGGCCGCCAGTTATGCCCTCACGCTTGGCGGCGTGGCGGCGGTGATGACGGCCGCGGACGCGTTCACCGTCCTGGTGGCGTGGGAGATCGTGACCATCGGGTTCTACCTGCTGGCCGGGTTCGAGCGAGGGCGGCCAGGCCGGCCTGGCGGGGCGCTGGTCATCCTGGTCTTCGGCAAGATCAGCGGGGCGGCGCTGCTGGTGGGCCTGCTGCTGCTCGCGGTCAGGTCCGGGTCGCTGGACCTGGCATCGTTCGGGCACGTGCCCGGTGGGGTGGCCAGAGCGGCCGCCCAGGCACTGCTCATGACCGGGTTCGCGGTCAAGGTCGGGCTGGTCCCGTTCCAGGTGTGGCTGCCGCGCGGGTATGCGGCCGCGCCCGGGCCGGCCCGGGCGGTCATGGCCGGGGTCGCGGTCAACGTCGGCTTCTACGGACTGTGGCGGACGCTGGCCCTGCTCGGTGCGCCGCCCTCCTGGCTGACCGGGCTGCTGCTGGTGCTGGCCGGGCTGACCGCGCTGCTCGGGATCGCGCACGCGGCGGTGCAGCCCGGGCTGCAGCGGGTGATCGCCTACTCCAGCGTGGAGAACAGCGGCCTCATCCTGGCCGGGTACGGGGTCGCCGTCACCGGCGTGGCCACGCACAACGAGCTGCTCGCCGCGGCCGGGCTGCTTGCGGCCACGCTGCAGATCATCACGCACACGGTGGCCAAGTCACTGCTGTTCACCACCAGCGCGGTCATCGCCCCACGCGGGGCTGTCGGCCTGGAATCGCGGGGGGACGACGACCTGGACGCGCTGCGGGGCTCGGCCCGGCGGCTGCCCTGGAGCGGAACCGGGCTTGCCATCGGATCACTCACCCTCGCCGGGCTGCCGCTCACCGCCGGGTTCGCCTCCGAATGGTTCCTGCTGGAGGCGCTCATGCAGCAGTTCCGGATACCCGGTCTCGGGTTCCGGCTCGTGCTCGCGCTGGCCGGGGCAGCGGTCGCGCTGACGGTGGGCTTCGCCGGGGTGACGTTCGTCCGGCTGACCGGGCTGGTGGTCCTCGGCCCGCCGCCCGCGCGGGCCGGGTCCGGCGCGGGACCGGAAGTGAACACCGAGTACGGCTGGCTCGGGCGCGTCGCGATCGCGGCGCTCTCGGCCGGCTGCCTGGTCACGGCCGCCGCGCTGCCGCTGGTGATCCGGGTGGTGGTGGCCGGCCTGTCCCCGGTGGTGCCCGCGTCGGTGACCTCGGGTGCGCTGAAGTCGCCGTGGGTGGTGCAGCCGGTGTTCGGCGGGTTCTCGATCCTCTCACCCTCGTGGCTGTGGGTGACGATGCCGCTGCTGGCGCTCGCGGTGCTGGTCTTCGCGCGGCTGGTGAGCGGAACCCGGCTGACCCGGGTACGGCGGGTACCCGCCTGGCGGTCGGCCACCGCCGGCGTGGAAGGCGCGGACTGCTACACGGCGACCGGCTTCGCCAACCCCACCCGCCGGGTCCTGGCCACCGTCCTGCACACACAGGCCGAGGTGCGCCCGCTTGTTCCTGCTCAAGTCGCCGCTGGGCATGAGACGGCACACCCGGACCAGGCGCCAGCGGCCGGAACGCCAGGGCGCGCGGGCCCGCGGCTCGGCTACACCTCGGATGTGATCGAGGTCGTCGAGGCCTACGTGTACCGGCCCGTGCTGCGCCCGGTCATGGCCGTGGTGCGGGCGGCCAAGCGGCTGCAGTCCGGCCGGCTCGACGCCTACCTCGCGTACATGCTGATCGCGCTGGTGGCCCTGCTGGCCCTGGTCACCGCGCTGGCCTGACCGGGCCACACCGGCGGGCAGTGCTGAACCCTGACCAGTTCCGCCACCGGCCCTCTGCACCGGGATCGTGCACCGGGCGCATAACGCCGGGCTGGCCGGGGCGGCGGCACTACCGGTGATCGCTACGCTCCGGCACGGCGTGCGTGTTACGCGTAACATGGCCCGGTGGCTGATATCCGGAACTGTGAGCAGTGCGGCACCGCGTTTGCGCCGCGCCGCGAGCATGCCCGGTTCTGCTCTGCCCGCTGCCGGGTGGCCTGGAACCGCGAGAAGATGAGTGATCCTGTGACCGGGGTGAACGCGCTCCAGTGGTCCATCACCGCGATGAGTGACACGACAGACCGGCTTCCCAGGGTGAGGGCGTGGGACCGGGCCCGGGCGTTCGCGGTGATCGGTGAGGCGGTGTGGTGGGTCACGATCGTCGATGCCACGCTGGTGCGTCATTACCCGGAGACCTATGACCGTGTGCTGGCGGGCCAGGCTGTGGCGGAGCGCGTGCTGGTCGAGGGAACCCTGGCGGGATTGCGCTTTGTCCGCAACCGGATGGGTGACGAGGTCGATCACGTTGACTTCATCGAGCCGCGGGCGGGCCACCCGGGCCCGGGCGGTGACCGCATCACGGCCTGGACGTGGAAGCCGGTGCCAGAGCCGGCGCTTGCCTCGCTGCCTCCGCGCGGGCGGGCGTGGGAGATGTCGCGATACCAGGCGTACCAGGCTGAGCTGGCAGGTCACCCCATCGGGGAGATCTTCGGGCGGGCCGCGGCGTTCCTCAAGCTGACCGCCGCGAACGTAACCCCCATCACGGATACCGGCGTACATGCCGCACGCTGAACAGCGCTGCCCCTCAGTCCGCGATGCGTGGCACTGGGTACTCTGAGGGCACGGTGGCGGTGGGACCCGCCGGTAACCGCGGCGCAGCCGCCAATGGTCCCTGCCTGCAAGGGTAGGAGGCCATGTGCGCACACCAGATGACACCGGCCCGCTGCTCGCGGCCCTCAATGAGCTGTCTGGCCTGGGCGGGGAGGATGACCGCGGCACGCTGAGCGCCCTGCGCGGCCGGCTGCGGCAGCGGCGGCTGCGGGTGCTGGTCGCGGGGGAAGCCAAGCGGGGCAAGAACCCCGGCAACCACCGCAACCTGACATCGGTCACCGTCGTGGCCGATGCGCCAGTGCTGGGCCGGGGCGTGGAACTGGTGGATACGCCCGGGACCGGCTCGGTCTACACGCATAACACCGCCGAAGCGGAAGCGGCCCTGGAAATGATGGACGCGGCCGTGTTCGTGCTCACCGCCGACCCGCCGGTCTCGGCCAGCGAGCGGGAGCTGATGGCACTGGTCGCCGAACTGTCGGTCACCATGTTCGCCGTTCTCAACAAGGCCGACTACCTAGCCGGCTACCACACCGCCGGCGGGAGCCTGGCGGCACCAGGCACCGTCGGCGGAAGCGGCGGTGGCCTGGATGGGGCTGGCGGCAGTGGCCTGGCCCGGGCCGGAGCGAACGGGGACAGCGAGCTTGCAGAGGCGCTGGAGTTCACCGCGCGGGTAGCCGCAGAGGCCACCGGGCGGCCGGTCAGGCTCTACGCGCTCTCGGCACGCGCCGCGCTCACGGGGACTGGCGACCCGGGCTTCGCCACGTTCGCGAAGGACTTCACCGCCTACCTGCAACAGGGGCGGGCAGCGGATCTGAGGGTGTCAGTGGCCGCGCATGCGCGCCGTATGGCGGGGTCTCTGCGGGATGAGGCCATACTGGCCCGCCACGCTGCCCAGATGCGCACCGGTTCCGCGGCCGGGCGGGTGGATGCGTTCGCCACCCGCCTGGTGGCGGTGGGCGGGCGGCGTCAGGACGCCACGGACCTGGCTGCGGCCGAGTCAGCCCGTATGCTCGCCGAACTCAACGCGGCGGCGGAGAGCGGGGTGCGGGACTGCGCGGCACGCGTCGGGGCCCAGATGGAGTCTCTCCTGGTCGGTGACGTGCGGTCCGCAGCGCCTGCCGAGATCGAGCGCATCGGGCGGACGCGGCTAGCCGAACTCGCCGTAGCCACAGCCGAGGCCTGGCGGCAACAGCAGGCAGAGCACCTGGAGGAATGCCTAGCGCGGCTCGACGCCCGGCTCACCGGGGACTTGCGAGCCGAACTGGACGCCGTGCGGGACGCGGCGGCCGAGTTGCTGGGGCTGAGCCTGACCGTGCCGGAGCCGGGCGAACGCCTGGCACCGGATCTACGGTTCTTCTACCTGGTGGCCGAGCAGGCCGGGCAGACCGAACTGCTGGCTGGGGCCATCCGCAGGCGGCTTCCCGGCGAGGCCGGCCGACGCCGCGCGCGGGCGTACCTGCACCGGGAAGCCGCCAGCCTGGTTCCCCAGCAGATCGGGCGGGCGCGCGCCGACCTGCAGTACCGGCTGGCCGAGGCCACCCGGCAGCTGATCCGGGCAGTGGCGGACCGCTACGCCGAGAGCACCGGCCGGCTGGAGAGCGCGCTGCGGACCGCCGCCGCCGCGCGCGAGGCGACCGCTGGTGACGGGGCCCGGCTGGACACCGAACTCGCCGGCCGCCAGCAGGTCCTCGATCACGTGCTCACCTTGCTGGATGAGGCCACCGCCGAAGCGATCCGGGCGAGCGGCCCCGATGCCGCCGGCCCGGCATCGGGTAGGTGAGCCTGGGTGTTCCGCAGCATCCTCTTCGGCGATACGCCACCGGCGCTAGATGTGGACAGCCGCCCCGAACCTGCGCCCTTCCGCGACTTGAACCTCGACCAGGTCACCGGGTCGGTGACGGCCGGGCTCGACGGCTATCACCTCAAACCGTTCTTCTACACCCCGCTCTCCGAGCTTGACCTGGTCCAGTACCGGCACGAGGTGTTCCGCGACCTCGACGACACGGCCTTGCTGGAACAGGTCGGAGTATTCGCTGCCGCGATGCGGCGGATGCGGGAGCATCTCGCGACCGCGCAGAAGCTGCACTACCCACTCCAGCAGGAGCGCTGGTTCCTGGAGGCGGTGGCCGCCTACTGTGAAGCGACCGCCGGGCTGGCGCGTTACCTGGATAGTGCCGGTATCACTTCGCGCGGCTTCCTGGGGCTCCGGGAGCACCTGGCCGGCTACGTGCATTCGGAGGCTTTGACTTCACTGGCGGCCGAGACCACACAGCTCCGGGAGGACCTCTCCGGCATTACCTATTGCCTGCACATCAGGGGAAACCGGGTGCGGGTCCGCAAGTACGCCGGGGAAGAGGACTACAGCCAGGAGGTCCTGGCGGCCTTCGAGAAGTTCCTGCAGGGCACGGTAAAGGACTACCGGGTCCGGTTTCCCCCTGCCGGGGGCATGAACCATGTCGAGGCGGCCGTACTGGGCTTGATCGCGAGACTCTACCCGGATGTATTCGCCGCCCTCCATGACTTTTGTGAGCGGCACCGGGGCTACCTCGATGACACCATCGCCCGCTTCGACCGCGAGATCCAGTTCTACCTCGCCTATCTCGCCTACATCCGGCCCATCCAGGCCACCGGCCTGCACTTCTGCTACCCCGTGGTGTCGGCGGAGTCAAAGGAGATCCGGGTTGGCGAGACGTTCGACCTTGCCCTGGCCGGCAAGCTTGTCCGCGATGGTGCCCGTGTGGTCACCAACGATTTCCATCTCGAAGGGCCCGAACGCATCATGGTGGTCACCGGACCCAACCAGGGCGGCAAGACCACCCTGGCCCGCACGTTCGGCCAGCTTCACTACCTGGCCCGCCTCGGCTGCCCGGTCCCCGGCCGCGCCGCTGCGGTGTTCTTGTGCGATGAGCTGTTCACCCACTTCGAGAAGGAGGAAGACCTCGCCACGCTGAGCGGGAAGTTGCAGGACGACCTGATCCGATTCCGCGACATCCTCGACCAGGCCACTCCCAGCAGCGTCATCGTCATGAACGAGATCTTCACCTCCACCACGCTGGACGACGCCCTATTCCTCGGGAAACAAATGCTGAGCAAGATCGCCGACCTCTGCACGCTCTGCATCTGTGTCACTTTCCTGGACGAGCTGGCGTCCCTGGACGCCGCGTGCGTCAGCATGGTCGCCACCGTGGTGCCAGAGAACCCGGCTGAGCGGACCTACAAGGTGGTCAGGAAACCCGCGAACGGCCTGGCCTACGCCGCCGCGCTCGCCGCGAAATACGGGCTCACCTACGACCAGCTCAAAGGGCACCTGGCGTCATGAAGGCCTACCTCATGCACCCCGAACGTGACTTCGACGCTGAGCAGCAGTTCCCGCCCGGCGTGGAGGCGCTGACCCAGGACCTGGAACTGAACACACTGCTGAACGCCATGGCGGGCGGAGACAGTCTCCTTTTCGAGGTGGCCAGCAAGGCACTTCTGTGCGGCCTGAGGGATCCAGCGGCGATCACCTACCGCCAGCAAATCCTGCGCGACTGCCTGGCCCACCCCGCAGTCGTGCGGGAGATCTACGACATCGCGGTGCAGGCGATCCTGGGCGAAAAACGCATCTGGTGGGGCGCCGCGTCCAGGTACCCATCGTCGATACTTCACCGCGCGGTGGAGGCGATGAACATCTTCGTGGCGGCGCTCAAGCGGCTGCGCGGCCTCGCGGACACCCACGCCGCAGACTTCCGGTCAGACGGGTTCACCAGGTTCATCGGCATGATCACAGCCGAACTCAGCGACGACTACTTCGCACTGGTCACTGATCATCTGAAGCGGCTCAAGTTCCGCGACGGAGTCCTGGTCAGCGCACGGCTCGGGGAAGGAAACACCGGCACCGGCTACGTGCTGCGCAGGGCACGGCCCACCCGCCGGGGGCTGGCAGACCTGATACCTGTCGGGAACCGCTCCGCCTACACCTTCACCATCAGCGACCGTGACGACGCGGGTGCACGGGCCCTGGCCGAGCTGAGCGACCAGGGCATCAACCATGTTGCCAACGCCCTGGCCCAGTCAGCCGACCACGTCCTCAGCTTCTTCCGCCTGCTGCGCACCGAGCTGGCGTTCTACATCGGCGCCCTGAACGCCCACGAGCGGCTGGCCGCCAAGGGCGAGCCGACCTGCTTCCCGGTACCGCTTCCCCAGGCCGAGGCCGCGTTCTCCGCGGCCGGTCTCTATGACCCGTGCCTGGCGCTGCGTGTCGGCACCAGAGTGACCGGCAACGACATCAGCGCCGACCACAAGCCGCTCGTGATGATCACCGGCGCCAACCAGGGCGGGAAATCCACGTTCCTGCGCAGCGTCGGCCTGGCCCAGCTGATGATGCAGTCCGGGATGTTCGTAGCCGCCACCGCCCTGCGGGCGAGTGTCTGCCAGGGCCTCTTCACCCACTACAAGCGAGAAGAAGACGCCACCATGACTAGCGGCAAACTGGACGAAGAACTGGCCAGGATGAGCGACATCACAGCGCACATCACCGGCGGCTCCCTGCTGCTGTGCAACGAGTCGTTCGCCTCCACCAACGAACGAGAAGGCTCAGAGATCGCCCGCCAGATCGTCCGCGCCCTGCTCGGCGCCGGCATCCGGGTGTTCTATGTCACCCACCTCTATGACCTCGCGCAGGGCTTTCACACCAAGCCCGCCACCCCCGCGCTGTTCCTGCGGGCAGAAAGACAGCCCGACGGCCAGCGCACCTTCCGGCTGGCCGTGGGAGAACCCCTGCCAACCAGCCATGGCAAAGATGTGTACCAGGACGTCTTCGGCGCACTGGCCGGTGCCACACCACCTGCGCCGCCACGCGGGGACACCGGGGACGATCCTCGCTGAGGCGGACCGGCGCGAGACCAGGACCCAGGTATCTGTCACTGGCCTCGCTGCATAGCGGCACGCCGGGCAGCCGGGCTGCGTGAGCAGCTCAGCTGCGCTGCCGAGCGCGAGCACCGACGGGCCACGCGGAACGGGGGTGACGCTGGGCATCCCCCGCGCCTTCCGGCGGCTTCCTCGGGGCTGCCCACCGGGGAAATCCGCCAGATCTGCCCTCAGGCCCGGGCGCTGGACCGGCCGGAGATTATGCATGGGGCCAATAGTCCATCCGAACAAGCCGTTGTCCCCATGGGCGCCTGCCCTCCACCTCCATAGCGTTGCTTGAGAAGCAGCTTCGGCTTATGGGGGTAACCGAATGAAGCGCTTGATAGCGGGGGCGGCGGTGTTCGCCGCGGTTGGCCTGGCGATCGGTGCCTGCACCAGCACGCCGACGTCCACGACGCCAAGCACGGCACAGGCGACGTCAGCGCCAGCGGCGACGCCCGCCCAGTCCTCGCCGCCGGTAGCGGTCGGCCGTGCGCTCGTCGCCTCGGGCACCTACGCACACGAAACCGGAGAGGACCCCGGGGAGTTGTTCACCCGCTTGCACGCGGGAACGGCCTACCCCAGCGCGTCTGGGCATTCCGAGTACGACCAGGAAGGCAGCTTCCGCGAGCTTCACGTCTTCGTGACCAACATCGGCGGGCTAGCTGGCCATCACCTCACCGTCTCCATCAACGGCCACCTGGCCGGCCCGATAACCGTGTCCAGCGCCGGCCGCGCCGTTGGCGAATGGGACACCGAGCACCGGCAGAACGTGCCGTCCGCAACCGTCGGCAGCAAGATCCAGGTGAAGACGGGCTGACCACTCACCCCGCGTGGCGGCCTCACAAGCGCGGGAAGCACGGCAATTCCCGGGAAGGGGGCCAGTGGTGCTGAATCGCCTGCACGCCTGCGTGGCGCACGACCGAGCGCAGCACGGCGGCCACGATGATGGCGTCATCGGCCCTCCCACACCGCCCGCCCGTGCTCGTGATCAAGCTCCGTTTCGGGGACCCCGGCCCTGGCAAGCTGCAGGGCGATCTGGCCGCGCCCGCTCCGCGCTCACTTTCCCTGGAGCCTTGGCGAGACGGTGAACGAGGTGCTGTAAGAGGTGCCACGCCATCCCCGCCGCCACACGGGGGCACCGGGGACGATCCTCGCCGCTGAGATGGACCGGGCGCGGGTTCAGGATCCGGGGAGCCCGTAAGGCAGGCCGGGCTGGGTGGCGGTGATTTCGAGCAGCCGGTTGTATTTGGCGACTCGTTCGCCGCGGGCGGGTGCGCCAGTCTTCAGTTCCCCGCATCCAGAGCCGGTGGCCAGGTCGGCGATGAACGTGTCGGTCGTCTCCCCCGACCGGGGGGACACGAACTGGGCGTACCCGCCACGTCGGCCGGTCGCCATCGCTTCCACGGTCTCGGGGGCGGCGCCGACCTGGTTGGCCTTGATCAGCGCCGCGTTGGCGACGCCGCGCCCGATGGCCTCCGCGATGATCACCGGGTTGGTGACAAAGAGGTCATCGCCCACCAGCTGGACCCGGTCCCCCAGCCGCGCGGTCAGCTCCGCCCAGCCGTCCCAGTCGTCCTCGGCCAGGCCGTCCTCGATCAGCCAGACCGGGAACCGCTGGGTGATCTGTGCGTACCGTTCGATCATCTCGGCACTGGTCAGCTTCTGCCCGGCCACCTGGTAGCGGCCGTCCTCTCCCCGGAACTCGCTCGCTGCGGGATCCAACGCGATCGCCACCCCATCCTGCCCGGCCACATACCCGGCCTCGCCGATCGCGGTGACCAGCAGCGAGAGCACCTCCTCCGGCTCGGCCAGCTGCGGGGCGAACCCTCCCTCATCACCCAGGCCGGTCGCGTGCCCCTTGCCCGCCAGCAAGCTCCGCAGCGCGGCATACACCTCGGCGCCCGCGCGCACCGCCTCCGGGAACGACGGCGCACCCACCGGCGCGATCATGAACTCCTGGAAGTCGAGCGGGTTCGGGGCGTGCACACCGCCGCTGACCACGTTGAAGTGCGGCACCGGCAGCCGCGGTTGGACGCCGGCCGGGGTGAGCCAGTCCCACAGCTCCCTGCGCTCGGCCCGGGCAAGCGCGCGGGCGCACGCCATCGAGACTCCGACGATCGCGTTCGCGCCCAGCCGTGCCTTGTTCGGTGTGCCGTCCAGCTCTATCAGTGCGGCGTCGATCTCGGCGAGGTCACGCCAGCTCTGGCCCCGTAGCCGGCCGGCGATTTCGCCCTGAACTGAGCTGACGGCCCCGAGCACACCCAGCCCCCGGTAGCGACTGGCGTCACCATCGCGGCGCTCAACGGCCTCCTTGCTGCCGGTGGACGCCCCTGACGGCACCCCGGCTACACCTGTCGTGCTGTGGGCGAACGTGACCGCGACCTGCAGGGTGGGCCTGCCACGGGAGTCCAGGATCTCCAAGGCATCAACGTCGGTGATCTGGCGCTTTCCGTTTCCTGCGGCCGATGGCGTGGTCATCAACGTTCATCTTCCTTCACCGGGGACAGGGCAGCATCGCCCATCGTCGCGGTATGTGATGAGCCGCGGCGAGAGGCGAAGGTCACTGCCTGCGGATGCCTGCAGCAAGCCAGCTGGGCACCGCCGGCGTACTGCCAGCCAGCACACGACGCGCCTACCATGGTGGCAGTGGCCGATGCCACCCGGTGATGGATCCCGCCGACGCCGCGCATTCTTGCTGCGCGGTCACATGCCAACTGGCCGATGGGTCCTGCTTTGAACGTGAATGAGGAGGCAGGACCGTGGCGGCCCCTCCACGCATCGTTCGCCATTCGCCTGAGGCTGCGCGCGCCTGGCGGCAACGATCGGTAGCTGGCCGGGGGAATCGGTGAGGAGGTTATCAATGACCCAGGAATACCTCATTGGCGAACTGTCGGTACGCCTGGAGCAGTTGCAGGCTGCCACGGCACGGGGTGCTGCGGGAGACGTGGCACGCCTTCAGCATCAGGTGGAGACGGGGACGCTGACGGGACTGGCTTCAGCGGCGGTGCGGGCGCTGGCACTTGCCGATGATTTGTGCTGGCAGTCGCTGTCACGCGGCGACACAGTCGCATTCGCCCGGCAGGCCGAGGTCTCGGCGGACCTGCGGCAGTTCGGGGTCTGTTCCCGGCTGCTCAGGGACAGCCAGTCGCTAAACGGCTGTCGCGAGCAGCGCTGCGCCGGCGGCGGCGACTCCTGCCAGGACGAGCCACGGTGAGGCGGGGACCGTGGTCATCGCCGCGACGGCGGTGATGAGGGCGGCGGCCAACCCGGCGGCCAGGACCGGGAGGCGGCCGCGAGCCCACCGGAGTCTGCCGCTGGTGAGACCGGATTCGGCGGCGTCGAGTGCGAGCAGGTATGCCAGGACCAGGGTTCCCTCGGCGGCTGCCAGCAGGAGCGGTGCAGTCCCGGCGGCGATGCCGATGCCGCTCGTCACCACCGCGGCGAGCGCGGCGAGCGTCCCTGCCGCTGGCCATCTGCCGGGTACGGCAACGAGGAGGGCGGAAGCTCCTGCGATGGTCGCCGGCCAGGCGGCAGGGGCGACGATTACCGGGACGGCGAGCATCACTGCTCCGATGCCGGCGACCGCCAGCGACGTGCGGCTCACTGACCTGACGCGGACCGGGACGGGGGCTCTCACCGTCCACCACCGCGGACCCGATGGCGCGCGAAGCGGCCCAGCGCCACGTCGAGGCGCGCAGTGCTATCCTCCCCGGCGTCGGCGGTGTCCCGTGGTTCGCCGGGCCAGCCGACTACCGGGATGCCCAGGGATTCGAGCCGGTACCGCAGCGCTTGCCGTTCCAGCCGCCACAGCCGCAACGTCAGTCCAGCCAGAGTGGAACCCCGGGCGGGGGTAGGGGAGGTGGCGAGCACGTCAGTGACGATGACGGCGTGGCCGCGTTCCCGCAGGTCTATCGCGGCATCGATGGCCCGCTCGTCCAGCAGCGGCGAGAACATGACCACCAGCGCACCGGCGGGAAGCACGGACGGTGGAATGCGGGCCACGTCCGGGGACACGTAGCTGTACAGGCTGCGGATGTCGAGCACGGATTCCACGATGCGGAAGAATTGCCGCTGCCCGGCGCCGGGCGCGACCCAGCGCATCGGCCCGTACAGCGTGATCACTCCGACGCGGTCACCGGCACGGGTGTAGGCGCGGGCGATCCCGGCTGCGCCGCGGACCGCACGGTCCAGGGTGGAGTCTCCAGGCGGCCCGGTGTCGGTGACCGCGTCGATGACCGAGACGATCTCCGCCGCGCGTTCGGCGGCGAACTGGTTGACGTGCAGCGCGCCGCGGCGGCTGGTGACTTGCCAGTTGATCCGCCGCAGCCGGTCACCGGGGGCGAAGGGCCGTATCCCGGTGAATTCAGGGCCCTGTCCTGGCCGCCGGTCAACGTGATCACCGATGCGGGAGTGCAACTGCGCGGGCAGGACGAGCTGGTCCAGTGCTGGCGGGCGCGGGAACACGGTGATCTCCCCTGGGCTCACTGCCGTTGTCCCAGCGAACAAGCCGCCGGGGCTGCGCACGGTGACCAGGATCCGCGCGGTATCCCAGCGCCCCCACCGTCCAGCCGTCACCTGCCACTCCGCCTCGATAGGGCCACCGCCCGCCTGCACGTGGCCGAGCGCCGTGCTGCCGCTGACGGCCTGCGCGGAGGGCAGCATGAGCTGGATAGCGGCCGAATCTGCGGGGCCGCCTGGATCAGCGCTCACCCGGAAGGTGACCTGTTCACCTTCGAAGCAGCGGTCACCAGATGACTGCACGCTGACCCGGGCGCCGTAGCCGGGGCGGCTGGCCGCCAGGGCAAGTGCAGCCACCATGGGCGCGGCGAGCACCAGATAGCCCGGGTGACCCAGGACCACGGCCGTGAGCAGTGGCAGCAAAGCGAGCGTGACCAGCCGCCGGTAGTGGGCGGTCGGCACCCATGTGAGCCCGGGTTCCACTACGGAACTGTCATCACGTTTCGGTGCGTCCGTCACGGCGTGTGTTCCTGTGGAGCGGGTGGCCGGGTGAGGGGCGTTGGCACCTCGGCAAGTATGCCGGTGACGATGTCCTCGCCCGTGATACGCCGCACCCACAGTTCCGGGCGCAGCACGAGCCGGTGAGCAAGCGCAGGCACGGCGGCAGCCTTGACATCCTCCGGTGTCACATAGTCGCGGCCGTCCGCCGCAGCCTGACCGCGCGCGAGGTCGGTGACCGCGATCCCGCCCCGCGGGCTCGCACCGACGGCGACCTTCGGGTTCTCGCGGGTCGCTGTCAGCAGCCGGACAACGTAGCCGAGCACGTCGTCGCTGACGTGCACCTTGTTCAGGCTTTCCCTGAGCTCGGTCAGGCCGGTGGCGTCCATGACGGCGCGCAGCGCCGGTTCCTGTCCCGCCCGGTCCAGCCGTTGCCGCAGCATCACAGCTTCTCCCTCGGGGGGCAGGTAGCCGAGCCGGGTGCGCAGCAGGAACCGGTCGAGCTGCGCTTCGGGCAGCGGGTAGGTGCCCTCGTACTCGATCGGGTTGTCGGTGGCCAGCACGATGAACGGCTGGGGCAGCCGCCGGGTCTGGCCGTCCACGGTGACCTGCTGTTCGGCCATGGCCTCCAGCAGGGCGGCCTGCGTCTTGGGCGGGGTCCGGTTGATCTCGTCGGCGAGCAGCAGGTTGGTGAACACCGGCCCGGGCCGGAACACGATCTCCCCGGTCCGCTGGTCATACACCTGCGCGCCGGTCACATCGGCGGGCAGCAGGTCAGGGGTGAACTGGATGCGGCTGAACTCCAGGCCGAGGACGTGCGCGAACGAGCGGGCCATCACGGTCTTCCCCAGCCCTGGCAGGTCCTCCAGCAGCACATGCCCGCTGGCCAGGATGCCGAGCAGGACCAGTCGCAGCACCTCTCGCTTGCCGACGATCACCCGCTCAACCTCGTCGAGGATCTCATCGCACCGTTTCGCGGCTTTCCCGATCGTCATAGCTCCTCCAGCCGACGGGTAATCGCAGACAATGCCGCCACGGTGACTCCGGGTGTGCCAATCTCGGTCGCCGACGACCGTGCCGGATCCAGCAGCGCCCACACCTCATCGCCGAGGGCCAGCCGCGCCGCGTCAGGGGGGCTCACCATGTCCACGCGCAGCCGGTTAGCGCGCAACGCCGCCGCC
>OFGV01000025.1_pt1 | contig 23160 bp, 21 predicted proteins | sample 1521911 | NCBI WGS metagenome assembly OFGV01 (sample SAMEA2553413, study PRJEB24118) | soil metagenome
TTGTCGCACCGCTCACCTGGCTGGACGCCAGGGGCAGCCGTCAGCTCCTCGCCCAGCTCCCCAGTCTCCTCAGGCGCTTCACTTCGACGGCAATCGTGGTCACTCACGACCGCGAAGAGGCGATTCACCTGGCCGACGACCTGGCCGTACTCTCGGAGGGACGCCTTCGCGCGAGCGGCCGGAAGGTGAAGGTGCTCCGCCGCCCGCCCGATCCCGCAACGGCGCTGGGAAAGGCGCCCGAAGAGATCGCCGTGTCGATCACCGCCCTGCGCAGATACCTCGAGTGTCCTCTGCAAGGTGCCGCGCGCTATGCGCTCGGGATGAACGATGAAGAGGACGACGCGGATGCTGCCAATGCGGATGAGCCGCTCCAGCAGTCGCGCATGGAACGCGTGATGTTGCTGCGCGAGGTGTTCGCGCACCTCGACGACGGCGGCGTCTAGCCCGCTCTCGGCCACCTGCCGGCGGCCGAGCCTCTAGCGCCGCTCGAGCAGGTACCAGGCGACGGTCGCGATCACCGCGCCCTTGATCCGCCCGGTGGCCGTCATTTCGAGCTTGTGGCCGCCCTCGCCCTCGAGCGGACCGTAGGCGGCGAAGTCCTCGGGTTGCTCGGTATAGCTCTTCACCCGCACCGCCCCCTTCACGCCGTGCACCCCGACGATCACGCCGACGCACAAACGCTTCTCCGCCATGAGCCGCGTCCTTGCCCGGCCCGGCCGCGGCGGTTCCGCCCGCACGCGGCCGCGGCCTTATGCTTCCGGCGCCGGCTCGGCCCCGGGGTCTTCGGCGGCCTCCGCCGCCGGGTCCGCGGGGGCCCCGGCCGCCGGGTGGGCGGCCGGTGCCGGTGCCGCGGGCCCGGGCCCCCGCGCGGGTCCCCGCGAAGCAGCCGGGGCCGCCCGCCGTACCGGCCCCGGGACCGAGGTCGACGACGTGGTCGGCGATCGCGATCGTCTCCGGGTCGTGCTCCACGACGAGCACAGTGTTGCCCTTGTCCCGCAGCCGCAGCAGCAGGTTGTTCATCCGCTCGATGTCATGCGGGTGCAGGCCTGCGGTGGGCTCGTCGAAGACGTAGGTGACGTCGGTCAGCGAGGAGCCGAGGGCGCGGATCATCTTGACGCGCTGCGCCTCGCCGCCCGACAGCGTGCCCGACGGCCGGTCGAGCGAGAGGTAGCCCAGCCCGATCTCCACGAACGAGTCGAGAGTCTGCTGCAGCGCCGCGAGCAGCGGCGCCACCGACGGCTCGTCGAGGCCGCCGACCCATTCGGCCAGGTCGCTTATCTGCATCGCGCACACATCGGCGATGTTGATCCCGCCCATCCGCGACGACCGGGCCGCCTCGCTGAGCCGGGTGCCTCCGCACTCGGGGCAAGCGGTGAAGGTGACCGCCCGGTCCACGAACGCCCGGATGTGCGGCTGCATCGCGTCGGCGTCCTTGGCGAGGAGCGACTTCTGGACCCGCGGGATCAGCCCCTCATAGGTCATGTTGATGCCCGCGATCTTCATCCTGGTCGGCTCGCGGTGGAGGAAGTCGTGCAGCTCGGTCTCGGTGTAGTCGCGGATCGGCTTATCCGGGTCGAAGAAGCCCGACGCGCTGTAAAGCCGGAAGTTCCAGCCGCCCGCCGTATAGCCGGGGATGGTGATCGCGCCCTCGGCGAGCGACTTGGAGTCGTCGAAGAGCTGGGCGAGGTCGATATCGGAGACCGTGCCCCGGCCTTCGCAGCGCGGACACATGCCACCGGTGCGGGTGAAGGTCGCTCTCACGGTCTTGCCGGCACCGCGTTCGATCGTGATCGCACCGCTCGCCCGGACCGAGGGGACGTTGAAGGAGAACGCGTTGGGCGAGCCGATGTGCGGCTGCCCGAGCCGGCTGAAGAGGATGCGCAGCATCGCGTTGGCGTCGGTGGCGGTGCCGACCGTGGAGCGGGCGTCGGCGCCCATCCGCTGCTGGTCGACGCTGATCGCGGTCGTCAGCCCTTCGAGTACGTCGACCTCGGGCCGCGCCAGCGCCGGCATGAAGCCCTGCACGAAGGCGCTGTAAGTCTCGTTGATCAGCCGCTGCGACTCCGCGGCGATCGTGCCGAACACCAGCGAGCTCTTGCCCGAGCCGGAGACGCCGGTGAACACAGTCAGCCGGCGCTTCGGGATCTCGACGCTGACGTCCTTGAGGTTGTTCACGCGCGCGCCGTGCACGCGGATCAAATCGTGGCTGCCGGCAACGTGGAGCGCAGGCGACTGCGTGTCCGTCCTCGTGGCCATGCTCATCGTGTCTCCATCTGTCAGGGGGGCCGCCTTCGCGGTCTCCGCCGGCGTCGCCTGGCTCGATCTGACCAGCTTCGAGCGTACGTCTGGTTCTCCTTCGCTTCGGGCCGTGGAGCCTCTGGGCCCGGCCACGCGGCGCGCCCGCCGAGGCGTCAGGCCAACCAGCGGCCGTCGCGCATCAGCTCGCGGTCGGGCAACTCGTTCACCTCGCGCCAAGCCTGGATGCGGCGCGGGGAGATGCGGAACCAGCGGTACGGCGTGGCCAGCGCACGCGGGTCGAAGCCGGTGTGCGCGGCGAACCGGTCAGCCCGCTGCTGCTGCAGCGCGTCGATCTCGAGAACCTCGACTTCGCCCTCGATCATGGAGACGTCGCGGGTGTGGCCCAGCCCCAGCCGAACGGCCCGGGTGGCGGCCAGGTTCCTGCCGGTCGGGCTGTCCGTCGGCGTGGCCATCAGCAGCGCCTCGCCGTCCCAGTCGAAGGACAGCGGCACCAGGTACGGCGCACCGTCCGCCGAGGCACTGGCCACCCAGACATCGATGTCGCTGGCGAGCCGATGCTCGGTGTCGCGACGACGCTGAGCGCGGGAGCGTGGGCCGGCACTCATCGGTCCTGAAGCAGGCCGAGGACATTGCCATCGGGGTCGGTGACGGTGGCCACCAGGCGGCCGCCACCGACGTCGCGCACGGGCTCCTTCACGGTGGCCCCCGCGCCGGTCACCTCGGCCAGCTTCGCCTCGATGTCCGGCACGTGCCAGTAGGCCACCGGCGAGGTCATGCCCTGCGGTCCACCGCCCGGCACCAGCCCGATGTGCTGGCCCTCGGCCTCGAAGCCGACGTAGTAGGACTCGTCGCTCTGCGGCGGGACGCCGAGCAGGGCGGCATACACCTTCTTGGCCGTCGCCAGGTCGGAAACGGGATGCAGCACGGTCTTGATTCCCTGGGTGGACGAGCCGGTCATGGTCACTCCTGAAGTCGTGGGTCTGGTCGGGATTGCCTGGCGCAAGAGACGAACGGGAAGTCCGGAGATCGACAGCCCGATCACCCCGGGCGGTCGCGATAGAAGGCCAGGGATGCGTCCGGGGCGTCGTGCGGGAGGAAGCTGGCGTGCATGGTGACGTCCATGGCAGTCACGCTAGCTACGGCCCGGGGGTCCGCGCTTCTCGATTCCTGATCGGTCTGGTCACGCTGGGCTGCACTCCGGCCAGCTCGGTGAAGCGAGTGCTGAAGGTGCCCAGCGACGAGCAGCCGACCGCGAAGCAGACCTCGGTGACGCTGAGGTCGCCACCACGCAGCAGCGCCATCGCGCGCTCGATCCGCCGCGTCATCAGGTAGCCGTACCGCGACTCGCCGTAGGCGAGCAGGAACCGGCGGCTGAAGTGGCCGGCCGGCATGTGCGCGCCGCGGGCGAGCGCCTCGACGTCCAGCGGCTGCGCGTACTCCCGGTCGATCCGAGCGACACCTGGCCAGCGCGTCCCCCAGTCTCGCCGGCATCGGCTCGGTCACGCGGAATACCATCACCGGCTTCGTCATCGGAGGAGCAGCTGGCTTCCTGACGATGGGAACCACCGGGCCAGGCGGCCCGCTGGCCCGGGCTGCGCGGCGGGATCTTGACCACCTCGATCCCGGCACCGGCCAGCACCGTGTCGAATGCGTCAGTGAACTGCCCGGCCCGGTATCGCCCCGGCTGAACCCGAGTTAGCTGGCGCCACCTCCCCGGGGAGCCAGCAGCCTGGGCACGTCGGCCATCAGCCGTGCGGTGTAGCGGCTGCTGGGGCGGGCCAGGACCTGCTCGGCGGGCCCGGCTTCCACGATCTCACCCTGCCGCAGCACGACAGCGAACTGGGCGACGCTGCGGACCAGCGCCAGGTTGTGCGTGATGAAGATCATGGCCAGGTGGCGTTCGGCCTGGATGGTGCGGAGCAGTTCGACGATGACCGCCTGCACCGAGACGTCCAGCGCCGAGGTGACCTCGTCACACACAAGCAGGTCCGGCTCCACCGCCAGGGCACGGGCGATCGCGACGCGCTGCCGTTCCCCGCCCGACAGCTGATCGGGGTAGCGGGACAGGAAGCCGCCGCCGAGTGCGACGTCGTCGAGCACGCCGACCACACGCTCGGTCTGCTCGCCGCGGTCCAGGCCCAGGAAGCGCTGCAGTGGCTCGGCCACGATCTGGCCGACCGTCTTCCTGGGGTTGAGTGAGGTGTACGGATTCTGGAACACGTACTGGATCTGCTTCAGCACCTGCTTCGGGCGCCGGCGGGCACCGGGCGCCAGCCGGGCACCCTGGAGCGTCATGTCCCCGGCCCAGTCCTGGTGCAGTCCGGTGATGCAGCGGGCCAGGGTCGTTTTGCCGGAACCGGACTCTCCGACGACGGCGACACACGCCTGCCCTGGCACATCCAGGTCGATGCCGGAGAGCGCCACCGCCGAGCCGTACCAGGCCGACAGCCCGCGCAGAGACAGTCCCGCCACCGCCGCTGCCGGGGCCGCCCGGGCGGCGGTCGCGAGCAGGGGCCGCCGTGCTTTCCCCGCCGCCACCTCGGCCGCCCGCACACACCGCACCGCGCGGCCTGCCAGCAGAACCTGCTCCGGCTCGCGGTCACGGCAGAGGCCGAGCGCGAGTTCACAGCGGGGGGCGAACGCGCAGCCGGGGGCGCGCTGACCCGGCCGCGGCTGCTGCCCGTCGATCCCGGCCAGCACCTCGGCGCGGTCCGGGGTGGGGACGGCGGCCAGCAGCCCCCGGGTATAGGGGTGCAGCGGATTGCGGAACAGCGCGGCCGCCGCGCCGATCTCCACGATGCGGCCGGCGTACATGACGGCCACCTCGGCCACCAGTTCGCTGACCACGGCCAGGTCGTGGCTGACGTATACCGCCGCCACCCCGTAGGAGCGGCACAGGCTCCGCATGGTGTCGAGAATGTGACGCTGGGTGGACACATCCAGGCCGGTCGTGGGCTCGTCCAGCACGATGAGCGAGGGCCGGCAGGCGAACGCCATGGCAAGCCCGACGCGCTGCTGCTGGCCACCCGATAGCTGGTGCGGGTACCGGTGCAGCATGTCCGGTGTCGCGTCCAGGTATGCCTCGCGCATGACCTCGAGGATGCGGGCCTGCGGGTCGCCGGCAACACCCGGATGCACCCGCAGGCTCTCCTGCAACTGGTAGCCGATCCGCAGCGCCGGGTTCAGCGCAGCCGCCGGGTCCTGCGGGACATAGCCGACCTTGGCCCCTCGCACCTGCCGCAACTCGCCGGGCGCCAGGCGCAGCAGGTCCACCCCGTCCAGGCGGATCTCGCCGCCGCTCACGGACAGGCCACGCCGGGTGTGGCCGAGCAGGGCGAGGGCGACCGTGGTCTTCCCCGACCCGGACTCACCGACCAGGCCGAGCACTTCACCGGCCGGCACTGCGAAGGAGATCCCGCTTACGACCGCCGGCCCGTCGCGGCCGCTGCGGATCTCCAGCTCGCGGACATCCAGCCGGAAATCCCCGGGGCGCCCGGACGGGCCGTTCCCGGTGACGGTGGCCGGCGTGCCGGCGGCGCTCACGCCACCCTGCCATCGGTCAGGCCCAGGTCGTCAACGAGCGCCGCCTCCTCGGGCCTGCGGTCCACGCCGAGCGCTACCCGGCCGATCGCGTCGGCCAGCAGGTTCGTGCCAATGGTGAGCAGGGCGATCACCAGGGCGGGGACAATCACAGCCCAGGGGTTCAGCGGCAGGCCGGCGCGGTTCTCGTTGATCATGGTCCCCCAGTTGGGAGACGGCGGCGGCTGGCTGAATCCCAGGAATGCCAATCCGGCCATGATGATGATCGAGTAGGTCAGGCGCAGTCCCGCCTCTACCATCAGCGGAGTGCTCAGGCTGGGCAGGATTTCCTTGGCCATAACCGCCGCCGGGCGCATCCCCTGCAGTTCGGCTACCTTGACGTAGTCCCGCTCGGATATGTCGAGGGTCGCTGACCGGAGCACCCGGGCGACCGCGGGCGCGTGGGTGATGCCGACGGCCAGCACGATCAGCCATAGCTTGGGCCCCAGGATGCTCAGCAGCAGCAGTGCGAACACCAGCTGGGGAAACGCCAGGATCACGTCCACTGACCGCATGATCAGCCCGTCGGTGCGCCCCCGCAGATAGGCGGCGCTGACACCGGCCGCCGCGCCAGCGGCGATCCCGATCACCGTCGCGGTGACCGCCATCAGCAACAACAGCCAGCCGCCTGCCAGGACCCGGGACAGGATGTCGCGGCCAAGGAAGTCGCCGCCAAGGGGGAACTGCCCGGACGGCTTCCCGAAGCTGACCGTCAGCAGCGCATCTGGCGGGTGCGGCGCCACGAACGGGCCGATGACCGCGATCGCCACCACGAAACAGGCAAGCCCGAGCCCGGTGGCGCCCCGCGCGGTGCGGACAGCCGCACCCAGCACGGCCAGCCACTGGTGACGGCGGATCCGCTCCGTTCGCGGCCGGGCCGGCGCGCCTGCGCGCGGGTCAGCAGCAGTCCTATGCACCCCCGGGCCCTCCGCTCTACCTGGGAATCCTGCGCCGCGGCGTGGCCAGCAGCGCGATCACGTCGGTCACGATGTTCATGAACACGTAGAACGCGGCGAGCACGACGACAATGAACTGGATGACCGGGATATCCCGGTTGTCGACGGCGTAGACCAGCCCCTGGCCGATACCGGGGAAGGCGAAGACATACTCCACGACGACCACTCCGCCCGCCAGGTACAGGAAGTTCAGCCCAATGACCTGGATGGTCGGCGCGGTGGCGTTGGGCAGCGCGTGCACGAGCACGATCCGCCACATCGGCACGCCCTTGAGTCTTGCCATTTCCACGTAGTCAGACTCAAGGGCCTCGATCATCGCGGCCCGCATCATCCGCTGTATGTACGGCACGATCACGATGACCAGGGTGACCACTGGCAGGATCAGTAACTGCGGGGCGTTCCAGGCGTATGTGCCGGGTGGCAGCAAGGACACGGCGGGCAGCAGGTGCGCGACCACGGTCGAGAACAAGATGACCAGGCCGATGGCGACCACGAACTCCGGCAGCGAGGTCACGGCCAGCGCAGTGACCGAGGTGGCATGGTCGAACCAGCCGTCCTTGCGGAGCGCGGCGAACGCGCCGAGCGCCACGCCGGCCAGCGAGCCGATCACTCCCGTGACCAGCATCAGCACGGCGGAGTTGATCAGCCTTGGTTCGGCGTAGCCCCAGACCGGCTGCCCGTTGACCAGTGAGTGACCGAGGTTGCCGGTGAGCAAGCCGGAGAACCAGAGCCAGTACTGGTCCAGCAGCCCGCGGTTGAGGTGCAGCGCCACCTCCAGCCGGTGCATCGCCACCGGGTCGCTGGCGGCAGTGCGCCCGAGAATCGCGTTGGCGGCGTTGCCGGGCAGGACCTCGGTGGCCGCGAACACGAGCACGGACACCACGAATAACGTGAACACACCGACAGCGGCCCGCTGGCCGAAAAGATACAGGACCGGGTGCGCCGCACGGCCCGCCCGCGGCGCCGCTGCAGGCGGGCGGCCTGCCGCCCGCCTGGGCCCCGGCCGCAGGACTGCACGGGCGCCTGCCACGTCGTCGATCCCTCCCGCCAGCCTGAGCGGTGGAGTCCGCCAGCACCGGGCCGGCCTTTCCGCCTCACCACTGAGCCCAACGGACCCTGGGCGGGGACATCGATCCTGGGGGACTAACTCTCATTCATACCGCAACCGGGCGGCTGCGGCCAGTGACATGGTTCAGCCCGGCGACGCGGATCGCCGCCGCGAGAGACACGGCCGCGGCATCCGGGGGGACGGTTTCCCTGCAAGTGGGCCATTTCGCTGGAACCAGCCCGTACCCTGCCTTCGCGCAGCTATTCTCCTCATAACACAAGCCCGAGCGCCGAGCAGGCCCGCCGTCATCGGCCCAGGCCGCCCGGTCAAGGCTGTGCATATTCATCTCCGACCTCCTGGTATCTCTGGCGTCACGTCAGTGGGGGTGGCAGCCGGTGCCTGACTTCAACACCGCCGGCGCCTGGCTTCAGCGCCATCGCGCCGGATCACTTCGCTTATGCGGCCAGCTCGGCCGCCTCGGTGCTGCTGACCAAGCAGATCACTGCCGGAATTGGCCCGGAGTGCAACGCGGGCACCGTGATCGCCCCGCCACGTTAGCGCCGGGCACCCCCTGTGATGGCCGGCGACGTCTGGGCGGCCCGCTGAAGCTTCTCACCACCGGCAGGCGGACTTCCCGCTGCCGATGATCGACCCAACTCAGACTCGGAGGTCACGGCAGGTGAAAGCGGCGGCGTTCTACGAATACGGGCCCGCGGAGGCGATGCAGTACGCGGACATCCCCGACCCCGTGATCGGCCCGGGGGACGTGCTCGTCCGGGTGCAGGCCTGCGGGGTCAACCACTCCGACCTTGACTCCCGCGCCGGGACGTCCCGGTGGCCGTTCGAGCTGCCGATGGTCCTCGGGGCGGAGTTCACCGGCACGGTCGTCGGCGTCGGCGAGCGGGCCGGGCCCATCCAGACCGGGGATCTCGTGACCGCTCTCCAGCAGTACAGCTGCGGTCGCTGCGCTCAATGTGCCATGTGGAGACCCGATCTCTGCGAGGCCTTCGAGGTCTTCGGCACCACCCGCTGGGGCGGGTACGGCGAGCTTGTCTGTGTGCCGGCCCGGGTGGTGGTCCCCCTTGAGCCCGCGGACGACCCGCTCGCCGTTGCCGCTGGGCAGTGTGTCGTCAGTACCGCCTGGCACATGGTGAACCAGCTGGCACTCGTCCGGCCCGGCGACCTCGTACTCGTTCCCTCGGCCTCGGGTGGCGTGGCGAGCGCGCTCGTCCAGTGCGCGAAGCTGGCCGGGGCAACTGTGGTCGCGACGGTCGGCACCGCCGCCAAGGCCGGCCAGGTCTCGCTGCTCGGCGCGGACGCGGCCCTCGTCCGCGGCGAGGGGGACATCGCCGCGGACCTGTTACGCGCCACCGACGGCCGCCGCTTCGACGCGGTCCTCGACACCGTGGGGGGCAGGCTCTTCGGGGCACACCTGTCCGTGCTGCGCGAGGAAGGCACCCTCGTCACCTGTGGCGCGCATGCTGGCGAGGTGGTTCCGCTTGACCTGATTCCCCTGTTCCGCAACGGCTGGCGGATCGTTGGCTTCCGGGTGGCGCCGCCCGACGAGCTCACGGCGTCGCTAGAACTCATCCGGCACGGGTCCGTCAAGGTGCCCATCGCCGCCACCTTCCCCATCAGCGACGCCGCCGCGGCGCATCGCTTCCTCGAACGGCACCAGCACGTCGGGAAAGTGCTCCTCGTTGCCGGATAGGCTGAGGCAAGAACGTATGCCTGCCCAGGAGTTCGCCCACCCGGTCTGCCGGGAAGCCAGGCGATGCACCGGCGAGACCGGCCAAATCGGGCATAAGCTGTCTTTTCCGTCCGGCTGCTGTCAATACGGGTTTCCCGTTGCCTATCTGGCGGAAACCACCAAGACGATATATCCGGCGAGACAGACATAACAGGCAAAGGCCGTCCCTTAGCCAAACCACTAAGCTAATTAGTCTGAAAAGTTCTCGCCAACCACAGCCGCATCAAGTGGCTGACGCGATCATCCGCCTTGTGAGACTATGGCGACACTATCCGCACACGCCGCTTTCCGGGCAATTAGGGCTCGGGTGCCGTTCCCAGGCAGCGGTGCGCCTATTTGATCATGTCCCCCCGAACGCGGCTTGCATCAATAGGTTGGACTCCGTGGAGGTTAGGTCCCGTGGATCGATCGGATCACAGCAGCACGCCGCGCCCAGCAGACGGATTTGGGCGGCGCCAATTTCTTCGCGGGATTGCCGCCACCGGCGTAGTAGCGGGCGCCGGCGGCTTACTGGCCGCGTGCGGCGGGTCCAGCTCCAGCACCACCACGCAGCTGAGCCAGGCCAGCCGCGCCCCGCGGCGCGGCGGCAACCTGAAGCTGGGCCTGACGGGCGGCTCAAGCTCGGACACCGTTGACCCGCACAAGAGTCTCACCTACCTCGACACATCCCGCCTGCAGTCGCTCTACCAGCCCCTGGTCCAGCTCAACGCCCAGGCGCAGGTCGAGTACGTGCTGGCAGAGTCGATCACTGCGCATCAAGGGTCGCTCTCGGAGTGGATCATCCGTCTCCGGCCGGGCATCACCTTCCACGACGGCAAGGACTTCACCGCAGACGACGTCATCTTCACGTTCCGGCGGGTCTTCTCCAACGATTTCACGGGGAAGTTCGGCCTCGGCCCGATCGATCTCAAGAACACGAAGGCGCTTGACAAGCTCACGGTTCAGGTGAAGCTGACCAAGCCCTTCGCCAGCTTCGCCGATCAGCTGGCGGCGTTCTGGTACAACCTGTACATCGCGCCGGCCAATTTCAATCCGGCCAAGCCGGTCGGCACCGGAGCATTCATGTACCAAAGCTTCACGCCGGGCCAGCGCAGCGTATTCGTGCGTAACCCGCATTACTGGAAGTCCGGGCTCCCCTACGTGGATACCCTGACTCTCATCGATTTCAGTGACAACACCACCTTGCAGGATGCACTGTCCACCAGTGTTATCCACGGCGCCGGCGCACTTGACGGGCCGCAGATCGCGTCACTGGCCACCACCAGCGGCATCAAAACGGTCGTGTCACATTCCGGTGAGATCATCCCATTTACGATGCGTGTCGATCAGCCCCCCTTCAACGACGTCAACGTCCGGCAGGCACTGCGACTACTCGTCGACCGCCCGCAGATGATCGACTCGGCGCTGGACAGTTACGGGGTGGTCGCGAACGACGTCTTCTCCCCCTACGACCCCAACTTCGACCACTCACTGGTCCGTCCCGCCCAAGGCGACATCCAGCAGGCCAAGTTCCTGCTGAAGAAGGCCGGCCAGGAGGGCCTGACGGTGACCCTGACCACCTCGGCGGTGGCAACGGGCACCGTCGCGATGGCGACCGTGCTGGCCGCTCAGGCCAAGGCGGCAGGTATCACGATCAACATCAACAATGTCCCGCCCGGTGTCTTCTTCGGCCCCAACTACCTCAAGTGGCCGTTCGCTCAGGATTACTACAACTACTACCCCTACCTGTCCCAGGTAGCGGAGTCGATGCTGAATGGCTCGCCGTTCAATGAGACACACACCAACAACCCCCACTACACGAGCCTCTACAACCAGGCGAATGCGACCGCAAGCCCGTCGCTGCAAAAAGAGATCCAGTACGAGATGCAGCAGTTCGACTTCACCCAGGGCGGCTACATCATCCCGGCTTTCATCGATACGCTCGACGCCTATAGCGACAAGATAACCGGGTACTCGGCGGCAAAGGTTGGCCAGCCGCTGTCCAACTTCGACTTCGAGCATTTCGCATTCGTCGCCTGACCGCCCCGCAGCGCCAGGCAAGGACTGCCGGCCGAGCGACCGGGCAGGTCCCCACCCGAAAGCGACCGGGCAGGTCCCACCTGAAAATGGTGGGCCTGCCCGATCGAAGGTGGCCGGGTACGGCGGGCTTACCGGAACACCAGGCCCCTCACTGAGATCGTCGTCCTGATCATCCCGGTGCCGTACATCAGATCGGCCACCCGCTGGACCTGCCCGACACTCATGAATGTCGGGTACTGGCCGATCGTGACCAGCGCTGCTTCCCGTGCGGACATCCCCGGCAGCGTTCGCAGGACTGACTGCACGGCGCCGAGCTGGGCAGTGCCGGCCTTCGCCGCATTGAGTGCGGCCTGGAAGCCGCGCAGGGCCGCCGCATGACCGCTGGCAAAGCCGGCCGTGGTGAAGTACCCCGATAGCGGCAGGTTGGCGGTAACGCCGCTGCAAGCGTCAAACAGCTCGACCGCGCCGAGCTGGGTCTCGGCCTGCAGGACGTAGGGTTCTGTGGTCACGATCGCGCTGACCGTGTGATCGCGCAGGGCGCTGATCATGCTGCCAGGCGCCATGGCCTTCCACTGGACGCTGGAGGGGCTCACGCCGTCGCTTTGCAGAACCGACTCGGTCGCCAGCGTCTCGGTGTTGTACGGGGCATCGGCTGAGAAGGCGGCCAGCTCTGGCGGCGGAGTGGCGACCGCGGCACCCTCCAGGTCCTGTGGGGCTCTGATCGCCGAGCCGGGCAGGGTGAGAACCTCCATCAGGCCGGACGTCGCGTCGTACCCGTCCGTGATCAGCCGCAGCGGCTCACGGCCCGCGTGTGCCTGCATATAGAGCAGCCCGGCGTAGTCGCCGCTGACGACTTGCGCCTGACCGCTGGTTAACGCGGCGTAGGCCTGCCGGAGGGTCCCGTACGTCTGTACTGTCACGCTCACGCCACGCCGGGCGAACAGCCCGTCCCTGATAGCCACCTGCAGCGGGGCATCCTCAAACCCTGGCACGTCCGCAACCGTGATCTGCTGGCTCCCGGCCAGGCCCGACGAGATCCCTGGCACATGGCAGCCTGCCGCGAGCAATGTCAGCGAGACCGACACCGCTGTTATGCCCGACCGGCGCATCATGCCGCGACGGCTCATACGGGCCGCACTCTGAACAAGTCGAAGTCCCAATGAAGCTCCTCTCATGACCTATACCGAGAATAATTAGGACAAAGCAACATTTACGAAGTGTCCTAGTAGTTCCGGGGCTCTACTCCTGCTTAGGCTAGACGGCCGGCAAGAGCCATGCGCGCTATCGCCAAGACTCGCACGCCCTAAGGGAATATTCAGACAACAGCAGTATCACCTGCTCTCTAAAGGCATATTTAGATAAAAACAGCAACATGCAGTGTGAGACCACCCGGCCGGGCGTTAGAGTTGGCTCCTGACTCTGCCGCGGGGGGCCGCGCAGAATATGGCTGACCAGGAATATGGGAAGGCCATTCTGTCCGGCAGGGGTGCCCGCAACTCGGTGGGTGCTCGCCGCTTCCTGGGTGAGAGGTGCAGAGACTGTGCGGTCCAGGCTAGGGAAAACGGGCAGCGCGGCCCCGAACGCAATCCGGCGATCATCGGGGCAGGCTGCCATGACACCGCCAGATGTGGCTCATGGCCAGGGCCGCCCCCCCGAAGGCGCACTGGGTAATCCCGGTGCAGCGGGGAACGGCAGCGCGCCGCCCGCCGGCCCGCCCGCCGCCCCGGCGCGGAACGTCTTACGTTATGCGCTGAAGAACTGGCGGGTGCGGTCCCGCCTCCTGCTGCTGGTCGTACTGCCCACGTCAGCCGCGGTGATCCTCGGCTGCGTCAGTGTGGCCTCCTCCGTGCGCAGCGCCGTGGCATACCAGCGGGTGGAGCAGTTCTCCACGCTGGGTGGCGAGATCACCGGCCTGATCCATGCGCTGCAGGCCGAGCGCGAGGACACCATCAGGTACATAACGATGGGCCCGGGGGCGGACGGCCGCGGCTCGCCACGGACCGCGGCCGCACTCGAACTGGCTGTCCTCGCCCAGGACTACCGCGCAACCGATCAAAACGCGTCCCAGGTGCGGAGCCTGGCCGGGGCCATCGGCAGCTCCTACCCGGCGCTGGCGCAGCAGGAGGCGCAGGCAGCGATCATCGCGATCGATGGGCTTGGAGCCCTGCGCAGTGCCGCGACCAGCACCCAGATCCCCTCGCTGGTGGTGATCCAGAAGTACGCCAGGACGATCGACCAGCTACTCGCGCTCGAGGATGAGATCGCAACGGGCAGCAATGACGCGGCGCTGGCCGACACCGTCCGCGTCGTGGACCATATCTCCAGCATGAAGGAAGAGGTGTCGCAGGAGCAGGCGATCCTCACCTCGGCCCTCACGCCGGACCTGGTGGGCGCGACCAAGTTCCAGCCCGGCCAGCTCACCGCCCTCAACTCTGCACAGGCAGAGCAGCAGGCTGACGTGGCACAGTTCAGTCTCACCGCCACGGGCGGCCAGCGTCAGCTCTACAACAGCGCGCTGTCATCGGCTACAGCCGACCGGGCGCAGGCGCAGGTGCAGCAGGCGATCGCGCTGGCGGTCGGCGGCAGCTCCTCGGCAGAGAACCCGGTCTTCACCAACGCCGCCAACGGTTCCGCATACCTGGTGGCCAGCCTGCGCACCGTTGAGCAGGGATTCATGTCCTCGATCATCGGGCAGAGCGGGTCGCTGCGGGACGAGGCGATCAGGTCGGCGGTCATTGAAGGTATCGGCGTGCTGGTGGTGCTGGCCCTGGCGCTGGTGTTCACCGTGGCCGTGGGCCGCTCCATGACCAGCCCGCTGCGCAGGCTCCGGACCGGGGCACTGGAAGTGGCCGGGGTGCGGCTGCCGGAGACCGTCCGCCTGATGAGCGGGGGCGACGGCGTCGGCGTGCCACTGGAGGTCGAGCCGATCGACGTGGACTCCGCCGACGAGATCGGGGAGGTCGCGCGGGCGTTCGACCAGGTCCACCGGGAGGCGGTGCGGCTGGCGGCCAACGAGGCAGCGCTGCGCGGGAACGTCAACGCCATGTTCGTGAACCTGTCCCGCCGCAGCCAGTCGCTGGTGGAACGCCAGATCCACCTCATTGACGACCTGGAGCAGGGCGAGCAGGATTCCGAGCGGCTGGCGAACCTGTTCCAGATGGACCACCTGGCCACCCGGATGCGCCGCAACTCCGAGAACCTGCTGGTGCTGGCTGGCCACGAACTGTCCAGGCGGTGGACCGAACCGGTGGCGCTGGTGGACGTGCTGCGGGCGGCAGTGTCCGAGATCGAGCAGTACGGGCGGGTCACACCGAAGGTCCAGCCAGGAATCGCGGTCCGCGGGCAGGCGGTCAACGACGTTGTGCACCTGCTGTCCGAACTGGTCGAGAACGCGACGACCTTCTCCCCCGCGGACACACCCGTCAGCGTGTCTGGTCACCTGCTCAACAGCGGTGGCGCGCTGCTGGACATCACCGACCAGGGCGTTGAGATGGATGCCGAGGAGATGGCTCATGCCAACTGGCGGCTGGACAACCCCCCGGTGGTGGATGTCGCGGTCTCCCGCCGGATGGGCCTGTTCGTGGTCGCCCGGCTCGCCGCCAGGCACGGGATCAGGGTCCGGCTACGGCCCGCTTCCGCCGGGGGCCTGACCGCCCTGGTATGGCTGCCCAATGAAGTGATCACACGTGAGACCCTCGACACCCCGCTGGGCTTCCGCCGGATCCAGCCGCCCACGGCTGGTGCTGCCGCCGGAAGGATGGGACCGGGCACGGCTGCCGGTAACGGCGATGAAGGGCCTGCTCCGGCGCGGACCGTCTCGGCTGCTGCCCGGGCAGTGTCGGCCGCGCGCGTGGCGCGGTTCGCGCCGCTCCGCCCTGAGGCCGGCGACACGGCCGCGGAGACCGGAGACGGCGCGGACGCGAGCGTGGCCCCCGGCGCGAGCGTGGCCCCCGGCGCGAGCGTGGCCCCCGGCGCGAGCGTGGCCCCCGGCGCGAGCGTGGCCCCCGGCGCGAGCGTGGCCCCCGGCGCGAGCGTGGCCCCCGGCGCGAGCGCGGCGGACCTGGCAGCTGCGCCGGTACCCGATGGTGCCGCTGACGGGCCGGGCTGGGGAACGTCGCCGTCACTGGTGGCGCGGCAGCCGCTGAGTGTCGCTGGCGGGCAGCTGGGCGGCGGGTCTATGGCTGAGGCCGGCCAGAGTTACGGTCCAGGCGCCCGGGTGCCGTCGTTGGGCGTTGCGGCGGCGGGTAGTGCGATAGTGCCGTCCCCGGTGAGCACCGGGGACGATAACCGGCTGCCCATTTTCGAATCGGTGGAATCCGATTGGTTCCGGCGTGGCAGGCGTAGCGCTGACTGGCCGGCTCCGGCTCCGGCCTCGGTATCGGTATCGGTACCGGAGTCAGACCCGGCCGCGGCCGGCTGGTCGTCACCCGCGGATGAGGGATGGCGGGCCGCACAGGTGGCACAGGCGCCGGTTACCGCCGGCCTGACAGGGGCGGGACTGCCAGTACGGGTGCCGAAGGCGAATCTGGTGCCCGGCGCGGTCAACGCCCCCATGGCGCCACCACCGTCCGCGCCCCTGCGGTCCGCCACCCAGACAAGGGAACGCCTGGCGAGTTTCCAGCGGGGCATCAGGGAAGCGAGGGCGGCTACCCCCGGGGATGACGGTACGGATCAGCAGTGAGGCTGGCGTGGGCCAGCGAACGCGGTTCAGCCCATGCCCTCCGGGTTCATCCAGCTGGTGGTCACCTGGGCGCCATGCAGAAAGGGAGTGTGTATGAGCCCGCTAACTCGTTCGGTGCAGGACTTGAGTTGGCTCGTCACGGATTTTGTGGAGCGGGTGCAGTCGGTGGCCCGCGCGGTCGTTGTTTCTTCCGATGGCCTGCCGCTGGCATGCTCGGACGGGTTCCCGGCGGACCGGGTGGACCAGCTTGCCGCGGTGGCATCGGGGCTGACCAGCCTGACGCAGGGCGCGTCACGGGTATTCGAAGGCGGGCCCGTCACCCAGACGATTGTCGAGATGCAGCGCGGACTGCTGCTGGTGATGGCGATCAGCGACGGTTCCACCCTGGCTGTACTCGCATCGTCCGATGCCGACATGGGCTTGGTGGCTTATGAGATGACGCTGCTCGTTGAGCGGGTGGGAGCGGCCTTCACGCCCGGTCCGCGCGGCGGGTCCCGGCCGGATGACGGTGGCAATGACTGGAGAGGTTAGCACCCGGCCCTTAACCTGCTCGAAAGGGGACTCAGTGGATTCCGCAACATCTAACCCCCTGCAGGCTGAGCCGGGGGAAGCGGCGGCGATGTCCGTCAAGATCGTCGTGGCGGGTGGCTTCGGCGTGGGAAAGACCACTTTCGTCGGCTCGATCTCGGAGATCACGCCGCTCACCACCGAGGCGGTGATGACGTCCGCCAGCGCCGGCATTGACGATCTGTCCCAGGTTCCGGATAAGACGCGCACCACGGTGGCTATGGACTTCGGCCGGGTGACCCTGGACGCCGGGCTCATTCTGTACCTGTTCGGCACACCGGGGCAGCGCCGTTTCTGGTTCATGTGGGATGACTTCATCCAGGGCGCCATCGGTGCCGTCGTGCTGGTGGACACGCGACGGCTGACGGAGTCCTTCCCGGCGGTCGACTACTTCGAGAACGCTGGCCTGCCGTTCATCGTGGGCATCAACGGGTTCGACGGCGAGTTCCCCCACACCGTCACCAGCGTCCAGGAAGCCCTGTCGGTGAGCCAGGACGTGCCGGTCATCGAGTGCGATGCGCGAGAACGAGGATCTGCCAAGACGGCCCTGATCACCCTTGTCCAGCACGCTATGGCCACACCGCTGAGCACCCGCCTGACGTCCCCGCCGGCCGTGGACGCGCCGCGCTAGCTCTGCCGTTCCTCCGGGGGGCGGACGAACAGTCCCCGGCCCGGAACGGTCTTGAGGTACCCCTCGGCCCGCAGTGCCTGAATGGCGCGCTCGACTGTGCCGGGGCTCACCCGGTATTCCTCAGAGAGGGTGCGCTTGCTCGGGATCGCCCGGCGTGGCGGAATCTCGCCTGAATCAATCTGCCCCCGGAGGATCGCCGCCAGTTGCTGGTAGACGGGCACATCCGTCTCCGCGTCGATCATCATCGTCATGTCGCACGACCTTAGCACAACCCAGGATCGCTGGGGCTATTCCGGTACATTCTTGGCACATCCCTAGATAGCCGTATAGCTAATGGGGATACCCATGGGTACCCTTGTGTCGGAGACGTCTGGCTGCGCTTGGCACTGGGAGCGCCCATGAACGAGCACACCGTCGAGCTCACCACCCCCCTCGGCCCGGTGACCGCCGAGTTCAGCAAGGGCAGGCTCACCGGCGCGGACGTTGCGAGTGTGCGCACCGGGCGGGGGTTCGGGATCAATTGCCGCGAGTACTTTGGCGCGGTCTTCCTGATCAGCCCCGGCTGGACCGAGGCCGGTCATCACTTGCTGTACGACACGACGTTCGCTGATGCGGACGGGAAGCATCCGTTCCCCCGGGACCGCGCCGCGATGGTCGCGGTCATCAGGGCCGCCATCGCCGGTTACGCAGCCCAGACGGCCGGCGGCGGATGAGGCACTTATTCTCACCTGCGGTGTGAGGCCTGCTGGCCGGACCGGCCGGCCCCGGCGCCCGTGCGGCAGGGCTGTCAGCTCAGCGCCAGCACTATTTCCCGGGGGACCGACAGCGTTCCCGGCTGCCACTCCAGGCTGCCGGCCAGCCGGGCGGCGGGAAAGGCCCCGAAGAAGGCCGCCAGCGCGCTCGTCAGCCACACTCGCGTCAGGGCGGCACCGGGGCAGAAATGAGGGCCGGCCCCGAACGCGATGCTGCACGATGATCGCCAGCTGGGATCATGCGCGGCGGCTATCAGCGAGGGCAGGACGGTTGTCCCCTTGCGGACCAGGCGGCCGCCGATCCAGGTGTCGGCCAGGGTGATGCGGGGCAGGGCGACCGGGAAGATCGCGCGGTAGCGCAGGAGGTCTTCGGTGACCGAGTCCCAGGTCCGCTCGCCCCGCAGGCACTCGGCGATGATCTGTGGCTGCTGGGCCACTTCGGTGAGCGCGACGGCCAGGACAGGAAGCACAGCCCCGAAACCGTTGCTCATGGTGCCGGTGACGTGCGTGGCCTGCCTGGCCGTGAAGCCACCGAGCGCTCTCACCATCCGCGAGGTTAATGTCCCGTCGGGCCATTCCCTTTTCTCGGCGACGACCGGCTCATAGTAGCTGTACAGGTCGTCCCACGCCGCGGCCACCTGGCTTACCGCCACCGCGCTGGGCACCACGGCGAACGCGACCCGGGAGTATTCAAGAACCTGATCCCAGTCTCCCCGCGGGATTCCCATAGCTCCGCAAACGGCAGCCGCGGTGAACGGCTCCGCGAACGCCGTCAGGACATCGGCTGTGCGCTTTGCGCGCAGGGAGGCAACCAGACCAGTGGCGAGTTCCTGAATGGCCGGCCGGGTCAGTTCGGCGGCGCGGGGAGTGAACAGGGCCGCGATCCGGCGCCGGTACTCCCGCAGTCCTGGCAGGTTCATATTCAGCAGCCCCCCATCCGGTGACTGCATTTCCGCGCCAGTCAGCGGGGACCCGCGCAGTGCCCCGGATCCGGTGACGCCTGCCATAGCGAAATGAAGGCTGTCGGTCAGGGACCGTTCAACGTCGGCGCGCCGGCGCAGAACAAGCATCGGCTCCCCGCCAGCGGGCCGGCGGGCGAGGTCGCCGGCCGCGCCGGCGCACAGTACCGGTGGTGGCCCGCCGTGCGGTTCGGCCTGGAAGGTCAGGACCGGGACATCTGCCCGCGGGGTCGTCAACATGGGTGCTGATCCCGCCGCGCCGCGACCCGCCCGTCCGGCCACATGTTCACTCTTGATTGCCAGTGCACGTCAGCCCACCCTTCCGCGGCAGTGCCCGAGCGCGGCCCTGGAGCCGTGGCCGGTTTGCGGCGGTGCCGTCCAATCGGCCTGGGTATCTATAGACACCCAGGTACATCATTGAGTATCCAGCAAAGTTGTGAATTTGACCATCCTTGGCACGAAGAATGGCCGCGGGAACCCGTTACCCACTCAGGTCCCTCGCGGCGCAACCACCAATAATGCCGCGGTACCGGGCATTCCAGGCGAGTGCGCTTGCGCTTGGGATCGTCCGGACCTGGCGTTTACGCCCGTCTTGGATCAGGGACGGCGGAAAGACGGCGACGCTCAGGAGCCGCGGCATTTTCAGATGCAAGGTGATCTGCATCTTCTATGACAAAATGCAAGCCGGTGAAAAAATGTCCAGGTATGTGCGGCCCGCGCCCCGGTTCAGTGGCCCAGCGGGGGTCGGACAGGGCCTGGTCAGCGTGGTAGCTGATCCGCAGGGGCCTACCGCGAGACGGGTCTCAAGGGTCAGGCGGTCCGGAATCTGACCACCTGTCTCCCGCGCCGCTCCGGCCCCCGTACGGAGCCGCGCGGGAGTGGGCGAACCACCCAGCCGTCCTGCCGCCGGCAACCGCATGCCGGCGGCAGGACGACGTCAGCGGGCAGAACTCAGTACTGATCGGGAGAGGCGACCGCCTCGCAGACCGTCATCTCCGGTGGGGCCGGCTCAGCGCCGGTCGAGCCGATGAAGGCCTGGAGGCCGGGGCTGGAGAGGAACTGCTGGAACTGCTCGGCGCTCTCCCGCTCGTCAACGACGACGAAGCCGTCACCGGCCCCGAACCGATGGTGAGTCCCGCCTGCCGCCTGGGCCATGTCCCCATACTTGGTGAATTCACCGGCCCGTTCCGCCAGAGACTGGCGGAACGTGGCGGTGTCGCCCTGGAACTTCCCGATGACAGCACACTCATCGCTTGGACCCAGGGCGACAGTGCGGTTCGCGGCGCGGCGCCATTCGCCGCGGGTCTGCGCGGCAGGCCGGCCTGCCTGGCGGTCCGCCGCAGGCTGGGTGGATTCGATGTGGTTCGCGTGGGCCACGTCCGGGTCGCCGGACAGGCAGCGCTGCACGTCGTCTTCGACCCGATCAGGTGGCCGACGAGAGTCTGCGTGTCCAGGCCGCGCAGGACCGTTACCCGCCAGGCCTGGCCAGCCAGCGCGCACAGCAGCCCGTAGAAGGCGTCGGCGGCATGGCTGTCCGCCTCCGCCGACGAGATCGCGGCGACCTCCGGGAAGGAACTGCCCGCCGCCCGCGCCTGCAAAGAGGCCGCCAGGACCCGCTCCCGCAGGCCGGCCGGCAGGATCACCGGTGCCTGCCCTCCGGCAGTCACCACGACTCCAGCAGTTGCCGGCCGAGCGCGGATTCCGGCTCGGCCAGCGCAAGCCTGAGCCGCGACTTGGCGGTACCTTCCGGGACGCCGGCCGCGAGCGCGACCTCCCGGTAGCTCAGGCCCCCGAAGCAGGCGAGTTCGACGACACGGCGCTGGCCGTCCGGCAGCAGGCTCACCGCGGCCCGTACCGCGCTGGCCGCCTCCGCCGCCGCCACCGGGCTGCACCGGGAATACGTCACCGCGCCCAGGACCGGATCACTCCCGGCCCGGTCACCGGCGCCAGCAGCCGGGCAGCGGCACTGATCAGCCAGCTGTGGCGGCAAGCCGCTTGGCCATGACGTGCTCGGCCCGCACCCCGTCTGGCATCAGGTCCCCCCGTTCCCCGGTGTACCGGAAGCCGTTGCGAAGGTAGAGGGCCGCAGCGTTCTGGTTGCCCGGTGCCACCGCCAGCCGCAGCACGCTGGCGCCCACCTGCCGTGCCCACTGTTCCACCGCCGCCACCAGCTGGTCCCCAACACCACGGCCCCGCGCTGCCGGGCTCACCCACATCGAGATCAGCTCGGCCGAGCGGTCGCCGGCCGGCACCCCGCTGGCCATGCCGGCCGGCCTGCCGTCCAGTACCGCGACGAAGTTGACGGCGCCGGGGATCTCCAGCCGGGCGCGCCACCGCTGTTCGGTATCGCCCTCGCCCTGCCAGTCCGCCAGCCGGGAGCTGAACGCGTAGGGAGCCTCCGCCAGCGCGGCGAGCCTCAGTTCCCGCCACAGCGGCCAGTCGCCGACGGTGAGCCTGCGCAACTCGATCACAGTGGGCAGATTGCCTCAGCGCGGGGCCGCCGCGCCAGCCAGTTTGCGTCCGCCCAGCCCCGGGACGGGACAGCCGTCCAGGGACTGCCCGGACTCACTCCGGCGGCGGATACCTGTATTGCCGGTCGTCTGGGCGGGGATGACGATAGCCGGGCATTCGCCGGCCAGGCCGGCCACCCCCGCGATTCCCCCGCATCACGACGGACGAAGGAGTCACATGAGCGTCACCGATGAGTACCTGGCGAACAACGCCCGCTACGCGGAGGCCTTCACCGGCCCGCTGCCGATGCCTCCCTCCCGCGGCATCGCCATCGTTGCCTGCATGGACGCCAGGCTGAACGTCTATGGCATGCTCGGGCTCAGCGAGGGCGCGGCCCATGTGATCCGCAACGCGGGCGGCGTCATTACCGATGACGAGATCCGGTCCCTGGCCATCAGCCAGCGGCTGCTCGGGACCCGGGAGATCGTGCTCATCCACCACACCGACTGCGGGATGCTGACCTTCACCGACGACGCCTTCAAGCGTTCCATCCAGGACGACACCGGGATCAAGCCCACCTGGTCCGCGGAGTCGTTCACCGACCTCGACGAGGATGTCCGCCAGTCCATCGCCAGGATCCAGGCCAGCCCGTTCATTCCCCACCTGGACGCCGTCCGCGGCTTCGTCTTCGACGTCGCCACCGGCAGACTCAACGAGGTCAGCTGACCTGCGCGGGTAGCCGGGAAGACGGCACCGCCGCCGCTTTCCCGGCTGCCCACCCGGCCAGCCCCGGCTGCCCCACCATGGTCCCGTGCCGTCAGGTGCCCACCGCGGTGAGCACGACGAGCAGGAAGGTGGCCAGGGCAGCGAGCCCATGACCGGCTGGAATGAGGGCCGCCATGTGCCCCCTGGGCCTGCGGGCGGACCGGGCCGGACCGGCTGCCACGCCGGCGAGCACCTCATCGACCAGCTTGCTGGCCAGCACCTCGTCGGTGAGAGCGCGGGCCAGCACCGCGTCGGTGATCTTGCTGGCAAGCACGTCCTCTGCGGGCGGCCTGAGCATGCCGCTGGCCGGGCCGGGACTCCCAGGGGAGGGATAGGGAGTCCACACGGTCACCGCGGACAGGCCGAGCCCGATGGCCGGCATCAGCAGCACGACCGATGACCAGGCCAGGGCAGCCCAGCCGGTGGCAAGGTAGCTGGCCCAGACCACCAGCCCGGTGCTGGCCAGGCCGAAGTGCGTAAAGATCACCGCCGGGCCTAGCCGGTCGCTGATGGCACGCTGCTCGCGCAAACCGCCGCGCGCGATCCAGCGCCACAGCATGTACCCGCGGCTGCCGACATCGAGAAGCAACGAAAAGACCGCGGCGACACCGGGGGCGAAGTTCATGGGCCTCTCCCTCGCGCCCATGGGCCCGGACCCCGCCACGTGGGTCGGCTCGCACGCCACGGTGACGTGAACGACCCCGAGCAGCTCGCGGAAGCGGAGTGGACAGTCCCCCGCCGCG
>OFGV01000026.1_pt1 | contig 22676 bp, 24 predicted proteins | sample 1521911 | NCBI WGS metagenome assembly OFGV01 (sample SAMEA2553413, study PRJEB24118) | soil metagenome
CCCGGCGAACAGCCGACCGCGCTGGTCGTCGAACCCCTCGGCAACCAGCTGCCGAGCCCGGTCCTGCTCCAGCACATCGCCACTGGGGCGGCACTCGAGCTGGCTCAGTTGGTCGCCGCACGTGAGCAGCAACGCAGGCAGGGTGCAGACTTGCTCAGCCAGATGATAGACCGCCGGGTCGACCCATGGGCCGCCGACGAGCAGGTCACCGGCGCCGGCCTTGACCTGAGCACCTGTGTCTTGGTGATGGCGGACGTCGGCCGCCAGGTCACCGTGACCGCCGTGCACCGTGCACTGGCCAGGACCAGAGTCCCCTACCTGCTGCTGCGCCGCGACTGCCTGTTGTATGTGGTGATTCCCGACCTCGCCGTCGAGGAGCACTTCCCCGCTGAGCTGCCGGAGCCCGCTCACGCCGTGGGCGCCAGCGGCCCGGTCATCTCCGCGAACCGGGTACCCGATGCAGCCCAGGAAGCCCGCTGGGCCCTCGTCGTCGCCGAAACGGAGAAACGGCCGGTGGTCCGCTTCGGCGACGACACCACGCTCCTGTTGCCGCGAACCCCTACGGAGGCACAGGTGCTGGTGACCCGGATCCTCGGCAGGCTGATCACTTTGGACGCCGAGCACGGCACCGACTATGTGAACACACTCCGGGTGATGCTCCGCAACGACCGATCGTGGCAGTCCGCCGCCGCCGAGCTCCACATCCACAAGCAGACCCTGGGCTACCGGATCAGGAAGATCGAGCAGATCACCGGCCGCGGGCTGACGCGGACCGAGGACTTGGCCGAGTGGTGGTTCGCCCTCCGCGCTCACGACCTGCTCGACGGACGGCAGCGCATCTAGCGATGGTGTTCGTGACATGTTCTGACCGGCCGCTGCTCGTGGCCTGGACCGGCAGGACAAGCTGATATGGGTACGCCACCGCGGGTGCGGCACTGGGCTGGAGCTGGCATACAGATGAGGAATCTACGTGCATGGCATCGTCGTTGACCGGCCACGCTTACCTGCCTGGCGATCTTCGCACGAGCCATTCGGCGGGATCCTCGGGAGCCCGCGCGCCCGCCCGGCAGCAGACTCTGTCCGATGTTCTCCGGGCTGCGGAGGTGGCGGCAATCGTCACCGTCCCGGGTGGGAGGTCATGGGGTCAGCCGGTAGAAGCGCCAGGTTTCCGTCTGCAGTGGGAGGATTTCGACGCTGCGCAAGCCGGCCTGCTGGGCGTAACGGCGCAGTGTGGCGGGGCGCATCACAGCCCCGGTGGCCGATGTGCGGGGATCACCCATGGTAGCGGGCAGGCACGAAACCACACTCCAGCCGTAGTGGTAGCGCTCCAGGTCGGAGGCACCGGCGCTGAACTCGTCCGCGACCAGCTCATCAGCTACCACGACCGAGGGTCGTTGTTGTCATCGCCCTCGCAGGTGCGCTCGGCGCCATGGCCAGCTACCTGACCAGCCTAGGGATGAGGTTCGGCTGGTATGCGTACTCGCCCCTGACCGGACAGCAGTATCAGCCGCCGCAGGGCAACGGCCTGCCCGGGTGGCTACGGCTGATCATCTGGCTGGGAGCGATTGGCCTGTGGGCATTTGCGTCCATCACAGTGCTGCGGCCATCCCCCGGACAAGCCGCGCCTGACTGAGGGCTGTACCACGTTGGGCTGCTCTCATCGCGCCTGCGAACAAGCGCCATCCCCGGGAGTTGGCTATCCGAGCTACTCGCGGCAAAGTAGGACGTTCTCCGGGATGGTGGAAGACGGTATGCGCTATCTCGCGGCCCGGGGGGGTGCGATCATGTGCTGGTGCCGGACAACGCCCTTTCCTGGCCCGAAGTCGCCGCGCGCCTGGCGGCGGCGCGTAACTACTGGCTGTGCACCACGACGTCTTCGGGTGCCCCGCACGCAGCCCCGGTCTGGGGAGTGGTGACCGGCGGCACCCTGTACCTCTACAGCGAGCGCCGCACCGTCAAGGCGCGCAACCTTGCCGCCGACCCGCGCGTTGTGGTGCATCTGGAAAGCGCCGAGGATGTGGTAATCGTGCGTGGCACTGCCAGAGACATGGGAACCCCTGCCCAGATCCCTGACGTGGTCGCGGCCCTGTCGGCCAAATACACCGGCGAGGGTGACCGGCAGTATCTGCCAGACGCCGGCCCCGATTTCGACGTGGTCTATGCCATCACGCCACAGTCCGCGATGATGTGGCGCCTGGCCGACTACGAAGGCTCACAGCGCCGCTGGGCTTCCTGAGCACTCACAGCCGCCTGACGAGGCACACGACCCGCGGCAGAAGCGGGCATCCTTGGCGTTGCCCGGTCGTGAATGGCTATGCATCCGGCCGGTCTGTGAACCCCAGCCATGCTGGATCACGAGTTCGACGAGCGGGTAACCCGCCCACGCGTACTGATTGCGTTCGGGCATGAAGCCGTTCGGTTCGAGGTCGCTTACGGCTGTCCCGCCGTGGCGGGCTCGGCCGCCGGCATCCCCGGCGCCGAGTTCGTCCCGATCGACGGCGTCAACCACGCCGTGATGAGCGACGAACCTGGCTGGCAGCAGACCCTGGACGCCATCGACACCTTCCTCCCATCTCGCCCGCGGCCACGCCAGCGCGCCGACTTCGGCCGGCTCACGCCGCGCCAGCTCGAGATCCTCCACCTCCTTGCGCAAGGAAGCGCCAACGCCGACATCGCAGAACAGCTCCACCTGTCGCAGAAGACGGTCCGCAACCAGGTATCGGCGATCTTCGATCAGCTCGGGGTGCGCTCCCGGGGTCAGGCGATCGTCCTCGCCCGGGAGGCCGGCTTCGGGCAGGGGTGATGACCCGCGACTGATGGTGCCGATTCGCCAGCCACGACCGGGCGTCCGCAGGCGGCTGTGAGCACGCCCAGATTGACCAGATCTGCGCGGACTCCAGGCGGCTCTGCCATGTGCCAGCTGCCGGGTGAGTCGCTACCTGTGGCCCGGCGCGGTGGACCGGGCCTCGCTGGCCGGGGCGGAGCTGGTCGCGGCCTATCCGCGGCGCACCGACGTGCCGGCCCAGCTGTGGACCGGACTGCTGGCGCAGGCGCAGCGCAGTGTGGACGTGCTGGCGTTCGCGGGGCTGTTCCTGGCCGAGAAGCACCCGGACTGGACACCGCTGCTGATGTCGCGGGCGGAGGCGGGCGTGCGGGTGCGGCTGTGCCTGGGTGACCCGGACGGGGCGAGCCTGGCCGGCAGGGACGCCGAGTACCGGATCGGCGGCGGCGTGGCGGGTCGGGTGCGGGCGGTGCTGGCCTCCTACCGGCCGCTGGCCGGGGTCGCGGAGATCCGGTTGCATGACACGCCGCTGTACAACTCGATCTACCGGTTCGACGACGACATGCTCGTCAACACCCACGTGTACGGCATCCTCGCCGCCTACACCCCCACCCTGCGGCTGCGCCGGGTAGACGGCGTGTACTACGGCACCTACCTGGAATCGTTCGAGCGGGTCTGGGCATCAGCCCGGCCCTTCGCCCCCCAGGACAGCCCGGACGGCGGGCCAGCGTGAGCGGCCGCAAGGACCGGCCGCGCCGGGTGGACTACTGGCACGACCCAGCCGCGCCCAAGCCGACCAGCCGCAAACCTTCCGCGAGTGTGATCGTCCGTAACAGCGCCGGGAATCTGCTACTGCTGCGCCGCTCGGACTCTGGCCGGTGGACGATCCCCACCGGCGGGCTGAAAAAGAACGAGACCCTGACCCAGTGCGCGGTCCGTGAATGCCGCGAGGAAACCGGCCTCGACATCGAGATCACTGGCCTGGTCGGGGTGTTCAGCGACCCCGGGCACGTGATCGCTTACGCCGACGGCGAGGTCCGCCAGCCCGTCAACACCTGTTTCTCCGCACGGGTCATCGGCGGGAACCTGACCACCAGCGACGAGGCGACCGAAGTGGCCTGGGTGCCACCCGCCCGGCTTGACGAGTACGACATCCACTCGGCAATCTTGCGGCGCATCGCCCACGGCCTCCAGCCCAGCACCACCCCGCACGTGGACTAACACACGAGATGCTTGCACGAGGGAGCGGATCTTCGGTCAGTGGTGTCACGATGATGGGAAAGAACAGACATCGGGTAGACGAGAATGGCCAACGATGACCACGGCTGATGTACCGGCGTATCACGAGCTGCTGTGGCCTGCGCTTCAGGCGGTGACTGAGCTGGGTGGGTCTGCGTCGATCAGTGAGATCGCGGAGACGGTTATCAAGCGCCAAGGGTTCAGTGACGCCCAGCAGGCTGTGCTGCACAACGATGGGCCGGAAACCGAGATCGGTTACCGGCTTGCGTGGGCCCGCTCGTACCTGAAAGGGATGGGCCTGCTCACAAACAGCGCCCGGGGTATCTGGGCACTGACCGATGAGGGCACCGCGCTGGTCACCGACCCCGATGCCACCGACAGCCAGCGCCGCGAACGGGTCCGTCAGCTGTGGCAGGCTCATCTGGCGGAGATACGCAAGGCCCGCAAGGTGCGGCCGTCCCAGGATGCCCCTGAGCCCGATGCAGCAGGGCTGGCCGGGGGGCGGGGCTGGAAGGAGCAGCTACTCGACCAGCTGATGGATATGTCCCCAGATGCCTTCGAGCGGCTCGCCCAGCGGCTACTGCGCGAGGCCGACTTCGACAGTGTCAACGTGACCGGCAAGAGCGGCGATGGCGGCATCGACGGGCTCGGCGTCTACCGGCTCGGCCTGGTCAGCTTCCCGGTCTTCTTCCAGTGCAAGCGCTACCGGGGCAGCGTCAGCCCGGGCGCAGTCCGCGACTTCCGTGGCGCGATGGCAGACCGGGGCGACAAAGGCCTGCTGATCACCACCGGCACGTTCACCGCCGACGCCAAAAAGGAAGCCACCCGCTATGGCGCACCGCCGGTCGACCTCATCGACGGCGACCGTCTGTGCGACCTTCTCAAGCGCTACGAGCTCGGCGTCCGCACGGCTACCCGGACAGTCGAAGATGTCTCCATCGATAGGGCGTTCTTCGGCGAGATCTGATGAGAACTGCACTGTCAGCGGCAGATCCGTGCGTACAGGCGAGACGCGAGCCTGAGGCCGGTGAGCTGGCGGACGGCATGCGTAGCGTCCACGGCACCGCGATGTCAGGATCGAAGTGTGGATGAGATCACCAGCAGGTTCGTGGTCCCGTTCTACCTTCATGTCCTGCACGGCAACGTTGTCTATCTGCGTCGGCGCTGTGAACGCGTCAAAGTCTTGAAGCAGATGCGGGCAGTCGCGGGCTTGGTGACATTCGAAAACGCGCCGCATTTGTGGCCGATAGGCTGGCAGGAAAGCCTCATGGCGCGCCTGCCACGGCCGGAGCTTTGAGGACCAGGAAGCCGCGAGCTAGTAAGACCAAGACGCTTTTGTACGGTGGATTACGAGAAGAGGAATCTACAGGCGGAAGGGGAATCCATTCACATGCGATACTACGTCTACGTGTGTGTCCATTCAGGGGTGGTCCCCGAGCAGCGGTTTCAGGCTGTGGCTGAGGTGACCCGGGGCGGGGAGCCAGGGGGCGCCAGCGAGGGCACGGGTGATGGCGTCAAGGGTGGTGATTCCGTGGTTCGCCGCGGAGTCCAGGTAGCTCCGGATGCGGCACCAGCGGGCGAGGGTGCGGTTGGTGTGCCAGTATCCGGACACGGCCTGGTGCCGTTTGGCGGCTTTAACTGCCTGCTCGGAGCAGTTGTTCGTCCAGTCGACGTCGAAGGCGGTCGTGAACAGCCAGACCTGATCGGCGTAATCGCGCAGCCAGCAGCCGAGGACGTAGCCGGGGTGGTTGCCGTCGTGCCAGTCCCGGTGCCGGTTATGGGTGATGCCGAAGGCGACGGCTTCGTCGTAGCGCTCGCGCAGCTTGCCCAGCAGCTGCTCATCAAGCGCGGGATCACCCCGGGCCAGGGCCTCCTCGATGGCCTGGTGCGCTTCGCGGAGGATCTCGATGACGTCCCCGGCCCAGGACTGCAGGCCGCCGGGGCCGAGCTTGGTGACCGCGCGGCATCTGCGGATGATGTGCTGGCAGCACTGCTGAATCCCGGCCAGCTGCGGGAGGAGCTCCTGGTAAGCGCCGTACCCGTCGCTGATCAGGAACCCGGTGTAGAACGCCAGGATCGCCGTGATCGCGGCGTGCTGCCGCGACCCGAGCGCCCGCAGCCAGGTCAGCCCGGCGCGCGGGGTGCGGATCACCAGCACGTGCGGAGCCCCGGCGTCATCGTCGGTCAGCCCGGCGGCGGGATCCAGGAGGTTCACCGGGGTCTCGTCGGCGGCCAGCACCGGCTCTTCGGCCAGCGCGGCCTGCATCGCCTGATCGAACCCGGCGTCTTCCAGCCGGGCGGACAGCCGCTCGCTGGCCAGGTCGGCGAACCCGGGTGAGACCGGTACCCCGAGCAGCATGCGGATCAGGTTCGCGGTCCGCTCGGCGGGCACGTTCCCGTAGGCGGACAGCAGTATCGCGGCGGTGTTGACACCCGGCCCGTAGGACACGGTGCCCGGGAACGCCCACGGCGGCAGTTCCGCCGGGTTCACCTTGCCGCAGCACGGGCAGGTCAGCAGCGGCAGCAGGTACTCGGTCACGAACGCCGTGATGCGCACGTCCCGGACCTGGGACCACCAGGTCCCGGTGCGGTGCGCGGGATCCAGCCCGGTCCCGCACCGCGAGCACTCCGCGGGCGGCGGCAGCTCTGTCCGCTCATCAGGGTCCGGGTCCCGGGACAGCCCGGCACCGGGATGCCCGGGCTGCCCGCCGCGCTTGCGGTCCTCGCGGCGTTCCCGCTCCGAGGCCTGCCGCTCCTTCTTCCGCTCGGACTTGCGGCGCTCTCTCGCCCCGATCGGGTCCTTCGACGGCGGCGTCCCCGAGTTCGTGCTGTCAGTTCCCAGCTGCCGTTCCAGCTCAGCGACCCTCAGCTCCAGCCGGCGCCGCAGCTCCCGCTCGGACTCAAGCTCCGCCCGCAGCACCGAGTTCCCGGTGTCCTTGGCCTCGACCACGGCCCGCAGCCGGGACAGCAGCTCACGCTGCTCGCCGGCATCAGCAGACGGATCAGGCACACCGGGCACAAGCCATGATCATGCCAGGTACGGGCGCGGAGGAAGGTAACACGCAGCATCGGGCCGCCGTTACGGCAGGTTCCAGGTGGAGATGACCGCTTGCTCGTGCTCGTAGCCCAGGGCGCTGAGCGTGCCCGGGTGCGGGTGGCGGAGCAGCCGGCCGGCTGAGGGGCCGAGACCGAGCCAGCGCGCGGTGAGCACGCGCTGCAGGTGACCGTGACCGACGAGCGCGACGTCGCCGTCGCGCAGCAGCGGCCGGACCCGGTCCAGCACCGCGTCCGTGCGCGCAGCCACCTGCTGAAGCGTCTCGCCGGGATGGCCATCGCCACCAGGAATGACGCCATCCCGCCACAAGTCCCAGCCCGGCCTGATCCCCCGGATCTGCTCCTCGGTCATGCCCTCGTAACCGCCATAGTCCCACTCCAGCAGATCAGGATCGGGCTTGACGCCGGTCAGGCCCGCCAGCTCCGCCATCCGCACGGCACGGCTCAGCGGACTGCTGAACGCAGCGACCACATGACGGCGCGCCAGCACCGGGCCGAGCCCCCTGCCTGCGGCCACGCCCGCATCAGTCAGCGGAAGGTCGGTGCGGCCCCCATACTGGCCCGACCGGCTCCACTCGGTCTCACCGTGCCTGATCAAGACCAGCTCACCCATGCCGGGCATGTTGCCACATGAGCTGATTCAAGGGCATCGCCGTCAGGCGCAGGAATTCTCCCCGGCCCCGCGCCCCCGGCCGATCAGCGGGTCGTGGCAGTCAACATTATCTTGACCTGCCTTCACTGAGACCCCGACCGCAAGGGGCCGGAATCCCTGAGACAGGGCCGATCTACCGGAGACAGGACAGAACCCCTGAATGGACACCTACGTGTCCGAAACTAAAGTTGATCAGCTTTACGCTCAGATTCCAACGAAGTTGCGTGACAAGATAGCCGCGAAGCTTACAATCGATCTTAGATTGATAAAGGTTGAAGTTGGAGGAAGGCAGCCCCAGGAGAGTCTATTCTCCAAACTTGAAATGGTACGAGTATATCTTGAGGAGAGAGATCTCATCGGCAGTGTTGACAACCCTGGTTTTTTCTTTGCGCAAACGATGCCGCTTAGCTGGGGGTTCTATGGAGTAGAATCATCAGGAGAATCCTCAGAGTTCGTATATTTCGGCGGGCGCACCGAAAAGACAGTCTTGGGCATGGGAGGCTCGTTGCAGCATGTCATAGGAGAAGCAGGGCGAAGCTACACGCACTCTGCTTCGAATACAGTTTTTCTATTTCATGCTCTCAAGGGAGCGCTATCGGAAAGTGTAACCGAGCCGGACATCGATGCGGACGAGCGCCTTCTAAAGTACGCCGGACAGATTCTTAGACGGGGAGCGTCGATTGAACCTAGGTTTATTCTGGATGCAGTGGCGGCTGCGTCAGGTCGAATGCGCAATCCCTGGGAGCCAATGGAATTTGTAGCTAAACGACTAATAAACGGTGCCGTCCCCCGCAGAGAATGGTCGGATTATACTCATGAATGGAAGGATCTGGGACCGATTAAGGTGCTTCTAGGAACGCCACTTTATGTGGCTTTGGCAGAATGAGCATTGATCTCTCTGCCCCACTAAAGCGGGGGCAATTCAGGACACTACGGTAATCGGGTATCGTATCAGGTCGCCGTCATTGGGGATTCATGCCGCGCACGTCCGTCGATGTGACCAACATCATGATGCAAATCAGAGCCACCGCATATGCAGCTGTATAGCGCATAAGGATGCGTCATACTCAACACACTCACATCGGCAGTTGAGGATGTTCCGCATCGAGCTGCTGAACCTGCGACTGGCGCGGCGTTGGGCTGGGTAATGGTGGTCAGGCGGCGTGGGGTGCGATCGTCACGATGAGGTCGGCGTCGAGGGCTGCGCTGATCCGTTCCAGCAGGGGGATCGTCGGCACGACTCCGCCTGCTTCCAGCCGGGACAGGGCGGGCTGGGTCATGCCCGCGCGGGTGGCCAGTTCGGCCTGGGACAGGCCCAGGGCCAGGCGGCGCTCGCGGACGGCCTGGCCGATCAGGAACGCGCGGCGGGCCTCAGCGTACCCCTGGCGGTACTCGTCGCTGTCACGTCGCTGGGCGGCGAGTTCCTCATAGGAGGAGTGGTCTGCGGTCATCTCAGGTCACCTCCCGGTCAAATACCTGATGGGCTGGACTGTGCTCGACCTCACAGATCTTCTGTGCCTGCAGGGCACGGGCAACCTCGGCGGTCTCGGCATCGCGGGTCTTGCGGAACACCGTCAGCAAGATCACCCGCCGTCCCGGGGCGAGCCAGTAGGTGATCCTGGTCTGCTGGCGTAACAGATGGAACCGCAACTCCCGGACCTTCCCGCCCAGGTGGCGGGTATAGGGCTCGCCGAGATCTTCGGCGAACTCGGCGAGCATGCCGACAAGGAAGTCGACCCGGCCGAAGTCACGGTCGGACAGACTGGCCAGCCAGGACCGCACCTCCGGCTCGACCTCAACCTCATACAGGCGTACCATGCATCCAATGGTATATGCATCTGCTGCTATAGCCAAGCACATGCGGTGGGCCCCCGGGCCGATGGGGGTGGGCATCCAGGGGCTTCCAGCAGCCAGAGCCAAAGAGCCAAACCAAGAGCCAACAGTCGCCGGTTCCGGGCCACGCTGAGCCGCTGTCAGCCATCATCGCCGCAGGCAGATGCCACGCCAGGCGATACCCGGCACCTTCCAGCCACTCGGCGGGCGCGCCTTACAAGCGAGGGGTCACTGGTTCGAACCCAGTTGCGCCCACCAGTGATCCGGTGGCGGTGCTGGTGGCCGATGACACCGGGTTCGAGAAGTCCGGGCGGTGCTCGGCGGGGGTGCAGCGGCAGTACACCGGCACCGCCGGGAAGATCACGATCCGGCCACCCGACTCATGCGTGATCCCCAGGACCGCCCGCCGTGCCCACCGACGGGCGGCATCTCCGGTCTTGCTGAGCAAGGCCTCGCCTGTCGCGGGGATGGTCACAGCAATTATATTACTAGGTCTTTGTGACGAAAGGCTAGCACTTGCCGCCGGAAGAGTGCTAGCTTGCCCGGGTGCGTATCGGAGTGTACGTGGATGGCTTCAACTTGTATTACGGTGCGCGAGGGCTGTGCGGCCGGGGGACTCCGGGATGGCGCTGGCTGGATCTGCGCGGTCTGGCCACCGACCTGATCGGAAGGCGAACCAGCTGGCCGGGCGCGCAAGTCGAGCGAGTCATCTACTGCACGGCGCGTATTGATGGCGCCGCGAACCCTTCGGGTCACGCCGACCAGGACGTGTACCTCAAGGCGCTGGTGGCGGCTGGCAGCGTGGACCACATCGAGTACGGCACATACGTCGCCCGGGTGAAGACGGCGCCGCTGGCGGTGAAGGACCCACAGGGGCGGCCCCGCCTCGTCGGTCCTGCCTGGCCGGTGATGGTTCAGGACGGGCACGGCGGGCCGGTCAGCGGGGCGGTCTTTATGGTGTCCTATGCCAACCGTGAGGAGAAGGGCTCCGATGTCAACGTGGCCGCGCACCTGCTGATCGACGTGCTCGGTGGCGCTGTTGATGGAGCGCTGGTGATCTCCAACGACAGCGACCTGCGGTTTCCGGCCGAGCAGGCACGCCTCCATGTGCCCGTCGGAGTTGTGAACCCCTCACGTAACTATCTGGCCGGTGACCTGCGCGGGGTCGCTACCGCTGGCGCTGGCCGCCACTGGTGGGCCAGGCTGACCGCCACCGATCTGAAGAACCATCAGCTTCCCGACCCAGTGGGCAAGTACCGGCGCCCCCAGGGGTGGTGAGCCTGCTGGCCAGCCAGGGAAGCTGTCAACCAGCAATCGCGTTATAGTAGATGGCATATACCACCCGGCTCCTCGTGGGCCGGGTTTTCCTTGCCACAGGCCCGGTTGCTGTCTTGCGCCCGGGATCTCCAGACAGGCGCGCCGCACCTCAAAGCAGCCGCCAGACCGGGGCAGGTGAGCGCGAGCAAGGGCGCGTTCTGTTCAGGGTTGGCCGCGCCCGGTTGGAGGGGATCGGTCTCGTTCGCATCCAGGGCACCAGATCAAGTCCTGCAGTGTCGCATTGCCCGCCCCCGATCGGGCGCCCAGACGCCGTCCCGGCCTGGGTTGGCTGGGTTGCTGCCCGGTGCGTCGGCGTATTCAGGGTGTGGCCGGAGGTTGATGGGGTTGTCTCAGTGGGCGGCGATCCGTTGCAGGCGCCAGGTTGCCAGGCCGGTGAGGGCGACCGCGAAGGCGAGCAGGACTCCGAGCTGGGGGAGGATGTCGCCAAGGTTGCCGCTGTGGCGGATGACTTCGGACAGGCCGCTGATCGCCCATGCCTGGGGGGGTGAATTGGGCGACGGTTTGTATTGCTGGTGGGAACAGTTCGATTGGGACCATGCATCCGCCAAGCGCTCCGAGGCCCAGGCCGAGGAGCAGGCCGATTGCGATGGCTTGTTGTTCGGTGCGCAGTGTTGAGCCCAGGAGCATGCCGGCGCCGGCGCCGACCAGGGCGATCGCGGTCAGCAGTGTTCCTGCCGCTAGCGGGTTTCCCCAGCGGACGCCGAACAGGAGTGCTGACCCGATCATGATGATGAGGCCTTGCAGCATTGCGACTGCGAACCGGCCGATCCCCTGGCCGAGCACTACCGTTCGCGCGGTGGTGGGGGTGGAGAGGATTCTGCGCACCACGCCCAGGCGGCGTGCTTCGATGAGCGAGACGGACCCGATCATTGACATGAGGAAGACGAACAGGACCATCTCTGAGCTGGCGCCAACGTCGAACCGGCTGGAAACGCCTGCGAAGACGGCCTTGCCTACGACCGTTGTCCGGACCCCGATGCCGGGCAGGGTCCGGGCCGTGCGGGTGGCTACCTGGATTGCCATGTCGAAGGGCATGATGCCCCGCCGCGCGGCCAGCCGGGCCGCTCGCAGGACCGCCCCTTGGCGGGCCACGGCGGAGGAGACCACCGTACTGGGTTGCCTTTGGTCGGAGCGGGCGAAAAATAGCAGGTGGACGTCGCGCCCGCTGCGGATCGCCTGGTCATAGCCTGCTGGGATGACCAGCCCGGCTTGCAGGTCGCCTCGCTGGACTGAGGTCAGGAGGCTGTTCTGGGTGCCGATGTGGCGGACGCTGATGCCCGGGGTGTGCTCGAGTATCGAGACCAGGCTGGTGCCAAGCGCGGCCGGGCGCGTCGACACCACGCCCACTTTCGGGGTCTGCGACCCGCCGAAGGCGATACCGAGCACCAGGATCATGATCAGGGGGAACAGGAACAGGAAGAACAGGTTGGCCCGGTAGCGGAACACCCGCCGCACGTCGTAGCCGACCATGGTGAGTGTTTTCATAGCTCAGCCAGTTTCCGCAGCCGCATCAGCCCGATGCCACCTACTATGGCCGCGAATACGAGGACGGCGGCGGCGGGCAGTACCGCCGCCGGGCCGGCTCCGCCAGCCAGGTCGCCGAGCCCGCGCAGGAACCAGGCATGTGGCGTGATCAGGCTGGCCTTGGCGAAGAGCCCGCCCGCCTGGGACAGCGGGAAGAAGCTGCCGCCCAGCATGCCGAGCACCAGTGCGATGATCGTCTGCCAGGTGCCGACCTGCTCGGAGGTCTTGGCCAGCGTGGCCACCAGCACCATGACGGCGGTGGCGGCGGTCACCCCGGCCAGGACCAGGATGGCCACGCCGGCTGGGTTCCCCCAGTGGGCGCCGAGGAACAGCCCGGTGGCAACGATCAGCACCGTCATGCTGATGATGCCGAGCAGGAAGCTGGTCAAGACTTTGCCGCCGAGGATGGAGCCCCGGCTGACCGGTGCGGCCAGCAACCGGGCCAGCGTCCCGTCCTTGCGCTCATCAAGCAGGCTGGTCACCCCGAACTGGACGGTGAAGAACAGGAAGAACACGGCCATGCCGGCCGCGACATAGGTCTTGGCGTCGAGTTCTTTGCTGGCCGCCGACACATCCTCGACCGAGACCGGGGACGACATCCGGGACGCCTGCTCGGCCAGGCCCGCCGGTACCTGCGCGGACGAGGGCAGTCCCGGCGCATGCAGCGCGGTTGCCACCGACAGGCGGACAGCGTTCAGATCCTGCGCGAAGCTCGTTGCCAGGGACTGGGCCACGCTCGCCGCGACCGGCTGGTCCACGTCCCCAATGACCTGCAGATCCGCGGTGCCGCCAGCTTGCACGGTGTGCGAGAACCCGGGCGGGATCACGATCGCGGCCTGGACGGTCCCGCGGTCCACCAGCCGCCGGGCCTGGGCCATGGTGGGGGCAGTGGCCAGCCGTATGAGGCCATGACGCTGCACAGGGCCGAGCACCTGCTGCCGGAAAGCCTGCGCCATGGATCCGTGGTCCAGATCGGCCACGGCGACCGGGATCCGGGAGACCTCGACAGCCCGGCCGAGCGTGACGCTCAGGACCGCGGCAAGCGCGAGCGGCAAGACGACCGCCATCAGGATCGCCGAGGCGTCCCGCAGTCGCTGCCGCAGATCCTTGCCCGCGATGAGCAGCGCCGCACGCATCGTCAGTCCCTCAGCGCCCGGCCGGTCAGGTGCAAGAAGACCGCCTCCAGATTCGGCTCAGTCACCTCCACCGAGCTCACGTGCGCGGTGGCAGCAGCGCACCAAGGTGGTCTGCGATCACGTCGATCGCCGAATCGGCGACTGCCGCACGCCGTACCCCAGCCACGGCGGCGCAGGCCCGCGCCGCCGCCTCAAGATCACCCGAGGCATCCACGTGCACCCGGTCCTGCTCGCCGACCATGGCCACAAGCTCTCGGGAGGTGCCCTCCGCCTGGAGCCTGCCCTGGTCGATGATCCCGACGCGGTCGCACAGCCGTTGCGCCTCTTCCATGTAGTGCGTGGTGTACAGGACCGCCATGCCCTCACTAGCGAGGGATTCCACGCTCTCCAAGATGGCGTTGCGGCTTTGCGGGTCCACGCCCACCGTGGGCTCATCGAGGATGAGCAGCCTGGGCCGGTGCAGCAACCCGATCCCGATATTGAGCCGCCGCTGCATCCCGCCGGAGTACTTCTTGACCTGGTCGCCGCCCCGTGCCGTCAGGCCAATGGTGTCCAGGATCTCCTCCACCCGCCGGTGCGCCCGCGTCCCCCGCATGCCATACAGGCTGGCGAAGAACCGCAGGTTCTCCCGCCCCGTCAGGTCGGGGTAGACCGCGACCTCCTGCGGCACATACCCGCACAGCGCCTTGACCCCCACGCTGGTGGTGGTCATCGGCGTGCCGTCAACAAGGACCTGCCCTGCCTCCCGCTCAAGCAGCCCGGCAACCATCGAGATCGTGGTGGTCTTCCCCGCACCATTAGGGCCCAGCAGCCCGTAGGTTTCACCAGGGGAGATGTAGAAACTGACATCGTCGACCGCAACCAGATCACCGAACGCCTTACGCAGGCCACGGCACTCCAGCACAGGCGCGGCCATTGCCCGGTCCGCCGGGTCCCGCGCTGCGAGATCACCAGTTCGCGCCATCACCTGCCTCCCCGTGCAGGCGTGAGTGATCCATCCAGCATCGGTTTCCGGCACACTACCTAGTAAGTGGCCAACGGCCCGCGAAGCCCAGGACCACTGACCCGATCACCAGGGTGGCCTTACTGGCTGTCCGCGTGACGTCCCCGGCCGTGAGTGACGATCGCTCGCACGCGGGAGGCTGCACGCGCTCGAGCGCAATTTCCGCAGATCGCCGTGATCTGCCCTGCATCGGCTGGTGAGTGTGGACGACTACTTGGTCTACCAGGACTTTCGGATGGTCATGTCGGGGCGTTCGCCGCCCGCGGTCGCCTGCGGCGTTGCTAGATGATGAGGGTGAGGCCAAGGGGGTGGTTCTTATGCCAGTTCCTACGCCAGCAGCATCGTGGACAGGGTCGTTGTTCTGGCTAATCGGTCTGTCCGTGGCGGCCTTCGCGGTTAGCTGGCTGCTCGCAAACCGGCTGCGCCTGGGGAGGCCCCTGTATATTGGCGCGCTCTTCGTGGTCACTAGCGCATTGTCGGCAGGCTACGTTGCGTGGCTGGGCCTCGGCGCAGGCGATCTATTGACCACCCGCTGGGGATGGGGCCTGCTCGCCGCCCCACTGGTTGCCGCCTTCCCGGCATTCGGGATGACCCGGCTGCCCGCATCGAACCGGCGCACCGGGCGGGCGCTTGGGGTAGCCCTCGTGTGGGAGGGTGTCGTCTACGGCGTCACCGAGGGGGTGCTGCTGTCGGCACTGCCCGCGTTCATCACCTGGCAGCTTGTCCATTCACTCGGGTGGAACGGTTTCGGCGGGGGGCTGGCCCGGTGGACGCTGCCGGTGCTCGCCAGCGTCGTGGTGATCGTCGTGCACCACCTCGGCTACGCCGAGTACCGCAACCGGCAGCTGGTGCCGATCTCAGTCGGCTGCGGGCTGCTCACAGTCGGGTACCTCGTGACCGCAAGCGTGATCGCACCGGCGCTCGGGCATGTGCTGATGCACACCGTGGCGATCCTGCACGGCACCGAACTGCCGCCGCTGACCCGGCCCATCATGGTCCCAGCGCCCCGGCCGGAAGCCGCGCCAGGGGCTAGCGCTCGTAAGCCCTCGCCGGGCAGGCACAGGCCTCTTCTGCACGGGAGGTGACAGGAATGGCAACCATCTCCTTGAAGGACTACCAACGGGCCGAGCGTGAGGTGTCGATCACCCAGGCGCGGATCGGCATCGGGGTCCACGCAGCGGTCACCGTGCTGGTCTGCGCCATCGTGATCGTGATCAACGTGTTCGCCGCCCCGGAGTTCCCGTGGTCGGTGTTCCCAGTCGTCGGCATGGTCCTCGGCCTGTTCCTGCACTGGTGGTTCGGCTACCGGCACCTCGAAGAGATGATCCAGCGGCACCAGATGGACATCGAACGGCGGGCACTCACTCACTCTGCTGGGTAACAGCCGTCCAAACGACAGGCAGTCAGGAAGTCGGCGAGCATGACTGCGTGGAGCAGGGCCAGTCAGCACCCCGGCGTGGTTTCCCCGGCAGCCGGTGATCATGACGTTGCGGCGCAGGGCCAGGACAGATCAGGGTGCCAATTGGCAAGGAGTGATGCTGCGCATCATCCGCACCGACACACACGCCCCCCGGGGCCCGCCATATCTCGACGGCTCCGGGAAGTGGTACGTGCGATTGAGCCGGATTCTCCGGCTCAGGTGTCTCAACCGGGCCGGCGCGGCCAGGCTGGGGCCTGCCGTGGCCGGCGACCCTCGTCCCAGCATGGCGAGGACCTGCTTCCCTGCCTGGCCGCCCCATGAGGGTGCACGATCGTGTCAGGCGGAACCACCCCGAGCAAAGCGCGCCGCCGGTCAGCGCCGGGCCCGCCTGCGACTCTCCGCGAGGCCAACAAGGACGTTCGCCTCTGGTGTCAAATATCGACGCCGTCATTCGCTGGGCGTGAGAACCAGATGTGGTCCGTGCCGGTTCGGAGGTGGTGGCAGTGGGAGGCTCTGCCGCTTCGCATCCAGCCGCCAGAAGCGCGAAACCATTCCTCGGTCTTCGCCGGCAGCCAGGTCGTCTCGCTCTGGCAGTCTTCCGGATACCGCTGCCCCTGTATCGCCGCGGATGGGGCTGGCTCCTGGGCCACACGTTCCTGCGGCTGGTCCACGCCGGACGCAAAACCGGCAAGCTCTACTCCGCCGTCGCCATGGTCTTGAGGTACGACCCGGACACCCACGAGGCAGTCATCTTCTCGGCCTGGGGCCAGGACGCCGACTGGATCCGCAACATCCGGGCCCGCCCGGCGCTGCAGGTCCAGATCGGGCGGGAATCGTTCACCCCGCAGCAGCGCTTCCTCTCCGAGGATGAGAGCCTGGCTGTGGTAGCCGGCTTCCGGCTCCGGCACCCATGGAGGTTGCGCCTCGCTACATGGATCATGGGCTGGGAGGACCTTCGCTCGGATACTGCTGCAAAGGACTTCATCAGCGCTCGGCGGTTCATAGCATTCCGGCCGGCGGATCCCTCCCGGCTCTGAGATCGACAAGGGCGCGGCGAGATCGCCGCTGCTGGGAACTCCAACACAGATCTACGTGATATGCGCGCAGGCGCCATCCCGGGCGGTCCGGTGACGGCCGCGCCGATTCGGCAGGTCCGGCACTACGCTGGGTGACGGAGAGGGGCACGGAGAACGCACACAGAGCCGCCGTTCGGTACCGGGGTACAGGCGGGTTGGCGTGCCCGCCGTGTCGCAATCGAATGGTCGATATGTGCGGCGATTCCGGGGTCGGCTGCGTGTGGCAGGCTGCACAGAACGGGGTGATATGCGTGCGATATCCCGTTAGTTCGTGTCGGCGGTGCGGCCGAATCGGAATCTTGTGGCGCCCGGCGAACCGGTGCTCGCGCTCGGACAGGGACTGTCGGGAAGCTGGTGTGCCTGGCGGCGGTGAACGTGGGATCGCGGGACTGGCCGCAGAATGACGCGGCGGTCTTGACGCGGATTCTTCCGGCGCGACCGTGCGCCGAGCGGTCCGCCGCGCGGTAGCGTGGGATGGCGGGCTGGTGCTACGGGATCTGTCGCAGGCCCTGGCAGGGAGGCGGAGCTGGTGAGCAGCCCCGGCGAGGGGCGCCGGGCAGCCTGGCTGCCGGTGCGCGACCACCGCTTCTGGGTGGTGCAGGCGCTTGTCGCGGTCGTGTTTCTGCTGCACGAGCTCGCTGACGGTGGCTTGGGCACCAGACCGTTCGCCGTCGTCCCGCACCTGGCGTTCGAAGCGCTGTTCCTCTTTCCGCTGCTGTACGCGGCGCTCAACTTCGGGCTGCGCGGCTCGCTCGTCACAGCGGCGTGGGTGACGCTGCTCATGAGCCTCGACATCACCTTCAGCCTGCAAGGCATGGGGCGCATCAATTTGTGGGCGCACTACGTAGAGCTCGCCACGCTCGACATCGTGGCCGTCGCCGTCGGCTGGGGCGTGGCGGCCGAGCGGCTCGCGCGCGCACGGGCCGAGGTGGCGGAGACCCGCTACCGCCAGCTCTATGAGACCGCCCGCGCGCCGATCCTTCTTCTCGACGCCGAGGGCGTGGTATGCGACGCCAACCCGGCGGCCACGGCGATCTTTAACGGGAACTTGACCGGCCGTCATGGCCGGAGCCTCCTCCCCGGGGGCTTTCCCCTGGGGGAGCAGGCCCGGCGAGTGCTGAGCCTGCCCGATGGCCGGGACTACCGGCTCGGGCTGGTGTCGTTGCCACCCGGCACTGGCGCCGCCTCGACCCAGGCGATCTTCGAGGACGTCACCGAGGAGCACCGTGATCGCCGCCTCGCCACGCACTACGCCGCGCTCGTGGTCCAAGCCGAAGAGGACCAGCGGCGGCGCCTTGCGCGCGAGCTGCACGACGAACCGCTCCAGTTGTTTCTTCACCTGGCGCGCCACCTGGAGAGCCTCGCCGAGACCCCGGGAATTCCTGCCTCCGCTGCTGACAGGCTGGCCCGTGCGCACCGGCAGGCGTTTGATGCAGGACTCCGTCTGCGTGGTCTCGCGCGGGAACTCAGACCGCCTACCCTCGACCACCTCGGCCTGGTCGCTGCGCTCTCCGGCCTGCTTGCTGACGTCGACGAGGAGGAGGCAGATCTGCATGCCGATCTGCAGGTCACCGGAGAGGCGGTCCGCCTCGCCGGAGACATTGAGCTCGGCACCTTCCGGATCATCCAGGAGGCGGTGCGCAACTCGCTTCGCCACGCCGAGGCACGTCGGCTGCAGGTAACGGTCGGGTTCGGCGCCGACGAGCTGAGGCTCACGGTAGCCGACGACGGGCGCGGCTTTACGCCAGACGAGTTCGACGACCTGACGGCAACGCACCTCGGCCTGCTGGGCATGCGCGAGCGCGCGCGCCTCCTCGATGGCGACCTCGAGGTGCGCTCGGCGCCAGGCGCCGGCACCGTTGTCGACGCCAGGGTGCCGCTCCGCACCCCGCAGGACGTGGCGAACGGCGGGGCCAATCTGGTTGCGAGCTGACACCAGACCCTCCCCCTGGGCGGGAAGCTGTATCGCTTCATCCGCCGGTCGTCAGATGAGGCATTGCGCAGCAGGCTCGGCGTCCGAGGCACGGCGCCGGTGCAGCCGCGGCGTCAACACAGTCATGCAGAAACGGACGATCTGCGCGCCACAGACAAATCGCGCCGAGCGCGAGTCAGCCGCGCCGAGTCGGCAATCTGTTCGCGGCTCGGAGGGCAGGGACTACTTGCGCTCTCACTCTGGGTAGCGACATGGCGGCCGGTGAGATGGCCGTAAGGGGGGAGGCGTCAGAAGCTCCCGGCGCGGTCGCGAGGCGGGTCGTGGCCGCTGCTACCGGCACGTTCGCCTGGCCGCGTTGGTCTTCGAATGTAGGGTCGACGACTGTGAGAGTGGGCAGTTCGAGCAGCTACCGGGAGATCATTACGAGGGGCAGTTTGAGGGGCAGAATGGTGCTAGGAGGGCTAGTCTGAGCCAGTCCCAGCTAGTGTGAGTTAGCGTCTGGCCTGCTCAGGCCGCATCGGGCCTGGTCAGGGAACATGCCGTGGATTCATGGCATACAAGAGGTCGAGATGCCGCCTGGAAGGGTGAGCGAAGATCATCTCAGTGACCTCTCGCCTTTTGCATTCTAAGTCGCGGCCGGCCTGTGTTTTCGCTGGTTGCTACAGCGTTAGGGCCGTGCCGCCTTACAAGCGAGGGGTCACTGGTTCGAACCCAGTTGCGCCCACCATTGAGGTCTTCATCCCTGAAGGAGCGGTGCCGTGTCAAGGGGGGTTTTGTCCGGGGTTTGGGGGCTGGCTGGGCGTGCGTGACTGGCGTCTCGTGTTTCCCGGTAGCTGCCAGGGTCCGTGGCGGACGGCTGGGCGGGTCAAGGACCGGGCGGAGCCCGGCCGCCGGGGCGGCGCCGGAGGTGTCCTTGAGGCGGCTGGCCGGGAGCCCGATGATGTGGCGGCGGGAAACCGGAGCCGTGTGCGGTTGCTCGGTGTCTGGTTGTCTTCCGGGTCCGTCCCCATGACCGGTTAGCGGGTGCGGGCAGTGCCGCTGGCTGCATTCATCCCTTCGCGTGGCCCCGGCCAGGGCCGGGGAGCATGGGGCGGGTTCGCGTCAGGGCGGCCAGGCGGGGTCAATCACGTTTGGCGCCCGCGCCGCCGGTGACGGCGGGGCAGAAGACTTGGCGACCGCGCGCCTGGCCGCTGGCCAGGGGAAAGCTGTTCATGCCGCCCGCGCTGGCGTGGTCACGGGCGGTTCTGGGGCGGGCGCGGGCAGGCAGCGGATCTGCCCGTCGCGCAGGCCGTAGTAGATCAGGGTGAGGAGCTTGCGGGCGGCGGCGACCTTGGCGATGTTGCGGGTTTCCTTCCCGCGGCGGGCGATGATGGCCGCCTTGACCGCGCCGGTCACCGAGTCGCTGCCGGCCCGCTGGATGGCCTCGATCAGCGCCCACCGCAGCATCCGCGAGCCCTGCTTGGTCACCCGCCCGCGGGTGATTTTGGTGCCGGATTCGCGGTGGCGGGGAGTGAGCCCGGCCCATGCGCACAGCTGGGCGGGGTTCTTGAACCGGGTCACCTCGCCGATCTCGGCGATGATGACCGCGGCGAGCACCGGGCCGATGCCGGGCAGCTGCTGGATCACCTGATAGCCCTGGTGACCGGCCAGCAGGTCCGCGATCACCTCGCCGAGCATGGTGATCCCGGCATCCAGCACGCCGATGATCTGCCGCAGCGAGGTGACCTTCCCGGCGTATGGCTGCGGCAGGCCGAGGGCGTCCAGCCACGCCGGCCCGGCCTTGCCGAAGATGTCGCTGCAGGTGACCGGGACGCCGAGCTTGGCCAAGACCGCGTGGACCTGGTCCTTGCAGCTGGTCCGCAGGTGCACGAGCTTGATCCTGTACCTGGTGAGCTCGCGTAGCTCACGGATCTCAGGCGGGGCGATCCACGCCTCCGCCAGGCGGCCCATCCGCAGCAAGTCAGCAAGGTCAGCGGCGTCGCGCTCGTCGTTCTTGACCCTGCGGTAGGTGAACGCCTTCACCCCGGGCGGGTGCGCCAGGTGCACCTCCGCGCCCGCGGCGGCGAGGGTGCCCGCCGCCCAGTACCACCCGTACGTCGCTTCCAGGACGACCTCCGGGTGCTTGCCGGCCCGGGCGATCTGGCTCCTGAGCTCCACCGGGCTGTTGATGATCCTGGCCGTTGCGAGCCGCCGGCCGTCCCCGGTCATCCGCACCAGCACGCTGCGGCGCCGGTGCAGGTCCATGCCGACGACCTGCCGGCCGTCATACGCTGTCTCCATTGGGGGCCTCCCTTTCCTGGTGGAGACGGATGCTTGGCAACTTCCAGCATCCGCCAGGGAGCGGGAGGCTCCGCTCCTTCATCGCATCACGTTTAGGGCTGGCCTGGGCGAACGGGGCGTGGGTGGAGGTCTGCCCACAGGTTAAGCGGGCGTCAGCCACACGATCTGGAGGCGGTCGTTCCGGTGCTGTGGGCGGGCTGGACGATGCCCGCTGGTCAGGTCGGCTAGCGGTTCCAGCGGGGGTCGTTTTCGGCGATGTCGAGGCTGAGGGCCTCTAGCTCGGTGATGAGCTCGCGGAGCCGCTTGTGGTTGTCGAACCAGGGGGCGTAGTCGGCGAGCTGGTCGTCGGTCAGGATGCGGGTTGAGGTTTTGCCGTTCTTCTTGCGGGTCCACTGGTGGTAGGGGCCGTGGAGGCGCGGGGGGTCGGCGCGGCAGCGGCAGCTGGGGGATCCGCAGCGGGTCATCCGGTCGGCGACGGTGCCGGGCAGGGCGAAGGCGAGGGTGGCGAGGCGGGCGGTGATCTCGGCGGCGATGGCCTTGGCGCGGGCCTGCTGGGCCGGGGTGGGTGACACGCTGTCATTGTCGCAGCCGGGATCCCGCACTTTCCGCATTCCGTTAAGTATAAGTGCTGTATGGCGAGTGCTGATGTTGCCGTCTATATCGGGCGGTGGCGGCCGTCGTCGGTGTCCGCGCAGGCAGCGGCGTTCGCACGGGACGTGATCGGCCAGGTGGCCCCGGAGGGCCGGGAGCGGGCCAAGAACCTGCTGTGGGCCGCGGGCAAGCTCGCCGGCTACGCGATGCCGCTGGGCCTGGACGCGGTGCCGCAGGTGCTGCTGCACCCGTCGGTGACCGAGAGGTTCACCCGGTGCGCGCCGGGGGTGTCCGGTGCGGCGCGGCGGACGCTGCGGACGAACCTGCGGTTCATCGGCCGCCGGGTGGTGCCGCAGTTCTACCCGGCGGATGTGCCGCTGCCCCGGGAACGCGCGAAGCAGCCGTACAGCCTGGCGCAGATCGCCGGGTATCTCGCGCTGGCGGACGCCCAGCCCACGATCGAGCGGCGGATGCGCGCGGCCGGCCTGGTCTGCCTGGGCGCCGGCGCCGGGCTGATCCGCGGTGACCTGCGCGACGCGCGCGGCGGCGATGTCGCGTGCCGCTCCGGTGGCGTGCTCGTGATCGTCCGCGGCGCCCGGCCGCGGACAGTCCCAGTCCTTTCCCGCTACCACTCCCGGCTGCTGATGGCGGCCCGGTTCGCCGGGAACGGGCTGATCTGCGGCGGGCCCGATACCCGCCCCCGCCCCCTCCCGAACCCCCCCATCACCGCGCGGTCCCGCGGCGCCGCGCCGCGCCCGCCCGGCACCCACACGCCCCCCCCCGCCGCGCTGGCCGCGCGGCCCGGCATGACCAGG